>Ga0265323_10000136_pt1 | contig 42295 bp, 37 predicted proteins | sample 41225metaG_FD_193580 | JGI IMG/M metagenome (GOLD analysis project Ga0265323, IMG submission 193580) | Rhizosphere microbial communities from Carex aquatilis grown in University of Washington, Seatle, WA, United States - 4-12-25 metaG | ecosystem: Host-associated > Plants > Roots > Rhizosphere...
AAGACCCCGACAAGTCGAGAAGGGGCCTAGTCATGAATGCTACCTATGCCCTCGCTATAGGAGACCCCAAGAAGCAAAGTATACAAAGCACACATGGTAAGTGCACAGCAACACCACAAAACTGGTCGAAAGAAACACTTGAAAAATTAGCCGACTTGATCGACTCAATGGAACATGACTTACTTCCAAGACACTTCGATGTAATGCCCAAACAAACAAGCAAGGAGAATGACGATGAGACAGGGCCTGAGACTGGAAGACTCGAAGAAACTCCTCAAATTTGAACTGGTACGCCAGGAAGTAGCTGAGGAACATGATCTAAAGAACCAAGACGTCGTAGTCAAGATGTCTGACTTGAGAATCACACCAGAACTACATATGGAAATCCCAAAGGTGGGTACGTTCAGCATGACTGATTGGTCCAAGCATCAGCTTGGTCAGATTTTGGGGATTCAGTGGGACAAGTGGTTCAATCCTGACTTCGCCGACCACAGAGTTGTTCAAGATGAAGTACAGAAGCGTTTCTCTTGGACCGGCATGAGCCAGAAGCTTAGGACCAAGAGGTTCCGACCAGGAGCACCTGGTGTCAAGGGAGCTAACGGTTACCTACGTGCTGTTCTATCTCCTACGTATGAGCCGATTGATGATGAGAAAATCTTTGATCGATGTGAGAGAAAGTTCACTACACAGCTCAGTGAGCTAGGCTTCATGAAGAACCACCTGACCAAACAGTCACGGTGGGGTAACGATCATTGCAACTACTACACCATGGTGTCCAAAAATGAGATCAACCTTGGTGAGATTGATAGGAAGAACTCCAACCCTGAAGTACGCCAAATCTATGACATCGCGGAAAGAGAAGGCAGACTTCCTGATGCTGACTATATCTACCCAGGTCTGTCTATGCGTAACTCCGAAGTCGGGTATACAGCTGTCATCATAGATGAGTTCACCTTCCGCCTGGTGTGCCTGAATGGAGCCATCATGATGCAGGGTGATAGCAGACTTATGTATCGTCAACATCGACCAATCGAAGAAGCACAGCTGGATAAGCAGCTGAATGAGGTGTTCAACAAGGTCGACAAGCGTTGGCTACAGACCAAGACCAATCTACTCCTTCTCTCCGGCATTCCAGTCAATGACCCGGACAAGGAAATCCTCCTGCAACTCACAAAGCTGGAGGCAACCAAGAAGTTCATTGTAGCTGCTCAAGAAGCGTACAAACTCGAGCCCTTGGCCACCATGTATGGTGTTCTCCAAGCTGTCACACGTGCAGCTCAGGACATCAACGAAGACATGGACAAGAGATTCGACATGGAAACGATGGCTGGACGTCTGGTATCTATGGCTCCAAAGCTTACCGCGTTGGCTGCCTGAACCACAACCTGTAGTGGGTAGGGGGAAGAGTACACCACAAGCAGTTGGGTTACGTCAACCCACCGTTGACAGCCTGGCTGCTAGGAGTACTCTTTCCCTTTCCACTTCTGTTGCAAGGAGAGATCTATGGCAGAACGAGGAAGACCTTTACCGACCGGCAGTGCCCAACTAGCGGGGCTAACAGAACTGAACAAACGGTTCACTGAGCTTCAGAAAGAGTTTGCAGAACTCAGAGATCAATTGAACGTCTTTGAGAATTGGAATTCTGAGATCAAAAAGATGTACGGGAAGCAAGTCTCTATTACGTTCATAGGTGGTAGCAGCATTTGCGGCATTCTTGTGTGGTCAGACAGATATAACCTATGTATAGAACGCAGTACAGTCAAGCAAGGACATAGGCAGATTATAGGCAAAGGTGCACTGGCCTACATAGAACTAGTGGAGTAAATATGGCCGCCAACAAAGACCTAAGTCTGATCGCAAAGATAGTTGACACTGGCGACATAAGGACTGCCTACGATGCTGGTATTCGTGTAGAGAATTTCATAGAAACAGACGCCAGACTGATGTGGGACTATGTCTACGGCTACTGGAGGAACAAAGCCACCAGTGGCGATGTCCCTACCAGAGAAATGCTTCACGAAGCATTTCCTTCCGTGGACATGCCACCAGAGACTCGCATCAGTATCAAGTCGACCGTGGATGAATTTCTCAAACACGATACTACGGCAAGGCTCCGAAAACTAGGCAGCTACATAGATGATTGGGCTGAACGACCTGATGAAGCCATCGCGCATCTGGATAGAGAAATCAGAGAGATGCGCAAGATACGCAGGAGTAGTACTGATATCACTGTCTCTGCTTCCGGCGAGACAGTTAAGCGTCTGTACGAAGCTAACAAGCAGAAGAATGTTCTCAGTGGTATCCCTTACCCGTGGAAAATACTGAATGATGAGACTCGGGGGATGCAAGATGGGGAGTACATCATCATCTACGGCAGGCCGAAGTGTGTTGTAGCCGGGCAGAGGGTCATGGGACCCACAGGTAAACTCATATCGATAGAAACACCACCTGAAAAAGTGCCCACCACTTCTGGGCACAGTCTTACTTGGGGTGATTGCACAGGAACATATGCCGGCAAAAAGAAAGCAGTACGAATTACAACTAAGAGTGGCCACGTACTTGAAGTAGGAGAGGATCACCCGCTACTTGTACCAGATATGACATACAGAGCAGCTTCTGATCTAACTGTGGGAGCATTCGTAGGTGTGGCCAGGAAACTTCCGGGCACTACCCCAGGGGACGAAGCGCTAACCACAACTGAAGCTGAAATCTTGGGGTATCTTGTAGGAGATGGTAACTACACACAAAACGCAGTACATTTCACGAATGAAGATGAGGATGTAATAAAGAGAGTATCTGAACTGGCTAATGCACTCGGGGCTATGATACACCACAACAGCTCAAGATACATAGAATATGGAATCGTAACCAAACGGGGTCAACCTAACCCAGTTCTCAATCTTTTGGGAAAGACGGGGTGTCACGGGCAGAAGGGTCCAAATAAACACGTACCAGCTGCACTATTTGAAAGTTCCGAAGAGGCAATAGCCGCGTTCCTATCTGGATATACAGATACAGATGGTTCTGTCGGGAAACGCACAGTGTGTTGGTGCAGTGCTAGCTACAACCTAATCAGAGATGTGAAACACCTACTGCTTAGGTTTGGCATCACTGGTACTATTAGTGAGGTACTCACCAACTTCGGAACTACTGCTTGGCACTTGAATGTGTTCTCACAAGAACAACACGTGTTACTAAATAGAATACTGCACCTTAGTTGTGGCCACAAAGCCAGAGATCTGAAAAAGCTGGCTAAGGCAAAGATTCGAAGAAAACGACACGATGATGGAATACCCTACTCAGACAAATTGATGTCTGAAATAATCAAAGCTAAGGGGAACAAAGAGTGGAAGTACTTGTGGTCAGGATTCTCCGTAGGTAAGTTATTTCGTCGTACTGGTCGCATAAGTAGGCACCTACTTCGTAAATTGGCAGCATACCTGGATGCCCCCGCACTACTAGAATGGGCTAACTCAGACATTAGGTGGGAACCTATCATCAGTATAGAAAAACTGGGAAAGAAGAAATGCTACGACATCACTATGGAGGCTGGGGAGCCTGTATTTGTGGTTGAGGATTTCGTAACACACAACAGCCTGAAGACGTACCTAGCTTTGTATGTTGCGACCTATGCCTACGATTTCGCTAGCTGCAATATCTTGATCTATACTCGTGAGATGTCTCCAGAGCAGATGCTGGTCAGGAGTGTTTGTTTCTTGATAGGGGCACCATACACAGCCTGGAAACGTGGGATACTGCACGAGATTCCACATCCGCATGGTGGGAATATGGATGACCACTTCCATGCCACCATGGACACTATGTATGCAGATGAGAAGACCTGCAGTCTAGAGACTGGCCGGAACAAGAAGTTGATCATCACCAGTGACCGTGAGGACCGTAAATATGGTGGTGCTGTAGGTGGTCTACAACGCAAGATGGAAGACTTCCATCCTGACCTGACAGTAGTTGATGCTGTCTACCTTATGAAGAATGATCGCGATGGCGTAGGCACCAGGTCCGTAAAGTGGGGAGATCAGTCAGCCATATCGCAAGACTTGAAAGACCTGGCCCAAGACACAAAGAGAGTGATACTGGCAACTCTGCAAGCAAACAGGGCTAGTGAGAAGCCGGACCAGCGTGGGCAATCCACAACCAACTTGGCTTACTCAGACTCCTACGCACAGGATACTGACCTGGCCATTGAGATCATAAAGAGGAAAGTAAACAACGAACACAACGAGCTGGCACTTGCTATCACCGCCTCTAGAGAAACCAACATTGCTGGATTTGCTATTCACGGAGACCCTTGTAACGACTTCACCATGCTAGAAAGGGAAGTCTGCGATGACATGGGAGTCATGAAGAACCCGGATGGTACCAAAGTCATCCAGTCTGTTGTCTTCCAGGACCCAAGAGACATCAAGCAGTTCTTCTGGAAGAACCATATACCACACGTGTTGCCAAACTACGATGCGCCAGAAGAGTCATCCGGTAATGGCGGGCATAAAATGAAGGGCCCACCTTCCCTTCATATACCGGGTAGATGAGGATCGTATCAGTATGCCCAAATCAAAACGTACAACAAAAGCATTCATATGCAGCGAATATATCTCACTGTCTGATCGATATGGTGAAATAGCGTACTGGGATGCGCGTGAGTGGAAAGAAGATCCAAGTATCACTCCTAAAATTGCATTCGCTATACGTATGCTCTACGAAAGTGGGCCTGAGGCAGTACGAAAACTCCTAAAAGAGAACACATGAAAACATGGCACTACATGAGGTAGTTCTAGAATACGCTACGAAGTATCTGAGATACATAAGAGCTTCAGGAAACTACAACGTAGGTGGTCCTTGCCCCTTCCACAAAGGCGGGCAAGAACGTACACCATCCTTCTACATCAACACCCAGAATGGCTTGTACTTCTGCCACGCATGCGGGGAGAAGGGTACGTTTGCACAGTTCCTGAAGCTGATGGGGGCTAGCGCCGAGAAAGTAGACCTGGTTCTCGAGCTAGCCCGGCAAGAGCAACCTAAGAAACCGCCCAAAGCAACGGACCTACATGGTGACCACTTCTTGAGTGAAAGCTTGCTAGGGGTCTTTGACTACTGCCCTATCAAGCTGGTAGAGGATGGGTTCGATGAGAAGCTACTCCACAAAATGGATGTAGGGTTTGACAAACAGTACAATAGGATCTCATTTCCTATCCGCGACTTGTATGGAAACTTGGTGGGGTTCTCAGGCAGAACTGTCGTAGATGCCTACCCACGCTATATGGTGTACAAGAAGGAAGACCTTCAGAGGTTCTGCTCAGACAATCCCGAAGACATCGCCAAGTACAGTGCGTATGACATCAAGAACCACGACCACCTGTGGAATATGCACAACGTATTCCCCAGTCTGTTCTATGGTGAGCTTGATACGGTGATAGTGGTTGAAGGGTACAAGGCATGCCTATGGATGATACAACAGGGGTTTGAGAACACAGTAGCCCTGCAAGGAAGCCGAATGACAGCCAAACAGGAGGCCATACTTTGCAAATTCGATGGCAATGTGTTCTTCTTCCTAGATAACAACAAGGCAGGAAAGGAGGGAACTGACGACGCAGGACCAAGACTAAAACGCAGAGGACAAAAATTCTGGGTATGCTCCTACCCAGACTCTGTAGAAGAAGGAGCGCAGCCAGATAATCTCAATCAAGAAGAAATACAGAACAGTCTAGACACAGCAAAAACACTAAGTGAATGGAGAAACGAAAATGGAATACTCCCCAAACCGCAGAATTTCAATAGGACAAAGTATCCACGGATACATGGCAGCGCATAGTGCCGGCAAGAGCTCTGGTTTCAAAAGAAGCAGAGGCTCATCCCTCAACATCAGATGGGGTGCCCGGTGGAGGCCACCGAAGGCACCAGTTACAGCCAAGATTCGGCTGATACCAGGAAACTACAAAGGTCTGGATGGGAATGAATACTCATACTTCCAGTATGTAGAATTCTACAGTGTGAGAGCCAACCGAAATTTCATCAGCTCCGCCATATGGAAGATTGATGAAGATGGTAAGCTTGTAAAGGCTGGTGGAAACTGTCTTGGTCAGGATGCATTTGATGCAGAGATTGCAGAAGGTATAGATCGTGACCACCGCTCAATCTCCCGGCGACTGATGCATGTATTCAACGGAATACACTTGGCTTGGTACCACCTGGTACCAGTAGAGCGTGGAGATGGTGAACCGGCCGTCTATGAAAATGGAAAGCGCAAAGGTGAGCCGATACTGCAAAAGGTACCCTGTGATGGTCGTAAGTGTGACATGTGCCAGGAGAAACTACCCAAGACATTTGGCAAAAAGATCCATTGGAGCTTGGGCTTCAATCACCTCGTGAACCTTTCCGGGTTCATTGATGAGATTGAAAGAGACTGCGCGGAGTGTGGTGGTAAAGGCACCATAGATAAGGTCACCTATGATTGTGGCGGGTGTGGTACACCAATCGTTGTGTGTGCTGACTTTGATCTAAAGGATGAGAAGCAAGCAAATGAATACAGCAGACTGATCGGAAGGCCGTTCATCTGCAAGTGTGGTCATACAGATATGCCTGTGGCACAGCTTGAGTGTTCTGGTTGCAAAGACCCAATGCCACTAGATATCTTTGGCTGTGACATAGAGTTGAAACGGCAAGGGGAGGGTACTGCTTCAACAGTACAGGTTGTTCGATGGGTGCCTACTGTGCTTACAGATGAGCTGCAAGAGATGGCTAAGCCATGGAACTTCAGCGAAATCTTCGCACCTGACCCGTTGAACATACAGGCCGATATCCTGAAGTGCCGTAATCCATACGGTGCTGAGCCTGGAAAAGAGCAGGCTCGTGAATACGGCAAAGCTGACTTCGATAAGTAGTCAGCATTGAGTAGGTTCCCCAACTCTCCCGGCAATAGGGAGAGTTGGGGTTCCATTTCTATGGATAAAGGAGTCTTGCATGTTAAAGGTGCGCGAATTGATGGAACTCTTGAAAGTTGTGAATCCTGACTTGGTTGTGGTTCTACAGGATGACCCTGAAGGAAATGGTTACCGGCTGCTGTCGGGCGTAGATGACGGTGATGACAATCTGGCCTTCGTACCAAAGAACGCTGCTCATCCTGAACGCGGAGGCATGGAGGTTGCCCACAGAACCCTAACTCCGGCATTAGAAGCAGACGGTTATGAAAAAGAAGATATGGCCTTACCAGAACACATTCCTTGTGTGGTGTTCTTTCCATAGGAGAATGCCTTGCAACGCATATTACAGCTCAAGCCACCAGTCACCTACGTAGACAACCCAAAAGAGATGATGAAGTTCGTCAAGCATGTACGAGATACCAAAGAGTGTGCACTAGATACAGAAACGACAGGGCTGAACAGATGGAAAGACCATGTGGTCGTGTGGTCTGCCTGTCCGTCAGAAGATCGAAGATACTGCTTCACCAGGGCTATGCTCCCTATCTACAACGAAGAGCTAGCCAAAGACACCAGCCTTACCTGGTACTTCACCAACCAGACCTTCGACTTCTGCATGTTATCAAACTCAGGTGTCAGCCCTCCTATGGGGGACTCTTACTGCACACTAGCTATGGATTGGCTGCACAATGAAAACCGTCAAGGACGGCACGGTTTGAAAGAGACCACGCTGGACTATACAGGAGCCGGCATGGAAGACTTCAATACTGCTTTTCCAGGTCTGAAAGAAGAGAGTACAGAGGTCAGAATACTCAGGGCCCTGGAGTTAGATTTCCGGCGAGCAATCAGCTACGCATCAGACGATGCCTATGCAACTTTCAGAGTCTTCCATATCCTCCGCGACTTCTTGGCTAAGGAAGAGATGGTAGACGGGAAGTCTTTGTGGGACTACTTCCAAGAAGTGGAGATGCCATTCACTAGAGTTCTGTTCAATATGATCCGACGAGGGATCATGATTGATACAGGATACTTGGAAGACCTGAAGCCTCAGTTGAACAGTAGCATCCGACAGCTAGAGCGTAAGCTAGTGAAGATGGCCGGTCAAGAGATCAATCTCAAGAGTACTAAGCAAATGTCTTGGTTACTGTTTGAGAAACTTGGCCTGAAGCCAATCAGCAAGACCAAGAAGGGTGGGAAGCCATCTACTGATGAAACTACTCTACAGAAATATGCTGATGACGGTGTAGAGATGTGTGCTGAGATCTTAAAGCTTCGCAAGCTCACGAAGTTCAATAGTACCTATGTTGAGGGCTTGTCTAAGTGGTTAGATCCTGCAAGTCGTATTCACTCTACGATCACCCAGCATGTGACAGTTACCGGGAGGTTAAGTTCCTCCGATCCAAATCTTATGAACATTCCTCGTCCAGACAATGACGTGTTCCATATCCGCGAGGCGTTCATCCCTAAAGAAAACTGTGCCTTCATCGTATTCGACTATGATCAGCTAGAAATGAAAATACTGGCGCACATATCTGGTGAACCTAACATGATCAAGGTGATCAACGACGGTTGGGATATTCACACTGGCACTGCCAGTTTGATGTACAATTATCCATATGACGATATCATTGCTGCTGTAAAGAAAAAGAAAGCGGCAAAAGACAACAAAGAGATCAAGCTTACAGAGCTTGAGCTAGCAATGTGCTTCGGCAGACAAGCCAGCAAGACAATCGGCTTCGGGCTACTATTTGGAGAGGGGCCAAAAAAGTTGGCTCATACCCTAGGCGTGCCTGTAGAGGAAGCTAAGAGATTGATAGAGAAGTACTTTGCGCCATACCCAGGAGTACGGGACCACATCAACAATGTGCACAGACAAATCAGAGACGAGTGTGTATATCGCACACTCGTAGGTAGACCACGTAGATTTCCAGAGATGTCTCAGATTGGTGACAGACCCTATTGGGATTTGACCGGCATTGAGAAGTTCGTCGTGTCACAGAGCGAACGTCAGAGCGTCAACTTTGGGACGCAAGGAGGGGCTGCAGACATGCTCAAGAGGGCTATGATCTTGTGTGAGTATGATCCACTGCTACAAGACTTGGGCGTGGAAATGCTACTTCAGATTCACGATGAACTGATATTTGAAGTTCCTCTTGAGTCTGTGGAAGAAGCTATGCCTATCATCAAACACCATATGGAACACCCACTTGGTTACGAACTGTCGATCCCATTGTCCGTTGGGGGAGGTTCTGGGAACAGTTGGATGTCCGCCAAGGGTTGAATTGACATACCAACAACTTATTGTTCAAGTTGCAGAAGGCTCGAGCTATACAAGGCGTGAGTTACGTAAAATCTTACGCCTTGTTAGCTCCGCCATCTGTAACGAATTGTCTACCGGTGGGGAAGTAGTGTGGAACGGTCTAGGTGCTCTCAAGAATGTGCCTAGAGCTAAACACTTCGTGAGGAATCCATTCACGGGAGAACCCTATTGGACAGAACCTAGTAGACGAGTCAAGTTCACCCCAAGCATAAAGCTAAAGAAACGAGTTATTGCCTCTGATCATTTGTTTCGAGAACCTGACTTGAAACAACGCTATCTACCCAAGGAGAAAGACGATGGAAAAATACGCAGTACAGATAGACCCAAAGAAGGTGGAGAAAGAGAAAACTGCGGAGAAGGGGGCTGTACCGGACGACCCCAATTGCAACATACCTCTGCACCCCACCGAGGGCTCAAAGCCTTTCGAAAAAGAGCCAGTTGAAAAAAAGACAAGCGCGGAGTAGATCATGTCTTACACATACTCCATACACGAACGACGGGCACATATGCCCAGTAGCTGTTGGGGAGCATCTCACTAACTAAGGAACCAGTACATGCCAAAGCAGACTAAGACACCGACCAAGAAACCTACATACACGGGTCCACAATATGTAGACCCCAACTCCATTCCGCGAGCTGATGCTAATGAGCTGTTAGATATTCTCCAAGCCACACTGGGTGGTGATGGAGTTATACTACAGCAGGGTATTGAGGTTGAAGGCCGCTTAGATCTCCGCAGGCCAAGCGGCATCACACAACTCGATATCGCGTGTGGTGGTGGACTACCAGCAGGTGGACTCTCGCAAATAGATGGGGCTGATGGGGTAGGTAAGAACCTGCTGATGAACTACTACTTTGCCAAGCAGCAGTCTATCCACGGTGATGCTGCCAACCTAGCGATGGTGTGCCTTGAGAGTGGGTATGACAAGCTGTTTGGTAGGGCTGTGGGAGTCAAGGTAGCTCTCTCACCCTACGAGATTGAAGCAGAGGGTAGACGTAGACGTATGAAGGGAGAGCCTGAACTATCCACCGAAGAAGTAGCAGAGCTACAGTCTCAGGTAGGCAACTTCCACATTTTCCGAGGTGCTGCATCAGAGAAAATACTGGAAGCTGTAGTACACTGTGTGTCTTCTAACTCCTATCAGATCATAGGCATCGACTCCTGGGATGCCATGCTCACTGCGGCAGAAGAGGGCAAGGAGCTAGAGGACAACGCGAAAGTAGCCGATGCTTCTGGTATACAGACTAGATGGATGCGTAAGGTGTTTGGTGCCTTATCTCCCCAGAAAATCTGCCCTGATTGCTTCTCCCGGCCATTGGGATTCAAACAGTATGGTAAGGGGAACTTCGACTACATCTGTCCAGAAAGCAAGTGCGGTTGGAAGGGCAAGAAACCCTACATGTGGGAGAATGAGACTACTCTCATAGGCATTCGTCAGATACGAGCCAATCTGAACAAGATGGGCATGCACGCTCGAGACTACAAAGTCGGAGGTGCATATGCTCTTCGTCACGGCAAGATGATCGACATCGCACTCAGACGTGGTAAGCCGATAGAGCTAAAGGACACCAGCATAGGAAAAGAGATCAATTGGGAGCTTACCAAAGGTAAGGCCGGTACACACGAGGGCTTGAAAGGAACATATGAATATTACTATGCTCCTCCGGGCATCGACCTGTCCTCAGATCTAATCAACTACTGCTCTGCCAACAACATAATCCAGTACGGTGGCCCGAAGGTTGGGTTCTATGTGACTTCTATGGATGGTAATGAGCAGATCAAACTGGGTACTAAGGAAGAGATGCAACGGCGGGTAGAAGAAGACAGAGATATTGAGCACCTTCTCCGGGTTCTTAGCTTCAGAGAAGCTGGTCTAGGGAGAGTACGGTTCAAGTAACGAAGGAGTAAGCATGAAAGACTCTGAGAAATTGATCTTTGCTGCTGCGTATGTAGCTTACTACGATGTAGAGGGTGACTTTGGAACTGCAGTACATGCAGTACAAGAAGCTGTAAAGATGATTGATTCACTAAATAAACTCAACACATCGGAGTTGAGTGACCATGAGTCCAAAGTACTTGGAGAATTTCGATCTGACCTCCCTCAAGACCCTGAGACAAACCCACCGTCCACATGAACAACATCAAGTTAGATCTAGCGGTACGCTACGTGGGGTTCGGAAAGTCCTGTAGTAGTTGCGGTAGGGTAAGAGAGACCACTCACTACATACTACACAATCCAGTGAGTGGTGATGTACTACAGGACTTCCGACTCTGTGATGGATGCCAAGACAAGGGGCACGTAATACAATTTGAGATTGTAAGCTCTGCAGATACCCATAGGGCAAGAGGGGCACGTAGAGTACGGATATCTAGAGAACTAGAAAGGGGTCTTGCTATGGATGTAGGAGGGAAGGTACAGCCTGGGTCTGGAAATCAAGATGATAAAGATGATGTACGGGTATTTGGAGAGTGGCGTTTCGAACACAAGTATACAGACAACTGCAGAGACTACACATTACATGCTTCAGATCTAATGGCAGTAGAACGCCATGCCAAATTGTCTGGAGAACGACCTGCGTTTGTTTTGAACTTCCGCAAGCTCGGTAGGAAGTTCGTCACCATTCCATACGAGCTATTCCTCGAACTGATGGAGAAACTACGTGCCAAAAGATAGCCTGATGACCATCAAAGATCTAGACACCTGCTCCAAGAAGGTGTTCCAAGAAATAACAGTAGTCAACAGGCTTGAGTCCCTACTAGAAGACATGAACCTAGTGCCATGCTCAATGTCCGAACAGTTGGTGATTGGTGATATGGTTCGCAACACTAACGTATTCCATGCCTCTGAAATTGGGCGAACTACAGGTAAGTCTCCCAATGGACGATACCCAATGGGTTGTGCCAGGGCCCTGTTCTACAGCTACACAAACGCACCAGCTGAAGGGTCCTGGACTCCGAGAAACAGACGCATACTAGATACTGGTACTGCCATCCATGGGCAACTACAGATGTATCTAGCAGAGGTAGCTAAACGGCGGAAGAAGACAGAGACATTTGAAAAAGAAGCTGGCATCTCTCCAGAAACAAATTCAGTAGCCGATGTCCTGGATATTTCTGGGCACACTGATGGAATCTACACCATCACTCTTCCACACCTAGAAGTACGCTTCGGAATAGAAATCAAATCCATCAACGATGCTGGTTTCAAAGCCACTAAGTCGGTGCATCCAGAGCATGCAGTACAGGGCACTATCTACCAGGCATGCTTAGATCTCCCGATCATGCTGTTCCTGTACTACAACAAGAATGACTCCAACTTGGCTGAGTTCCTGCAAGTCTTTGACTGGCACATTTGGGGTGAGATTGAGAAAAAAGTCAACGGGGTGCGAGAGTGCGTGTACAAGCAGATGATGCCACTGCAGGAGGTGGGGTTTGGCTGCAAGACCTGCAAGTACAAGGCAATCTGCAAACCTCCGCAAAGAATGCGAGGGACTATGGCAGCGAATGCATTCAGGACTAACAGACGGCCGGTAGAAGAGGTAGCTAATGCCAATACTAGAGGCTAACTACGAACAAGGAATGGCTGCTTATGGGCAAGCAGCCGACAAGGGCGATGCAGAGCTGATCAAGATGGGTTTCCCTAGGTCTCAGAGACCTATGATAACCGTCGATGGGGTACAGCAATTTGCAGATAGACCTACTCTGCCAGAACGACTCAGTGACCTGTCCATGTCAGACCTACAAGACCTATTGGGGTGGTTCACTGCTTGGCACTCCTACTCCATAGAGCAGGTACCACCAGTACGAATCATGAGAAACACAGCAGAGGCTGCTCGTGACTTCGCTTGGGCTAAGATCCGAAAAGAAAAGAAGGGCACAGTATCGGATAAAAACGATGCTACCCGTACAGACATGAGGTATGTACAAGCAAATACTGCATACGAAACTGCAGACTACATGTACAATATGATCAAGGGAATAACGGAGGGCCTATACAGGGAGATTGAGACAATCTCTAGAGCCATCTCCGGCCTAGAACAAAAAGTAGGCGCAGAAGGACACCGCTTCTCAGGTGAACGTCGTGGTACGAATATGCATGTAGGCCCATCCTTCAAGGCTCCATACAAACCGGATGTCTTGGCTCGATTTCGCACTGGGGTCAAACGATAGACTATCAGAACCTACGCAACATTAGCGTCAACTCAATTGACGCTAAGGAATTGAGATCAAACAACAAGACAGGGAGACACAGAATGAAATTTCATATGTATACAGGATTCAATCTTAGTTACCCAGTAATGGAGATTGATGGTGAGGTGTATGGTACCATTCAAAGTGTGGCGGGAGAATTGGGTGTTTCTGCAGCTGTGATCCGCAATGCAATGCATAGGCACAAAGACCTATTCCCATCAAACAAGTGCGTAACAGATTGTTACGCACTTACGTTTCTCCAAGGACTACCAGAACATGGTAGAGAATTTGGACTGAAGAACTTAAAAGGAAATGTACGACTGCTACCAAGGAAGGAGATGCGCCAAGCAGCCAGACTTGTGCACTCTGAAAAGGCACGAGAATACCAAGAGAAACTAGACGAAGTTGTTGAGGCACACTGGGGTCTGAATACTGTACCTAAAGAAGTGTTTGAACAGGAGCATGCTCTGCGGGTAGAAGCTGAAAAGCAAGCCGCACAAGCACAAGAGGACAGAGCCGAAATGCGAAGAGAATTGTGTTCGGTAAAGGGAAGAGTGTCCGTACTAGAAAAGAAAACCAGACTAGCTGATGAAGCAAGAGCTGCAGAAGAAAAGGCAGCCAGTGCGGCAGGAGCTGCTCTGAATGCCCACAAGGGCACCAAGGCATTCCGAGAAGGCATCAACTAGATTATGAGTAGCTGTGTACATCATATGGGCTTGGTGATCCCAAAATCAAAGAGGACACGAGAAGACTTGCACCCCATAGGATTGCATGTATGGATTCCCTTTCTCCCGCCGTCCTCAAATGCTATCTATGTCAACATCCCTAGACATGGTAGAACATTGTCAACCCAAGCCCGCGCCTTCAAAGTGAAGGCCATGAGAGAGATACAACAGCAGGGTAGGGTAGCATTCATGCAACTGAAGACTAACGTACCCTACCAGCTGAATCTTACAGTGTTCTTTGACCAGATCGAATACAAGAAGTCCGAAAAAGGAAACAGGTACGTGGTCAGGGACTTGAGCAATGTAGTGAAGTTGATAGAAGACACAGTAGCAAAGGCGGTGGGTGTAGGAGATGAACACAACTTCCGATTGGTTCTAGAGAAGCACTGTGACCCTGAGAACCCTGGTATGTATATAGACCTAGTTCAAATCTCGGAAGACAGTGTAGGTCTGACAAAGAAGGAGTACGACGGTGGTCACTCCGTTGCTACCTAAAGTCGATAAGAACGACTTCTCGCACACTAACATCACAGAATTGATCACACTATGTCAGCATGCTGGTATCCTGAGAGCGCACAGGGGAATACCACGCAAGACACTCATAGCGCTACTGAGAGGAGAGACAACATCTAGAGCGGTAGATATGCCAGACCCTGTAGACGAATACAGGGAGATGATGCTATATCTTCAAGAATCCATGCCTGACATTATCAAAGGGCAGCTGAAGTGCAGTTGTGATCATTACTTCTGCCCGGCCTGCCCACCAGCAAGAGTGGTTGCATGTGCACTCGTAAACTTTGATGCAGGGTTCAGGGAGCAGGTCTTGCATGATATGAAGATGGGTCAGCGATGAACATCAAAAGCTGTATAAGCTGTAGCAGACTTACCACCTGCCATGTTGTTGATGCAGACAAGCTAGAAAAGGGGTATTGTTGTGCTTCCTGGGCTAGGGCAAGCTCGAGTATCTTGTCAGCCCGTATACAAATTGCTAAAAGGTTCGGACCTTGGGCACTCAGGTACGAAACTATTAGACTGCAACCAATAGGTGAGAGTGCTGTACCAAGAATCAGGAGAAGACATCGAAATGGCTGAAACGTACACTCGCGAAGACCTAGGAAAACTGAAGCGTTCTGAGTTGCGCGCACTGGCTGTCAGTGACAAGGTGGGAATGACATTCCAGGAGGCCAGCACTGCCCGGTCAGAGGACATGGTAGAAATCATCCTCAAGAAGCTTGGAGGAGCAGTCGCCAAAAAGGGCGCACCAGCTATCAAAGGTAAGTCTGCTGGTAAGCCAGCACCTGCACCAGAGCCAGAACCAGAAGAGGCTCCAGAAGGAGAAGCAGAAGCTCCAGCAGAAGATGAGCCAGAAGAAGTGCAAGAGAAGGCAAAGAAGGGCAAAGATCTGAAGGCTGAGAACACAATCATCCAGAGACTGGATGCAATCGGTCCTGCAGTTGAAGAACTGGGCACAAACTTGACGGATGCAATTGAAAAGTTGAATGCCCTTCAGAAGCAATCCTATGTAGCGCTGAGCTTGCTCAAGCTCTTGCTGGGTGCCAATATGGAGCCGGATGATGTAGACAAGGCTATCGACACAGCTTCTGCGGAGTTCGATGGTGGTGAGGGAAAAGGTTAACTGGGGCAAACCCTAGGACCCCTTCTGCAGAAGACATACTCACACTCGAGTACAGTCAACTAGAGAGAATGAGCATCGATGAACTGCTGGTGGTAACTAAGTCTGTTGTCTGTGATCGACCACCGCTAGGGGCCACTAAGGCACAGTTAATCACACTCATTCGCCGCCACTCTATCTAGCGGTAAGTTGAAAGGGAGCCCAACGGGGCTCCCTTTCTTTTAGCTAAATCGAGTGGCTAATATGTTATAAGTACTATAGATCGAAGAAACCTAACCACCAACAAGGAGAGCTACATGTGCAATTTTCTAGCAGGTGTGTCGCTGGGCCCAGGTCATGGGTCAGCGGAGGAAATTATATGTGAACCGGAACACACCGATGACCATAGTCTTCTACTCGCATCAAGAAATGTGAGAGACACAAACGTAACCTTCATGCGTGAGTATGTTGTGCGCTGGGAGTTCAATCCTCCAGAATCCAATGCAGATATACTGAACTTTCTCCAGTGGACTTTTCGTGTGGACGAACGACCAATACCAATCTGGTTTGACATGCAAGCAACCAGAGAGAAGGCCGAGACAATTATTTCCCGTATGATTGTTCGGAAGCCCAATAAAACGCTTCTAGGTGGGTGCTGGATTCTTACAGTACCCACTACTGTTATACGAGGCAGAGTAATCGGCGCTCTTCGTGGATCGAACCTCAGTGGATCGAACCTCAGTGAATCGAACCTCAGTGAATCGAACCTCAGTAGATCGAACCTCAGAGGATCTAACCTCAGAGGATCTAACCTCAGTAGATCGAACCTCAGTGGATCGAACCTCAGTGGATCGAACCTCAGTAGATCGAACCTCAGTAGATCGAACCTCAGTGAATCGAACCTCATTGGATCGGACCTCAGTAGATCGGACCTCAGTGGATCGAACCTCATTGGATCGGACCTCAGTAGATCGAACCTCAGTGGATCGAACCTCAGAGGATCTAACCTCAGTAGATCGAACCTCAGTAGATCGAACCTCAGTGGATCGAACCTCAGAGGATCTAACCTCAGAGGATCTAACCTCAGTGGATCGAACCTCAGAGGATCTAACCTCAGTGAATCGAACCTCAGTGAATCGGACCTCAGTGAATCGAACCTCAGTAGATCGAACCTCAGTGAATCGGACCTCAGTAGATCGAACCTCAGTAGATCGAACCTCAGTGAATCGGACCTCAGTAGATCGGACCTCAGTAGATCGAACCTCAGTGGATCGGACCTCAGTGGATCGGACCTCAGTGGATCGAACCTCAGTGAATCGAACCTCAGTGAATCGGACCTCAGTGAATCGAACCTCAGTAGATCGAACCTCAGTGAATCGGACCTCAGTAGATCGAACCTCAGTGAATTGGTAGCATCTAACGTGGCTAGATGTACAGCAATGCTACCTGCGGGGTGGGAGTATGCCTCTGGAGTGCTTAGGAGAGCACAGCAGCAGTAGGTGATACATGCCTACACTATCGTGGAGAAAAGAAAAGCACAACATTTGGGTATACTGGTTTCACAGGCATTGGGCATTGCTGGTGCGCCGATGCAGTAACAGCTATTTAGGAACACTTGAGCTGAGTAGTACAAATCCCTACACCCCATCTCGCGTGCTTACGATCAAAACGCGCACTCTGGAAGAGTGCCAAACAGCGTTGCAGAACATAGCTGCAACGTATTTCAGCCAAGTGCTCGCTAACCTTGACAAAAGATAGAATTTCAGATCTAGAGACACCCTGAACGAAAGAAAGGAGGGAGGAACATGCACGTAAGACTTTGTCTGTGGTAGCAGCGCAAAGATCTGTGTGTACTACTGAGTTTCCAGGCTTCGATTCCCTCACCCCTTGCCAGCAGCTTGGGGTGAGGGCCATACACCAAAACCTTAGCCTACAAACTTAGATCGGAATCCGACCCTTCTCTAACTTCCGCACTATGTTCATTACCCTACGTATGCCCCGAATATCCTGGCTAGCTTCAATAACTGGGTTGGTGGGCTGTGTAACAGGTTCAGCTGGAACAGGAGCTACAGGCCCCTGTGGATTGGGTTCCAAATCTCCTACCTTCCGCAGACTCAAAGGCATCTTGAACTTGGATACCCTAGGCTCCCGCTCAAACGCAGCAGGACCTGCCTCTAGGACTGCATCAGCTCGCTTCTGTAGGGCGTTTGCTATCTTGACCAGCTTTCCCCTCTCCTTCACCAACTCACGCAGCCTGTCCATGGATATCTCGGCCATATCCCCAAAGAACCTGGGATTGTCGTAGTGGTCTAGATATGCCTCTTTGGCTGCTGCCGCACTGTCCCAGCCAAGCAGAATTTTGTCTTCGTCGTACTTGCCTGTCTCCGGCTTCTGCTGGTGCACTACGAATGCTTTCTCAGCATTCGGGTTGGGCCCTACAAAGACATCCAGACCCTCTCCATCCGCACCCTTGGTACCCATAATGTAGCCATAAGCATACCTGAAGGTAGTGGACCACTCATGACCATCCTTGTCCTTTCCCCGCCGAATGCTACCTGCTGTGTGCTCTATGTCCAAGGGTAGACCCTGGAACTCCATTCGTGCATCCAGCTTGTAGGCTGCTGCCTTTGCTTTTAGCCACAACTCCGCCATACCGCGCTTATCTAGACCCTTGGCTTGTCGTACTCGCGCATCCTGTGGTTCCTGTGGTTCTACTTCTGAGATCGGATTATCATCGGTATCGCCAGAACCAAGACCTGTATCTCTAGCAGCCACATCAGAATCATGCTTCAAATCTCTGGCAGGAGGATTGAACCAGTCTTGATCTGAGACTGGTATACTCATAGGCAGGTTTGTAGGGCTACCTGTCTGCTTATTTTCTCCGCGACCTACTATCTCTGGGGATGCCTTCAGCTTAGGTGGATTCGCTTTAAGGTCCTGGGTAGGTGGCTCTGATTTCTGGTCTTGTGTGGGTGGGTTCAACCTACTCTGATACATAGCTCCCGTATCTTCAATATCGAAAGTAGAATAGGCCCCACGCTTCTGTAGAGAGCCCATTTTGTGTATCTGCCGTAGGGCCGGCATAAGCTTAGTACCATCTCCCATGAACCCACCGCCATCGTAGTCAGACATCTTCTCCTCCCCAGTTTGCGGAGGGTCCATACGAGTGCCTTGGAGCTGGTGGCCGGAGATTTCTCTAGCCTGTTCTTCGTTATCTCCGTTGGGACCATCTAGCTTCCCTAGAGGCTTGCTATATTGGGCCAATGTGGGCATTTCTTTTTGGCCTATGTATGTGGCCGAGCCTTATGCCCTTGCGAGTACAGTTGTGTATAGTCTATTAGTGCGTGACTTCCAGCAGAACCACCAGTCTTATCTATACGCAGACCTGTAAATGCATAGTTACCCACAGGAAGTACCAGGTTCGCTGATGTGACGAAAAGACCATCTATGTAGACAGTGATGGTGCCAGTGCCAAACACCAACTTCATATCATACCATCGCTGTGTAGTAATTCCACCCAGATTGACAGAATTACTTGTTGCTACATTACTGTAGTAAAAACGTAACGTACCAGAAGCATCTAACTCCAAGTAGGCACATGGTGTGGTGGCTGGATCAGCAGTAACATTAAAGCCGAATTTAAGTGTATAGGCTTCTCCAACGGGGTCTGACGCAACTGCAATTGCAAGACCTGTTGATGCGCGTACAAAATCTCCCTGCAAATCTAACAATGTTGGGCCACCTATGTTCAAATACGATCCTACGGCAGTGGTCGTCCCCATGTCCATAAATGTGGCTCTGTTATAACTAAGGTCGGTACCATGTTGTAGTACTGCGGTTGCTGTACTTTCAATCCACAGACCCGATCCCATGTCACTGCCCTGGGTGTATATGCCGTGCCCACTAAAATCCTCCTTAAGCCAATAGTCATCTTCTGAAAATAGTGGCGCCTGCGTTGGCCCAACATTACCTGCACTGGTAATGTATACCAAGTCTGTCTTCAGACTCAGCGCACCTGCATAGACAGTACCCCACGGATTGGCCGCAGCTCCTAGATCAATGGGGCCACTTGTAGGAGCGTACGAGTTATGTGCTGCATCCAGAGTTAGTGTAAAACTAGCACTAGCTACTGGATCATAGAAATCCCATACCGCCTGGCCGGCAGTTGCTCCTAAAGGATCATAATTAATCTCAATGTCTAATTCAGTGTCTGTGCTGCCGCCAAATATTGAAACGACAGGTAAGGCACCATCAATAGGTCGCACTGTTACCGTTGAGAAGTTCTCTAATGGCCCCGTAGACCCGCCATCAAAACCATCTGTAGCATGCACCGTACCATGGCCATTGTTGTCTATGCCTACGAACCCAACCAAACCATACGTAGAGCCGCCATACAATGTATCCTCTACCTGTACCCCATAATCCTCGTTGCTGATGCTAGCACAAGCCAGTAGGTTGTGACTTCCTAGACGCAAGTCTCCAGCCATAGGCAGAGAGCCATCGAGTAGGAGAACACCAGCTGGCACCTCTTCACTAGACATTACCTTGAATCTAGTGAACACATCTATTGGCAACTTTTCGAGTGAACTCCTAGAAGGATACATCACACGAACTACAGTACCCTCTGGAATGGTGTAGGAGGGCGCAACTACTGCACCAGTTATGGGGTTTACTGTACAAAACGGAAGGTTTACGTCTGCTTGGAAAGTACCACTCCCATAGATTGAAAGGCCGGCTTTAGTTATGTCACTAACACGTACCTCATTTCCGGCCTCATCAGTAAGTGCGTTGTACTGTCCATCGAGGACCGCAAACAAGAACATCATACCATCGACCAACACGGATGGGTACGTGTCATCACCAGCAAACACGTAGTCAGTAATTGTGATCGAGCTTACACCACCAGTACCCGCTGTAAAATCAAAGGCAGCGGGTATAGCCTTATAGGCGGTATAGTTTTGGTAAATGTAATCTATATTGGTAGAGAGCGCCCAAGCAGCTCTATTTGTTATAGCGGAGCTTGCATTCTCTCCGAATCCTATGAATCTACCACCAGGTAACCCTGGAGTATCATTAGGATCAAAGTTGTTGCCATTTGCAATCTGTCCAGGTCCTGAGCCATGAGGAAATGGTAGTGCCATGTTGGTCTCCTAGAATTCTAGATCCCATCGGAACTCGAGTGACATAGTTGCCGTCTTGGTTATGGGCGCAAAGTTGTTGTAGGCAACAATGCGTTGCCTATTAGTTACTCCGATGTAAGGTGGGGTGCTGTAGTCATAAACGGCACCTGTTGGCTGAGTCATAGACATAGGTGGTATGTTTTGACTAGACAACACCATACCAACCTCACTGATGGGTACAGCTGGGTATGCACCACCTTCTAGATGGAGATCTGTCTGCTGTAGAGTTACTTGAAACTCTACTACGGATGATACCCCACCAATCTGCGGTGGAAAATATGGGGGTATTAGATCAATCTGATTTCCCCACACGCCTACAGCGGTGTGGCTTGGTGGGTTGTCTGGAGTTCCAGTTACCATCACCGGTCTCTCCAAGTATAACGTGCCGTGAGTAGACTTATCGTAGGTGTTACCACCTGGGTAGGCTTGATCAAGTGTTGGGTAGAGACTAGCAATGTCTGCGGTCTGTTTGTTACCGCCAATTCCAAAGACAAAGTACTGAACCCAATAGGGGTTCATAGGCCCCGAGACTACCAAAGAGGGGGATATACTCGCAGGGGAAAGCACTCTAGGAAGAAACTCTCTTCCTAAATCTACCCAAATGTTGTGGCTCTCCCTGCACATGCTCGGCACCTTCTTACCACGCTCGTATGCGGTGATGAACATGTTTGACTTTGCTTCTATCCGATCAGTTAGCATTCTGTGCCTCGCTGCTCATTGTAAAACAAATAGTGGCCTAAAGATACCATCCTCGTGAGTAAACTCCTGAAGATAGACCAGGGGGACCTCCAGGTAAACCCATGTCGAATTCTAGCAAACCTACTAATGGCCCATAAGGTGGTGGAGGTGGAGTGGGCGCTGGCCCACTAAGTGGAAGAATGTCTGTGTCCCCACCATCATCGTATGCCCAAATAGAATCAAACCTTGGTGTACCAGATAACGTGTCAGATGCTAGCACAGACATCTGCGTATCTGGGAACAAGAGTGGCCGATCAAAACCAAAGTAAGTAGGAACATCGAACTGGTGCAGACACTCCCCATCTGTACACAATGAACTATGCGGAGGGTTGAAGGCTTCTCCAGCAACATCATCATCATACCTGTACGCGCCGATGTTTCTGGTATCTGGTGTAGATACGATCAACTTGCGCACCACAGTTGTTAGTTTATCTAACACATCTATGGTATCTGGATAGACATTCTTCAGAAATATGAATGTCAGGTAGGTGTAATGAGGCTTGAACTTCAACATGAAGTCGATAGCAAACTTGAAGTTTGCTAAATCAAAAGCGTCCACATTAGCTCTGATAGCAAACCTAAAAAACTTCTCCACTTCGGAGAAGACAGAGCGATACGGAATTCCCCACTTAGTGTCATTCAACCAATCCAACACTTCTACACCAGTACTTAAAGGAGCAAACTGGTTTATCCTATCGCCCACTGTGATGGGTGTTGGGTCATTTTCTATTGTCACATCAGAAAGTATTGGATGGAAGAGATCCTGGGTTGCCAACTTGATAGATGTACCGGTAACACCGATAGTTTCGCCCAATACAAAGGTACTTTCAATTGGATCGATGTAGTAAACCGTATTAGATATACGGGATACTACTAAGGCTGTAGCCTTGCTGCTCTGACCAGTGATTACATCTCCAGGATCCCAACCCATTACTGGGGCAGTACTTAGCGTGATTCTTTTACCAACGTAAGACACACCGGCTGCGGCTCTACTAGCTAGCCCAAGGTTGCCGATTGTTGGATAAAAGTAGCCGCGAACAATTGCAGGATTACTCTGATCCTGCAAGAATATCCTACCCTGCTTAGCAGTGAAATGGGGATCTATACTCTGCACTATTGCCGCCTCTTCCGAAAACGGCAAGCCAAGAAGTATCTGTATTCCTATTCGTACATTTTCTACAGAAGGTCCGCCAAAATAGGCGAACCAAAGGCCCCGCACGGCAGACAGGTAAAAATTCAAGTCATTCGAAACCGCAGCAGCCTCTGCTGCAGTAAAGTCTACCAACGTACCAAAATTGGATTCTATTGTGGGTCTGTTATCTAGGTATGTTATCTCAGCCCACAACGTGTCTGGGGGAGGATCTCCTACAGAGTACGTGCCAGGGGCGAACTGTATAGTGTTTTGTCCATTGATCTGAGTAATAATGTAGTCTTTATTACCTGTTAGGTAGGACGCCGGATTTTTGATCACCTCTTGTAGACGCGGTATCTCCACTACAAGAGCATCAACTGGTATGTTGTTTACTCTTCGTATACCAGAGAACACACATGTGAAATTATCTGGCTGACCGTCTAGTAGTAGCAACAGAGGAGAGGGATCAAATCCTATTGTATTTCCCACCACGCCAAGTACACTACACAGCACCTCGGTGGTGGTGCTGGTAGCGATGAGAGTGACCTGGAAGCTTGCCAAATCTCCTGTCGATATTAACTGATCGCTGAAGTTGTTGACTGTAGAAATCACTACAGACGGTATGCTCCACGCTCTGTTGTCACTCCATGGTACCGGCGAATTTGTCGTGATGGTTCCGTATATTAGATTTTGATTGTTAAAGGGTATTACACCTTTGCTAATGTTTTTTATGGCGTATGCCTCTCCACCCACTATAAGAATATCAGAAGTGGTTATGCCCTCCTCTACCAGATCTGGCCCAGGAAATGAATCACTAGACACTACGCCGTGACTAAGTGATACTACTGGAGCCCCTGCGTATGGGTCAGGCATGAACACATCGTTGGGCATGGGCAAACAGTCCGCGCCCGATAAAGTGTTCGACGTGTATGCTGTTGTGGAGAAACCCAATAGCTCATTAGCAGTACCGTATGGAGTTACCCTAATAAGGCCGGCTGGGTAACCTAGTGATAATGCGGCCTCATCACTGGTTATAGGTTCAAAAGAGTAAGTAGCGGCTATGTTGCTTCCTATCTGATCATTTATCTGCTGTACAATTTCATCTGCTGGAATTTTTACACCCGGAGTACCACTAAACACCACTGTTTGCACCCTGCCATTATCGAGTATGATTTCCAGAGTCTTACCCACAATATCTAGTGTGCCGTACTGCTGCAAAATATCGCTACCTATAATTGCTGACCTTATCAAGCGAATAGTTGCAGTGTCCGGATCGTCCGCAAGGAACGTACTATACTCCAGCCACCTACGTTGAAAGACTCTCTGGATATCTTTCAAACTCTTGTTGTAGTCGATCTGCCAAGCTGTCATTAAGATGTTTGCAGCAGCTTGAGCAAAGCCTGACCATACGGTATCTATTTTCTCCCGGTCCTCCAATAAATTCCAGAAGTCGGGCAAGTGATTCCAGATAAAGGACACGTCTGGAATCACTCCCAAAACCAACGAGGTTTGAGCCACGTTCAGAAGAGCAAATTCTGGAAGGCTGTCCAACTCCCCATCATTCACCACTAACTGTGGTTTATATAAACCGGCAGCATCTGGTGTGGCTACTGGTATAGCGCGGGTTTGATAATCAAAAAATGTGGCGGAGTGGTATATAACCCAGGGCTGATTACTCAAAGAATCCGGCAGTAGTTCAGCTGTTATAGCCACACGTGTATCGAGCCAACCCCCTCCATCAACATTACGAACCCACTTACTGGTATCCAGATCTAATACCCACATAGGTGTTTGACCAGCAACACCAACAGCTATGGTATACTGCAAACCGCCCAATACGAGTGTGTCTCCCGGCTGCAGCATGGGGGCCCTATCTACACTGAATGGCGCTTCTGGATCGTCTAAGAAGTACGTAAAGCCATCACTATTAAAGTCTGGGCTAGTGCTACCATCGGTACCTGATATTCTAAACTGCGAACTATCCGGTGCGTCTATCAAAGACCAGAAGTATGTCAATGGCGAACCTTCTGGATCATAGCTGCCAGAGCCATCGAATCTAACTGTAGCCCCTATTGACACTCCCTGGTCTGGACCTGGTACAGCTACAGGACGCTGATTAGGTATGAGCATCGAGTGCCCATTAAACCGCACAGTTTGCAGTGTAATCTGAGTCGGTATAGGGTCAGTACCCAATAGATCTATGCTGACCCCATCACTAGCGCCTTGAGGGGATTGTATGGCTCCAGTAGTAAACCTAAGTTGCTGTCCTTTAACAGGTATGAGAGATGTCTTCGTGACGTAGATGTTTGTTACGTCTAATTCCGCACTCACCGCTATTCGAATAGTGTAGTAATCGCTTCCTTCTGGGAGCAGAAATTGACTTCCCGGTATAGGAAAAGCTGCACCTACTGGTGCTGGCATGATGGCTAAGCCAGCTCGGGATATGGCGAGACCGCATCCAGGACCCTGCATATCATAAGCACCTATGAACAGTCTGTTGATCTCCAGGTGATTTAGATCTGGAGGCAGTTGGTCGGGTCTGAAAGTGACTTCTAAAGTCCAGGACTCACTAGTCTCTAGATCTACACCTATGACTGTGTCTGCACCATCACTCAGCGCCCTTAAACCTAGAGCTGTGGAGTCATACACAATCCAAGGTGCGCCCCTGTTGGCGCTTACCTCTATGTAATCAGGTAGTATAGATATGGTGCTCGGGGTATTGACATCGGCACTTGGAAATTCTGGAGATGTTGGTATATGGTTACGCGGTGGGTCTCCAATTCCCCACCGTGCACTACCCCATACACCGCCTCCCCAGCCAGCCATTAGCTTGCCCCCAATGTCATGTGTTCTTCAACCATGGTCAATTGTACGAGCGTACCGCACCCTAGGTCAACTATTGCAGCAGAGTTCTGCATGTCGTAGGGTGACACTATGAACCTGAAACCTGCTGATCCCCGCGTCATTCTCAAACTTCTAGAAGGTAGAAAGGATGTCATAACCCCTCTAGCTGAGAAACAAGATGAGTTCTACCGAAACCAGGCATGTATTAGATGTAGCGGAACATCTCTCACCAAGGTAGCCAATGCTGCTACACTTTTCCACGCCAATGATCCTATGCCCAGGTACTTGCTTCAGTGCCAGGACTGTGAATGCTTGTTTGATCCTCATACTGGTATGCTCTTGTCTATGGGTAATCTTGGTAAAGCCTTCTTGCCGGCTTTACCTCTATTAGATGGTCCAGAAGACTAACTAGAGGACTGCTGGTTTATGTTGATGACACCTTCGAAGAAGGTAGACAGCTTACCTTTGGATACGGAGTCATAAGATCTGTCTACGGAAATCTGCCTAGCCTCGTCATGCGCCACAGCCAACAAGGTGATGGGGTTGGTTACGGACAGTGCTCCACGCCTCATGGCCTTATCCTGAATGCTAGAGGACTCTACCCTCTCGTTGGGAGTAAGAGCATCAAGATATGACAACACATCAGCTGTAACCACATCGCTACTTGACCCACCTTTGTAGTTCATATCGAAGTTGATGTAGGTTGGGAACAGGTGCCGAACAAGAATGCTGGCAGTCAGTACCCTATCTAGATCTGAAGAAGCAAAAGATTGGATATCTGCAACTATGCCGGCTTGCTCATATTCAATCTGAATGTTTTGTCCTGCAAGTTGTATCTCATTTTCTACACTATCTGTTTCTCCTACTTCCAGCATACTGGGGGAGAGGATCATACTGATCTGTTCCTCTATGGAGTATGACAAGTTAGTGTCTGCCACCACCAACCAATACCCGTCAGAAGTATGGCCGGCAACAATGAATACTAGACCTTCTGGAATATTCCACAGGTCACCAGACCCATCTGAGATCAACTCTATGTCTGCATATGCGAGCCCACTCTCCTTCTGCTTACTCATATCCGTAGACGATATTCTCTGCACGCCAGGTCGCAGCACTTGAAAGTGGTTGGCTTGGGCATGATAACCAGAAGGGGGTGATGGTGGTGCATGACCTTCTGTATCCAGCACTTCAATCTGAAATCCATGCGTAGGATCGTATGGATTTGAGTTGAGACTGATCACTTTGTACAAGCCCAACGTGCCATTCTGATGTAAGTAAGACTCATTAGTCAGTGGACAGGGGGGAACAAACCCCAGCAGCGTATTTGCCGAGTTTGCAGCTGTTAGAATAGTTATGGGTACGTCGGCTTCTAGCACCAAAAAGTCTTCATCGGGCAAGCCCGGAACTATACCAGGGAATATATTGATAGTGGCTATGTTAACACCTACAGCCGCATTGATCTCACTCGCAACCACGTCAGTAGTTACTGCACTGCTAGAGAAGACTACTGTTGTTTTTTTGTCATCTACCTTGAGAACAAATGTTTTTCCTACAAGCGCTGTAGGAGTGGCAGTAAGTAGTGCAGCCAGATCATTCGTTCCTTGCAGGGGTTGGTATGTAATCTGAATCAAGTCTCCTACCTGTACCCCCCTAGAAACGAAATCGATAACAGCATTTCTACTGCCGTAACCAAATGCGATACTGGGGTCAGCCTCTGAGGTAGCGTAACCAGAGGTAGAGACAGTTAGATTGTTGGGTATTGTGGTGTTTCCAGATTCTGGTATAAGAGTATGTTTCAACGCTGGGTCTGGCACGAATCCTAATTCTGCCCCGTTAATCGTGGTGATGAAGTGTGTGACTACCGGTTCATTTGCTTCAATCGGACTTCCATCAATACTCGATCCCCCAGCAGCTGCATTTGCTGGGCATATTGTAGTGTTCTTTAGTGCAGGTCTATACGCCCCATGAACTTCGAAGGAGGTTGGGTCCAAGAAGTAGACTCTGGCCGTACCAGTAGATCTACTCCCAATGCTAAGCTCTACACCAATGTCTGGTTGTAAGAAACGAACGGAGCCAGATGTTTCATCAAAACCAGTAACCATAATCTTGTGATTCACATCATCTATAACCACAAAATAGTAGCTGCCTACATTCAGTCCAGACGTTACAGAGACCACATCAAGCGATGGTCGCAGATCATATTCCGGAGCTTCCCATGGGAAAGACAAGTCTGCTACGTGACGAATCTGCCTATTGTCGTCGCCGATTCCAATTCCTAAAGACACCCCAGAAGAGGCTGTAACTCGTATCCACCTATCGGTAGAACGTAATGTCAGATACTGCTCTCCACTATCTCCAATGAAGGTCCCAGCTAGATGTGGTGTAGAGGTGTTTATAGTACTTACTATGTCGTTTAGATCAGTACACCCATCTAGCACCACGTGAGCAGCAGATGTGCCAGTAGATGAAGTCCACTCTATGTCAAGTGAGCTGGCTGCTAACGGGTATGTAAGTGTATTTAGATCTACTGGATAGCCTATTATTCCCAATAGACCGTCTGAGATCGAAAGCTTTACTCCATTTCCAGCATTAGAGAATGTGGTAGACCTGGCGTCTACAGGATCTGCTCTGGGTATGGTACTGCCCGTCGGATTACCGGAGCTATCTAGCAAATTCACGGAATCTATTTTGATCATAGGTAGCTGAATACCGGTTTGTGCCTTGAAGACCTGCCACGATAATTCGGTAGTCGTGGTAGTTGTGCTTCTAGACAGTGCCAGATATCTATGGCCGGTACCAGTAATTGCTGTGATTAAGTAATCACCTGCATCAGGACCTCCAAGTATTCGTAGGGTATCTCCTACTTCTGTACCGAATACTGAAAAGTCTACTAAGTCTGCAGTCGAAAACACTTGGCCAAGCTGAATGGTTTGGCCATGCACACCTGTATCCCGAATAGTCTTAGGATTGATCAGGTCTATAGTTAGGTTTCCCACTATGTCATATTGAACACCGCTTGTTGAAGTACTAAGCGGCAAATCTATTTGTATCGAGTGCGGGTTCGAGGCACCCGTATAATCTATACCAACTCTAAGAATGCGCCTAGTACCAGCATCAGCACCCAGGAAAGTCACAAGACTCATACCAAACGTCACACCTGCAGCTACGAAATCTACGTTTAGGTCTTGGAAGTACCAACCACCATCCACAGCAGCATTAGTCACACCTGTAGCGCTAGTAATTAGTGGTTCCTCATCCTCTACCGCAGACAGAGTTACATCTAGTGTCTGTGTACCAGCACCACGCACATAGAAATCTGTGCATCCTCCTATGTGAACTTGATCTGACTGAATAGACACAGCCTGTGCATCTGCGGAGAATACGATACCTCCAGGCATGCCAGAGATGGTCAGTTCCTTCTTCCGTATAGTCCAGGACATTTGATTGGTTGTGAGCGGGATAGGGGTAGCCAGTTTCAGCTCTTTGGCTCCCAGCAATTCAGATATCTGTGTTTGTCTCTGAGATCTGAGAAGTACCCAAAATATACCTCCCCCAATTACACCCACAAACGGCAGCCCTGTCACTACATCTACCAAGGTCACAGCAATGGGTGACAGTACGGATGCTATCTTGTATGTTCCGTTGTTCGATAGCCCACCTCTAATACTGATCAAGTTTCCCACATCATCGTTTGTGAATGCCGCAGAAACGCTACTCAGAGTGTTGAGAGACGGAAGAGATATGACACCATCCACTCCAAATGCCATCTCGTTAGTCAGTAGGTAGGTATTTTCAACAGGACCGGTAGATAATGCTTGGCTAAGGTTATGATCTAGATATGTTAGAAACCTTGTGGTTGTACTCCCGCCCAAGCCATCATCTTCAACGTAACCATCATTACCTATAGCTAATAGAGCACCCAAGTCTCCGCCAGTAAGCACATCTCTGTGCATCTCAGGATCGAACATACCTATGATCTGAAGCTGTTCTAGGTCGTTGAACTGATCGAAGAGTCTAGCTGTTACTCCACGGGGAACTACCAGAGACCTCTCAGTGATACTATCTGATGCTCGCTGAACCAGGTCTGTAGTAGTCTCCTGGTCCAGCCCCGACTCAAACTGGGATAAATTCGTAGCTCTGACAGCTACATTTATATTTGTGATACCCGTGATAGCCTGAGGGGCTATGTTGTACTGAGCCCCTGGTGATTCTGCTGTGACGTTGATGTCAAAATAATACAGACTGCCAGTCTGGTTGAACACCATGGCCTCAGCAGAGATACTCTGGATAGTAGTAGGCAGAAAACGTAGGCCATCGGCTGTGTAACAGACGTTACCTATGGATACATTGATCGCAATGGGGGCATTGAAAAACAATCTCACTCTTCCGACCGACAACGAGCCCAAATTTCGGGACACAAAGAAGTTAGCTACTAGAGCATCCGCTTCTGTATCTGCCAGCAGGTCTGGATTAGCTAAAGACTGCCCCTGCTTGATCAGCTGTACTTCCCGCGAGATAGGGTCCAGCAATACTTGAGCTGGCTTCACCAGTAGGTCCCGTACACCAGTACCCTCCTGGATGCTCATAGTAGGTATCTCTTGTTTCAACCGAGCATCGATGAAGTCTTCGATGCTCATCTCGAACGGGTCAGGCTGAAAACGCCGTACGATAGGGTCCGCCACTTGATCTTGAGCCGGAGAACCATCACTCAAGTCTATGGTTGGATCAAATGCAAGCAGCCTGGCCTGTACAAAGTCTTGTAGTGTGTCTGTGGACATTTATGGCTCCAAGTTGACTATGGCACGTTTGCCAGACTGAGTATACAACGCCACTCTGACCATGAGGCCCGGTAGATCTGGGTCATACCTTAACCCCAACATTTCTGTGGTCAAAAGCCTCTCATCATCTGGCAACCTGGTCTGCCTGGCCTGTAAAGCCAGCACCTGATTCGTTGTCTGCTGAACTGCAATGGCAAATGAGGCGCTTATGGAAGAACTCATACTGGCTGCATATGAACTCCCTATGTACTTCTGAGCCCCTCCACCCAGATTCTTGGTGAATGAATCAAACCCTGGAGTGGCGAGTAGTACCTTGAGCCACATCTGTATCAGTGCCTTCAGCCCTGATACTTTTTTGGGATTATCCCCTATCTCAAATGAGATCAAGCTCCTGAGAGAGGCAGTAAAGTCCGAACTGATGGCTACTACATCATTGATTACCTGACCTACAGCACTGGTAGGTATCTGAGCTATGATCTTAGTACCACTAGCTACTACAAATGATAGTGACTTGCTTCCGTTTATCTGTACCTCGATAACACTGGTCAAGTCGGGACCAACAATCTGAAGAGACGACGGAATGAAGTCAGGTATGATGGATACTTCTGACAAGTCCACAGCATCATTGAACTGGATGAATTGTAAATCCATGCCTACTCCTCTTCCGGCGTATTTACACTGTCATCTGGCTGTACTGCATCAGCATTGTTAGCTACCCAGGCGCTAGCTGGCTTAGATTTGATGATGTCAACGGCGGAAATGAGATCACTTTTGATCTTGGCTATCCGCTGCAGCTTGGTTGACCGCACGTTCCCAGTATCAGTAGAAGTTCCTTCGATTCTACCTATGGCAGCATCCAGCAACTCTTCATAGGTGAGGTTAGCGACGCTCTTGGAGTAGTCATTTCCACGGACAAAGGCGTAGGCGTCATTCAGTATCTGACGCATGTTCTGGTTCATGGCAGCATTCGGGTCTTGCTGCTGACCGCTTACGGATGTGCTGATGGCCATCGACGATTACCTAGTCTACCACTATAGCCGGGTTCTTGAGCTGAGAAAAGGGGTCTGTTTTGGGTGCAATTTGACCCCATAAAGCAGGTATAAGGATAGTAGATCAAGAGAAGCAATTCTCTAGGTTTAACCCCAAAGGAGAACCCCATGAAATCTACACTGCTTGCCCTTTCCGTCATCCTCATTGGATGTGGTAACACCACAGACACCACTACCCCAGACACCCTCAACAACCAACCAGATGCTCAGGTAGCTACTCAGTCCTCTACCTCGACTACCACTGCTTCCCATACCGTCTCCGCGACGGTCACTACTACCAGCATCACTACCAAGACAGAGACTACTCCTGACGCTGGAACTACCCCTGACTCTCTTCCGCAGATTACTCCTGATGCCCTTCCAGTAGCTCAAGATGCTCTGCCGGCAACTCAGGATACTCTTTCACAGGTCACTCCAGACACTCTTCCTGCTCAGCAGCCTGATGCTCTTCCTATGGCTGTAGATACCAAGCCAGCCACACCAGACACCCTGGTCCTGGTGGATACTAAGCCGGCTACTCCTGATACTCTTCTCGCCATTGATACTCTTCCGGCCACTCCTGATACTCTGCCTGCAACACCAGATACACAGCCGGCGGGAGATACAGTGGCGGCTTGTGGGGGAGACAATCAGGCATGCTGTACAACACGAGCTGTAGATACAGATGTAACAAGGGCTGTGTTTGGAACTGATGCATGGATTCACACCTGCACTGACTCAGTCAAAGGTACCTACGACTGCACCATTGAGACAAGTGTCGGAACAGTACCTGGGCCTAGTGGGACGTGCATGATGTGCGGTTACAAGGGCTACCCGCCTTGTACTCACCTGAATCTTGGGACGTTCTCCTGGAAATGGGTGGATGCAAATGGCGGCACTTGTGATCACGATGATGACCAGACTCCAGTATGTACTGGGGACGTCTGCCTCTGTCCGTAGCTTGTAGTTCTACTCCCTCCGCCCCTACTGATGGGCGGAGGGAAGGTTGATCTCCATCTTAACCCATTCCCAGGCTAAAGAAAAGAGCCTAGCTAAAGCTCTCTTCTCCTTAGCCTGGCAATCTGTCAGGCTAAGATCAATTCATAGCTCGGAACTCTTTGGTCAGCTTGTGCCGATTCAGTGCTCTTCCGTCCTCACTAGCTGCCTCTTGTACGGCTTCCCTAGCCTGATCAGACGAACGCTTGTCCTTCTCCAGCAAGGATACTCGATACGCTAGTTCAAGTTTTTCCTCGTGTTCTTGCTCTAAGCGGCTCACCAATTGATTGTGTTCTTCCCAAGTAGGAACATCTCTACGAGCATTGGCTTTGATCAGTTTTCGAATTCCTGTCCGAAATTCTTTGCCATTTTCGGACTTGATACGAAAGCCAAATGTAAGCATATCATCCTCTGTCCAGATATGCATATCTGGCCGGAGTCGCTCTATTCCAAACTCCTTCTTGTTTTGCTCTAGGAAATCCTTAGCAGACTCCGGGAGTCTGCTAAGGAAATCCGCCAGTCTAAGTCCATCAAACTCTGCTGGATTGGTATTGTACATGTGACTTAGCATAATTGGTGTTGATTGCAGTGCCTGAGACAATCTGTGGCTGGTGCCAAATACATCTCCTTTTTGACTGAACATAGGGACTACGAGGTTGTGGTACTTCCAGTGAATGATTCTCATTTCGATCTCCTGCTATTGCCTAGGTAACCATTACCTAGAGCTTGATCATTATACCAGTCTTCAGATCGAATTTGCTGCTAGCCCACCACAGCAAAAGTGGGCAATAGGCTGGTATAAAGATCATATCTAAAGCTAGGGAGAACCTAGCCAAAATTGCGTCAATAGTATTGACGCAATTTTCAACCAAGCAGAAGAGGACACGAATGAAAAAGACAGCAGTAAGTAAGAGTGATCTAGAACTTCTTAGTGCAGCCACAGACGAAGACCTGATGGCCCATACAGAAGAAGGCAAAAGACTTCGCAAAAGCGCAGCAACTCTTGTACTCGAGAATGCAGAGATGACTGTAATAAAAAAGGGAAGCAAGGAGTACACAGAACTAGAAGCACAGTATGCTCGAAAACCTAGAAAGGTGCCAAAAGCACGTAAGAGCCACAAATCAAACAGACTCACTACCAGACAGTATGTCAAACAGCTACAAGACATGAATACAAATTCAACAAATGCACTTTTTAGAGCTTATGACAAGATCGAAGAATTGAACAGTCAGGTGCACGACTGGGCAAAAGCAGCAAAAGAGAGCCGGGAGTTAGCAGAGAAAGCCTTAGCCCTAACAAATAGCAGCGGGATCAAATTCAAGGAATGGAAGGAGGCTACTGGGAACGAGATAATCAAGGCCGTTTCTCCATTTCTTGACAAGGAGAACATAGAGAAACTAAAGCGCCTCTTTTATGATACCAAGGTCGCCACACAGCAGAATCAAAACTAGTAGACAGGAGATCGAGTATGCACCATATGAAACTTGTAGAATGGACATCCGAAGAGTTGGGCATAACCATGTCGTGTGCAGACACAAGCACAATGCTCGTAACCACAACTGCAAAACTTGCAGAGGCATTTCAGGTGACACCCCAAAATCTACGTTCCATAGCTTTGAGTCGCCCAGAAGACTTCAGTAATATTAGCGTCAATAGTATTGACGCTAATAATGCAGTTCAATTCTTTGAAGATAACAGAGAAGCATTTGGCTTCAAACGAGTGAGATTAGATTCGCGACTTTGGACTGATAACGACTGGCTAACATTTGCCATTCTGCTCAGATCTGATAGGGGACGTGCTATCAGAAAACAGCTCATTGAGTATTACAAGAGCAGAGCTATCAAAGTCTATGTGGACCGATTTGAAAAAGTCGTAACCAATCTACAAACACAGTTGGGGCAACAAGGACAGCAAATATCACGCCTAATGAAGAAAGAGAGACTAGCTGATGAGGCTAGAGCTGCAGAAGAAAAAGCAGCTAGTGCAGCAGGAGCTGCCCTGAATGCACACAAAGGTACCAAAGCATTTCGAGAGGGTATCAACTAAATCATGGGCTTGATCTTAGCGGTCCAAATTGGACCGCTAAGGAAGAAAAGAGGAACAGCTGCCCTCTTTTCTTTAGCCAAATGATGCGTTGCAATTAGACTGAGTCTAATTGCACTGTGTCAACCTAGAGATGTCTTGGTGTAGTTTGCAGGAACACTTGGGTCAGAAGCATCAGGTACTGGGGCATTTCCGATCAACTTGATGTTCTCGTCCTTATCTCCGTCACTGTAGTCATAGTTGGCATTGGTAGTAGTGGAAGAGGACTGGAGAGAGGTATCATCCATAGTGTTGTTTGACTTTGATACCGCCAGATCATTCTGGGCAAGAGACCTCATTGTCTTCAGCATGTAGGCTCCACTGGCTGCATCATCCTTGTCATACCCAAAGAAGCTGACCAGGTCCCCATCCATCAGAGTATTGTAGGCTCTATCAAACCCCCGCTCCTGGAGCATCTTGATAGCAGCATCAATCCTGGGACTGGTTCTGGTCACAAACTTGGTCAAGGCATCTCGAAGTAGTGGGAGGAATCCTGGGGTCACTATTAGCGGCCTAGTACCGTAGTTGTGCGCATCATTGATCTGACCCTGGGAAGGATTGGTATTCACCAACAGTGGGTTCATCGCCCTTTCCAACTCTTGTATATCCTTGCTGTATTTGCTTTCCGCCGTTGCTTGTTGCCAAGCATTCATATCCTGCACGAACTGCTTATAAGCAATGAAGTCAGCACTGAAGATGTTGAAGTTCTGGGGGTCAATAGAGGCTGTAGGTAATTCCTCTCCCTCTTTTTCCGCCGACATTTCTAGTTGAGTAGGTTTACCATTAGGGTCAAGAGTGAATGAAGCGACAGTGCAGGTGTACTTTGTAGCCGGCGGGGTAGTAGACCAGATGGTTATTAGATCTCCTGCCTCCACATCTGCCAGAGAAAAGTCCTGTGGAGTACCAGATACCATCACCTGGAAACCAGTAGTTGTTCCTCCCACTCTTCCGACAGTGAAACCCAGAGTGTCATTAGCTGTAGCATCTCTGATATCTATGGCAGTAGTCAAAGCTGTAGACTTTGACTCCAGCTCTACTACTTCCCGCACTACAGACCAGCTGGTTCCGGGTACATTGTAAGGTGTTTGAAAAGGTCGTCTGCTATCCACCACCACCTGGATGGTGACGTAGTCATCACCAGGGACTGTGTGTGGCACTATCTGAATTATTTCGTAGTACCCACTATTAGCTCCGTTGAGTACATAAAGCATATCTCCAGCATGGTCTGTGTTAGTCGTCTGAGGTATTGCTGTACTAGGTGTTAGGCGGAAGGACGAGCTGTCCATGACTTGTCCTGTACTGCCGTGTGCAAATTCTTGTCTTACTACTTTGGCTTGCAACTTTCCGACATTATTGAAAACTTTTGCCACATCTGCGGCTGTCACATCGCTGTTTTCATCCGACTGACCCTCAAAGAATCCCAAGGTTGCGTACGCCCGCAAAACAGTAGCCCTGGCAGTAGACTCGGCTGTCATTGTAATAGATTGTGCGCCTGAGCCGACGTTTACTATGCTAATCGTAGTTGCGGTTGCTCCAGAACTATATGGGAGGTTGGCTAAAGATACCCAGGCATTTATTTGATCCGATATGCTGTATGGCGTGCCTGCAGTTAGTGGAGGTGACAAGTGCCTATCAATTTCAATTTGATTATTAGCATCCATACCAGTATTAGCAGGATTGCCTGTAAACCCGAGAGGAGTAGTATACGGCATATTGACTGGGTCGAATTCGCCAATCATGATATTATGTGAGCCGCTGTAGATGCTTGTAAACTGCACATGGCCTAAGCTATCATCAGACACATTTACCAAAGTAGACAGTGTTACGCCGACCGAGTTTTGCAGACTTTGTAGCACTGACACTACACCAGTCAGATCGTAAGTCCCTGCAGGCACATGGCCAGAAAACTGGACGCCATCCACACTTACTATGAACTGGCACGGGGGCAAACCTGGTATGTCTATAAAGACAAATGGAGCTACACCAGTACCCACTAAAGTAGCCTGCGTCTCACCATGAAGATTGTAGCTTGTCAAAGAGCCAAAACTAGCCACACTTGGGCCATCTGGCACTTGTATGGTGTACGTGGTTGGCATATTGCCATCTTCGGCCACAATCAATTGATCGTTTGAACCGACTTTAACTACCCATGGAGCAGAACGTAAACCAGCAACTGTTGCTGCGCCGAATGTGCCAGATACACCCGGTTTAACCAGGTAGCCATACTCCCCAGCAGCTGCCTTCATACGAGGCGCCATAGGGTCTCTCGCCACAGACAAGTTATTGACTACAGCTTGGCCTGAGATGATACGCAGGTAAGCGTCCTTAGTAAGGGCAATCTTTTGATCTTGGGTGATAGTTGGGTCCTCGAATGACTTCTGAAGACTAAGCAAGTCTGCTCTCGCCTGTATGAGTGACTCCTGCAGAGCTATAGCTTGCAGGTTCAAGCTCTTGAATTGTCCTCCGCCGGAAAGAGGAAGGATGGTCATCAACTGTGCAGCCCAGTTCAAGATATCGATATACATGGGTGCCAGGCTAGCAAGGTCTGTTCTAGCAGCAGCCTGAGCAGCTTGAGGGGGTCTTACTATAGCCCCATTCTGTTTAACATTTGGGGCTATGGAGGCTGTTACGAAGCTCTCTACAGCCTTGTTGTACTGACCCAGGGGCTTGGCACTGACCACAGAGTTCTGAGACAGTATGGTGTTGGTCATCAGTAATGCAGAAGCCGCATTTCCCAGCTGTCCTGTATTTGTTATGGGCGTGGACTTGTTGGCCATTTCCTGTATAGCTATGTCTATGTCTTGGACTAGCTCTATTGCCTGCTGAACTTCCGCGCACAGCTTGTTGGAAGCCAGAAAGATGAGGTAGTAGATTGAGTTAGGATCTAAGATCAAAGTAGATGAGAAGAGCTGAAGAGTCTCCTCATACTTGGATGACATGTCTACGGGGCCAAGTGCGTCCTTCTTGACCGTGATGCTGCTCTTGATGAACTGAGCTACAGCAGCCGATATATCAGCATCGGTATAGTTAGCCACTGGAATCCACCATGTCGTATTTGTGCACGTCTTGCTTCTTCAATTTCAATGTGTTTTTCCTGAATTGAGTGGGGTTCTGATTCAGAAAGTAACAGAGATTCAAGAAGGAGTTAATGCTCTTTGTATCCTCCGCGAACATCCATCGATAGGCGTCATCACCCCACTTGCGGAACTTCAACCTTCTGTCTCTTTTGTACAGAGCAATGTCATAAGCAGCTCTTCTGAGAACCGCTGCCCACAAGAGTGCCTCTGAATGGCCGTCTGGACTACATGCTTGGATACTGAGAATCATCACACCCTTCAAGCTACAACTATTATGACCGGAGAAGGTAACAGGTTAGTACCTGGAATCTTGACTATCGTTTGATCTTTCCGCACTGCTGTCAATTGAGTAGTACCCGGGTTCACACCTACTAGAGACAACTTAGCCAGAGTGACACTGATACCTACGATGCTCTTATCCAGGACATCGTAGTAGACGTCTTCACAAGCAGTACCCAACAAAGTCCGTCCATCATCAGCGGTGACTACAACACTTGGGTTTATAGTTTGGTTGAGTCCAAGAGCTATTGGATTTGGAGATATATCCACATTGCTAACTACTGGGAACAGAAGACTCACCAAATTGGCTGAGCCCTGATCTGGAATAACCATATTCCTGGGGAAGCCAAGTGCGTGCTCACTGTCACCATCAGCAGCCTGTACACCAGATACCCAAGCCATATACTGACCATTCCTATACAAGTCTATGCAGCAGTACCCATATTGATCTGTGATGTAATTTACACCCTCACCCAGCACTGCATAGCCATCCACTACAGTAGGGCCGAACTCATTGATGAATTTTATCTCAAGGCCAGGAAGAGGCTTACCAGTGATATCTTTGAAGAAGCCACTGCACCGACACAGTCTTAGGTCTGGAGATACAGGTCTTGTGAATGTCTCTCCTTCTATCTCAAAGCTATTGCCACCTGGTACGGCTGATGGCGGGCTGAACACAGTAATGAGCAGGGGTGTCTTGCTTGCATTTCCGAGAGACCCATCGAAGGCGACACCAGTCTTCGACATACGTATGGTGTAAGGGATGGCTGGGTTATCACCAAGCAAGGTTACTTCAGCTACTCCGTGCACATCCGTATACTGCTGGGTGAAGAGGACAGCACCTATGGCATCGTACACACGTATCAAGACACCAGCTATTGGGTTGTTATCTTGATCTGATACATTGAAAGTAACCACTTCTGGGTTAGACATTACTTCCGCTCCTTGAGTACCTGGCTAGCTAGTGTACGCATTCCTGAAGATAGTTTGAACTTTTCTTGCTCTTCCGGCGTAAGAACTGCTTTGAAATACTGGGGCTGATTATTGACTTTCCCCAGGTCGTGTACCTTGTTTACGAACCTACTGATCAAGCGCTTGCTATCTTCCACCGCTCTGTGAGCATACGTAGGGTGGTCTTCTATACTATCTGGTTTAGGCCCTAGGAATGGGATGTGTGCTACAAGGCCACTAATGCCTGGCTTGATCTTGTTTACTTCGTGCGCCCACCTATCCTGGGTCGTGTGCAGCGCTATACCCAAGGCATCTAGCGCTTTGCTTGTAGTCTTGGCGTGCACTGCCTCATTGAAGTATTTCTTGATCAGGTACTTAGATGCTTCGGCGTCACCAGTATGGTAATGGAACGGTTGCCGAGCTTTGGATATGAGTAAGCCTTTTTCGTTCTCCCTATCCACACCTGCATTGGCCTCCTCCAGTCTATGCTGCTGAGCTGGGGTGAACTCAATGCCCTTGGTCTGCAAAGCCTCCAATGCTTTGTCTGTTAGGTCTATATGTCCTGGAATAGTGAACGCCACTTTTTCCTGGAAGCCCAGTTCTTTAGCTACAGGTCTTGTTCTCGAGTTGAACCGCTCGAGCTTCTCTTCTGGTGAATATTTCCAATCTCTCAGAGATGTCTTACGTCTTCCTACCATTTGGCCAAGGGTTTTCACTTTACCGGGGTCTAGGAGAATTTTGTTCCTGGCCAATCTCATCAGACCTGGATTTGCTTGGTAGGCATCCACCACTATAGGCTTACCAGACATCACACCATCTTCTAGAGCCTTCTCCCAATTGATCGAAACAGTGCCATCCTTGAGCTTAGTTGCGTACTTGTCACTGTGAAGGATGAAGAATTTGTCAGCTGGGTAGTGTTCTTTCACATAGGTGGTCTTGCCCGCCCCAGAAGGGCCTGTTATGTATGCCTCTACATTGAGAGTATCTCCTGCTACTTTTGCAGACAACACTGCGGAGGCTAACTTTCTGATCCCTTTGTCCAGGTGCCACTCAGAGAAAGAGGGAGCACGCAAGCGACCACTGGGGAATACCTGTTGAGTTCTTACCTTAGCGAATCTTCCAATGAACGAGTTAGGATCTTTTGCAATCTCAGTCCTGAGCGCATCTGATAAACCTGTTCCCACGTTCGTGATGGTGTCTCGTCCAGGAAGTCGGACTCTGAGAGCTCCAACTCTTCCGGTATGTTTTCCTTGTCCTGGGGTGACTCCCACGACTTCAGCATCGACGTCAGGTCTGAACTTGGCTTTGGTAGGTCTGGAGCTGTCGAGTTTCCACACAACCACGCCTTCATTCGTAAGAGGGTGCTTGCCACTTTGAATCTGAGAAAACAAATTGACCTTTTCATCCGCACTCCTGGCCGTAGGTGGAATGGCTAATCTAGGAACCTTGCTCTGTACTTCCTCGAGTACCTTCAGTTTCTCTGCATAGGGGGCCTGCTCCATCAGTTTGCCCTTGTAGCGAACTACGTCAAATATGAATGGCCTTAGCTCTGCACCCGTAGCCTCTTGCTTCTCCCTACTGTTCCACACAGTTGCATTAAGAAGCCCACCTGTAGTCTCGGCCGGGAGGGCCCTACCTGTACTCTTGTCTACCCCAATCAACTCACCCCGTAGAACAGTCCCATCAAGCCCTGGAGGGGCTTTCAGGGCTCTGTAGTCTGGTAGCTTGTGGGTATGCTCCAACACGCCTGATGCCCTCTCAGTGGGCCGGTAAGAAAAAATCTTGATAGGTCTACCACCACGCAGTGCATAAGTTACATGACTTCCATCTAGCTTTGCCTGATGTAACTCGTTGGGGTCATCAAACTTGACCTCACTAGTCTGTATCTCTCTGTAGTCCGGCTTGGCATTTGGGATTGGGTATCCTCCCATACCGCGAACACCCGACTCAGCTGTGGAGGTGATGTTGTGCAGTAGGGTGCCCTTTGGTGTTTCGATCAGATTGTATTCCTGCACCCCTTCTTTATTTCCGCCGTAGGTGTTGAATCTGATGTGGCCGGGTTGAGATCGAACCACCTCTACTGGAGTGAGGCCGGAAGATTGGACAGTACCCTTACCATACCCTTCTTCAATTTCGAAAGTACCCTTCCTAGCACTGTACTCTTTTGTGTGACTAGGCTGCCTTATGGCAAGTACTTTTTCTCCCGGCGCTGGAAGTTTGGCAGCTGGAATAGCCCAGGAGTGAGCTATGTCATTCTTATCGATCAGACGCAGATCAAGATGCTCACCCGCCCTCTCTGCCATGTGCCTCTGCAGGCACATGTCCCATACTTCCGGCTTCTCATGATGAACGCGGGGGATGGGATGAATCAGTTTGGATGAAGGTATTCCTGGGGCGAACTCACCCCTTCTCAATACCTGTTCAGCCAACTTTCGCAATACCATCTAAGTACCGAGGGCTTGCCCCATAGGAGTGTTCAGTTCCAAAGCTTCCATAGCTCTGCGATAGCGTTCTGGAAGTGCTTCAATCTTCTTCTGCTCTGAATAGATCAAAGGCGACTTCTTAACCGCCATCTCCAACAACTCAGCAGCTGCACTTGCCATCTTTCCAATCGGGCTTCTGGCTCTATCCAACAAGTGTTCAGCACCAACACCACCTACCAAACCACCCAGACCTATGGGTGCTGCTTCGATCAACTTCCTAGCAAGAGGATTGTTAGTTCCCCACTCACCACCTGTGAAATTCTTGTGGAGATAATGTGCCCCCAACAAACCAGCTCCCACACCTGCCGCAGCCCCTAAACCTGTCCCTACCAAACCCTTAACTCCGTGATCTTTCATACCCTGGTACATTGCACCAGGTATACCAAGGGCCTCCGTCATTGTGGCTGTGTCCATAGCCAGCTTATCAGTCTCTTCAAAGAATCCCTGTAGTGTTGTTTTGTTCATCCTGTTTCCCGCGCTTCCTCCCCTCCCTTTAGGGAGGGGTCGTTGACTACATGCCTGCCATTCTCAAAGCTTCTTGTCCTGCACTTGTTCTTCCACCCAGCATACCACCAGTCCCCATTTGTGATACTGCTTTGGCACCACCTGCAAAGTTACCTATGCTCTGCGTAATTGCTGCAGGAGCTTTTGCTCCCATATGTGACAGTACCTTAGATCCTCCTCCAGCTAAGCCACCAGCTATAGCAAGCGGGGCCACTACTTTTCGGCCAAACCAGCCCATACCATCCTTCTCCATTTGCTCTAACTCATTAAAGAAGGCCGATAGCATAGCCGTTTTCTGATACTCGGATTCTGCAGAATCATATTTCTGTTTTGCCTCCCGTACACCCTTCTCTGTTCTAAAATCCTTCGGGGATTTATTAAGTACGTGTCCTTGTTGGGTAGCTAGCGCATACGCGATATGCTTAGGGACATCGCCC
>Ga0265323_10000137_pt1 | contig 42245 bp, 36 predicted proteins | sample 41225metaG_FD_193580 | JGI IMG/M metagenome (GOLD analysis project Ga0265323, IMG submission 193580) | Rhizosphere microbial communities from Carex aquatilis grown in University of Washington, Seatle, WA, United States - 4-12-25 metaG | ecosystem: Host-associated > Plants > Roots > Rhizosphere...
CAAGGTCCTGGCGCAGGTGGCGTTGAAGTTTCTGGTACCAGTCGCACGCCAAGACCTGGACGATTGCCAGCGCATGGCGACAATCTTCGCCCAGCATCACTGCGATACGCGTGACGCCGGCCAACTGTATGCGGCGTGGCGCAAAGGCTCACCCGCAATCCGCAAACGCATTCTGGATGATCCCGAGTTGTTTTTCAAAACGCAGCGTCAGGCGCAGGAGAAAGTTCCCGCCGGGACCGGCGCCGAACTGTTGCGCGATCTGGAAATGGTGGTGGCGATTGTGAGCCGTGTGCAGCGGCGGCTGGTTGGTGCGGCGGCCACGGAGTTGGATCACCAGCAGTGCAAAGCCGCGCGGCACCAGATCGAGCGCATTCAAAACCAACTCCGCCGCATCGACGAAGCAATCCCACCGGAGAAAGAACCACATGTTGAGCCAAGCGCAACGCACTACGATTCTGGAACTGAACACGCAGGGAGTGAGCAAACGGGAGATTGCGCGGGTGCTGGGGATCTCCCGCGTGGCAGTGCGCAAAGTTCTGCGATCCAACTCGACAGATCTGCCGGAACTGCACCGAGTCGAGAAGGCCGAACCTTACCGGCAACAGATCCTGGAACTTTTCGACAAGTGCAAGGGGAATCTCGTGCGAGTCCATGAGGATCTGGTTGCCGCAGGCGCGGAGATGTCGTATCAGGCGCTCACTGCATTCTGCCGGCGGCACGGAATCGGATACGCGCCGCCAACGCCAGCGGGCCAGTATGATTTTTCTCCCGGCGAGGAGATGCAGCATGACACGTCTCCCCACGACCTGGAACTGGGTGGCAGGAAACGCAGGGTGCAGACCGCATCGGCGGTGCTGTGCTATTCCCGAATGCTGTTCTTCCAGTGCTATCCAAACTTCCGGCGTTTCGACTGCAAGGTGTTTCTCACCGATGCGCTGCGTTATATGGGTGGTACCACTGCTCGCGTCATGATCGATAACACGCACGTGGTGGTGTTGCGCGGCAGCGGACGCGACATGGTGCCAGTGCCGGAGATGGCCGCCTTTGGAGAGCGTTTCGGTTTTCAGTTCGTGGCGCACGCGATTGGGAACGCCAACCGTTCGGGGCGGGTGGAGAGACCCTTCAGCTTTATCGAAGGGAACTTCCTGGCGGGGCGCACCTTCAGCAGTTGGGAGGATCTGAATCAGCGGGCGCGGGAGTGGTGTGACAAGGTGAACTCGACTTACAAGAAACATATCCGCGCTGTTCCGCGTGAGCTATTCGCGGTCGAACGCCTGCATCTGAAGCCGCTGCCGGCGTGGATTCCGGAGGTCTACAGACTGCATCAGCGCCTGGTCGATATCGAAGGGTATGTGGCGCTAAACAGCAATCGCTATTCAGTCCCGGTGGACTGGATCGGCCGCCGTGTGGAGGTGCGCGAGACCAAGGACAAGATCGAGATTCAACTCGATGCCCGCCGCCTGGTCACGCACCGGCGCATCGCCGAAGCCGAGCACCAGCGCGTGATGTTGGCCGAGCATCGGCCGCCTCGCGGACAGAGGGATGCCCGGCCCGATCCGCATCCTGAAGAGAAGGCCATCGTCACCGCCGCACCCGAACTGGCTGACTATGTCGCGGGTTTGAAACAACGGAGCCGCAAGGCGGTCACGTTTGCCCTGCGGCAACTGTTGCGTCTGGTGCGGGAGTATCCACGGGAGCCGCTTCTGGGCGCCGTGCGCGAAGCCGGGCGGTATGGACTTTACGATCTGGACCGGCTGGAACGGATGATCCTGCGTCGTGTGACACGCGAGTACTTTCTGCTCGATAGGGGCTCAGACGATGACTGAAGAACTGGAACAACTGCTGAAGAATCTCAAGCTGCGCCGCATCCTGGAGATCTATGACGAACAGTTGCACGCCGCCGACAAAGACGACATCAGTTACTCGGACTTCGTCACGCGCCTGGTGCGCGCACAGTGGCAGGCGAAGCAGGAGGGCGCGCTGGAATGGCGCATCCGGCGTGCCAATCTACCCGAACGCTGGACGTTGGAGACGTTCCCGTTCGCCCGCCAACCTGGCGTGAACCGCAAACAGATTCGCGGGTTTGCCGAGTTGGACTTCATTGCCAAGGCGGAAAACATCGTCCTGGTAGGCAAAACGGGTGTCGGCAAGACGGGGCTTGCGTGCGGCCTGATGCTGAAGGCACTGGAGAACGGCTATCGCTGCCAGTTCATCCGCGCGCAGGATCTGTTCGATGAGATGTATGCGTCTCTGGCCGACCGTTCCACGCGGCAACTCCTGAAACGCCTTGCCCGCCTGGACGTACTTCTAATCGACGAATTTGGATATCTGACCTTGAAGCCCGAGCAGGGCAACATCTTCTTCAAGCTGATGGAGGAGCGGTACCACTGCCATTCCACGATCATTACAACCAATCTGGTCTATGACGAGTGGCATAACTTCCTCGGCAATAAATCGATGGTGGATGCACTGCTCAGTCGCGTGCGCCATTACTGCCACACCGTGAATATCGACGGCCCGTCGCTCCGCGAACTGCGAGGTTGAGAGCCAAGCCATGGACGACGGCGACCAGGAAGAATATATCCGCCAGGTCTTGGAAGCGTACCGCAAAACGCCCGGTACGACGGGGACCATCCGCCGTCCGGACCGAACGCTGGCCGCGCAACTCTTCCAACGCGGCGTCCCCGTGAGCGTGATCGAAAACGCATTCGTGCTGGCAGCTACGCGCCGACTAATGCGGCCTGCCGATGCCCCACCGTTGGGTACCATTCGTTCGTTGGCCTATTTCCTGCCGGTGATCGAGGAAGTGCCGGAACTGCGTGTCAGCCAGGACTACTTCCACTATCTCCGCCACAAGCTTCAACGCATCGCGCCAACCCGGTAGGCACCCGCCCCGTGCGCGCCGCTGCGCGGATGATGGAAAACCAAACCCCACGCCTGCGGCGTGGATGATATCGCCCGCTCCCCACAACTTTCAACGAACACGCCTTCGGCGTGGATGATGACCCTCCGTAGCGGATTCCTCTTCCCAGTCCGTTCTCAGGGAGGGTCAGTTCAATCAAGCGCTACCGGGTCATTCTTGCCGAGCGCCGAAGTTCCCTGGTGCGGGCTGCCTTGGGATTGCATTGGGCCAGGAGTTCGTCCAGGGTATAGCGGGGCCGTGGCTGCGGTTCCACGACCAGCCGGCCGCTTTCAATCGCGATGCCGACCCGGACTCCCGGCCGCAGGCGCAGGATGTCGAGCAGTGCCGGCGGGACGGCCAGCATGACCGAGCCGCCGACCTTTCGCAGAGTCGTTGTGTGCATAGCCGTGATCCTACAGTTATATCTAAATATAACACGCCGGGAGCCAGGGTTCCATTGCGAAGCCCACCGGCCACCCGGCGCTGGGACCCTTGGGGCGCTCCACGCCGCCGGTGGACGGATGGTACGCTGAGCGCAGCGGGAGCTTCCAAAAGCAGGTTGATGGGTTGATGCCTTAAGCTTCACACTGCACCTCGCTCGCATGATGAGAGGTATTCTCGCTCATTTGGCCCTTCCTTGGTAGTTTTGCCCCTCTGCCTACCCGTGGTGGATTGGGCCCGGGGTCCTCGTAGAGATACTCGTTTTTGTCATTGCACAGATGGGCGCGCAGGAGCCCCGAGGCCCGCCAAGCCTTTACCTGATCCGTGCAGATACCCAGCCGCTTCCCTATTTCCTCGAGTGTCAGCATCCCTGTTTGCCGCAATCGTTCCCAGCGTGTCTTCAGCTCATGATCTTTTGCGATGCGGGCGATCATTGGACCGTGGAATGGTTTGCCATAGCCGGGCGTAAAGCCCCGCGAGTTCAGATTGTCAGCGATGGCCTGACAGGTATGGTGATCGAGTAACCGATCGATCTCCGCAACTACGGCCGGCGGTGTCAGGTTGGGATTTGCCGGAATCGGCAACTCGAGTGTTCTGCTGGTTCCTCCGGGGAAGCGAATGTGGACCAGTATCTGATCATGCTTCTTGATCAGCGTTACGTCCTCCAGCAGAAGCCGCGCCAGCCGCTTCCGCTCCCGATCAGGAGTATCGGGATCCCGCCACAAGCGCGGGAAATCCGTTGCCAGCATGTGCAGCCGGGTACGCAGCTCTTCGTCGACGGCCAGCCGATCTTTCTGGCTTTCCCGCTCATATTGCTGTTGCGCTTCCTGGAGAGCGCAAAGCTTCCGATTCCAATCAGCCTCCAGCGTATCCGCCACAAGCCGATGATCGGGGTGCACACGTAAGTAGCGCTGGTGGGCCAGTTCCGCCTCATAACGAGCGCGTTCCACCTGCTGTTTGCGTAGCCGGTCGGTCTCTTCCAGACGCGATTGCAATTCCTCCTGAACCGCCAACGTAATATCGATTGTCGCTGGCGTCATGATATCCAGCAGGAGGTCGCCCACGGCCTGGTCCACGGGGACGCCTGGAACCCACTGGCAGACGGGCTGTGGACTGTCAATGCTGCGTCCTTGGCAGAAGTAGTGAGGCACCGAGCGGCCGGGGCGGAAAGCTCGGACGTGATAGGCGACGTTCATGCGCCCACCGCAGACGCCACAAACTGCCAAGCCCTGTAGCAGCGCAGGGCCTTCTCGTGGGGGGCCCTCGCGGCGCTCTGGGCCAAGTGCGTGTGCGTTTTCCCGAAGCCGGCGCTGATTCTCCTGGTATTCTTCCCACGTGATGTAGCCGGGATGGGCGCCGGGGAGAAGGGTATGCCATTCCTCTTGCGGCAGCTTTCTCTGGTGGACCCCGTCCACCGTCTTGTGCCTGCGAGTTTTCCCGTACGCGAAGGCTCCTGCGTAACGGGGGTTGTGCAAGACGAACAGCGTTTCGTTGAAATCCAGCTTCTGCCACACCAACTCGCCCAGTTGCGGTCCACCTTTCAGCCTGCGTGGAAACAGTAGCTTCGCCTCGCGGAAGGCTCTCACCACCGCACACGCCGAACTTAGGCGGCGGAATGATTGAAACAAAAACCGGATGCTTTGTTGGACCTGCTGATCGGGATCCAGCACCGTTTGGCCTTGCGCATCATAGACGAAGCCGATAGGGAGCGGCATGTGCAACTCCCCACGTCGAGCTTTGGCCAGTAGGGCGCCGCGCATCCGCGCTTGCATCACGTGGAGTTCCGCTTCGCTCATCGTCCCCTTGAGTCCCAGCAGAAGCCGATCATTGAAATTGGCCGCATCATAGAGCCCTTCCTCATCGAGGATGAGGGTGTCGGTGAGCGCGCAGATTTCCAGCAGCCGATGCCAATCGCTCGAGTTGCGTGCCAGGCGAGAGACTTCCAGTCCGATGACGAGGCCGGCACGACCCAGACCCACCTCACTCACGAGCCTTTGGAAGCCCACACGTTCCGGGTCCGCCGCCAAAGCGGCGGAGTGTCCCAGGTCGTTGTCGATCAGCACGATGCGATCGGCATGCCAACCGAGTGCGGTAGCGCGCTGCCGGAGAGCATACTGGCGCTTGGTACTCTCGGTGTTTTCCAGAACCTGCCGCGGCGTAGATTGGCGGATGTAGAGATAGGCGCTCCGTTTCAAGTGTCCGGCATTCACCTTGTGCATGTCGCCTTGCATAGCGTCGCCTCCGTTGGGTGGTGAAGAAGAATTCCCGCCAGGATCACGGCCGCTTGGGCGCGCACGTCGCCGGGCAGGCAGCTAACGGCATTCACGGGTCGCACAGACGCACCGGCCGGCGCTGAAACAAGGGGGACCGCACATGCCCGCATCCAGGCGGTCATGCCTTGGCGGAGGAAGACGATGAGGCCGAAGCCGCCGCCGGTGGACTGACTCAGCACATCCTTTCGCAATTGCTCGTAACCAGCCACCCAACCCTCCCCGGCTGCGGACTGAGGCAACATTTCGTTCACCGCGGTTTTTTTTGACTGCGCGCCAAAGCGCGTTCGATGCTGCGTGAATGAACCGTGATGCCATAACGGTCCTGAATGCGCGAAGCCAGGACCGCCGGGCGCAGGGAAGGATCTTGCTGACGAGCTTCGCGGATAAATGCGAGCACCTCGGCGGTGAGCTTGTGAGCCTGTTTGGGACCCCGCTTTTGCGGCATCAGCGCCGGTAGGCCGCCCTGTTGGAAACTCGTCTGCGCTTGGTAAAAAGAGGGCCGGGAAAACCCAAAGGCGGCTGCCGATCGGTTCACCGGCAGTCCGTCGGTCTCGACCCGGCGCAGCATTTCGTACTTGACCTGAACGAGGTCGCGCGCATCGAAAAACTCGCGAGTCTGAAACAGTTCGTCGGAGACCCGTTCGGGATGAGGATTCAGGCAGCCCTGTTGCCGGAGGGCCAGGGACTTGGGGTCGGGAGGCGGTTTCTTGGGCATAGGAGCGTTTGTGTGTAAATATAATTATGCTCCACATGTGCCTTGCTGTCAACCGTAAACACGGGCCTGCATGAGCCTTCATACTGTCATTAAGCGACAATATTGCCGACCCATGGTGCATTTCGATTGGCGGATCTGGAACGTGCGGCATTATTTTCTTAACACATGCGGCATAGTTGTCTTTACACGACACATCCGCGCGCATATCGGCAACACGCTCATCTGCTCTGCCGCCGTGCCTCGCAACGTTCCGCCCCAACCAGCCAGGGGCACTGGGCATCGATGCGCCGGATGGCCTCAGCGGCGGTCTCCTCGTGCGGCCGGCTGTACTCGCGGGTAATCGACACTTGGCGGGCCTTCCGGAATCGCAGATTCCGCGCGCGGGCTCGACCGCCGAGGGCGCCAATGCGGCGCATGTCCTCAGGCTTTTTGCTAAACAGGCAGGCGTTTCCAAAGTCCATTTTTCGGGCTCCTTACGCCTGACATTCATTGATCGAGGGCCGCCCAGAAGTCCAGCTAATTCAGATGCCATGTGCGTGCTCACGTCAGTAGATCCCTGATCTGTTCTGCCAGCCGGATCAGGTCCTCCATGCGGAAGTGTGCCCTGCCCGCGGCCGCAATCACGAACGGATCGGGAGCCGCCAGGCTGGTCCAACGGGCCGCCAAATATCGCATGCGGCCATCCGGCTCTCGGTAAAAGACACGATCCTCACCGAACTCTCTGTTCTGAGCCGCCAATTCGAATGTCTGACCACACAACGGGTGATATGGGTGGGTCACGCAGAAACGTATCGGCTCACCCTTCGCCTCAAGTGCATTTGTTGGTCGATTCCATAAGGGCTGCCGGATGGCGACGCGGCGGAATCCGGGACGTCCTTACGGGGCATCGCGGACTTCGACGGTCATCTGCTTGCCGAGGGCTGCGAGAGCGGCCTGGATCTTCCCGGCCTTGGTGGCGTGTTCGGGATCGAGCATGCGGCGGATCACGCGCTCGTGGAGTCCCAGGCGGCGGGCCAACTCGGAGTTACTGATGCCCTGATCGCCCATGGCCAGGTAGAGCGCGAGTTTCGGTGCCAGCCAGAGCGGCACGGGCACCAGTCGCTGACCACGCTTTGCGGATGAGGGCGTTGGAATCTCCTCCCGGCGGGACAAGGTGAGGAGCTGGTTGAACAGCGTGACGACGTACCAGTGCGATGGGGACGGGCGGCGGGTGCGAAGACCGCTTGGTATGCTTACGATTGGCAGGGGCGAGTGGCGGCGGCGGCGCTCGCGTGTCCGGGGGAGACGGAACGAAGGAGAATGCTTACGAGCGATCGAGTGAAGACCGCCATTCCGGAGAGGCGAAAGCGGGCGGGCGTCTGCTACGCCATGACGAACGACGGCGTGGAACTTCCGGTGGTGGACGTCACGCATCCTGCCTTCGAAGTGAAGATCAGCGACGCCGAACTGGCGGACGGCGTGGACCGGTTTGTGCGGGATTGCAAGCGGCGCGAAAGGCTCCCGGATTTCGTCCAGCGTCTGGGCCTGCGCATCTTCCTGAGGCGGTCGGTGCTGGCGGGCGGGCTCCGGAGGGTCAACGGCGGGTTCCTCCGCGGCCTCGACACGTACCTTTTCAAGCTCGGAAGGGAGAACCTGGGCGCTGGCTGGGCCCACCCCGTGGACCTGAAGATTGCCGCCTCTCTGCCGGCGCTCGCCATGCGACTGCGCCTCCAGGACATGGCCACCTTCGCCGCCGATGGCCTTGCTTCCGCCCTCGCCAGCAGCGCCGCGCAGCCATTGCACCTTCTCAGTGTTGCGGGTGGACCGGCGATGGACAGCCTCAACACGCTCCTGTTGCTGCAGAAACAGGACCCGGGATGCCTGCGCGGCCGAGAGGTCTTCATCCACGTCCTGGACCTCGAAAGCGAGGCTCCGGACTTCGGCCGCCGCGCTCTGGCTGCACTCCAGGCGGACGGTGCACCGCTGCGCGGTTTGAAGATCGAATACCAGTTCACCTCCTACGACTGGAGCGACGCGAAGACGCTTCGAGATCTGCTCGCCCGGTTGGGCGCAGGAAAGGGGGTCTTCGCGGCATCCTCGGAGGGTGGACTCTTCGAGTACGGATCGGACGAGGATGTCGTTGCCAATCTCGAAACCCTCCATGCCGGCACCCCGGTGGATACCCTGACAGCCGGTACCATTGGCCGGCCGGATGGTCCAGCCCTCCATCTGCACCGTGGATTGAGCCGCAGCGCGGCGCGGCCACGGAGTCTGGAAGCCTTCAGCGCGCTGGCCCGGCGTGGCGGCTGGAGCGTGGACAAGGTAGTCGAAAGGCCATTCAGCCATAACTTCCGCCTCAAGAAGGCTCCAGAAGCACTCGCGAGCGTGAAGGATAGCGGGAGCGTCTAGCCACTCGTCCATCGACCCGGTGGCCGACATCGCTCGAATCTGCCGGGAGCATGGCCTCTGGCTGCACGTGGACGGCGGGTATGGCGGGTCGCTTGGAATCCTCCCGGAATGCCGCCACTTCCTCAACGGCGTGGACCAGGCCGATTCATTCGTCGTCAACGCCCACAAGCTGATGACGATTCCGCTGGACTGCAGCCTCTTCTACACGCGATCCCCCGAGGTGCTGCGCGCGGCCTTTGCCCTGGGTGCCTCGCGCTGGGGCGCCGGTTCCGGGCGCTCAGGCTCTGGTTCGTGATGCGCTACTTCGGACGGGGAGGGATGGTTGGCATCCTCCGCCGCAGCTTGCAGATGGCTGCGTGGCTGGGCGAGCGGATCGGCGCTCGCGTGGCAATTGGAAACGTCCGCACCGAATGGCGGGACGTCGCGGAGCTGTGGGGCGGGATTTCAGGCTCGTGAGTCAGTTCGGGGTCGGAACCTGGTCCAGGTGATCCACCACCAACATCTGGAATGGCGCTTTGTGTCGTTCCAGCCCGAGGCCGAGCGGCCTCACGGCGGAAAACAGTGAGCTGCCAGCCGGTTCGGACGCTGCGGCCGGCCCAGCCCCACCCGGCGCAGTCGCCGCGTTGGCAGCCGCTGCGGTGCTGGCCGCGGAGAACTCCAGGGTGGCCTGGTATCTTCCTTTCAGCCCGGTCATGTCGCTCACCGGCGCCCGCAGGTAAGACGCCAGGATCGGGGCCAGCGCGGACATTGGTAGCTTCGCGAACTCCATATGAATGGTGCCGTCGGCGGCGCTTATCGCTTTCAGACCAAACGCCCTGGCCCCCTGCTCGCCGAACAGGAGGTCGAGGGTGTTCGATGCCGGTTCGGCAGGCGAGTCGTCGTCGGGAACGGCGGGCTTCATCTTCGGCCCGCTCTTTCCCGCCACCAGTGCGAACCCCGCCAGATCCTTCGTCTCACGGTGCGCCGCCAATCCGAACCGCTCCACCAGCAACCACTGCAGCATGCCGGGAAGGTGGGCCTCGGTGGCGCCTTCGGGAAACGTCGCGGACACGTTGAAACGGCGCAGGCCCATCCAGTCAGGTCCGGACAACTGGTACGGCTGAAGGCCATATGCCTTCTGGATCAACTGCCCAATGGACCAGTACCCGATATCAACCCTGGCATGATCGATCCTGATGCCGATGAACGCCTTGGTCCTCAAAACGGTTACAAGATCCGCCGCCGGTTTGATGGATGCGACTTCGAATCTCGGCCCTGACGGGCGTGCGGCGCCTTCGGCCGGCGATTGGGCGCGCAAGCGCGGCCCGGCCAGCGCCAGCAGTGCGGCACCAGCCAGCAGGAGCTTTCCTTGCGGACGCAGCCGCCCGGCGATACGATGCACCAGTGCCATGTCGGTTAGACACCAACAACCCGATAAGGTTCCAATTCGCCGGCACCAGCCGTTGCACACGCCACGGACTGCTACGATCGGCTCTGCTCCCGCGCCGCCCGTTGCGCCAGTTCGTCGCAGCGGTTGTTATCGGCGTGGTTGGCGTGGCCTTTGGTCCACTCCCAGCGCGTGGTGTGACGCGCGGCCTGCTCGTCCAGCGCTTTCCACAGATCCTGGTTGATCACCGGCTTCTTGGCCGCGGTCAGCCAGCCTTTCTTTTTCCAGCCGTGAATCCAGACGGTGATGCCGTTCTTGACGTACTCGGAATCGGTCACCACCTCCACCTCGCACGGTTCCTTCAGCGCGCGCAACGCTTCGATGGCCGCGGTCAGCTCCATGCGGTTGTTGGTGGTCTTCGCTTCCGACCCCCACATTTCCCTGGACTGGCCGTTGCACCGCAGCACCGCCGCCCAGCCGCCCGGGCCGGGATTCCCCAGGCACGAGCCATCCGTGATTACGTTTACCTTTTTCATCCGATGTCTTCTATCACTCCGCTGAAGAACTCGTCCACCAGCCGCTGGATTTCGGCGGCCTCACGCGCCTGGTGGACGCGGGCGCGGAGCTGCGCGCCGTTGCGCACGCCGTGCGTGAAGCCGGTGGCGAACTGTTTCATCTTGCCCACCACATCCCGTTCGCCGCGCTCCACCAGCATGGCGTAATAGCCGCGCATGGTTTCGTAGCGGTCCCGCTCGGTGGGGTGGAGGTAGCGGCCGGTTTCCAGATATTGGTGGATCTGGCGGAAGATCCACGGGTTCGTGCTGGCGGCGCGGCCGATCATCACCGCGTCGCAATGGGTTTCGGCCACCATGCGGCAGGCGTCCTCCGGCGTCTCGATGTCCCCGTTGCCGATCACCGGAATCTTCACGGCGGCTTTCACTTCGGCGATGCGCGTCCAATCCGCCTTGCCGGAGTAGCCCTGCTCGCGGGTGCGCGGGTGCAGCGCCACGGCGTCCACGCCGCAATCCTCGGCGATTTGCGCCATGCGCACGGCCACCAGTTCGCGGTCGTTCCAGCCGGCGCGGAATTTGATGGTGAGCGGGATCGAGATGGCCCCGCGGACCTCGCGCAGCAATTGCTCCACCAGCGGCAGATTGCGCAGCAGGCTGCTGCCTCCGTTGCACTTCACCACTTTGTTGACGGGGCAGCCGAAGTTCAGATCGACGATGTCGAAGCCCAGGTCCTGGCACACGCTGGCGGCATCGGCCATCACCGCCGGATCGGAGCCGAAGAGCTGCGCCGAAATGGGATGCTCTCCGGGTTCGAAGGCCAGGTACTTCAGCGTCCGGGTGAGCTTGCGTGCGCCCCGCGCGGCTTTCACGCCGTGCGAGCTGGTGAACTCCGTCATCAGCAGTCCGCAGCCGCCCTGGCCGCGGATGAAACGCCGGAAGACCGTATCGGTGACGCCGGCCATGGGTGCCAGCACGGTGGCGGGAGCCACGGACACGCCTCCAATGGAGATGCCGGCGGGAAAACGCGGCGCGGCCGGTTCCGGGTCCAATGGGCCGGCGGAGGGCCCGGCGGGGGGGCGGTTGTCCGCCGCTTCACTCTGGGTTAAACTGAAACTCATCCGTATTCGTCCGCACCACCAGCCGCCCCCCGGCCAGTGGTTTACCTTCACTGGGGAGGAAGACGGCGCCGTCGGTGGATTCTCCGGGGGCCATTTTTGTGTAGTCGAAGGCTATCGCGCTGGCTGCTGCCGCACTGCGCAGCTTGCTCGCCCCCATGCCGAGGGCGGACTGACGGCGAAACTCAAAGCCGCTGGTGGCGTGAAAGCTGGGAATGCCCGAGATCCAGTTCTCGTAGGCGGTGAAGAGTTTGACCGCGTCGCCCCCGTTGCCCTTTTGGGAGAGCATGAGGATCACCGTTTTGGCGGGAACGGCGCGCACCTGGGAGGTTTCGCGCACGTAGGCGAAATTCTCGGGCCGGACCACGTAGGGACCTCCGGAACCGTTGGTGACAGCCGCCTGGAGAATGCTGTACTGGTGTATACGAGGCGGCAGATGGGCGTACATAATGGTCACGCCGGATTTCGTAAGTGCCTGATATTTAAGGCCATTTGATTCGAAAACAAGGACTTGAGCGCAGGCGTACTGGCACCACAGCGGGAGCGCCAGGACGAATGCCCCCAGAAGCCGGTTCATGAGACCATATTACGATAGCGCACCCGCGCGAAACTTGGGAATCAACTAGAACGGGATATGAAAAACGACTACAAGCAGATCGCCAACGCAGGAATCCGCCCCAGCCGCTTCGGGCTGGATCGTCACGGACTGCACAACCTGAACACCGCATATTGGAACCTGGGCACCGCCCAGTTGCTGGAGCACGCCATTCAACGGCGCGAAGGGAGCCTGGCGAGCGGCGGCGCTTTCGTGGTCCACACCGGGCAATTCACCGGGCGATCGCCCAGGGACAAGTTCGTTGTTCGCGATGAGATCACCAATTCGACGGTCCACTGGGGACCGGTCAATCAGGCTCTCACTGAGGCCCAGTTCGATCGCATCTACGCCAAGATGCTGGCCTACTGGCAGGGCCACGACGTCTACGTGCAGGATTGCCACGTGGGCGCCGACCCCGATTACCGGCTGCCCATCCGCGTGGTCAGCCAGATGGCGTGGCACAGCCTGTTCGCCCGCCAGGTATTCATTCGTCCCGATCCCGCCAAGACCGGCGAGCACGAGCCCCAGTTCACCATCCTGTTCGCGCCCGAGTTTCAGACCAGCCCGGCCGAGGACGGCACCAATTCGGAAGCCTGCATCGTGCTCAGTTTCAAGAAGCGCGTGGTGCTGATCTGCGGTACCAGCTACGCCGGGGAAATGAAGAAGTCGGCTTTCACGATTTTGAATTACCTGCTGCCGGAGCGCGGCGTGCTGCCCATGCACTGCTCGGCGAACGTGGGCGCGGACGGTGCCACGGCGCTGTTCTTCGGCCTTTCGGGAACCGGCAAAACCACGCTCTCCGCCGATCCGCACCGCCGCCTGATCGGCGACGACGAGCACGGTTGGGGCGACGCCGGCGTATTCAATTTCGAGGGCGGCTGCTATGCCAAGTGCATCCGGCTCTCCAGGCAGAACGAACCGCAGATCTGGAACGCCGTGCGCTTCGGGACCGTGCTGGAGAACGTCGCCATGGATTCGGAGACGCGCCTGCTGGACTACGATTCCGATGAGGTGACCGAGAACACGCGCGCGGCCTATCCGCTGAACTTCATCGAGAACTCGGTGATCCCCAGCGTCGGAGGCCACCCCGACAATGTCATCTTCCTGACCGCCGATGCTTTCGGCGTGCTGCCGCCGGTTTCGCTGCTCACCCCGGAGCAGGCCATGTACCATTTCCTGAGCGGCTACACGGCCAGGGTCGCGGGGACGGAGCGCGGCATGGGTAAAGAACCGGAGGCCACCTTCAGCGCCTGTTTCGGAGCGCCGTTCCTGCCGCGCACGCCGGCCACTTATGCGGCGTTGCTGGGCGAGAGGCTGCGCCGCCACCACTCCCGCTGCTGGCTGGTGAACACCGGTTGGGCGGGTGGAGCGGCCGGCGTGGGCAGCCGGATGAGCCTGCCGCATACCCGCGCCATGCTGAACGCCGTGCTGGATGGCCAGTTGAACGGCGTCGCGAAGGAACCGCACCCGGTCTTCAAGGTCGCCGTGCCCAAGGAGTGTCCCGGCGTGCCTGCCAGTATCCTGGATGCGCGCGGCATGTGGGCCGACAAGACTGCCTACGACCGGGCGGCCCAGGATCTGGCCGGGCGGTTCAACCGCAACTTCGAGAAGTTTTCCGAGGCCGGCCGGGAGGTTGCGGCCTCCGCGCCCGGAAAATGAAGACAGCCCTGATGGCGCTTGTGGCGCTGCTCGTCCCGGCCGCCCAGGCCGCGGTGCGGAGCGTCACAATCGCCGGACGGCAACCGATCTTCGACGGCGCCTGCGAGCGCATTCAGGGCACGGTGCGCTTCGGGCTCGACCCGAAGCTTGCCGCCAACCGCATTGTCCGCGACCTGGAGTTCGCGGCGGTGAATGCGGCCGGCGAAGTGGAGTGCACCGCCGATTTCGAAATCCTCAAGCCCGTGGACGGCGCCAAGGGGAACGGCACGCTGCTGTTCGAAGTGGCCAACCGCGGCTCGAAGCTCATGCTGGACCGCTTCGGCCTGGCTCCCGCGGATGCCGATGGCCGGTGGCTGCTGCGTCAGGGATTTACGCTGGTGTGGCTGGGCTGGGAGTGGGACATCCCCGCCGCCCGCCCCGAGGGGCTGCATTTCCAGGCGCCGCATTTTCGCCCGGAAGCCTTGCCCGCCGATGGGCTGGTGCGCTCGGAGTTCGTCCCCGACCGCGCCGTGACGCGCTTCCCGCTGGCCGATAGCGGCCTGGACGCCGTCCCCGTGGCGCGCGGCGTGGCGCTCTACGTGGGGGATTCGGCGGGACACCGCAAGCCCATTCCGGCCGCCAGGTGGCATCTGGGCGGCGACGGGAAATCGGTGGAGATGCCGGACGGATTTCAGCCGGGGCAACTCTACGAGTTCGTCTACCAGGGCAAGGACCCGGTGGTGGCCGGAGCCGGATTGGCCGCCGTGCGCGACTGGGTGTCCTTCCTCAAATACGGTGGGGCCGAAACCGCGCTGGGGGACGTGTGGAAGGCCGAAAAGCGCGCCCTCGGTTTCGGAACTTCGCAGAGCGGACGCTTCCTGCGCGAGTTCCTCTACGACGGCTTCAATGCCGACGAAGCCGGACGCAAGGTGTTCGACGGCGTCTGGGCGGACGCCGCCGGCGCCGGCCGCGGCAGCTTCAACTTCCGCTACGCGCAGCCCTCGCGCGGCGGCGGGCCGCTGCTCCATGTGTTCTATCCGGTGGACGTTTTCCCCTTCACCGACGCCATCCAGACCAATCCGGCGGGCGGGCCGCCCGATGGCCTGCTGGCACGGGCGCGCGCCGCCGGCGTGGTGCCCCGGATCTTTTTCACCAACAACTCATCGGAGTATTGGGGCCGCGCCGCGGCGCTCACCCACATGAGCGCGGACGGATTGGAAGATGCCTCGCCCGCCCCCGATACGCGCTGCTATTTCCTGTCGGGTGCGCAGCACCTTCCCGGCTCGCTGCCGCCGCACAAAGCGGGCACGCGGTACCCGTTGAATCCGCTGGACGGGCGTCCGCTGCTGCGGGCGTTGCTGGTGGCCATGCAGGCCTGGCTGAAGGACGGAACCGCGCCGCCGCCATCGGTGATTCCGCATCTCGCCTCCGGACAGTTGACCCGCCTGGACGGCCTCCGGTTTCCGGCCGTTCCCGATGGCGGCGCAACAGTGCGGGCGCCCCAGCATCCGCGGGTGGCGCGGCGCCTCGATTTCGGCCGCGAGTTCGAGTCCTTCGGCATGGCGACCCGGGAACCGCCCACGATCCTGGGTGCCTACCCGGTGCTGGTGCCGCAGGTGGATTCCGACGGCATCGACCTGGGTGGCATTCGGCTGCCGGAGGTGGCGGCGCCGCTGGCCACCCTCACCGGCTGGAATCTGCGGGCGCCGGAGACCGGGGCGCCGGAAGAAATGGCGAGTTACGCCGGATCGATCTTCCCGTTCGCCCGGACGAAGCAGGAGCGCGAGCGAACCGGCGACCCGCGCCCGTCGCTTGAGGAACGCTACGCCAGCCGCGAGGAGTATGTGAAGCGCGTGGGTGCGGCCGCCGACGAGTTAGTCCTCGCCCGCTTCCTTTTGTCCCAGGACCGCGGCGCGGCGGTGGAGCGGGCCGCGCAGTTATGGGACGCGGTGGCCCGCTGAGTGCAACAGCAGTTGTCGCGGCTTCTATCAAACCGTGGCGCAACCCCGGATTTTGTGCGCTCGCACAAATTTCGGACTGGAAACAAAGGACTTAAGCGCTGTTTTTTGTGCGCTCGCACAAAAAACAGGCCTTTCGCCACGGGTTGCTATGCGCGAACCGAGCCGCGGCCGGACGGGAGCGGTGGGCACCGTGGCCCTCGAAGGCCGCTACAGCGGCCACCTCCAGCCGGTAATCGCCGGGCTGTCGATGCCGTGCGCGTAGGCGTAATTGCGGCATTCGATCTGCATATTGCGGAACTTCTCCTTGGCGTGCGCCCCCACGCGCTGCAACTCCGGCACGCGGTCAATGGCGTCGATCGCCAGGCTGAAACGGTCGATCTCGTTGTTGATGGCCAGTTCCATGGGCGTGTTGATATTGCCCTTCTCCTTGTACCCGCGCACGTGGAAATTGTGATGGTTCGTGCGGCGGTACGCCAGGCGGTGGATCAGCCAGGGATAGCCGTGGAAATTGAAGATCACCGGCTTGTCGACGGTGAACAGCGAATCGAAATCGCGGTCGCTAAGTCCGTGGGGATGCTCCGAGGTGGGTTGCAGCTTGAACAGGTCCACCACGTTGATGAACCGGATTTTGAGGTTGGGGAACTCGCCCCGCAACAGCACCGTCGCGGCCAGGGCTTCCTGGGTGGGTATGTCTCCGGCCGAGGCCATCACCAGCTGCGGTTCGCCGCCCTGGTCGTTACAGGCCCACTCCCAGAGCCCGATGCCCTTGGTGCAATGCTCGATGGCGGCATCCATGCTCAGATACTGCAGGTGGTTCTGCTTGTCGCAGACGATCACGTTGACGTAGTTCTCGCTCTTCAGGCAGTGTGCGGCCACGGAAAGCAGCGAGTTGACGTCTGGCGGGAGATAGATACGAGTCACTGCCGCGCTCTTATTGACCACCACGTCCAGGAATCCCGGGTCCTGGTGGGTGAAGCCGTTGTGGTCCTGCCGCCAGACCGTGGAGGTGATGAGCAGGTTCAGGGACGCCACGTCCTGGCGCCAGGGCAGGCGATTGCACAGCTCCAGCCACTTGGCGTGCTGGTTGAACATGGAATCGATGACGTGCACGAAGGCCTCGTAGGACGAGATGAATCCGTGGCGTCCGGTGAGCACATAGCCCTCCAGCATGCCTTCCACGGTGTGCTCGCTGAGCATCTCCATAACGCGGCCGTCGGGCGCCAGCTCGGTGCCGTCGGTGTCCTCGGGGAAGTACTCCGCCAGCCAGAACTTCTTGCTGACCGCGTAAATGGCCTGTAACTTGTTGGACGTGTTCTCATCCGGGCCGAATACCCGGAAGTTGCTCATGTTCTCCTTCATGACATCGCGCAGATAGCTCCCCAGCGGCGGAACGTTTTCCGCCTCGACCGTGCCCGGCTGGGGGACCGGCTGGGCGTAGGCGCGGAAGTCCGGCAGGCGCAGCGAGCGCTTCAGCATTCCACCATTGGCATGCGGGCTGGCGCTCATGCGGCGCGTGCCGGTGGGGGCCAGCGCCTTCAGTTCGGCAACCAGCCTGCCGCTGGAATCGAATAACTCCTCCGGCTTCTGCGCGCGCATCCAGTCTTCCAGCACGCGCAGTTGGTCCGGGTTCTTCTTCACGTCCGGCAGCGGCACCTGGTGCGCGCGCCAGAAGCCTTCCAGCCGGTGTCCGCCCACATACTCCGGGGCGCCCCAACCCTTGGGCGAGCGCAGCACGATCATGGGCCAGCGCGGACGCACGGCCACGCCGATCGAGCGCGCCTCGCGCTGCACGCGCTGGATTTCGGAAACGCAGTGGTCCACGGTGGCGGCCATGGCCTGGTGCATGCTCTCCGGGTCGGAGCCTTCGACGAAATGCGGCGTCCACCCGTAGCCCCGCAGCAGACTTTCGAGCTCGTCGTGGGTGATGCGCGCAAGCAAGGTGGGGTTGTTGATCTTGTACCCGTTCAGGTGCAGGATGGGCAGCACCGCGCCGTCGCGAATCGGGCTGAGGAACTTACTGATATGCCAGGAGGTGGCCAGCGGTCCGGTCTCGGATTCGCCATCGCCCACCACCGCGGCCACGATCAGCTCCGGGTTATCGAACGCCGCGCCGCAGGCGTGCGACAGCACGTAGCCCAGTTCGCCACCTTCGTGGATCGAGCCCGGCGTTTCCGGCGTGCAGTGGCTGCCGATGCCGCCGGGGAACGAAAACTGCCTGAAGAACTCGTGCAGCCCCTCTTCGTCCTCGCTCTTCTCGGGATAGATCTCGGAGTAAGTGCCCTCCAGGTACACGGGCCCCAGAACGCCAGGGGCGCCATGTCCCGGACCGGCCATGAAGATCATGCTCTGGTCGAACTTCTTAATGGCGCGGTTCATGTGCACATAGACGAAGGCAAGGCCCGGGCTGGACCCCCAATGTCCCAGCAGGCGGTTCTTGATGTGGTCCGGCTGGAGCGGTTGTTTGAGGAGCGGATTCTCCTGAAGGTAGATCATGCCCAGGGCGAGGTACCGGCAAGCCCGCCAATAGGCGTCGGTCTTGCGCAGTTCGTCGGCGCCGAGCGGCGCCCTCTGGATGGTGGACCGTGCGATTCCGTACGCGCTCAGGTTGGCGTCGGGTAGAGCGAAGGTGGACATGGTGGACTCCGTCCTTACATTCTATCGGGCGTTGGTTGCAGTGGGGTGACGGGGAGCGTGATGGCGCGAGGCCGGTTCCTGCGGCGGTTTAAGGAAGCCGCCAGGCACGTCCTGGCGCTCACGGAGAAGCAACTGGCGGAGCTGGTGAGAAGGGGCGTTATGGAGGCCTTGCACAGCGCCGGGATGATCGACAAGCTGACGATGCGCGGCTTCGACGATGCCTGCCTGAAGAGCGCACGTGAGCCAGACCGTGTTCGCCAACTACCTGAACGTCACCAGCAGCCTGGTCAGCAAATGGGAGCGTGGCGAAAAGCATCGCTCCGGAGCCTCGCTCAAGCTGTTGTCGCTGGTCGAAAAGAACGGGCTTGCCGCCGTCGCTTAGCGGCCCGCGCTCACGCCCCCAGCACCTGCGGCAAGCGCGCCAGTTCCTCCGCGGTGCTGTCGTTCGGCACCGAGCATCCGGGCGTGAGAATGTACTTCGGGCCGGCCGCGGCGGCCGCGGCTTTCCACTGCGCGCGCATCTCCTCCGCGGTGAGCTTGCGGTAGTTCACTTCGTCGATGCCGCCGGCAATCACCGTGGAGAACCGCTTGCGCACATCCGCGATCGAAATGCCGGAAACGTGCATCGAGTAGTTGAACACCGGCGCGGGGAGTCCCTCGAAGAAGCCCAGGTAGGGCGGTTCCACGTGGACGTGCAGGAAGTTGAGCCGGGCGCCCGAGAGAGCCTCCAGAATGCGGCGGTCGAAGGGCAGGCTGAACTTGCGGTAGTCTTCCGGCGTCATCTCGGCCGCATTCGAATTGGCCACGGCCAGCAGCACGCCGGATGCACCCGCTCGAATCGCGCGCCGCGCGTGCGCGATCTCCGATTGCGCGATCGCGTCCAGCGCGGCCAGGAGCGCGGTGGGGTTCTCGTCCTTCAGGCGGAGCACTTCCTGCTTGGAGGATAGCTTCTGCGCCACGTTCCAGGGGTTGAACAGCGTTTCGATCATGTACGCGTCGCCGCGCAGTCCCTGGCGAATCAGTTCCAGGGCGCGGATCTGTTGCGGGAACGGGTTGGGGTCCGCCTTCAGCTCGTACCATTTGCCGGCCGGCTTGGGGTAGTCGAAGTCGCTCATCACCTTGACGATGTCGGTGCGGTACGCCTGGTGATAGGCGAGCGTCGCCTGGGCGTGGCTCTCCGGCGTCTTCAATCCGAAGTGGTGCCAGAAACTGAACGGCGGCCGGTCCACGTCCGCGCCTTTCATGGCGCGATCCACGCGCTCCTTGTGCGTCAGGGGCGATTTCCCGTAGGCCAGCGGCGCCAGGGCCGCGGTGAAAAGAAACTGTCGTCTCCGCATGTGCGTGTCTCCCCTTTCAATGGATGTTGAAACCTTCCACCAGGATTGCAGGTTTCTCCCCGCGGGTGTCGGCGTCGCGCAACTCGGTCGAAATGCTGCGCTGCTCGCCGGGCATCAGTGCCACGTATCCGTCGCTGTAGAAGGCCGGGAGGATGCGGTCGCCGGTTGTCTCGCGCACCGCCTTCAGCCGCACCATCAGGGCGGGAGTCGCGGACGCGTTGCTGAGCGTGGTGGTCAGAAACCAGCGATCCTGGCGCCGCTCGGAGGTGGTGATGGCAGTGACCGTGGCCTTCGGTAGCGAGCGCAGGGCGCGGTAGTTTTCCTCCTCCACGCCGCGCCAGTAGAAATTGCCGGAGACCAGCTTGGTCCCCTGCCGCAGTTCCAGGCGGATGAAATGCACGGGCGTGAGCCCTTCGGGATACTCCATGTGGAAGGCCGCGGCGGTCGAGTCTTCGGCGCTGGCGAGCGCGGCGGATTTTTCCCACTTCACCGCGCCATCGGAATTGACGATCTGCACGCGGGCCGTGAGGCCGGGCGCCGCGCCGCCGCTGTAATTCACCACTTCGATGTCGTCGGTGGCGGCGTTCCACTGGATGTGCAGCGGCTCGGAACCCTTGCGCGCGCCGAAGTAACCGGCGGTGGGCTCGAAGTAATAATCGTAGGTCTGCCAGACGAACGAAGGCCAGCAGGCGTGGCTCATCCAGATGAGCAGCCCCATGCGGTTCTTGCTCTGCGCCTCGAACATGGCGCGATGGCCGTTGTAGTTTTCCAACTGCGCCAGCCACAGCCAGTCGCCGATGCCAGTTGCCGGGCCGTAGTTCTTTTCGACGCGCGCGCGGAAATCGCCGCCGTTTTGCGCGCTCCCGCTGGTGAAATCGTGCAGTCCCCAGAGCGGGCCCTCGGGCGGCCACATGGCGGATTCCGGCATCATCAGGCGCAGGCTGTCGAGCGTCACCATGTTGGGCATCCCCATCTCGCTATGCAATTTGGGGGTAGCGCGCTGGGTGAAGTAATACCGTTGCGGCTGGGCCTGGTACGGACCGTGCCCTTCCACAACGTCGTCGGCGGAGCTGGAAATGTAGTGCAGGCCGGGGTGGAGCGAGGCCAGCGTGGCGCGGATGCCGTCGTCGATGGTCCGCGGCGGGTAGCCCTCGTTGCGGCCGACGTAAATGCCGATCGAAGGATGGTTGCGGATGCGCAGCACAAAGTCCTTTGCGTTGGCGAGAAACATGGCGTTGTCGTCCGGATCCGGGCCGTCCCATGGATTCGCCAGCCAGAAATCCTGCCACACCACGACGCCGTGCCGGTCGCAGGCCTCATAGAACTCATCCTCGCCGATCTGGCCCACCCAGTTGCGGATCATGTTGAAGTTCATCTCGGCGTGGTAGCGCACGGCGGTGTCGTACTCCCTTGCCCGGTAGCGCAGCATGGATTCGCCGAAGCCCCAGTTGCCGCCCTTGGGGATGAAGCGGCGCCCGTTGATCCACATGCGCAGCGTGTGGTTCTCCTGGCTGTAGGTGAACTGGCGCACGCCGGCCTGGAAGCGCTTCGCGTCGGACACCGCGTTCGCCGCGGTGTCAAATTGCAGGCTGACGTCGTAGAGATTGGGCTGGCCATAGCCGGCGGGCCACCAGAGCCTGGGGTTGGCCAGTTGCAGGGTGTGCTTCACCAGCTTCGATTCCGAGGCCGCCAGCGCGACCGGCAGGGCGAACGCCTGCTCGCCGAAGCGGCCGAGCAGCGTTCCCGAAACGGGCGCCGCGGTGTGGTTGGCGACGGTCACCTCGATGGCCACCCCGGCGCTGGAAGTGTCGGGCAACGGCAGCGACGTGCTGACGAACGGATTCTCCAGCGTTACCGGGCCGGTGGCTTCCAGGTAGACGCGGTTCCAGATGCCGGTCTCCCGTCCGCGAATGGTGGGGATCCAGTCCCATCCCACGGCGGCGTGGAAGGCTGGATTGTCGGCGCCCAGTGCCCCGCCGTTCTTATCGGTGAGTTGAGCGCTCTTCTCCTTGATGGCGCCGGGCGTGGCGGTCTTGAGAATGCGCACCGCCAGCGCGTTCTTCCCGCCAGGAGCCAGCTTCGCCGTCACCTCGAACCGGCCGCGCAGAAACGCGCCGTCGATGCGGCCAAGCCGCTCGCCGTTGAGCCACACCTCGGCTTTCCAGTTGATGCCGTCGAAGTTGAGCCACACGCGATGGCCTGCGAACGCGGGCGGCACCGTGAACTCGTTGCGATACCAGAAGTCGGCGTGGAAGAACGAGTCGGACACCATCATCTGGTTGTCGGAGTAATTCGGATCGGGGATGGCGCCGGCGTTGAGGTAACTGGCCAGCACGGTTCCGGGCACGGTGGCCACCAGCCATCCGGAGGCGTCGAAGCCGGGTTTCGACAGCGCCGCTCCATCGGCCTTCACCAGCGAGTCGCGCTCCACGCGCCAGCCGCCGCCGGAGAGTTCCGCGCGGCTGCCGGACGGGGCCGGCGCGGGCTTGGCCTCGGGAACCGGTCCGCCACGGCCGAAGACTTCCAGCTCACTGAGGATGTAGCCATCCGGCGTTGCGGGCTTCCGCATCAGGACGCGCACGTACCTCCCGCTGGCGGGCGAAGCCAGCCGCAGATCGTCGCGCGGGCCGGAGCCGAACAGCGCGGCGACGGTGCTCCAGGTGGCGGCATCGCCGGACACCTGGATGGAGCCTTCCGCGGCGCGCCGGATCCAGTAGAGCGCCACGCGGTCGAATGTGCAGACCGCGCCCAGATCGACGTAGACCCACTCCTCGCCCGTTCCGGCGCTCTTCCAAGCGCTGGAGAACTGGTGCGGGCCGCCCACCTGAACCGGATGGCCGGCGCGGAACAGGGCGACCTCATTGACGCGCCAGGAGCGCGCGCGGGGGTCCGAAAACGCGATGCGGTAAAAGCGGTGGCGCGAGGGTGCGGCGAATTTGACCGCCGGGCGGATGTCGCCGGAGGGGCGCGCCATGCCTTCGGCGCGGCCGAGTTCCCGCCAGGCGGCGCCATCGTCCGAGCCGGAGACGATGCAGGCCCAGATCTCGGGCTCGGCGGAGGGCGACTCGACCGAGCCATCCATCTCGATGCGGTCCACTTCCAAAGGCGTAGCGCCGCCGGCCAGTTCCAGTTGCACCCAGCCTTCGGCTCCGGGCAGCTCGACACGGGTCATCCAATTGCCGTCGATCAGCCGCTCGCGCTCGTTCTTCGGGAGCACGCCCTGCGCGCTCGTGGACGTGACGATCCAGCGGGGCAGCGCGGTCTCCCTGATGCCGTCGGTCACGAGCTGGGCGGTCAGGTTGTAATCGTAGCTCGAGGAATGATACGCGGGCCGGTGCAGCGCCAGGTTTCGGTATGTGGCGGTATCGAGCCGCTGGATCGGGGCGAAGTTCTCCCGCGGCTCGCCGGGGTATACGCCCACGCCGAGCGTGTAATCCTGCGCCTTGACAGCCAGAGCAGCCAATGTCAGAAGGAAGCCGAGTCTCGTCATCCGTGTCCTTTCCAGCGGCTTGGAGCAACCCGAACCACCCTATAGCTTATCGCTCGACCCGCTGCGCCGCACCACCTGATATGATCCCTTGGGTGGGATTCATGAGACAAACGGCCCTTCTTCTACTTCCATTCCTGTGCGCGCTCCAGGCCCAGCAGTACACCCGCGGTGTGGGCGTGTACCCCGGAGATCCCCGGCAGGACTTCGCCCCGGAACTGGTCCCCGACACGCAGACCTACCGGAATCTGGCCCTGCACCGCGCGGCCTACCAGTCGAGCAGTTACGACTTCTACCACACGGCCCAGCTTGTGACCGACGGCATCAGGGACACGCGGCTGCCGCGGTGGATCTCGGTTTCCACCAGCGATCGCGGCACGCTCTCGCGCCAGGAGCGCGAGCACGCCGTGGACCGCAACACCACCACGCGGGTCAGCGTCGGCGGCGCCAGTCCCTGGATTCAGGTGGAGTTGCATGGCGGCGAGACGCCCCTCGAGATCGACCGCATCGACGTGCTGGCGAGCGGCCGGGCGCCTGGCAGCGTCCTGGTGGCTTCGGGCTCCGACGACCGCCAATCGTGGACCGAACTGGGCCGCGCGGCGGTTCCGGCAACCGGCTCGCCCATGACGCCGGTCGCGGTGAAATTTGCCGCGCCCACCCGCGCCCGCGCCTATCGCGTGGCGTACGAAGGCGGCGTGGGCACGCCTTGGGGCGTCAGCGAGCTGGCGTTCTACCACGGCTTCGACCGGGTGGAAATCGGCGGCCCGTACTATTTCACTTCGGCCTGGAAGCCCGCTGGCGACGCGCAGGAGTGGGTTTACGTCGACCTTGGCGCGGCCTGCACCTTCGATCGCGTGGTCCTCGCCTGGATTCGCCGCGCCGCCGAGGGCTCGATTCAGGTTTCCGATGACGCCAAAAACTGGCGCACCCTCAAGCCATTCTCCGCCTCGGGCGGCGCGGTGGACGAAATCAAGCTGACCCCGCCCGCCCGCGGGCGCTACGTCCGCGCGCTGCTCGCCAAGCCGGCCACGCCGGACGGATACCTGCTCAGCGAGATGGAAGTTTATGGGCGCGGCGGGCTGGTCCCGAAGCCCCACGCGGCGCCCGCCGAGGATGCCGGCGGCCGCCTCACGCTCTCCGGCGGCGGCTGGCGCATCCAGCGCGATTCGCTGGTTTCCGCCGACGGCGCGGCGCTATCGCGGCCCGGATTCGTGGACAAGGATTGGCTGGTGGCCACCGTGCCGGCGACGGTGCTCTCGAGTTACTGGAACGCCGGCGCGATCCCCGACCCCAATTACGGCGACAACCTGAACACCATCTCCGATACTTTCTTCTACGCCGATTTCTGGTATCGCAACGAGTTCGTGGCGCCCGCGCTCGCCCCCGGACGCCACGCCTGGCTGCATTTCCGCGGCATTAACTGGAAGGCCGACGTGTATCTCAACGGCGAGTTAGTGGGCCACATCGACGGCGGATTCATGCGCGGCCTGTTCGACGTCACGAAGACGCTCAAACCCGGCGCCCGCAACGCCATCGCCGTGCGCATCCACAAGAACGCCACGCCCGGCAGCGTCAAGGAGAAGACCTGGGAAAGCCCGGATCCCAATGGTGGCGCGATCGGCGCCGACGATCCGACTTACCACGCCACCGCCGGATGGGACTGGATACCCTCCGTCCGCGGCCGCGACATCGGCATCTGGAGCGACATCTACCTGGACCAGACCGGACCGGTGACCATCGAGAATCCCTACGTATCGACCACTCTGCCGCTGCCCGACACCACGCGCGCCGATGTCAACTTCGAAGTTACGCTGCGCAACCACGGCGCGGCGGCGCTGAGCGGGACGTTGCGCGGCCTTTTCGGCGGCGCGGCATTCGAAACGCCCGTGACCGTGGCGGCTGGGGAACAGACCGCCGTGAAGCGCGAGTTGCACCTGCAGAATCCCAAACTGTGGTGGCCCGCGGGGTACGGCGATCAGAACTTATACCAGGTTCAGTTGACCTTTGAAGCCGCCGGCGGCGAGGTTTCCGACTCGCGGCGATTCCAGACCGGCGTCCGCCAGTTCACCTACACCGAAGAGAACGGCGCGCTCAAGATCTTCATCAATGGCCGGCGGTTCATCGCACGCGGCGGTAACTGGGGATTTCCCGAGGTCAACTTGCGCTACCGCGCGCGCGAGTACGACGTGGCTGCGCGCCTGCACAAGGACCTCAACTTCACTATGATCCGCAACTGGGTGGGGCAGACCGGCGACGACGAATTCTTCGAGGCCTGCGACAAGTACGGCATCGTGGTGTGGCAGGACTTCTGGCTGGCCAATCCCGCCGACGGCCCCATCCCCAACGATAACGACCTCTTCCTGGCGAACTCGCGGGACTTCATCCTGCGCATCCGCAACCATCCGTCCATCGGGCTCTACTGCGGCCGCAACGAAGGCAATCCGCCGCCGCCCATCAACGAGGGGCTGCAGGCGCAGATCAACGCCCTGCATCCCGGCATGCGCTACATTCCCAGTTCCAACATGGGCCCGGTGAGCGGCGGCGGACCCTACCGAACGCTCCCGGCCAAGCAATATTTTCAGACGCGCGCCACCACCAAGCTGCACAGCGAGCTGGGCGCGCCCAACGTCCCCACGCTGGCAAGCGTGCGGCAGATGATGCCCGAATCGGCGCTCTGGCCGCAGGGCGACACCTGGGGCATCCACGATTTCACCCGCACCGGCGCGCAGGGCGGCAGCGCGTGGCTCGAAGCCATCGACAAGAATTATGGCGGCGCCGCCAATGCCGCCGAGTGGGTGGAACTCTCGCAGTTCATCGGCTACGACACCTACCGCGCCATGTTCGAGGCGCAGGGCAAGAACCGCATGGGACTGCTGCTGTGGATGAGCCACCCCTGCTGGCCGTCCTTCGTGTGGCAGACTTACGATTATTACTTCGACGGCGGTGGCGGTTACTACGGCTCCAAGAAAGGCTCCGAGCCGCTGCACATCCAGTGGAATCCGCTGGAAGACACGGTCGAGGTGGTCAACTACAACGCCGGCGACGCGCACGGGCTGACGGCGCGTGCCGAGATCCGTAACCTGAACGGCGAGATCAAGTGGGAGAAGTCCGCCTCGCTCGACAGTCCCGAGGATAGCGTGGCGTCGCCCATCCATCTCGAGTTCCCCGCCGGCCTCACTGCCGCGCATTACATCCGGCTGACACTGACGCGCGGCGAACAGGTGGTATCCGAGAACACCTACCTGCGCGGGCTGGAAGAGACGGCTGCCGCGTCCATGCGGCCGGGGATGCCGGCGGGCACCGGCGGCTACGTGCTCAAGGCCATTCGCACCCTGCCCAAGGTGAAGGTGGAAGCCACCACCGCGGTGTCGCGGCAGGGCGGCCAGTGGGTGCTGTCGACCGATCTGCGCAATGCGGGCGCGCAGCCGGCCCTGATGGTGCGCGTGGGCGTGGTGCGCGAAAAATCCGGCGACCGCATCCTCCCGGCCCTGCACAGCGACAACTACATCGTCCTGATGCCGGGCGAGCGCCGCTCGATCCGCAGCGAAGTGGACGATGCCGACACCCGTGGCGAGCGTCCGCGCATTGTGGTAGAAGGGTTCAACGTTCAGTAGGCTATAGGACACTCATGCGATTTCGAACGCTACCGATTTTTCTGGTCTTCCTGGCCATGGGCTTTGGCGATCTGGGCGGCACGCTGGCCAGCCTTGCCAAGAGCGAGTTTCAATTGAGCAACTCGGCCGCCGCCCTGATCCCGTTCGTGGGTTTCATTCCGTTCGGGCTGCTCTCCGTGGCGGTGGGCGTGTACCAGGATAAGCGCGGCAAGAAGCGGGTGCTGATGACCGGCTTGCTGGTCGCCCTCGCCGGCCTGCTGAGCGGCAGCTTCGGGCTCGACTCGTTTGGCCGTCTCCTGTTCGCCATGCTGCTGCTCGGCACCGGCGCCGCCATTCTTCAAGTGGCCGGCAACCCCATCATGCGCGACGTGTCGGAGGAGGGGAAGTACTCTCGCAACTTGTCTTTCGGCCAGTTCGTGAAAGCCATCGGCAGTTTGTCCGGCCCTCTCATCCCGGTAATCGCCCGCCACTTCGGCGTGAGCTGGAAGGTGATCCTGCCCATCTATGCCTCGGTGCTGGCGGTCACGGTGCTGGCTGTCGTGCCCATGAAGGTGCGCGAGCGGGAGGCCGAGCGCATGGCGGCCACCCTCGGCAGTTGCCTGTCGTTGCTGCGGCATGGCTTCGTCTCGGTGATGGTGGCCGCGATCTTCCTCTACGTGGGCGCGGAAGTCTGCTTGAGCGCGAACATACCGACGTTTCTGCACGACCGCTACGGAATCGTGGTGAGCGGCGTGGGTCTGCTCGGCACGGGCCTGTTCTTCGTGGCGTTGACGATTGGGCGCCTGTGCGGCGGAATCGTCCTCAACTGGATGCCGCCGCGCAGGTTTTTTCTGGTGACCTGCGGGGTTTCCATCCTGGGTCTGGCGGGGCTGTTCATGCCGTCCGGGTACGTGGCCGCGGCCAGTTTCTTCCTGGCCGGCGTGGGATTCGCCAACATCTTCCCGCTGGTCTTCTCGCTGGCGGTGGAGAGCATGCCGGATCGCGCCAACGAGCTGTCCGGGCTGATGGTGACGGCCATCGTGGGCGGCGCGTTCCTGCCACCGTTGATGGGGTTCGTGGCCGATCACAGCAGCGTGCAGATTAGCTTCCTGGTGCCAATGGCGGCGATTCTGTTCATCACGGGCACGGCGGTGGCGAACCGCAACCAGGTCCTACAGAGCCGCCAGTAACCTGGCGATCAGCGCCGTGCGGCCGGCCATGTGGCTCACCAGAATGCTCTCGTGCGCCGCGTGCGCGCCCTCGCCCACCGCGCCCAGCCCGTCGAGCGTGGGCACGCCCAGAGCGGCCGTGAAGTTGCCATCCGAACCGCCCCCGGTGGAGGATTCCTCCAGCTTCATCCCCAATTCGCGCGCCAGCCCGCGGGCGGTGCGGAACAGGCGCGCCACGCCCGCCGAACGCTCCAGCGGCGGCCGGTTCAATCCGCCTTCCACCGTGACGGTGCAATGGGGGTCGAAGGGATGAAGCGCGCGGAACCGTTTTTCCAGGGGCGCGGCGTCGCGCAGGCGCGGCACGCGGAAATCCACCGTGGCGGTGGCTTCCGCCGCGACTATGTTGGGCCGGCTGCCGCCGGAGATCACCCCGGGGTTGACGGTGATGCCGCGGGCCAGGCGCGTGAATCCGCTAATGCGCGTGAGTTGCCAGGCCAACTCCACGATGGCGCTCGACCCCTCGGAGAAATCCACGCCGGCATGGGCGGCGCGCCCCCGCACCGTGACGGTGATCTCGCCCACGCCCTTGCGCGCGGTCTTCAGTCTGCCGTCCAGGCCGCTGGCGGGCTCCAGCACCAGCACGGCCCGGCTCCTGGCCGCATGGGCTTCCGTCACGGCGCGCGAGCCGGGGCTGCCCACTTCCTCGTCGGGGTTCAACTGCAACAGCACGCGGGAAGGGACGGGAATGTCCAGGTCCCGCAGGGCGCGCGCGGCGAAGCAGAAGAACGCAATGCCGGCTTTCATGTCGAACACGCCCGGTCCCCAGAGGCGTCCTTCGGCGGCGCGGAACGGCATGGCGCGCAGCGTGCCGGCCGGCCAGACGGTGTCGGAATGGCCCAGCACCAGGGTTTGGCCCGTCTTGCGCCGTCCGGGGAGATTCATCCGGCACAGCAGGATATTGCCGTACTGGCGGGTGCCCGCGGTCTTCACCGCGGCCAGCGGCGCGAGCGTCGAGGCCACCAGGTCGACGAAGCGGTTGACGGCGGCGGCATCGCGGCTGGGCGATTCGCACTCGACGAATTGCCGGATCAGCGCGACCACCTCCGGCTGCCGGGCTTCGACATAGGCGAGTATAGGGTCCAGGGAAGGCACGATGTTACTCCGGCTGCGGCGGCGGGGCGGGGAAGCGCCGCTCCCGATGCGCCCGCATGGGTCCATTATAGGAGGCGCCGGAGAGTGCCGTATCATGGTATTCGATTTGGAGGAACGCGATGCAAGAACTCGAAGCCATTTCGGAGCGGCGCAGGAAAGCCCACGCGCGATTGGTGGAGCTTGGGTCCAAGGTCTACGCCGGATTCCTGGCGATGGAGAAGGCGGCGTACGCCGAGGGCGCGCTGTCGAAGAAACACAAGGAACTGATCGCCGTGGGGATCTCGGTGGTGAAGGACTGCGAATCGTGCATGCAGTGGCACGTCGAGCAGGCGGCGCGCGCGGGAGCGTCTTTCGAAGAACTGCTGGAAGCCGTCGAAGTGGCCATCGAAATGGGCGGCGGCCGCGCCACCGTGTCCGCCAGGTTCGCTCTGGAAGTCATGGATAGCGCCGGACTCCGGCCGGCCGGGCAGTAGGCGGATTCCCCCTATTTCGGCGGCGCGAACCCCAGTTTCGAGGCGGTCTGCTGCAAGACGGCCTGATACGCCTGGCTATACTGCGCGTAGTTTGAGCTGGTGGGATCGTAGGCCACTTGCAAGTCCTGTAAGTAGACTTCGAATATCTGCGCGCCCAGGCCGAGGGCGAAGGGCAGCAGGTTCACCAGCGTCCCCGTCCCGCCGGGCGCATTGCCGGGATCGCTGGCGGCAATCGTCTGCAATTCCAGCGGCACCAGGCCGGACTCCTTCTGAAACATGGCGCACCAGTCCCCGGCGCAAGGCTGGCCGGCTCTGTAGGCGGTCATGTCGCCGGCACTGAGGCCCTGGCTTCCGAAGCCGAATCCGAGCGAGGCGGCGTTGGCCGCTTCCCAATCCATGACCGCCCATTGCGTCGGGCTGCCGTACTGGTCCAGCGCCGCCATGAGTTGCGCCGCGCGGCCGCCGGCGTTGACGATCTGCGTCTGGAGGCCCTGCTGGAACTGGGTCATGGCCGCCAGGTAACTCTCCCACTGGGCGTTGAACTGGCTGGTGGTGGAGAAGCCCGAAAACGCCATCATCTGCGCCAGGCAGGTGGGAAATACCTCGCCGCCGCGCGCCAGCCCAAACCGGATGTAGCCCACGCCCGGGTTGCCGCCGTAGCGGTTCATCACCGCCTGGATGAACGTCCTGTAGTTACTCGGATAACTTCCCGAGTAATATACCGGATACTGTAGCGTGACTCCGTTCTCCTGGCAGGTGACGGACTGATAGTCCGGATCGCTCAGGACGTAAGCCGGCGTTCCATTATTAGGGCGCGAATCGCTCACGCCCCACACGATCAGGTTGGCCCGCTTGCCGGCCTGCACCCACTGGTTGACCTGGTTGTCCACGCCGGTCCAGTTGTAATTCCCACTGCCCTGGTCCACCGTGCTCCACACTACGTACAAGTCGCCGCCGCATACCGTGGGCTGTTGCTGGATGTAATTGGCGATAGAGGCAGGGTTCACTCCGGCGGGCTGCAGAACGAAGATACCGTGCGGCGCGTAGGGCGCCCCGACCCCCGGCAGCGGCTCGGTGCAGGACGGCGTGGAGGCGGGCGCGGCCGGGCAAGCCGTGTCGCCGCTCAGCCCCGCCAGACAGAACTGCACCGTCCGCGCGGCGTAGGCGCCGGTGGCGGCGGCATGGAGGAACGAAATGGAAATGCCGGCAATCTGCGCCGCCCGGGTCGCCAGGCTGGAAGGAATCCGCACGTTGATCTGATCCAGCCCCGGAAGCGAGGACGGCCCGGCGTAATCCGGCGCCGCCTGGACGCCGCCCACCGCGATCCGCACATTCGCCGGATCGGCGTGCCTCCAGCCGGTGCCATAGAGGATGAGGACGTTCGGGCCCGTGCCGCTGGCGGGAGAGACGGCTCGCGGCGCGATCCCGGAAGGCGTCGAGGCCGCGGTGTAGACGGCGTCGTATAGCCCGTCATCGTAGGCTTGCCCGTTGAAGATGCCCGTGCCACTGTTATCGGCGGTGAAAACGGCGGGGCTGAGCAGGCTGACGGCTACCGTGCCGGAGGCCGCCACCACGCCGGAATGCTCCACCTGAACCACGGCCTGGCTGAGCGGGAGCGGGTCGGGAACCAGGAAGTTAACCTGGCTGGGATAGGCGGCAAACACGGTGGCAGCCTGGCAGGCAGTGGGCGGATTCCCCGGCGCGCAGACGCTCACCGTAGTGGCCGAATCGGCCGGGAGATTCGCGCCAAAGGCCGTGGCGATGGCTCCCGGCGCGATCTGGGATACGTAACTGGCGGCGTTCACCACCGCCAGCGGAGCCGGCTGTTGGCCCGCGGCGGTGGCCACGGCGGCGGCAAGCAGGCAGACGATCCGGACCGGTGAGCGGAATGGCAGGCGCACACCCCTGCTAACCCGCCAGCGGCGGCGCAGTTGCGGACGGTGTGAGGCGTCCCCCTGCGTTCGCTCTACTGCAGGGCCAGCGTCACGGCCGGGCCCTCCCGCTCGGCGTAGATCCCCGGGACTTGCACGTACACCGCCACGGCCGGGCCCGCCGGCGCGTTGAGGGGTACCGTGAAATTCAACTGGACCGCGCCGGCCACCAGGTCCGGGGCCTGCCCCGCATACACCACCTGACCCTGCGGCGCGCCGTAGTTCAAGCTTCCGAAAGTCACTTGGGGCAGGTTCACCAGAGAGGCGAACGAACCGGCCGCTCCGCCCACAATCTGGCCATCGGCGTAGGACCGGCTGAGCGCGCCGGCTCCGGTCATCCACAGTGCCACGATGGACCCGCGCATGGCAGGGTTGGATGGACCGTTGAGAGTGCCGTCCTGGTTATACGCGACGGCTTGCGCGCTTCCCGCGTTCGTGAAGGCGCCAGGGGCCGCCGTGGAGACCGTTAGCGTGGTTTCCTGTGACGCCGCACCCTGGAAGCTGACCACGAGTTGCGTGCTGGTTTTACCCGCCAGGCCGAAGGGTACGATGGCGTTCACCTGGTTGGGTCCGGCATACAACAGGGGCGCGGGCGTCCCATCGAACGCCGCGCTGACGCCCGCCAGCGATTTGGCGATGTGGCCCTGGCTGTCCAGCACCGCGCCCGCGCCACCCACGGGTCCCAGAACCTGGCCGAAGATGGAGACGATCTCCCCCGGCGCAACCGGCCCGGATTGATAGCTGGCTGCGTTGACCACGCACGCCGGCTCGACGTACGGGGCGGAGAAGCCGTGGGTCAGGTCCAGAATCGCCAGGAATCCGTTGCCATTACTGATCAGGAACTTTGACTGGATCGCGCCCGGCGTCACCGGGAAATCGGGCGATGAGGCAATGCCTCCCAGAAACAGCGTTCCCGGGCCCGCAACCGCGGCCAGCACGTTATCGTACATACTCCCGCCGAGAAAGGTTGACCAGGCGATCTGGCCGCCGGCCGTTATCTCAGTGACAAAGCCCGTCCCGCCGCTGATATCGGCCGCTGCTGCATTGCAATGCTGGATCGCGCTGGAGGTGATGGGGAAGTCCTTGGACTCCGTGCCACCGGCCACGTAGGCATTCCCGGAGGCGTCCAGCGCCAGCGCGTAGACGCTGTCATTCGAACCGCCGCCCAGGTACGTGGAGTATGACAGCGAGGCCCCGCCGGGAGCCAATCTGGCGACGAAGCCATCGCTGCAGGGCACGGCGGCACCCCTGATGTTGCTGCAAGCGCCGGCCGCCAGATGTGGCTGGAAGGCATTGGCGGTCGGGAAATCGGACGACTGCGTGGTGCCGGCAATCACGATGAAACCCTGCGCATCCACCGCAATGCCGGTGCCGGAATCCGCGGCATCGCCGCCCAGACGCGTGGAGTACAGGACCGACGACAGATCGCCGCTCAGCTCGGTGACGAAGGCGTCCGGGCACGCAGCCGATGCCTGCCCGGAGACGTTTTGGCAGACTCCTCCGCCAACCGTGGATCGCAGCGCGTTCTTGAGAGGGAAATCCGCCGAGCTTGTGCCGCCCGTGAGGTAGACGTTGCCCGAACCGTCCAGCGCGATGGCGGCGGCGGAGTCATCGCCGCTGCCCCCGAAAAGCGTGGAAGCCAGCAGGGTCATATCGGACGCGCGCCAGTGCATCGCAAACGCGTCGCCACAAGCGAGCTTCTGGAAGCTGTTGCTGCAATCCCCGCCGCCCGGGTTGGGCTGTAGCGCATTGCGCAGCGGAAACGCGCCCGACACGGCATAGCCAGCCACGTAGAGGTCGCCCGTGGGGCCATACGCAAGCCCGAATGGCACGTCGTTCGCTCCGCCAAGGTAGGTGCCGTACAGCAGGTGCGCTCCCGAGGTGTCCAACTTGAGCAGAAACCCAAACATCGCGCCCCCAGGTGACGGCCCGGTCTTCTGAAGCGCATCGGCTGTGACCGGGAAATCGGTGGAATTCGTGATGCCGGCGACGTATACGTTGCCCGCCGCGTCGACCGCGATCGTAGTGGCCCTATCCGTCCCCGTGCCGCCCACGTAGGTGGACCAGATCAGCGATCCGGTGGCGCTGATTTTGGTGACGAAAGCGTCCGTCCCCCCAATGAACTGAGGGTGGTAGGAGCCAGCCGTAGTCGGAATGCCGCCACCGGTAGCCCCTGTAAGGTAGACGTTGCCTTGGGAATCCACCGCGGCTGCGCCCACGCTGCTGGCTATGCCCCCGCCCAGATAGGTCGCATAGCGCAGCAGCGGACCGGCGCTGGCCGCGGAAGCCACAGTGCCGTGGCCCAACGCCACGCACAGTACGGCCAGAAGGCACGATCGAAGCCGGCGCATCTTGATCATACGCTCTACCTGTGCACGCCGGGGTCCACGAATCCGAATAGTGGCCGGCGCTTTCCGGTAACGGGCCGGCGGCCGTGGCGCACTTCCGGGAGCTTCATCGGCAGGGCCCGATGTGCAGAACCTGCATAACGAAGCGAAGCGCGCGCGTGCCGGGCCGGGCGCTACACTGGTGCGGATGTCCACCCCAGTCGAAATCCCCGATGAGGACCTGGCCCGAGCGGCGCAGTCCGGAGACCGCGAGGCCGCCGGCACGCTCCTCGCCCGGCATCAACATTGGGTCCTCAATCTCGCCGTCCGCATGATGTTCCGCCGCGCCGATGCGGAGGACGCCACGCAGGAGGTGCTGATCAAGGCCTACAAGGCCCTGCCGGCATTCCGTGGCGGCGCCCAGTTCCGGACGTGGCTGTATCGCATCGCCGTCAATCACATTCTCAGCGTCAGGAAGACCGCGGAGGCCGTCTGCTCGTTCGAAGACGCTGCGCGCGGCCTCGAGCGCGTGCCCGATCTGGACCTCCCCGACCCGCGGACGGTTCCCGTGCCCATCGAGATCCTGGTCGAGGAGACGAAGATCGTCTGCACCATGGGAACCCTGCTCTGCCTGGACGGCCGGCAGCGGCTGGTGTTCGTCCTGGGCGAGGTCTTCGGCGTCAGCGACGAGGTGGGCGCCGGGATCGCCGAGGTCACGCCCGTGAATTTCCGCCAGATCCTCTCTCGCGCCCGGCGCGATTTGTACCAGTACCTGCGCGGCAATTGCAGCCTGGTGACCCCCGGCGCCCCCTGCCAATGCGCGAAGAAGACACGCGCCTACGTTCAGGGCGGCTTCGTCGATCCGCGGAAACTGCAATTCCGGCCGGAACACCAGCGCAAGGTGCGGGATGTCGCCGGCAGCAGGGCAGACGAACTGAGCGAAGCCTATATGAAGGTGGCCGCGGAGGTCTACCGGGACCATCCTTTCTATGAGCCGCCCGAGCAGATCGAGCGCCTGCGCGAGGCGCTGAAGACGGTGTTGCTCGATCCGCCGGCCTAGTGCCGCGACCGCCAGATCCAGCGCTCTGGCGATACCGCCCGCCAACGCGGTGCCCCCTGGGCCCGGCTCCGTTCGAGCCCCGACCGTGAGGGAGGGGTTTCCTGGAATGGCACCGAATCGCACGGTCGAAGACCTGGTGCCGTAACCGCCAGATCCAGCGCACTGGCGATACCGCCAGCTAACGCTCGGGGCTCGGAACGGAGCCACGTACGGGCACCGGCTCACCCGGTCAAAGGTGGGCAGACCGGGGCGAAACCTGAAATTTGTGCGCAGCGCACAAATTTCGGACGAAAACAAAGGACTTAAGCGCTGTTTTTTGTGCGCTCGCACAAAATCGGCCCTTCGCCCCCTCCCGCCCGTGGCGCGCCGGACCTGCGGGCAGCGAGGTAATCTGACTGTATGGACGAGCCGGCGCGAATCAACCTCAGCAAGTTCCTCTCGTTCGTGCTGCGCCACCGGCCGCAGGCAATCGGCATCCGGTTGGACAGCCAGGGCTGGGTCGAAATCGATACCCTGCTCGAACAGTGCCGCGCGCATGGGCGGGGGGATATCTCGCGGCCCATGCTGGATGAGGCCGTCGCCACCAACTCGAAGCGGCGCTTCGCAGTGAGCGAGGATGGGCTGCGCATCCGTGCCAGCCAGGGCCACAGCGTCGAGGTTGAGCTCGGATACGAACCAGCCATCCCGCCTGAGGTGCTCTACCACGGCACGGTAGCGGAGGCGGTCGGGTCGATTCGCGCGCGCGGACTGGATCGCATGCGGCGCCACCATGTCCACCTCTCGCCCGATACCGCGACCGCCCAGGCCGTGGGAGCGCGGCGCGGCAAACCGGTCGTGCTGCCCGTTCAGGCCGGCAGGATGCACCAGGATGGCCATTCCTTTTACCTGTCCGCCAACGGGGTATGGCTCACCGAAGCCGTGCCGCCCGGCTACATCGATTTCGGCTAGGCGGCGGGAATTGTCTCGCCAACTGTCACAGGAGGGTCCGCAACCTGTCTAACCAAGTGGAGGGATTCCGATGAAGAAGACGATTCTGGCGTGCGCCGTGGCGGCCGTGGCGTGCGGCTCGATGGCGGCGGCCGATGGGGCGGAAGCGGCCGGGCGCGAAATCCTGGCGCTGGAGCGCACGGCGCTGGATGGCTGGCAGGTGGGCAATCCCGATCCGATGCTGGCGATCTCAGACCCCGATATCACCTATTTCCACGTCATGACGGAGAAGCGGCTGGACGGTCTGGCGGCCCTGAAAGAACTCTATGAGAGCTACCGCGGCAGGCCTTTGTTCGACAGTTACGAGATGGCCGGCGCCAAAGTGCAGGCGAGCGCGGATACGGCGGTCCTCACCTATGTCCTGGTGCGGCACGTGGGAGCCGCCACCAGCCGTTGGAACGCGACCGAAGTGTATCAGCGGAAGAAGGACGGCTGGCGCATCGTCCACTCCCACTGGTCCGCGGCTAAGTCCCTGGAACCGTAGAGATTCCCGGAGAAATCGACCATGCACGCAAATGCTTTCATCGGCAAGACCCGGCAGCCATCCGGCGAGGATGTGGCGGCGGCGCTCGGTCCCGCCAAGGCGGTTTGGGATCAACTGATGGGCCGGCTGGCGGCGGACTGCAACCTCGTGGTTGCGGAGTGGAATTCCTACTCGCCGAAGTACGGTTGGAGCTTACGTCTGAAGGTCAAGAAGCGGAATATTTTGCATTTTAGTCCCCACCTTGGTTGCTTCAGCGTGGCGTTCATATTCGGCGAGCGGGCAATGGAGGCCGCGCGCCAGAGCCCGCTTCCCCGGAAGGTGGCCGGGCTGGTGGCCGAGGGAAAGCGCTATCCGGAGGGAACCGCGGTTCGGTTCGATACCGTGGGTGCCAGGGACATTCCGGCAATCGTGAAGCTGGCGTCCATCAAGCTACAGTACTAATCCTGCCTTTCCCTGCCGGGTATACAATACCAGGAGCTCCGAAGCCAAAGTGGGACTTCTCACTTACGGGAAAGGAGTCCAGGAGCCGCTATGCAGATTGACTGGGAATCCCACCTGGGGCGATGGACCGCCGCGGGAGTGCTCGATGCCGAAACGGCGGGCCGCATTCGGGAATGGGAGGCGGCGCAGGCGCGGCCGGGCGGCCTGCGATGGCCCGTCCTGATCGCACTGGCGTTTGGCGCGCTCATGCTGGGCGCGGGTGTGCTCCTGTTCGTTTCGGCGCACTGGGACCAGTTAGGCGCCGCCGAGCGCATGACGCTGGTGCTGCTGATGGTAGCCGTCTTCCACGTGGGCGGAGCCGCGGCGGCCGGCCGTTTCCAGTCCCTGTCGGTCGCGCTGCATTCGATTGGGACGGTGGCGCTGGGAGCCGGCATTGCCCTGGCCGGACAGATCTTCCACCTGAACGAGCACTGGCCTTCGGCGGTTCTGCTTTGGGCTGTGGGCGCGGCTGTGGCATGGGCTCTGTTGCGGCACTGGACCCAGGCCGTGCTGGTGGCCGTCCTGGTTCCGTACTGGCTGGGCGGTGAGTGGTTTGTGCGGATGCCGGAGAGGGTGGCTTACGACGTGGCGCCTGTGACCGCCGGAATCTGCGCCCTGAGCCTCACGTACCTGACGGCTCGCCGCGGCGGGGAGGATAGCCCGCTGCGGAAGGCTCTGGCCTGGATCGGAGGCATCGCGCTGCTTCCCGCCGCCGTCCTTGCCGCCAGTGACCTGACCAGTATTCACTGGCAGGGCGAGCCGCAGTGGATCGGATGGTTGGCTGCGGGCCTGCTGCCCCTCGCCGTTGCCATTGCGCTCCGCGGCCGCCTGGCGGTGTGGAACGGCCTGGCAATCGGCTGGACGCTGCTCCTGGCATCCATAGCCGGTGGGGGCTCGGGCGAGCACATCCTCTTGTATCTCTGGTGCCTGGGCGGGTCGGTCGGCTTGGCCGCGTGGGGAGTGTACGAGCGGCGCAGCGAGCGGATCAACCTGGCCATGGCCGGATTCGCCATCACGCTGCTGGCCTTCTATTTCTCGGACGTAATGGATAAGCTCGACCGGTCCCTGGGCTTGATTCTGCTGGGCCTGGTCTTTCTGGGCGGCGGCTGGCTGCTGGAGCGCGCGCGCCGTGCGCTGATTTCGCAGATTCGTGTGGAGGCCCAATGAAACCGCTCTATCGGGGAATCGCCGTCGCGGTGTTTCAGTGTCTGCTGGTGCTGACCGTGGCCGGCAAGTACGCGCTGGATCGCCAGAGCCTGCCTCGCGGCTGGGCACGGGCCCTGCCGGTCGACCCCAACATGCCCCTCCGCGGCCGTTACGTCAGCCTGAACCTGGAGCTGGACGGCCTGGCACAGGAGCAGGGTGAGTTTTGCGAGGTGACTCTGCGTGCCTGGGGCGGCCGGCTCATCGCCAGCCACGGTCCAAGCACCGCCGGCCTGCATGCTGCCCGCTGGAACGGCGGCCCGTGGCGGCTTACGGATCCCGTGGACTTCTTCATCTCCGAGCACGCCCCCGACCCGTCATTTCGGAAGCCAGGCGAGGAGCTTTGGGTGGAGGTGAGCGTGCCCCAGCGCGGTGAGCCGCGCCCCATCCGCCTGGCCGTGAAGAAGGACGGGGTGCTGACGCCGCTCGATCTGCGGTAGGCGGCTGTAGACCCGTCGGAGGCATTCCCGCGGAACCTGCGCCTCCCGAGCCCCGTCTGTGGAAAAAGGCAGACTACACTGAGGAATACGGGGGTCTCCAGGCAGCGGTGAGAATCGGAAAAGCAGCGGTGTTCTGTGGGGCAGTCGGGCAGCCTGCGGCGGGTTGTCAACCCGCCTGGGCGGCTGTGGCACTTGTCCTCTTTGCCGCCGCAGCGCAGGCCCAGACGGTTGCGGGCGTCATCAGAGGGGTGGTTTCAGACGCCTCGAACAAGCCTGTCGCCGGCGCCACGCTCTCCCTCACCAGCCTGGCGGCCAACACGCTATGGAGCGCGCGCAGCGGCAAGCGCGGCGAGTTCACCTTCGCCGCCGTCCCGCCCGGCCAGTACCGTCTGAAAACGGAGTGCCGCGGGTTTCAGAGCTACACGCGCGCGCTGGAGGTCGCCGCGGGCGTCCAGGCCCGCGTCGGGATCACGCTGCAGCCCGCGGTTGAGGAGAGCATTACGCTGGATGGCGGGGACCCCATGCCGATCCTGCAAGCGGACTCCCCGGCCATGAGCAGTGTCACTGAGGACCCGCTGCTCCTGGGCCTGCCGCTCGACGGGCGCGATTTCTACCAGCTCAGCCTGCTGGTGCCCGGGGTTTTGCCGGCGGCCGAGGGCTCCGCCGGATCGGTCCGCGGTGCCTTCTCCATCAGCGTCAACGGCGCGCGCGAGGATGCCAACAGCTTCCTGCTGGACGGAGTCTACGACGGCGATCCCAAGCTGAACGGCGTGGGCGTGACGCCGCCGCGCGAGGCCATCGGGGAGCTCGACGCCAACACCTCCACGTATGACGCCAGCTTTGGCAGAAATGCGGGTGGGCAACTCAATGTGGCCACGCGCAGCGGCACCAACTTCTTCCACGGCTCGGCGTACGAGTTCTTCCGCAGCCGTGCGCTGGACGGCAACAACTTCTTCGCGCCCTCCGGCCAGCCGGCCCCCGCCTACCGGCGCAACCAGTTCGGCGGCACGCTGGGCGGCCCGCTCGTCAAGAGCCGGACGTTCTTCTTCACCGATACCGAAGGCACGCGGCAAGCGGCCGGGCAGACGCTGGTTTCGAATGTGCCCACTGCCGCCGAGCGCTCCGGCGACTTCTCGCTGGCCGGCCTGCCCGCGATCGACCCCACTACCAGGCAGCCCATCCCCGGCGGAAAGCTGCCGCAATACTACCTGAGCCCGATCGGCCTCGCTCTGGCGGCGCTCTATCCGCAGCCCAACCGAGGCGTGGCCGGAGCCAATTTCGTTTCCTCGCCATCGCTCACCGACGGACTCAACAAGTTCGACGTCAAGCTGGACCAGCTCCTCAGGGACCCTGACCGGTTCACCGCACGCTATAGCTTCGCGGACGATGCCCTGTTTGAGCCCTTCGCCGGCTCCTCCGGCGACCCTGCCGTGCCGGGTTACGGCCTGCGGATTCCGAACCGCGCCGAAAACGTCATGTGGGCTGAGATGCACACCTTCTCGCAAAACCTTCTCAACGAACTGCGCCTGGCCTTCAACCGGGTCTCGAACGGCGACTACCCCGAGGGCCAGGGCGTCAGCGTCAACCGCCGGCTGGGTCTGCCGGAACTCTCCCTCAACCCGCGCGACTGGGGATTGACGCTGACCTCGGTGGATGGCTTCTCTTCCATCGGCAACGAGCCCACCAGTCCCGAGCACGGCACCACCAACACCTACCAGATTGCCGACACCGTGGACTGGATTCGGGCGCCGCACCTGTTCAAGTTGGGCTTCGACTTCCGCCTGCTGCAACAGAACGCGTGGCGCGATATCGAGTCCCACGGGTTCTTCAATTTCACCGGGCTCCTGCTGGGCAATCCGCTGGAGGAGTTGTTGCTCGGCGCACCCACCGAAACCGGCGGCGCGAGGGAGAACAATCCGCAGCACCTGCGCACCCACAGCGACGATTTCTTCGCCAGCGACTACTGGCGCATCCGCCCCGGCCTTACGCTGACGCTGGGACTGCGCTACGAGTACAACTCGCCCGCCGCCGACGCCGCGGGCCGCGCCGATGTGTACAACCCCGCGACAGGCTCCCTGGTGCAACTGGGGCAGGGCGGATTCCCCCGCGGCGGCTACAATCCGGACCGCCGCAACTTTGCTCCGCGCCTCGGTCTGGCGTGGTCGCCGGGCCAGTACGGCGCAACCGTGCTGCGGGCGGCGTATGGGATCTACCACGATCAATCCTCGCTGGCCCCCGGCGAGGGCATCTACTTCAGCGCGCCCTACTACAATTTCAACGCCTACTACCCGGTTCCGGGCCTGGTGAACCTGTCGCTGTCGAACCCCTTCCCCAGCGATTTCCCGTTCCCCTATCCGGGGTCGGCTATCGCCTTCCAGCGCGACCTCCGCACACCGTACATGCAGCAGTGGAATTTCGGCGTGCAGCGGAGGATGGGGTCCGGGCGCACGGCGGAGATTGCCTACGTGGGATCGAAGGGCACCCACCTCATCGACTCGCGGAATATCAACCAGCCGCGGCCCTCGGTGAACCAGCAGAACCCGGGGCCGAATCCGGGTTTCTCCGAAATCGATATCATCGAGTCGCAGGCCAACTCCATCTATCACAGCCTGCAGGCGCGCTTCCAGCAGCGCTTTTCGCGGGGGCTGTCGATGCTGGCGTCCTACACCATTGCCAAGTCCATCGACGATGGCTCGGGTTTCTTCAGCACCGCCGGAGATCCCAACTTCCCGCAGAATGCCTACGATCTGAGGGCCGAGCGCGGCCGGTCGGATTTCGACGTCCGCCAGCGCTTCGCGATGGGCTATGGCTACGATCTCCCGCTGTTCCGCAGCCACCCCCGGCTGGGCGGCTGGCAGACGTTCGGCGTGCTGGCATTCCAGACCGGCCGGCCGTTCACGGTGGCGCTGCTGCCGGATGTCGACAACTCGAACACCGGCATCTCGCAGTTGGGTTTCGGGGCGGGCAACCGGCCGGATGTAACCGGCGACCCCCGGCTTTCCAACCCTTCGGCGCGGGAGTGGTTCAATACCGCGGCGTTCGCTGTCGCGCCCTACGGCCATTTTGGCGACGCGGGCCGCAACATCCTGGACGGCCCGGGCCTGCGCTCGGTGAGCCTCTCGCTGGTCAAGAACACCACCCTCACCTGCACCTGCCAGCTTAAGCTCCAGTTCCGCGCCGAGTTCTTCAACGCCCTGAACCGCGCCAATCTCAACCTGCCGGACAACTTCGCCGGGTCGCCCACCTTCGGGCAGGTGGTCTCGGCGCAGGACCCGCGGCGGGTACAGTTCGCGGTGAAAGTCTGGTTTTAGCGAGCTGGAAACCGGGTCATTTTGTGCAAATTGATCAAAATTGGCCGGTTGCAGGGCAATCAAAGCCCGCCTGGAGTTCCGTGTGGCGGAACGCACACCAGCCGCCGGGCATCCCCACGAGCGGGGATGCGGCACGTTCGAGAAAGCATATTCTCATCGAAGGATGAGCCTGAAAACCGGCAGGGAGGTAGACGGAAGTAGGGTTTCCTTTCTGGTAAGTTTTGGACCGTTCGGGGCCGACCAACGGGAGGCGCGCTGAGCCCCCAACCTG
>Ga0265323_10000139_pt1 | contig 41944 bp, 37 predicted proteins | sample 41225metaG_FD_193580 | JGI IMG/M metagenome (GOLD analysis project Ga0265323, IMG submission 193580) | Rhizosphere microbial communities from Carex aquatilis grown in University of Washington, Seatle, WA, United States - 4-12-25 metaG | ecosystem: Host-associated > Plants > Roots > Rhizosphere...
CGTGCATTCGTTCCTTGAATATTTTTCGAGCAAAGGGTCATCCCCATCGAGTGGGATTTGAATTTTGCGATGTTCACGAGGCAGGAGCCGGGTGTATTCACTGGAGAAAGGTAGGGGATTTTTTTGTACCACACTCCATTCGGAACGTCCATCCACTGAACATCGGCCGCCGGAAGTTTATCAACGGTATCGAAATCCTTGAGGTCGATTCCTGTTCGCGCCGCAAGATCGCTGTACCATTTTCCATCCGCTTGCGAGCTTACATAATTGGCTTCCCTGATGAATAAGTTCTTTTGGGCCGCACCAAGATTGGTAAGACTGTTGATCATGCCTTCGACGAAGTAGGGATCTGTCTGTATCCCCATCGTTTGTTCGACCGGCGCCGTATCCCACGCCCACGCCGTGATATTCGGCTTTAAAATAATATCCGAGGTTACAGGGAATGCACCGGCGGCATTCGGTGTGTTCACGAAAAGAGTCGCTCCGAGTTGCTGTCCAACCTTAAGGAGTGCGGCTGTGTTTGTCTTTACATCGACGTTCGTTTTGAGGATGAAGACTGCATCTGGGTGATTTTGAACAAAATCATTGAGGGCAAAAAATTCTGATGCGGAAGGCTTTCCCCAGGTTTTATGAATATTCAGGAATACCGCCCCGCTAGCCAAGGTCGAAGCTTTGATAAATTCGCGACGCGATAACATTTATTCTCCTCCTTGAGCAGCTCGATAAGTGCCAGCATCCAGAATTGTTGCCGGTAAGTCCGGTGAAGGATCGTTACAGATGGCGCTCTGAGGTTACCTGCCTGCTATGTAAGAAGTTTTTGAGACAATTTCAAGCGCGGAAAATGGATAAAGTCCTTCCTTGCTCACAACACGACACGCCGCCCCGCTCCTATATCTTTCTTACTCTTACCGTCCAATACCGGTGCCCCATGCCGGAAACGTCTATTCTATAAGTAACGTCTCTGTCAAATTTTACCGCCGACTTTCCGCTTGCCTGTATCTCTCCTTTTATAGAAACAGAAGAATTCTTTTTCACCATTTTGAAAACGGGTGTAATATCCGCAAGGTTAACTGAACCTCCGGCCGTGCATTCAATCTTTCTATGCAGCCAATCGATCGAAACGCTCACAGCGCCAGGAAAACCAAAATCAACAAAACCATTCTGAGCGTTCTTCAAGTTTTGTCCCGGCAAAAGATTTCCTGTCGCAATGACTCTAAAATATTTCCTGATAAATGAGGGGGTAAAGACCGCAAGGAAGTCGGTTTTTTGCAGAACTCCTCTCCATTGTTTCAGCGCTTCGGGCGAGTTGTCGGCGTAGAGAACCGTCGCCCCGGCATAATCGCCGTTGAACGCGCCGTACTCCTGCAGCGCCTTTGCGATGATTTTGCAAGCGGGTGTTAGGTTCAGCGTATCAACATTAATCCCCGGATCGAGTTGAATTCTCCCCCCCATCGGAATTCCAACGCGGTTGTTCATTTCCTCAACCGTTGCCTGTGCAGTGCTTGCCGGAGGAACAAAGAATTCCGAACGGCCGCGCTGATATGCGAACACGAGGGCGTGGTCGATCGTACCGGCTTTTATTTCATCGGGCCGGATCAGTCCGGCAATCAAAGGGAATCCTCCGGCCCGTGAGCGGTGGGCGTCAAACTCATTCTCCTGGTCGAACCATGGCTTCTCGACGCCCGAGCTTCGTACATCGGTTACAGCACCAAGCCCGGTCGTCCACACTCCATCCGTGTTCTTGCGGGCCGCCCACATATCCCACTCAATCATTTTCGATGTATCGAGAATGCAAAGATGATTATCGCTGAAATCTCCGACGGGAGGAGATGCGATGAAATCGGGAAGGATGGGAATACGATTGGGTTCGGCAAAACCCTTTCCGTAAATCCCCGGACGCGAATTAATAACGTTGACCCTAGGCACGGAATCGGAATTGATGTAATAGACTGGTATTGACCAGTCATTGATGTTGACCAAAAAATCCCCTTTGCTCAGGTCACCAATAAGCCGGCTGGATTGGGAGTCTACAGGAGCGTTGGATGGAATCTTCGTGTTCCAGGGGCTGTCAATACTGAAGGGACGCCAACTCTTTTGGGCGTGTGAATTATGTGTGAAGAAAAGAGATAGACTTAAGGCTAAAAGGGGAGTTCGCAATTCCATACGGTAAGAGTAAATAGTGGTCGCTGAATGCCGATCTGCAGAGGATTTACTTGTGAGTGCCAAGGTACTACATTCTGGTGGTCATTGGCAAGTTGAAGCTGAACAATTCTAATTCGCTGAACCGAGATAGACGAGCAGGATTTTCTCGTTCCCAATCTCCGATTGGGAACGAAGTATGTCAAGTGATCAATATTTTCGGACAAAAAAAAGTTAAGCAACTCGTTCCCAAACTGAGTTTGGGAACGAGAGTGAAATTTCTCAAACTGTAACACTAACGCAAGTTGAGCCGGAACAATTCTAATTCGCTGAACCGAGATAGACGAGCAGGATTCTTTGGAACTTGAGCGGGTTAATTGAGACTATCGAGGTAAAAGCATCGCCTGTATCATGATTATCTCCCTATTTTTCAAATATCATCTTCTTGACAGACATAAAACTGCCTGCCCGAAGTTGGAAAAAATAAACGCCGCTCGAAAGTCGCGAAGCATCAAATTGCACATCGTACGAGCCGGCGGGTTTTTGTTCGAGCACCAGGGTTTTCACTTCTCTCCCTAACACATCGAATACTTTAAGTGTGACGAAACTCGTTTGTAAAATTGTGAAGCGAATGGTTGTCGATGGATTGAAAGGATTGGGGTAGTTCTGTTTGAGAATGAATTCTCCGGGAAGCGTCGAATGTAACTCGGGCGCCGAGGTAATCAAATCCAGACCGTAAGAAACCTGGCCGCGTATTTCGCCGCCGATATAGGCGTCTGTATGCAGGTTGATGTAGATATCACCGACGACGAATGAATCAGCTAAGGCCGATGTGAGCGGCTGCATCCCTGCGTCCGAGGTACTCCACACGCCGTTGATGCTCATCGCGATGGGAGAGTTCGGGGGAACAATCACTTTCACGAGTCCGCCGTTAAGTCCCTTTGCTCCCGTGTGAAAATGTCCGCCCGACTCTGAAATGCCTTCGTCCAGGTCTAAATACGTGAGGCTGTACGAAATGCTCTGCCGGTCCGGGCTGAGAACGACTGATGCAGTCCCGCTCCCGTTGCTCATAACGACTGTCGGGACAACTTGCTTGGCGGACAATTGCGACGTGAAGCCGATGCCGGTGGTGAGGTTGAGTTGGCCGCGGATTTTGTTCGAACTATCCGCAGTGTGAAAATCGGCGTACAATTCTCCCGTGAGAAGCGACTCCGCGAGGGCAGGATTTAATTCTTCATTCATGTCCGCCGCCGCCCATGTCCCCGAAATTGTTCCTTCAGACATATCGCCGTTCGACACAAGAGTTTTTACAACATTCCCGTTTTGCCCGACTGACCCGAAATGAATTTGACCCGAAGGCTGAAGCCCGCTCGCGAGTCCGATATACGTCAAGTGGTATGCCAATAGGTTGTGTGCTTCATTGAGGACGAAGGAACCTGTGCCGGATGCACCGGTCAACGTTGGCGGATTTTCTTGAGAGCTGTCGAACGAAGCGATAAACCCGATGCCTCCTTGGAGAACAAGCTGGCCGCGGATTTCGCCCGCGCTGTGTGCTGCGGTAGAGAAATTCGAATACATTTTTCCGGCAATCATCGAGTCCACGAGCGCTGCGGTCAGCGGCTGACTGTCGGTTGCCTTCCACGATCCTCTAATTGTGGCCGATGCCGGAGTTCCCGGTCCGGCAATGGTTTTTATAGTGAGACCATCTGTTGCTACCGCGCCCTCGTCAATTTCTCCCCCCGAAGTGAGAGCGCCTGTAAGGCCATGATAAGTAATCCAGTAATCAATCTCTGTACGTGTTGGATTGAGGACGAACACGCCGGTTCCGCCGCCAGGCGCGGAAACGGGAGGGTTTTCCTGCGCGCCGCTGTAGCTGGCTTCAAAATGGAGTGATGTGGCAAGAGTGAATTGACCGCGGATCTCTCCGCTGCCGTTCTTGGAATCTTGCAACTCAATGTAAATCCTTCCGGTGAGAAGCGACTCTGCAAAAGCTTTCGTCAGCGGTTCGGAGTCGGTGCTCTTCCAGATACCGTTGAATGTGCCGGATGCCGAAGCCGGCGTTGCAATACTTTTAACAGCAGTCCCATTCACTCCCGGCTCGCCTGTATGGAAAAAGCCAACGACGCCTCCTGCGCTCATTCCCTCGTATGAGACGAAGTATCTAATCTCGGTGAAGTCTTCGCTCAACTCAACTGAGCCGGTTCCAGTAGCCGGCGTAACAACCTCGGGTATCTGTTGAGCGCCGTTCAACGTTGCCGTGAAATGAACCTGGGCAAACGATGCCGACGGGAAGACCACAAGCATCACGGAAGCCACAACGGCAAAAGAATCTCGCTGTATAGACATTTCCTCATCACTCCTCAACTACACAACATCCGAAGAGTCTCTCTAGTTCTCGTCTGCGCAGCATATAAAATCTCAACCGAAATGTACCTCATAATTTGAGACGCATCCTTGCTTTCGGTTTTGCCCTTCATCTATTTACTTATAATGCGCGAAGCTTAAAAGGCTTGCGTAGTTTCCTAATTTGGATGAACTACTAGAATACTTCAGTCGCGTCATTCTGAACGAGTCCCACGGTAGCGGGACGAAGTGAATGCCGACCCCCCACAAGGGGTTCCTTCGGAAAGGCATCTCCCAAAGGGATCGCTTCGCGACCTTTGGGAGAATCTATTTCAACATAGCGCAATAGGTCCATGGAGGTTGTTTTTCTTAATGACTTTTGCTGAAGGCATCATTCGGAGTGGCAATAACATTGCCGTTCTGTGTAACATCACTTATTTACTATCAGCACCAGTTCCTTTTTGCTGTCGAGTTCAATGTTGATCGTGATGCTACCAGTGCTGGATCCAAAATTATCCATTTTTTTGAAAGACATATCTTCCGGAGTGAATGACTGAATTGCCGCCCTGTCGGCAGCCTCCACTGCAAAAGTGACTGGCACTGATATAGCTGTGTCACTGTTGTTGAGAAGGTAAACAAAATATTCATTCCCGCAACGGACTCCGTGACTTTCCAGCAAACCTGCAGAGAGGGAGAAAGGAACGAAGGAGCCGTTTCCCGCTTTCAGCATTTCATCGCTGATCAATCTGACGCTGCGGAAATATGAAGTCATATTTCTTTTGTCAAATAATTCCCACCACCAGCTCATAGGCAGAACAGGTGTCGGACTGAATAAACCATACCACAGGCCCCGCTTAAAGTCATAGTCGAATAACTTGCCGTACGAAGAATCATCATCTTCCCACCGGTATCCAAATTCAGCAACGACGTACGGTTTCCCAAATGTTTCAATGTATCGGTTGTAAATTTCGGGAATTCTTTCTGTGTGTTTGTAAATATGCTTTTGGTTAAAATCTATGTAGGCGATCGAATTCAGTCCCTCGATATCGCGGTGAGAAATGCTCGTCGTCACCAGGTGGCCGTACGGATCAACGTCTTTCAAATATCGGCTCATCTCCATATGCCATTGGGTGACCGCATCATGTGGAATGCGGATGCTGTCTTGCTGCGTAAACGCTGCGTTATCAATCTCATTGAAAAATTCCCAGGCGGCGATGCTCGTGCTGTATCCCCAGCGCGCCACAAGGTAACGCAATCTATTCTTGTACTGTTCCCGAGAAGTGCGCAACGTAAAAAATTCGGTGGGATTTGTTGCAGGCCCGCCGTTGGCGGAGTTATAGTTGCTGGTTCGCCATTGAGCATCAGGGATGAGCGCTCCGTGCCAGTCAATAGTGAGCATGAAATACAAACCGAGGCTGTCGCAGATGTTCACCAGCTCGTCCATTCTCTTTACCGCCCCCGGGTTGAAATATTGATTGCTGTTCGAATACCTTCTCGTCGAGCTCACCTTCTTCCACTCCAGAGGAAGGTTCCAGCTGCAGAGCCAGGTCCTAAAGAAATTACCTTTATTAGCTGCAAGCTTGGTTAACAAATAATCATACGTCCATAGCGAATCCTCAAAAGACCTCGACTCCCAGCCGATATTTTCGCCGATGCCGCGGAAAACTGCTCCATTGTCAAATTTGAAAGTCCATAGGTCATTCTTATGAAGAAAACCGGGTTTGTCGCTCGGGGCGGAAATGAAAATCCCGGTTCGGGAATAAGTCGTTGCGTTATGAGCAGCAAGACGGAAAAAGAAACTGTACTTGCCGGCCTCCTGTGGAGCGAACCTCGCTTTCCACAAGGTTTCTGCCGCTTGGACAGTATCATAATAGCAGGGGAGTACAAGTGGTTTGCCGGAAGGAGAAGTTATGATCATATCCAACGAAACCTCTCTGGAGTCGAACGGATTCTTATAGGATTCATTGATATCGATATTCCATTCAGCTTTTTCATATTGCCGCACAGTTGTAGTAAGCATTCTGAAATCCGGCATGATTTGAGAAAGAACGGTACCGAAGGGGAGTACGGCGATAAGAAACAGAATTATTCCTTTTGTCATGAGAGGTTTGATGTAAAGTGAAATAGGGAAAATATTGAAGTATCTCCGGTCAATGCGACCCGATTTTCCGTTATTGTAGTTAAAAACCATGCGACAGTCAATTCCGGTAGCGACTGAAAAAAAGGCAAACGGAGTGTGCTGTCAAGATACAACGATGGGATATGCAGAGATTCTGTCTTACTCCTAAATAAAGACATCTTTTTCAGAGCATTGTAATCACCCGACCTGATAGGGTAAAAGGTGAATGAGAGCAATCCTCTGGCACCCAATACATTGCGTGCTGCCGATGAATCGACGGCTCCTGAATTCTCACTGAAGCTCAGAACCGAATTGTTGTTCGTGAGTGTGAACGGTTGTCAGAGGATCACGGTTTAGAAGCGTTGTCCCTATTCATTGACAATGATTGAACAACCGCTCCCAATTTTTGGACAGAAGCCATCCCAAGACGAAATAACTGACTACCAGGAAGGGAATCTCGATATGAATGTATAACATAACTATTCGTGACCTTACTGAGACCCTATCAATAGGCTTGGAAAGGTTAAGAAAAAATAGTATTTTGATTCCGTCGTCTGCATAGCAGCCTCGGAATATGCCGCAGCCCCGGGATTGAATGCAGGATAAGCCTGCATACATAAATTTTTTCTTACCAGAAGGAGAACCAGATGAAACAAATGTGCATCGTGCTGTTGTGCCTTGTCGCCATAACAATTCAGCTCAGCGCGCAAAAAAAATTGACGCTAAAAACGGAAAAGGATAAAGTCAGTTACATCATCGGCACCGATATTGCCAAGAACCTGAAGAAACAGGGAATCGATGTCGACTCCGAAATTCTTTTTAAGGGATTTAAAGATGCGTTTGCTGACCAGAAGCTCGCCTTGAGCGACTCAGAAATTCAACAAGTGATGATGGCATTCCAGCAGGAAATGATGGCGAAACAGTCCAAGAAAGCCGGGGAGCTTGCGGAGAAGAACCAGAAAGAAGGCGATGCGTTTCTGGCGGCAAACAAGAAGAAGGATAGCGTTGTTACGCTGCCAAGCGGACTTCAATACAAAGTTATCGCCGAGGGAACCGGAAGAATGCCCGGCCTCAACGACACGGTGACAACACATTACCGCGGCACGCTGATTGACGGAACAGAATTTGACAATTCGTACAAACGCGGAGAACCGGCAACTTTCCCTGTCAAGGGTGTCATTCCAGGATGGACCGAAGCACTGCAGCACATGAAAGTCGGCGCAAAGTGGCAGTTGTTCATCCCCGCAAACCTCGCGTACGGCGAGCGGGGCGCCGGGGAATCGATCGGCCCGAACGCGACGCTCATTTTCGAAGTAGAATTGTTGTTGATAAAATAAGAAGCTCCTTCACCAAAAATAGCATAGCCCGGTCTGTTCGCCGGGCCTTTTTTTTTACTGCCTGATAACTTTATCAAGGTTGTTGAAAACCGAACTATAACAAAGATGCCCGGCCGTTTCCGGTCGGGCATTTGATCTGCGCAATTTGCAATCTGAGTTAGATCTGCGCACTTTGCAATCTGAGTTACATCTGCGCAACTTGTAATCTGAGTTAGATCCGCGAAATCTGCAATCTGAGTTACATCTGCGCAATCTGCGAAATCACTTGATCCTTATATCATGCACTTTTTCTTTCGACTCTTCTGTTTTAGGAAGAGTGACCGTCAGGACGCCGTTGTCGTATCTCGCTTCGACGCTGCTGGCCTTTACCTCGCCCGGCAGGTTGAACGAGCGTTCAAAAAAAACGTAGCTTGTCTCGATACGATGATAGGTCCGGTCTTTTTCCTCTGATTCGTTCTTTTTCTCGCCTCGTATTGTGACGAGCGTATTGTTGACCGTGATCTTGACATCCTCTTTCTTCAGCCCAGGAAGCTCTGCCCGGATGATGTATGAAGCGTCCGTTTCGGACACATCGACAGCCGGTGCCCAGCCCCCGGCAAAGAATGAACGGTTATCGATCAAATCGCCCCGGAAGAAATCGCTGAAGACGCGGTTCATCTGGTTATGCAGCGAGTCCAGAGCACGCGGAATCAGCAGGTCCCTGTTCCATAGTTCCATTTCTTTATTCGGATTTCTCTTGATTAGCGACATAGTGATTCTCCTTTCTTCAAAAACATATCGTCAAGAATTTTACACAATCTTAATTTCTTTCGGAAGAAACTGCTGTTTCTTCTTTAGCGTAATTTTCAAAACGCCCAATTCGTATGCCGCATCAACCGTCTGGGTTTCAACATCGTTCGCAAGGGAGAACTCCCGCCGATATTCGGCTGACAACAAACCATCGTACGCTATCCCTGTTTCCCGTGTAAGCCGTTCCTGAACTTTCGCCGAAACCTTCAGAGTCGACTGGTCTATGTGAGCAACGATGCTCTCCTTCTCAGCCCCCGGGATGTCCAGGCGCACGACGTACGAATCCGCCAGTTCTTGAATATCGACCGCCGGGCGAAGAACGCGGACAGCGCCTTCGTTCGCCGGTTCCGTTCCGCTGGATTTTCCTTTTTCAATCTCCTGTGTCATACTACGATTCTCCTTTTGGGTTTAGCGAATGGAAATTTCTTTTGGTTTTGACGCTTCCTGCTTCGGGAGTGCAACCCGCAGCACGCCATTAGCGTACTCAGCAGTCACCTTCTCCGTATCGACATTTTCCGGCAATTGGATTGTCCGCGAGAACGACCCGTAATGAATTTCCCGGCGCAGCAACTCTGAATTGTTCGCATCTTCCGGCGCCTTTCGCTCGCCGGTGATCGTAAGCGTTCCATCATGAAGCTGCAGCTTTACATCTTCTTTTGGAATGCCAGGAATCTCTGCGATGACCTGTACTCCGTCTTTATCTTCTGAGACGTTTACTGACGGATAATCATTAGTACGGTCAACGAATGAGAACCGCGCGACCAAACCCGGAAATGCCCTCTCAACCGGAGCAGTGCGTGAAAACAATTCGTCAAAAATTGTTGGTTCATATCGGAACAACATATCTACCTCCTGTTTTTTTAATTAACTCGTTTGGTGTTCAGTAATACACCTACAACGTTCAAACGACATGCCAAACAAAATACTTGAAATTTGAAGGAATTTAGAAGGAGGCAGGAATTGATCGTCGATGCCAGCAGACAAGCTGGCAAATAGTCTGACAAATCAGCTACATTTCTATGAAGGAACGACAGGCGATGTGACAAAAATTCGGAAGGTGAAAGGCACCCTCTCCCTGCCTGCGACTTCGTCGAGGCATCCCTCTCACAAGGGGAGCGGGACATACGGTGAGGGAATTTTCAGTGAATCCCCTGTGTCTCTAAAAATCGTTCGGCATCAATTGCAGCCATGCATCCGCTTCCCGCAGCCGTAATTGCCTGGCGGTAATATGAGTCCGCAACGTCTCCCGCAGCAAATACGCCGGGAATGTTTGTTCGCGTCGAACCGGGCTGGACCTTCAAATATTCCTTTTGATCCATATCGAGAATGCCTTTGAATATCTGCGTATTGGGTTGATGTCCGATCGCCATGAACAAACCATCGGCTTTTACGGAAGTGATAGCTCCGGTCGTCACGTTCTTTAGCTTCAAGCCGGTGACAGTTTTCTTCCCGTTCAGCTCCTCGCCGATTACTTCGTCGACAACAGAATTCCAGACGACCGACACTTTCGGATTATTCAACACCCTCTCTTGCATGATCTTCGATGCACGGAATTGATCACGGCGATGAACGATCGTTACTTTCGACGCGAATTTTGTTAGGAAACTTGCTTCCTCCATTGCCGTATCCCCGCCTCCGACAACAAATACTTCCTGGTTCTTGAAAAAGAATCCGTCGCACGTCGCGCAAGCCGAAACGCCGTACCCCATATACAAAGCCTCGGAAGGAATATTGAGAAGTTTGGCCGAAGCTCCCGTCGCGACGATTACCGTCTCGCCAAAAAACTCTTTGTCATCCACAACAACTTTAAATGGACGCTTCGAGAAATCTACCGCGGTAACCTCTTTGAATTGCGTATCTGCACCGAAACGCTGAGCCTGCTCGCGGAACAATTCCATCATTTCCGGACCCATGATCCCCTTCGGAAAACCGGGATAATTTTCAACTTCAGTCGTGATCGTCAATTGGCCGCCAGGCTGCAGCCCTTCGAAAACAAGCGGATGCAAATTTGCACGTCCGGCATAGACCGCCGCTGTCAATCCCGCAGGACCCGAACCGATGATAATAACTTTATGATGATTGTCAGGCATAGTCTCTTTTCATGATTATGTGACTCAATGATAAGTGAAAGGTAAAAAGTGAAAAGTTGAAAGTTTAAAACCTTACGTAAAAACTTACAACTTAAAACTTACAACCTTTCACCTTTATTTGTTCTTTGTACGTTTCACTATCGTCGCATTGCGGACCAGCCCCTCTCGTTTGGTCCGTTTAACAGGGCTTTTACTGAACCTCTTCGAAAAATCTTCCTGCGTCAAAGATAGTAAACCATCAAGTGAAGGTGTAACGTTCCCGTTCCGTGGAAGAAATTCATTGTCGCGTGTCGGCTGCCGATATTTGTTCCACGGGCAGACATCCTGACAGACATCGCATCCGTATACCCACTGGTCGAAATGAGGCTCCAATGCTTTATCTATTTCGCCTCGATGCTCAATCGTCAGATACGAGATACATTTATTAGCGTCGACAACATACGGTTCAACAATTGCCTTTGTCGGACACGCATCGAGACACGCCGTGCATGAGCCGCAGAAATCCTCCATGGATGTATCGTACTCCAGCTCCAGGGTCGAGATTATTTCACCGAGAAACACCCACGATCCGAAATCTTTTGTGATGAGATTCGTGTGTTTGCCTCTCCAGCCGATTCCGGCGCGTTCCGCCCATACTTTGTCCATCACCGGGCCGGTATCCACGTAATACCGCCCATCCGAATCCGGCGATAGTTGTTTGATGCATTCAAACAGCTTTTTGATTCGCGCGGTGACGAGAATATGATAATCGTCGCCCCATGCGTACCGCGAAATTTTTCCTTCGTCTTTTTTGGGATGATGTTCGGCGTTGGTATAATAATTTGCCGCAACAGAAATAACTGACCGCGCACCCGGAACAATTTCCTTCGGGTCAATTCTTTTTTCCACATTCTCTTCCATCCATCCCATCGAAGCCTGGTACCGGCGGTGCAGCCATTCTTCAAGCCTCTTGCCGTCCCCCGTCAACACTTCGGCTTTTGCAATGCCGACCTTGCTGAAACCGACCTCCAGTGCTTTCGCTTTTATTTGTTCAGTCAGCGTCGCCATGGCTCAGAATAAAAACCTCGTCCCTTCGTATCTCAACTTTGTACGTTTTGACTTTCCCGCTGGCGTTTGTCGATACGCCTGTGCGCAGGTCGTACGTCCATCCATGCATCGGGCACGTAACGGTGAATCCTTTTACCTCTCCGTCGTGCAATTGAGAAAAATGCTGGTGCGGGCAAACGTTGCCGATAGCAAAAAGTTCTCCTCCGATTTTAAACACCGAAATTTCTTCACCGCCGGCCTTTGCAAAAAAGCCTCTGTTATCCCTCAAGTCCTGAACTCGCGCAACCTTGTACTCTGGCATCAGATCAGTCATTCCAGCAACAATTTTTTGTCAACAACGAGCCCCTTTTCTCCCTGTTTCAGCGTTACGGCTTCAGTGTCCGGGTCGTGTTCAAGGAAGAGGATCCATCCCTCTTTTTCAGCTCTCGGCAGAATGTTCTTTTTTTCTTCCAGCGTTGTCAGCGGACGCACGTCGTACCCCATAATGTACGGAAAAGGAAGATGCGACACTGTCGGCACCAGATCGCAGCAGAATAGGACTGATGCAGAATCGTCCGAGATCAGCGGCAGCTGCTGCGCGGACGTATGCCCGTTGCAGACGATCATGCGGACTCCGGGAAACAATTCTTTCTCTCCGTCAACGAACGTCAAAATTCCGCTTTCATGCAGCAGCATGAAATCTTCTTTCATAAAACTTCCCCGGTCTTTCTCCGTCGGGTGCTGAGACAAATTCCAATGATTGCGCTGAACATGATATGCGGCGTTGCGAAACGTTGCGACAATTTTTCCGTCTTTTATTTTTGTGCTCCCGCCGCAATGGTCAAAGTGGAGATGCGTCAGAACAACGTCGGTAACATCGTCGGGGAAAACTCCGCGCTCCGCAAGCGATCGTTCCAGATCGAAGCGCGTATTATCTAGACGATAAATATCTTTTGGCTTCTCTGTCCATTTGGTTCCGTTGCCGTTGTCGACAAGAATGACCTTGCCGTTGCCGATAAGAAGGAGACATCGTGCAGCAAGTGTGATGCGGTTGCGTGAGTCGGGGGGATTTGTCTTCGACCAGAACACCCACGGCACGACACCGAACATCGCTCCGCCGTCGAGGGCAAAACGCCCGGTTTCAATCGAATGAATTTCATAACCGCCGACGTTCATAACTTTGAATCTCCACGATGGACACGAAACAAAAAAGGTCGGCTCTTCCTATGGATGAACCGACCTTGATGACTATCGACGGCGATTATTTTCTGAAATGCGATGTTGCGGCAGCAAGGTCGGTAAACGCCCGCTCCGGATGTATCTCCTTCGCGCGCTGAAATAAGACTTCTTCGCTTTCCACGTGGTTCGGATCCGGTACGCAGCAATCAACCGGGCATACTGCAGCGCATTGTTCCTGGTCGAAATGCCCGACACATTCCGTGCATTTTTCCGGAACGATATAATAAAAATCGTTCGATAATGCGTCGTGCATCGTTCCTTTGAATTCCCACTGAGCGCCGCCGGCGTAAATTGCCGTGTTCGGACATTCCGGCTCGCACGCGCCGCAGTTAATACACTCCTCGGTGATCATTGTTGCCATAAACATTTCTCCTTCTTATCGTAAAATATTCACATTGATTGTTGATTCACAAACTGTATGGTTGGGATCAACCCTGCGTCAAACAGCCCCGTCTCCAGGCCCTGCTCACGCTGCACCACCCAATAAAGGCACTGCGACGTTTGTGATAAAAAAGTTTTCAGTTCGATACCGTAATACGCGGGCTGAAACCGCTCGAGCTTCGCAATTCCTTTTGAAAACTGGCTGCGCGAGCCCCGGAAATTCTCGTTGTCAAGATGGTAAAAACCGACAGCGACATGGATGATTCCTTGAAAAAACGTTCTGTCGCTTCCTCTCCACTCCATCCATATGTCTTCGATAACATCGTGGCATTCAAAAAAGCGGCGGTTGTTGAACAACTCAACACCCTTTTCGAATCGTTCTCTTTCAGAAAGTATAGTAAATTCCGGCTGAAATTTCAACTAAAAAATGCCTTCCCTCGCAGGAAAATCCTATAAATAGCGGCGTTCCAGAATCTTTCCCGCTTTGTCGAACACATACAACAGAGGCGCTCCTGTCGGGATGTTCAATTCAAGAACCTGTTCTTTCGTCAGATTGTCGAGGTGCATGACGATTGACCGCAGACTGTTGCCGTGCGCCGCAACGATGATGTTTTTACCTTTAAGGATTTCCGGAAAAATCTTTTCTTCCCAGTACGGCAGTGTCCGGGCTGCCGTGTCTTTGAGACTTTCGCTGATGCCTTCAGGATTCAGTTCGGTCTTGTCTTTCGGCGGGGGGACGTCATAGCTGCGCCGCCAGATATGCACCTGTTCTTTTCCGTACTTCTTCGCTGTCTCCTCTTTGTTAAGTCCCTGAAGCGCGCCGTAGTGCCGCTCATTCAACGCCTGGTTAAACTCTGTCGGGACCGGCGGATGGTTGGTGACTTGCATAATAATCGACAGGGTTCTCTTCGCCCGCTGAAGGACGGAACAAAATGCTTCGTCGAATTTGTACTGCTTTAGTTTTTCGCCGGCGGCGCGGGCTTCTTGTTCTCCTTTTAGCGAGAGGGGAACATCAACCCAGCCGGTGAAACGGTTTTCAAGATTCCATTGTGATTCGCCGTGGCGAATGAGGATGAGGTTTGCCATTGTCGTAGTTGTCCTTTAGTGAATAGATATGAACCGCAAGGATGCAAAGGCGCCAAGAATTATTCTCTCTGCGTCTTGTCGCCTTTTGCCAAGGGCATCGCTTCGTGAGCGGTTTATTTTATGTTAAAGTACTTCGCTTCCGGATGATGAACGATGATCGCATCCGTCGATTGTTCAGGCTCAATCATAAATTCCTCCGAGAGCTTCACGCCGATTCGTTCCGGCTGCAATAACTCGAAGAGCTTCGCTGAATCTTCAAGGTTCGGACATGCAGGATAGCCGAAACTGTACCGAGAGCCTTGGTATCCTTGGCTGAACAGCCGTTTGATATCCGGCGAATCGCCCCCCGCAATACCCAATTCTTCCCGTATCTTTTTGTGCCATAACTCGGCAAGCGCTTCCGCGGATTCTACGCTCAGTCCGTGAAAATAAAGATATTCTTTATAGTTATTCGACGCGAACAGCTGCGCAGAATGTTTTGACGCGCTCCCCCCCATTGTCACCAGATGAAATGCCACAACATCCATCCGGCCGGAATCGATCGATGCAAAATAATCCGACAGACATAGATACCTGTCCCCATTTTGCCGGGGAAATGTAAAACGGAGGCGTTCTGTTTTCTGGTTCTCGTTGTAAATGATCAAATCGTCGCCGGCAGATTGGCAGGGAAAATATCCGTACACCGCTTTTGGGTCGAGCAATTTCTCCGCCTTGCATTGCTGTTTCAGCCTTTCGAGCTCGGGATAAATATTTTCAACAAGAAATTGTTTGTATTCCGATTCCGTTTTTTTCCCTTTCCGAACCTGCCATTGTCCTTTGATGAGCGCGATTTCGTTAACGTATGGAAACACGCTGTCGAGTTCAATGCTCTCAACCACGCGGGTTCCCCAGAACGGCGGAACGGGTATCGCTGCATTCGGAGAGACTTTCGAACGACCTGAAGCCGGAAGATCAGCAGGATCTCTTTTTGCCCAAATCATTCTTCCCGCCTCTGTATCCTTCTTCAGTATCAACGCAATTTTTGCTTCAGAACCCGTCAGTGTTTCTTCGGACTCCTCCTCAATTGCCGGCTGTAAAGTCTCCGCCGCTTGGAAACTCGAAATGCCCTTTGTTTTTAATTGTTCCATAAAATGCAGGCCGTCAAATGCGTCGTTTGCGTAGACGACCAGGCCGCGGTACCGTCCGCGCAAATCCTGTTCGACGTAACGGCGCGTCAATGCAGCGCCGCCGAGAACAATAGGCGGTGTCAAACCCCGTTCATTCAGCACTTCAAGATTTTCTTTCATCACAAGAGTCGATTTCACGAGAAGTCCGCTCATACCGATCGCATCGGCTTTGTAATCCTCGTACGCGCGCATGATGTTCTCAACCGGCTGCTTGATCCCCAGGTTGTACACTTTATAGCCGTTGTTGGTGAGAATGATATCCACCAGATTTTTTCCGATATCGTGAACGTCGCCCTTCACCGTTGCAAGTACCATCGAACCTTTGCTTGTGCTTTCGGATTTCTCCATAAACTGTTCAAGGTATGTGACAGAAGCCTTCATCACCTCTGCGGACTGAAGGACGAACGGCAACTGCATTTCACCGCGCCCGAAAAGGTCGCCGACAACTTTCATCCCATCGAGCAGAATATTGTTGATAATATCCAGAGCAGAATGGCGCTTCAAGGCTTCATCCAAATCCGTTTGAAGATTTTGTTTGTCACCATCCACAATTCGGTTCTTCAAAACTTCTTCGATCGTCGAGCCGAGAGACTTCTTTTCTCTTTTGGCTTCCCCTTTCTTATCCGCATAATAGGCCATTAACTCAGTCAGCGGGTCGAACACGCACTTCTCGCCATCCCACTTTCGTTCATCGAAAACGACCTGGCGGCATAGATCCCTCCCCTTTTCTTCAATCTTGAAAAGAGGCATGATCTTTTGGGCGTTCACGATCGCCATGTCGAGCCCGGCCTCGATCGCATAATGGAGAAACACGGAATTGAGCACATGTCGGATATGGGGGGCCAATCCGAAAGAGATATTACTGACGCCAAGAAGAGTTTTCGCCTCCGGAAATTCTTTTTTAATCAGCCGGATTCCCTCGATGGTTTCGATGCCTGCTTTGCGGAATTCTTCATCGCCGCTGCCGAGCGTGAACGTGAGCGTGTCAAAAATAAGATCGTTCGGCCTCATGCCGAACTTGCCGACCGATAAGTCGTGCATTCGCTTGGCGACTTCGAGTTTGGCCTGCGCAGTCTTTGCCATCCCCTTTTCATCAATCGTGAGGGCGACCACCGCAGCGCCGTATTTTTTACACATCGGTACAATTTTATTGATCCGCTCTTCGCCGTCCTCCATGTTGATGGAATTGACGATACATTTCCCCGCAAAAAGCTGCAGCGCTTGCTCTATGACCGGAGCCTCGGTCGAGTCGATCATAATGGGGAGCGTCACTTGCGTGTTAAAACGAAATGCTGCTTCCTTCATATCACGCACTTCATCGCGACCCACGTACGCCACGCAAAGGTCAAGAACATGGGCGCCTTCTTTCGTCTGCTCCTTCGCCATATTGACCATCGAATCATAATCTTCCGACTGGAGCAGCTCTTTGAATTTCTTCGACCCGTTCGCATTTGTCCGCTCGCCGACGATGACGGGAGGCGGGTCGATGTGCAGGGGTGCGCTGATATACAAGCTTGAAGACGACGGAATAAAATCCACCGACCTTTTCTTCGGGGAAAGATTCCCGACGGCTGCAACGAGTTGTTTGAGATGATCGGGACGTGTGCCGCAGCATCCACCGACAACGCTGACGCCCAAATCCCTGACGAAGTGGCCGAGATATTGCGCAAATTCCTCCGGCGTGAGATGGTAGTGGGCATGCCCGCCGATATTCTCCGGGAGACCAGCATTCGGGATACATGAAACCGGAAACGGCGACGCAGAACAGAGATAGCGAATGTTGTCCGACATCTCTTTGGGCCCGGTGGCGCAATTCAGGCCGATAACATCGATGTCGAACGGCTCGAGCGCGGTGAGGGCAGCTCCGATTTCCGTCCCCATCAACATCGTGCCCATGGTTTCAATCGTGATTGAGGCGATGACCGGCACCCGATTTTTTTTATCCGCAAAGTACTTAAAGATCGCCGCGAGCGCCGATTTAGTCTGCAGCAGATCCTGACATGTCTCTACGATCAGAAGGTCGGCGCCTCCTTCAACAAGCCCGGCAGTCTGCTCATAATAAGCTTTGCTCATTTCGGCGAACGTGATGTGTCCGAGTGAAGGCAGCTTCGTCGTCGGGCCCATCGAACCGGCAACAAACCGCGGGTGAGACGGCGTTGAAAACTGCTGCGCAACCTTCTTTGCCAGCGCGGCAGCTTTAAAGTTCAGCTCCTGCGCGCGTGCGTGAAGATCGTATTCCACTAGAACGATCGAAGCGGAACCGAATGAGTCGGTTTCAATAACATCGACTCCGGCGGAAAGAAAATCTGCATGGACTTTTTCGACCGCAGGCGGTTTTGTAACAACAAGGTATTCATTGCAGCCGTTGAACTGCTCGCCGCCGAAATCATCGGCATTCAGGTTTTGCGCCTGAATATTCGTTCCCATAGCGCCGTCGAAGACGATGATTTTTTCTTGCAGCAGTTGAGTGAAGGATTTCATTCGTGAGAGTGCCGGTACAATATTGTACGTTTTTCGTTATACGTTATACGTTTCACGCTTTTCATTGCCCGTGATGCGTTTTATGTTATACGGTTACAGCTTACCAACTTTTTTCAGCAATGAGATCAACTTTCGCTTGACTTCGTTTACCTGCTCGTTTAACTTCTCGTAATCGATTTGTAAAAAATAGTTTAAGTCTTTTGCGAGAATTAGAAAGTATTCAACTTCACTTGCAGAGCCAATGGCGATCGAGAGAAAGTGATGAAACTCCTTTTGCGACATTCGCCCGCAACCCTCTGCGATATTGGCACCAATCGAAGAAGATGCTCTTCTCAATTGGTTTGTCAATGCGAATAGTTCATCTTTCGGAAATTTCCTCGAAGTAAGATATATGTCTAACGTCAATGCGTGCGCCTTTTCCCAAACATTGAGCTTCCGAAAATCCTGCATTTTAATACCCCCTTGGAATATGAAACTTAGAACTTAAAACGTAATACTTACAACTTAAAACGATCCCCAAAAAACAAAAAACCCCAACACGGTCGCGTCGGGGTACAATAGATGTAAACTTATTGACCGACGCTTTAGCTATTCATGCTGCGTGGCTGCAAGCTGTCGATTCAAATCGCCACAACAATAATGTACAAAAGAAATCAGCGAATCGCAAACCAGTTTCCTAAAAGCTAACGGCCAACACTTAAAAACAGCTAATTTCCTCTTAGCCCTGCGCTCACCTAGATCATGCTTTTAGCATTTTGCTTTTGGCATCTTCAAATTCTCTTATCGTCCTTCGAACTACTTCCGCGGCGGGAAGAATTTCTTTTACGAGGCCGGAACTTTGTCCCATCTCGAATTCCCCCTCTTCCCAATTCCCCTCGAAAATTCCTTTTCGTTCTCGGCCGCTGCCCAGGAATTCAAGCAATTCTTCCTTTGATTTTCCCGAAGACTCTTCCTTTTGAGCACGCAAAGCGAAGGGGTTTTTTACAAGCCGAACCGGAGTGATTTTCTTCAACGTAAGAATTGTATCGCGGTCTTTCGCTTCGACTATTGATTGTTTGTAACGGTCATGAGCAGAGGATTCGACTGTGGCGGCAAAGCGGGTTCCCATTTGAACGCCCTCCGCTCCAAGCACCATCGCAGCCAACATTTGCCGTCCATCAGCAATCCCCCCAGCCGCAATCACCGGAACGGAAACAGCATCCGCGATTTGCGGAACGAGCGCGAGCGTCGTAATCTCATCAATGCCGTTATGCCCGCCCGCTTCAAAACCCTCGGCAACGACCGCATCGACTCCCGCTTCTTCGGCTTTGACGGCGTGTTTGACGGACGCCACGACATGCACAACGATGCATCCGTTCGATTTTAGTTTATCAATATATTTTGAAGGATGCCCGGCGGACGTAAAGATGATCTTTATTTTCTGGTCGATGACAGCTTCAATCAAGTCGTTTGCGTCCCCGCGCAGGAGCGGAATGTTTACGCCGAAGGGATTATTCGTCGCCCCTTTCGCCTTCAGGATGTGTTCGCGTAACAGGCCGGGAGACATTGAACCCGAACCAATTAACCCAAGCGCCCCCGAGTTCGACACTCCCGCCGCCAGCTTCCAGCCGGAGACCCAGACCATTCCTGCTTGTACGATTGGAACTTCAATATGAAATAATTCTGTGATTCGCGTTTTCATAACGCGCGAGGCGGGTCAGTTATTGCGGAAGAATTGATTTCCTATGCCATGCAGCATCGAGGCCGGATTCGCGTCAAATGTGAACGAGTAAAACGTCGTCCCTTCATCCTTCGGAATCAATTTGATTGTGCGATCGCCGAAATCCTTGTTCTTAACGATATGAAACAGTTTCGGTTCGTTAACGACAACAAAAGTATTGCCGTGTTCATCCGTCGTGATATCATCGCCGGATTCCTGCGCCGTCAACGCTTTGTCGTTTTGAAGGACGAGGACAATTGCGCCTTCCTTCTTCGCGGACAAGACGACGTTGACATTATTCCCTGCGTAGCGGAGCGCGATGTAGCCATCCTTCGCGTCGCCTTCGTATTCAAAAGCCTCACTCTTTGCAAACCAGTTTCCCTGTGCATAGAATTTTCCTTCTATGTACACTTGCGCGTCAGCATAATCCGCAGGAAGTTCCGGGCTGTATCCCTCAACATTGCCAAGCGACCCGTGGAGATAGCCTGTTCGGATTGTAGGCGTGGCTCGCTCAAACGAGGATCGGACAAAATCATCAGCGTGCGATACCCCGATCAGCATCGGAAGCTCTCCATGAAAACCCGCTTCGCGCAGGAGTGACTGGACAGCCCTCTCGGTCCGCTCGTATCCCCCTTCGCCGGAATGGGTCAAGTAAATACTGCCGTCTCGCTCAAGGAGAAACAGCGTCGGCAATTCCTGCACCCGGTACGCATCGCGCATCATCGAGGTATTGTCCGTTGCTATGGGAAAATGGAAGCCGAACCGCTGAAGCGAGTTTTCAACAAACTTCGGATCTCGCGCAAAGGAGAACTCGGGAGAGTGGATGCCGATAACGACCAGGCCCATTTCCTTGTACCGCCGATCCCATTCTTCTACAAGACTCATTGTGTGAAGCGAACTCTCCGACGTGTAATCCCAGAAACAAAGGAGAATGACCTGGCCTTGCATGGCATGGATAGTCAGAGGATCGGAATTGAACCAAAAATCGCCGTAGACTTCGGGCGCCTGTAATTTTTGTGCTGGAAGCTGTTTCATTCTGCTGGCAATATAGGCAAATTCGGAGGGAAGCGCAAAGGGAGTTCTAAGTTGTAAGTTGTAAGTTGTAAGTTGTAAGTTGTAAGTTGTAAGTTGTAAGTTCTAAGTTCTAAGTTATACGTTCTACGTTTTGTGTGTTTTCGATAATCACGAGATTAGTTACACCATTTTGCTCACAACTTTTAACTTATAACTTATGACATACAACGTAAAACTTACAACTGACCACTGCTCTCAATAACAACGACAAACTCCCCTTTCTTGTCAAGTTTTGTCAGTTTGTCGAGTAATAGCGGTCCTGTGCCGTGGAAAATCTCTTCATCGGGGAGCGTGAGGTCGAAGGCAACGCAGAGGCGGCGAGAAGAGCCGAAAGTTTCGCTGATGTCCTTAAGAAGTGCAAGAAGCCGGTACGGTGTATCCATCAACACAATCGTGCGCCGTTCACGTTTTAATTGTTGAAGCTCCGCTATGCGACGCGGCCGCTTGGGCGACAGCCATCCATAGAAGACAAACTGGTCGATGGAAAACCCGGAGACAGTCAAGGCAGGCATAAGAGACGATGCCCCAGGGATCGGAACAACCTTGATTCCGGCGTCGATCGCTTTACGGACAAGAAGCTGGCCGGGGTCGGAAAATACCGGAGTTCCGCAGTCGGAGACAACGGCAATGTTTTTTCCTTTGGCGAGATGGTCGAGGATGATAAACGTTGCCGCAGCCTCATTGTGCTCGTTGAGGCTTTCCACCGGCTTCTCGATGCCAAAATGACGGAGCAATCGCCCCCCCTCTTTGCGCTCCTCATACACGACAATATCGACTTGCTTTAGTATTTCAACAGCACGAAAAGTCATGTCGGCAAAATTGCCGATCGGGGTTGCTACAAGGTATAGTGTTCCCTTCATCGAGTTTTTTCGCGAAATATTTCGTTTTCGAAGATCGGGGCGAATTGAGAAAGGCTCTTTTTTCTCTGCTCCCATTGCCGGAAAAGCATGATGATGATTGCGGTTGTCGGCACCGCAATTAGCAATCCGATAAAGCCAAGAAAGAACGAGAAGACAAGCAATGAGAGAATGAGAAGCACCGGGTGAATCCCGACTTTTGAACCGATGATCTTCGGAGAAAGCACTGCTGCTTCGAATACATGGAGCGCGCCGATCGTCGACGCAGCGAGAATCATGTGCCCGGCGACCAATGACGGACTGAACGATGCGACGATGACCGAGAGCACAAGCATGATGATGAGTCCGAAGTACGGAATCAAGTCAAGGACGCCTGCGACGATCCCGAGAACGAGAGGGTACTGAATGCCAAAGACAGAAAAAAAGAACGTCACAAGCACCGCATTGATTCCTGCAACAGTGATCGCTCCGCGAATATACCTGCCGAGCAATTCATCAACGCTGGCGTAGTATTCGCTGGCGCGTTCACGTTTCGAACGGGGGAGAAGCATTCTCACCCGGTGCCTGATGATCGGAAAATCTTTCAGCACGTAAAATGAAAGGAATGGTATGATTACCATATTCACGATGCGGCTGACAACGGTCGAGAGTCCGCTCACCAATCCGAATGTGCCTTCAAGCAAGCCCTTCATAATAACTTCCAACCGAGGCGCGAAACTTGTCGTAAGTATTTCGCGGAGCTGCTGCGTGGAAATCCCGTACTTCCGCAATGATACTTCCATCCGGTTTGAGAACATCCAATTCGTAAAATCGTTCGTGATCATCGACGCCGCCTCCAGAATTCCGGAAAACTGGGCAAACGCAATCGGCAGCACGAGAAGGGCGACCACAGTTAAAACGGCAATGCCGCAGAGAATGACAACGAGTGAAGTTGCCCAACGCGGAATACCCCATCTCTCTGCTTTTGTAACCATCGGATGAAGGATGTATGCAAAAAGCATGGCGGCGACAAACGGCGCAAGAACTCCGACTATCGAATAGATAAACCACAGAAAGAACAGCAGGACGGAAAGCCACATGATATTTCGCGCCATGACCTTCGACCGAAGAGGATACAAAAGAAAGAGTATCGCTCCAAGAACGAGGAACGGCGATGCGATATCCCGAATCGTATAAATAAGGAACAAAAAGAGCACAATACCGGCGGAAAAAACGATCGCCTCCACCTTGTTCACTTCACCGGATGAACTCAATGCGGGTTCCTTCGGATGTTCTTTATTTTTTTTCTGTCGTGGCATAGACGGAGGAATTTATCGGCAGCATTTCACTTTGTACCGGTGTGGCCAAAGCCGCCGGCCCCGCGCGCCGTTTCGTTCAACGAATCAACTTCATTCCACAAAATCTTCGTATAACTCCCGATAACCATTTGGGCGATGCGGTCCCCTTTTTTTACCGTAAAAACATTTTTCCCGAAGTTTGTGAGGATGATCTTCACTTCGCCGCGATAATCCGAATCGATCGTTCCCGGCGAGTTCAGTATCCCCACTTGATGTTTGACCGCTAAACCGCTGCGCGGGCGAACCTGCGCTTCATACCCGGCAGGAAGCTCGATAGAAAAGCCCGTCGGTATAAGGACGGTCTCTCCAGGCTGAATCGAAACGTCGCTCGAAACCGCTGCACACAGATCCATCCCGGCAGATCCCTCGGTTGCGTATTGTGGAAGCGGAATATCCGATGTGTTCGATGGAACCCGGGAGATACGAATAGTGAGTTGAGTCAAAGGATCCTTTAAAAATTTTGAGAAATGTACGGAGCGCGGCAGGCAAATGCAAACAATGCCGGGGAAAAATAGTGTGCTACTCTGAGTAAGAGTCACATTAAAATTGCATTGTCTTGTCATCGTGAGCGGAGCGAAGGATCCACAACACTGAAGCATTGAAGATTTACAGTGCCGGATTGTCATAGATTCTTCACTTCGTCCCGCTTCCGCGGGACTCGTTCAGAATGACACGATAGGAGGAGTTAATATATTCTCACGAATTAGGACACTACCCGGATGAAGGCGGCGGGTCATTTTGAGGAACCCTTCAGAAAGCTTACACCCAAACGCCGACAACATTAGTAGATCACTTTATTCAGCGGGTACTCGATGATGCCTTCGGCGCCTGCCCGTTTCAGCTGCGGGATGATCTTGCGAACAACGTCTTCATCGATAATCGTTTCGAGCGCGATCCATTGGTCGTCTGCGAGCTGGGAAAGCGTCGGCTTGCGAAGCGCCGGAATGAGCTTCAGCACGTTGTCGACGTCGCTTTTGCGAAGGTTCATTTTCAGCCCGACTTTGCTCCCCGCATTGATTGCCCCCTGGAGCAGCATCGCAAGGCTCTCGATCTTCTCCCGTTTCCATGTATCTTCCCAGCTTTTCTTGTTCGCGATCAATTTTGTGTTCGACTCCAGCACGACGTCCACAATGCGAAGCTTGTTGGCGCGAAGCGAGCTGCCGGTTTCGGTCACCTCGACGATCGCATCGACGAGGTCGGGGGTCTTCACCTCGGTCGCCCCCCATGAAAATTCCACCGTCGCGTTCACCTTGTTCCTCGCCAAATAATTTTTTGTGATGCTGACGACTTCTGTCGCGATGCGCTTTCCTTCCAAATCTTTGACAGATTTCACTGTCGAACTTTCGTGGACGGCGAGGACCCACTTCACCTTGCGCATGCTCTGTTTCGAGTAGACCAGATCGGAGACGCTGACAACGTCGGCGCCGCTTTCGACGATCCAATCATACCCGGTAAGAGCCGCATCGAACACGCCGTCTTCCACGTAGCGGGGAAGTTCCTGGGCCCGGATGAGCATCGCTTCAAGTTCTTCGTCGTCAACCGACGGAAAATACGAACGGCTGCTGACGGAAAAGTGGAAGCCAGCTTTCGAGAGGAGGTTGAATGTCGTCTCCTGCAAGCTTCCTTTCGGAACACCAAGTTTAAGTTTCATTCCCATCTACAGGCCTGCCAAATGTTGCGCATGAAGGTTGAGTGAAGGATAAAACACGTCATACAATATCCACATAACGGTGCCGATGGAAATCGGGATCGACAAATTATCGTCGATGCCGACCGACAACGCTTCAACGACCGTCCCGATGGCGGCAGCAACGACCGCGATACAATATTCCCCGGCACCGGTGGAAATCTTCGGGGTAGCGGCGATAACGATGAGCGCCGACACGAAAAATGCGGCACTCCCCTCAACGCTCTTGTTGAGAAATTTCTTTCTGCCGAACCTCCGCCCGATAAGCGCCGCGGCGGAGTCCGAAATAATAAGCACGGCAAATGCGGTAATCGTAATAAGCTTGGGAAACACAAGAACGCACAGTGTTGCCGAGATGAGAACGTGCGTTGCACCGTTCAAGCGCTTGCTTCTCCCGTCATGTTCGTGTGTGCGCAAAAGCCACCCGAACGTCCCGTAAAAAATCTTCGCCGTCGGCGAGTGAAAATGACGAAGGAGGTCGACGAAGAGAAACGCCAGGGTGATCGGCACAAGCAGCAGCAACGCCTGCTCGCGCGATATGAAATAATAAATAATCGGGATGCTCAGCGAACAGAGATGGATGCTTTTTCTGATGACCTCAGCTCTGTAATCGATATTCCACTGGTCGATCATGCCTATTTTTTTGACCGCAGCTTTGTCTTGATGCTTTTGTTTTCCTGACGGGCACCGTTCGAAGGATGTTCCGTGGAAACCGTTCCGGCCGGCTCGACTGTTACTCCGGCGGGCGTTATACTCTCGCCGTTGCCGTTCTTCCGTTCAAGAGGCGGGAGCGTTTCACCGCGGAGAATCTTGTCGATCTCTTCGCCGTCAAGGATTTCACGCTCCAGCAATGCATTGGAAAGGTTGTGCAGCTTGTCGATATTTTCCGAAAGAATTTTCTCCGCACGTTTCATGCACGATGACACGATCTTCTTCACTTCATCGTCGATAACGTTCGCCGTGTCTTCGCTGAAGTCGCGGTGTTTCGTCACTTCTCTGCCGAGAAAGATTTCTTCTTCCTTGGCGCCGTAGGTCAGCGGGCCGAGCTTCTCGCTCATTCCCCACTCGCACACCATCTTTCGCGCAAGCTGCGACGCCCGCTCAATATCGTTTCCCGCGCCGGTCGTCAACTCGTTGAAAATCAGTTTTTCCGCAGCGCGCCCTCCGAAAGCGTATGTGATCATCGCCTCGAGATACTGTTTGGAATATGTATGCTTCTCGTCCATCGGCAGGTACGTCGTTACGCCGAGGGCGCGTCCGCGCGGAATGATTGTTACTTTGTGCACCGGGTCGGCTTCCGGAAGCATTTTCGCGACAAGGACATGACCCGATTCATGGTATGATGTCACTCGCTTTTCACGGTCTGAAATGATAAGGCTCTTCCGTTCCATTCCCATCATCACTTTGTCTTTCGATTCCTCAAAATGATGCATTGCAACTTCTTTTTGATTTTGCCGGGCGGCAAGGAGTGCCGCCTCGTTCACAAGGTTTGCGAGGTCAGCGCCGGAAAGACCGGGCGTTCCTTTCGCCAACACGTCGAGCTTGACATCCTCTCCGAGCGGAATATTGCGCGTATGGACCTTCAAAATTCCTTCCCGTCCGCGCACATCGGGCCGATCGACAACAACCTGCCGGTCGAACCTGCCGGGGCGCAGCAACGCCGGGTCGAGGACGTCGGGCCTGTTTGTCGCCGCAATCAGGATGACACCGATGTTTTGTTCAAAGCCGTCCATTTCAACGAGCAATTGATTTAACGTCTGTTCCCTCTCATCATGCCCGCCGCCCAAGCCTGCACCGCGATGGCGGCCGACGGCATCGATCTCGTCGATAAAAATAATACAGGGGGCGCTTTTCTTCCCCTGTTCAAAAAGATCCCGGACACGGCTCGCGCCGACCCCCACGAACATCTCGACAAAGTCCGCACCGCTGATGGAAAAGAACGGAACGCCCGCTTCGCCTGCGACCGCTCGTGCAAGAAGCGTTTTCCCCGTTCCCGGGGGCCCGAGGAGCAATACGCCGCGGGGAATTTTGCCCCCTAATTTCTGGAATTTGCCCGGTTCTTTAAGGAATTCGATAATTTCCTGAAGCTCCGCTTTTGCCTCGTCGGCGCCGGCAACATCGGCAAACGTGACGCGGATAGAACCCTCGCTCAGCATTTTCGCCCGGCTCTTCCCGAACGAAAAAATCCCTTTCGTCCCTCCCCCCTGCATGCGGCGGAAAATGATCAACCAGATGCCGAGAAGCAGAATCCATGGCAGCGCGCCGATAAGCGCGTTGATCCACACGTTGTCTTCTTTCGTAATGTTAAAATTGACGTGATGGGCCGTCCAGTTTCCAATCACCGCATCGTCGATGTTCGTGTACGGAAGCGTGAGTGTGAACTTCTCTACCCGGACCTTTTTTCCCGTGGTCAACGTAATATCTTCCGGCTCGTTGAGCGTGCCGTGAAAATCGAAATCGTTAAGGTTCGATTTCTTGACGACGGCCCGTCCGATTTTATTGGCAGACAGAAACTCCTGATACTGCGTGTACGTCACCTCATACTCTGTCGCTTCCTGCCCCTTGAAAATTGTCATTACCAGAAACACGGCCATAATAATCGCCGACCACGTAAGGACAACACGCAGCACTTTTCCCCAATTGAAATCGTCTTCACCGCGCATCATGGGCTTCTGGCTTCTTCCTTTCATTCCTTTGGGCGGCAAAAACTGGCGGCGTTTTTGTGCGCCGTTCGGCTTCTGATTCTCGCCTTCGTTCTTTTCTTCAGGTTGATGTTTCTCGTCAGCCATGGCCAACGTGCTCCTCTCTAAAAATGACAACATTATTTTCCAAGCCTGTACACCGCGCGAAGGTTTCGGACTTTCTGCGCGTAGTCTAATCCGTAGCCAATCACAAAATCATTCGGGATCTTGAAGCCGATGTACTCGATCGGGAACGGAATTTTTACAGCATCCTTCTTATACAACAAAGTAACAACGGCAAACGACTTTGGGTTCTGCTGAAGGATGAGCCTCTTGATAAAATCGATCGACAGGCCAGAATCCACAATATCCTCGACGATAACGATGTTACGGCCCGTCACTTCGCAATTCAGGTCTTTCAATAACCGCACTTCGCCGGATGAAATCTTCGCATCGCCGTAACTCGACAACTTAAAAAAATCGACTTCGCAATCGATCGTGATCTCGCGAATCAGGTCCGCAAAAAAAATGAACGAGCCGTTCAGAACACCGATAAAGATCGGGGTCTTGCCGTCGTAGTCATTGTTCAGTTTTTTGCCGAGCTGTTTTACACGTTCGTGAATTTTCTTCTCGCTGATGTAAAGCTCAAACGGCTCGTTGTTGACGGAAATTTTCTTCTTCATGTCGTGCGGAACGAAAGTTTGTACGCTTTGGTTGATGCGCGCGTAATTTTGAAACGGTCATCGATCCGGCAGCCCGCAACCCACACAATATTTCCCTCGGATTCCACGATCGGGATTCTCCTTTTTTCTGCCCGCGAAATTTTCAGATCAACAAAAAAATCGCTCACTTTTTTCCTGTGTTTCATGCCGAGCGGGACAAAGAAGTCGCCGTCCTTCCACGAGCGCACATAAAGGGGAAACTTCACCTTGCCGGCGTCAACATACTCTGTAGACGAATGAGCCCCTAACTTATTGGGGATATTTCTACATTTCTTTACTGAAAGCAAAAAAAGATCGTTCGCGACCGTCCCTTCCTTCTTCAAAACATACGAGAAACCGGCGTTCGGGCCGCGCCGGGAGAGAAGTATATTATTCGACTCGTTTTCTGCTCTCCATCCGTCTCCGCAATCAATACGGGAGCCTTTTTCAGCTTCGAGAAGCGAAAGCATCGAGGCGATGCGCTCTGCCGACGGCTCAATTCCTCTCTCAAGGAATACATCATGCACGACCATTTGCTGCAAATATGGGTGCTGTTTCCGTAGTTTGTCTTTCAGGAAAGCAGTCTCTCCGTTATTTTCGGAAACAATTGCCGGCCGCGCGCTTCGAACTTGCTCTCGAAGATACCCAGCACAACTTTTGAATATCGCCGATGAGTTCGAAAGGGACTTCACAAGCGATGGGTTGACCCTCTTCTCAAGAAGCGGAATCACTTTTCTTCGAAGGAAATTCCGGCTGTACTTGTCGGTCAGGTTCGAAGAATCCTCGCGAAATCTCAATCTTCTTTCGCCGGCATACGCGGCGATCTCCTGCCGTGCAGCAAAAAGCAACGGACGGACAATCGATGTGCCGTCCCGGTGAACGGGGATACCCGCAATTCCGTCAATTCCCGTTCCCCGGAAAAAATTCAGCAGCAGCGTCTCGGCGTTGTCGTTTGCATTGTGCGCCGTTGCTATAACGTCGGCGTTCAATTCTGCCTTCTTCTCAAGAAAGAACGCGTACCGGAGGTTTCTCGCCGCTTCCTGTATAGAGAGTTTTTCTCTTGCTGCTTCCTTTTTTGTCTCTACCCGTGCTGCAAACAATGGAAGATTGTAGCGCTTCGCCAGCATTCCAACAAATTTTTCGTCAGCGGTTGCCTCGGACCCGCGCAATTGATGATTCACATGGAGGATAACAAGTCGAAGCTTCAGTTCGGCAGACAGCAGAACCAACAAATCCAGCAAGACGACAGAATCAACTCCCCCGCTTACGGCCACCAATACCTTGCTCCCGCGCCGGATCAAATTATGCGATTGAACAAAACGCTTCAGGCCTTCGTACAACTCCGGTGACCGGTGCTTCTTTGTCATGACCGCATCGATACTTCAATAAAAAGCCTTTCAATCGTCTTCCAAAAACGATTGAAAAGGCCAACCTTACGCAGAACAAATTATCTATAAATATATTAAATTTTTACCGTTTACGCCATAGGAATTTGAAGTCTTTTTGAGGCAACAACTGAGCCTATTGCAATCCATGAATGACAATAAGACTTGATTCGGCACTTGTGGAGACAACGATCGTTTGGTAGTGTTACCGTTTGAAAATCCAGACAAAACAAAATCTGTCATGCCAGCGAATGCCGGCATCCAGAGCAAATAGACTGGATTCCGGTTCCGAAGGAATTCTTTTGGAACTTTCGCCGGAATGACATCTAATTTGAAAGTGTAACACTACCGAGTTTTTGGTACATGGGGCCACTTAAGGAAAAACGGGAGACTGTCAGCAAATATTGAGGGGCGAGGTACCTCTTCATGCATCTCGCCAAGGTTTACAGAAGGCTTCTTAACCGAGAGCGAGGTAGTAAAGCGCCGCCGCTCCGATCAAACTGCGAAACGATGGAGGCTGCGGTCCCTCCTTAGGTACATGTGACGCGATATCTTCATTTCATGAGCACAAGTTTGCGCGTTAGACTTTGATTGGCGGTCTGCAAATGATAGAAATAGACGCCGCTCGCGAATCGTTCTCCATCGAATCCCACTTCGTGATAACCCGCTTCTTGGTCGGCTTGGATAAGCGTCGCGACGACTTGTCCGAGCATGTTGGAAACGGTAATCGTCACAAATGTAGCTGAAGGAAGGTTATACCGGATCGTTGTTGACGGGTTAAAGGGATTAGGATAGTTTTGCTGGAGTTCAGAATTTGTCGGGAGAGCGATTTTTTCTTTTTCGACATCGGTAATTTGATTCGTCAAACTTACATCATCGATATAAGCAAACGACCAGACTGAATTTGCCGCATCTGCCTGGAAGATGATTTGGACAGTTTGTCCGGCTACGGCAGTAAGGTCGAAATAAATCGGAGTCCACGTTTCGGTTTGATTGTAATAGCATAGGTAATTGTTATAGATTGTTTGTCCTGCTACAAATACTCTGATCTCAGCTCCGACCCATACACCCGAACAGTCGGAACCTTCAAAATTGCGGTCCTGGACGAAAAGTTTAAGATACAGAGGTTTTGTCTTTGGCAAAGTTACCGTTTGTGATAGTGAATTGACTTCATAACCATAACCGCCGATGCGTCCCATATATTGCCCTGAATGAGGAGTGACAGCGGGCGTAATGTCTGTGGAGGCGAAGCCCGCTGCTGTACTAATTAGCGTATAGCTGCCTTTACTGTACTCGGTCCAGCCATTATTGCGGCCCGATTCAAAATCGCCGTTGACGATCGCTTGCGCATGAAGCGCTCCTACGATCAAAAAGGAAACAGCGCAATACAGGCGTATTACATTCATTGTTGTGCTCCTCATGGATTAAGGTTGGTTAGCAATGCAAGGCAACATTGTGTAACGACACCACAAGCAGATCTTCTATTCTAGCGATCGCCGCTCGCAGTGTGCACCGGACCACAGCTTCGCACACCGCATTTTGCGCGGCGTACGGTATCAAATATCGAATCGGGAAACTCAAAGCCCGGGCACAGCATGGACACCGGGCTTCCTGCGTCACCGTAGATGACTACTTCATTAGTACCAATTTCCTTGTCTGCACAAAACTGCCGGCCTCTATCCGGTAAAAATAGATCCCGCTTGCCAACCGGCTTCCGTCGAACATCACTTCATGCCGGCCTGCGTTTTCCTGTCCATTGACAAGGGTAGATACTTCTCTGCCGACATTGTCATAAATTTTCAGCACAACGAAACTGCTCATCGGCAGTCGATAGCTGATTTTTGTCGAAGGGTTGAAAGGATTCGGATAATTTTGCATCAGCTCAAACGAATACGGAAGAGATCCGGTGTTGTCCTTCACATCTGTTGTCCGCGTGCCAATGACGAACCAGTCCGGGTACGTCGCATCGACAACGTACTCTGCACTCGTGCCAGTCCCTTCGATCATATTTGCGTTCAGAGGCATCTGCTTGACCGATTCGTGAAGCACTCCAGAGACATCTTCCGTCGTGTGATACGCAATTGTTTTGTCGTCACGCGAGTATGTCGGGTAGCCTGCCACGGCGAGAGGCCCTGCAACCGTGCCAACCGCACCGGTATTGAAATCCGCCGCATAGACGTAAAATTGACTCTTCTTCGTATCGAGGTAATCAAACGTAAAACGAGTCGGAGATATTTTGGAATATGACGGATTGCCGACGTTAATACCTTCGCTGAGCGGCGGAAAAACACTGCTCATTTTTTCCGCCTGAATATCGAGCAAGTTGATATTCCAGAAATTCAGTGTACCTCCTGTCGAATTCTTTATCTGATTATAGGCGTCGAAGAGAAGAAATTTTCCTGTGGGGTCGAACGAAAGTGCGTTGGCGTAGAGCGCAGTTTTGACATCCGCGGCATCGAACGCCTGTGTAACAATCTTGAATGATTTTGCCACATTGGCGACGAGATCGAAATAGTAGATCGTTGTATCCTGAAAAATGGAAGTGAGTGCGAGAGACGATAATCCAGGTCCAATAGCAACGCTGTTCCACACTCTGCTCGTATCAATGAGGGATTCCTGAGGATTATTCGGGTCGGCAGCGAGAGCTCGCAGGTTATTATCGCTATCGACAAATATGATGACACCTGTCGCATCCGATACGGCTGGACGATTATTGACGACCGTTGTCGTCAACGGGTGATAGTCGGCGCTGGAGGTTACGGTCGTCTTCACCATATAGATCGAATTCGGATCGGATGGATCCGTGTTCGTCACCAGTATCCATTCAGCTCCCGTGAGCGTTGAGTTAGGGGGGGGAGGCGTCGCATTTCCTTCCACAACGCCAACGCCATCCCAAGCGCTCTTGATACTGGTTACTTCGTTACTCGCAGCTCCATAAAGATCCGTTGCGGCCTTTTCGGTCGCGATGCGAGCATCGACGAATTGGGACGACCGCGTCAGATAGAGTGTAAGCGCGCGGTACCAGATTTGCCCGGCTTCATGCCGTCCAATTGCAGTCGCTGCGAGGTAGAAAGCATGATTTGGAATTCCGCTGTTAACATGAACTCCTCCATTATCCTGCGTTGTAGTCACAAACTCGCTCATGGTCGCTGGCTGCCATGCGTTGGACCCTGCACTCCCTCCGTTATGAGGATTCGAAAGGTCTCTCAGAGAGCCGGATGGAAAAGTGGTAAGGTCTTTAACTACCAGCTCACCTATCGTCCAATTCAGCGTGTCGACCAGCGTTCCGAAAACATCGGAAATCGATTCATTAAGAGCGCCCGACTGATCCTGATATTCAAGTCCGGCCGAATACTGTGTCACGCCATGCGTCATTTCATGTGCTGCGACATCAAGTCCGCCTGGAAGCGGCTTGAAAAATGTCTGGCCGTCGCCGTAACACATAACCTGCCCCGACCAGAAAGCATTTTCCATCGGTTGACCGTTCTCAGTTGCATGAATGATCGAGTTGATCGTCATTCCTTTATCGTCAATCGAATTTCTATTATGGTAAGTACGGTAATAGTTATACGTAACGATCGCGTTGTACAGAGCCGAGATCGACGCGTGGTCTGTCCACTGATTGTTGGTTGAAGCGACATAGTAGATCGAAGATTGACTGCTGAGGTCATGGTTCCGAAGGTCAAGGCCGACAATAGCCCCGACCATGCTGTCCGGCACCGCAGATTGGGACGCGTTAAACATCGGTTGAGATGCATCCACCATGTAATAATTGGATCCGACCTGATACGTCCCAAAATTTCTGGTGACGCCGTTCAAATCAACTCCGCTGCCGGTTGTAGCGCCATCATAACAAACGTTATTGTACGAATTAAGTACCTGGCCCGACGCTGCGTCGATGAAATAGTACCAGTCCTGTGAAAGTTTCGGCATAACCTCGACAACCCAGGCGAGATGAGGAATATGATTCTTGTCGTGCCATATAACTTTTTTCGCTGACGGTCCGGCATACCCGACGAGTTTCGCCATATCGGGAGAAAGTCCCTTCGTAATTCCTTTCTTCTCCAGATCGCTGAGCACTTCGCTGATCGCCGACGATCTATCGACAGTTCCTTCGAGATTGGTGATGCTTCGGGGTGTTGGTTCGTACACGCCGCTGGCGGAAATCACATTCCCCCGGGCATCGGTATGGACGACTATTTCCTTCGCCCATACTTCTATTCCCTGGTACATTTGTGTGAACCTCAGATGGGACGATTGAAATTGGTCGGTCCGGAGATTCTTCAGCTGGAATTCATTCTGCGGATCTGTAATTTTCAATATCGATCGATTCTTGGACAGAAAATCCTTGGCATTTGAAGTTCTCTCTTCCGCCGATGGGGTACCGGCTGACATCAATGCAGAAGTGGGATCCAGTTCAATAAACCGCGGGGTTGTCGTTTCCTGATTCCAATGGATGTTCCGTACCGTGTTCGATTGACCCGGAGAAACAAGATTCTGGCGTACGGAGTTTTGCGGAACGGCAGCCGATTGTCTCGGTAAACTCCGCCCCGTTTTCTTCAAAAACGTATTTAGATTCTTGGTGATAGCGGTGAGATCGGGGGTTGTCGAACTATTCGCTTGAGAAACATTAACCGAAGAGCCGATGACAGTTTTGTAGGTTTTCTTGTTCGGTAGAGCACCGGCGAAAATCGTACCGGAAAGAACTATTGTAAAAAATAGAAAGGGGTAGAAATTAGGTTTCATGTGCTCTCCTCTTAATAGTTAATAATTCTTTTAATCTCTGCGATAAGTTCGGAGATATATTGGGGAGTATTGGCGGGTGCGTCGGAACCGGGAAACGTGACAACGTTGGTTTTGTTATTGCTCGTCATAGTAAGCACCGTCGTATAGTTGCCTTTTTCCGAAAGTGCGTAGCCAAGAGTGTCGTTCTTCATCATTAATGCACATAGCGTGTCAAGGTCAGCGGAACGCAGCGTAAGGCTATCGCCATAAACAAGAGGAGAGCTCGCATGCCTTGTCCACTTACGTACACTACCATTGCTTTGAATCGTCAAACCATGTACGACGCCGGTGAATCCGCCGCCTGAATAGTATTCGATTGTAAAGTTATGGTTACTCCGGCAGCTGTCTGCCAATGAACACCCCCACAGGAGTGACGGTAACACAAGTACTGCGAATACAATAAAGAAACGCATAGAAATCTTTATATGTGTTGAGTGAGATATTCCTGCTAAGAAAATCGTCTGTGTTGGCTACATTGTAAGGTAGGGAATGGTGATAAAATAGCATCGATGCGGAGCAATGTCAAGAAGAAAAGTGCATGGGCAGGTTAACATTTTGCCTTGCACGTGGTAGATGTCGGACATCTTATCTGGAAAATCGCGATAGATTGAAATAACTGGAAATGTAAATCAATAAGGTGTCAGACATCTTTTCAAAATGAAACACTACCTCCGCACGCCGTTCTTTGATTCATTGTATAAAATTTCCTAACTTTATGGCGGATCACTTTTGGGGCGGGAGGACACTTATCGATATAGGCCGCACTCAAAAAAATCATGTCATATTGCTGGGAGCGGAGGTTCGCTATCCTGGCGACAAACGCTTTGATAGTTTTGGGATACCATAAACAGAAATAGTCAATTCAACTTGAGGATACAATGAAGAAAGCTTTAGTCTGCGGTGCAGGTGGATTCATAGGATGTCATCTTGTCAAGAAACTTCGAACAGAAGGCTACTGGGTGCGCGGAGTGGACATCAAAAAGCATGAATGGTCGCCCGATGCAGCAAATGAATTTCACGTGCTTGATCTGCGTAATGAAGAACACTGCCGCAAAGCGCTGACGATCGACCATGACACGTTTGATGAAGTCTATCAGCTCGCTGCCGATATGGGTGGAATGGGATTTATTCATACGGCGGAGACGGAAATAATGCATAACAGCGCGCTCATCAACATTTATATGACGGATCTGGCGGCAAAGATGGGCATTCAGCACTATTTCTTTTCATCCTCCGCTTGCATTTACCGCGATATGAAACACGGCGAACCGGAGATGACGGAAGCCGACGCGATTCCCGCGCATCCGGACAACGAATATGGCTGGGAAAAGCTTTATTCCGAAAGAGTCGCGGAGGCGTATGAGCGGCGGTACGGCATGCAAGTGCGCATCGCGAGGTTCCAGAATTGTTACGGCCCGGAAGGCACCTGGATTGGAGGCCGTGAAAAAGCACCGGCGGCAATATGCCGAAAAGTAGCAGAGGTTCGCGACGGAGGAACTATTGAGGTGTGGGGTGACGGTTCTGCTATACGCTCGTACACGTACGTCAGTGACATGGTGGATGGCATATTTCGCTTAATGCACTCCGGTCTTCATGGCGCTGCCAATATCGGCTGCCCGCAATATGTCACCGTCAATGAATTGGCGGACACTGTGTCGAAGGTTGCCGGAAAGAAAATAGAGATCAAGCATGTTGAGGGTCCGGTCGGCGTTCAATCCAGAAATTTTTCCAACGAGCGCATCTACTCTCTCGGATGGAAAGCAAACGTCTCTCTCGAAGAGGGAATTCGGTTGACATATCCCTGGGTGGAAGAGCAGGTAAAAAAACGGCATAGATCGGCGCCGCTTTGATTGGTGAGCCTGTGATCCTCAAGGACCGGAAACACTTCCGTTCATTTTCTTCAAGCAATAATATTTTTGTAGCACGCATTTCGCGCTAAGCCTCTGAAGGAATTCGCACACTGATTGGACATCATTGAACGAAGTGTTTCTTTCGCCTCAACGCCGCGACAGAGAACGAACAAGATTATCTATGAGCAAAACGAAAAAGGTATTTGTTACTGGTTGTTTTGACCTGCTCCACAGCGGTCACGTCGCGTTTTTTCAGGAAGCGGCTCAGTACGGAGATGTGTACGTCGGCCTCGGTTCCGACGACGTCGTCTCCCAACTTAAAGGCCGGTATCCGGTGAACAATCAGGATGAAAGAAGATACATGATTGAAGCTCTCGCCTGCGTAAAAAAATGCTTCATTAATTCCGGTTCGGGAATCATGGATTTTTTGAAAGAGATCGAGAGTGTGAAACCGGACAGCTTCATCGTGAACGAAGATGGAAACACCCCTGCAAAGGAAGAGTTGTGCAGAAAGCTCGGGATTCAATATCTCGTGCTAAAGCGAATTCCGCACGGCACGTTGCCGGTTCGCTCTACGACATCTCTGAAAAACGAGTGCAGAATGCCGTACAGAATTGATTTGGCCGGCGGATGGCTGGATCAGCCCTATGTCGGAAGATTCGCACGAGGTCCCGTGCTGACAATTTCGATAGAACCGACGGTTGAGTTCAATGAACGAAGCGGCATGGCCACGAGCACCAGAAGGAAGGCAATTGAACTCTGGCATTCCGATATCCCCGCGGGGGGCAAAGAACAACTTGCCAAAATTCTCTTCAGCTACGAAAATCCGCCCGGAACAAAGGTCGTTGCCGGATCTCAGGATGCTATCGGTATCGTGATGCCGGGCCTGAACAGAATTGACTACGACGGCGGCTACTGGCCCGCGCACATCACATCGGTGCATGATGAAGACATCCTTTCATGGATTGAAGATCATTTGTCTCTCATTACCCTCGGGCCGCGCGAGAAAACATATGACGTGCTTGAAGACACCGATATCAATCAGGGGAATGCCGAAGCCCTGAAGAGGGCTGCTGAAGGATGCTGGGAGGCTATTGTGAGAAAAGACCTCGAGGAATTTGGTGAACACTTCAGAGGATCATTTGAGGCACAGATCAAAATGTTTCCCAATATGGTGTCTCAAGACACGTTTTCGATTATCAACAAATTTAAGAACACGGCTCTGGGGTGGAAATTATCCGGGGCGGGCGGAGGCGGGTACCTGATACTCGTTTCCCACAAACCGATGAAGGGCGCAATGAAGATCAAGATCAGAAGAAGGACTCTGTAGCTTGCTAAAAACTGGGGAAGTGTTCTTGATTCTCGCCCGCAGACAAATCGTTTGCCGCTAAGAGAATACTAAAGCAAGATCTAAAAACTACAATAAAACTCTCGTTTTTCAAAAAAAATCCCACCCTCTCTCTTTCGCGTTCGGCTTCGCTTTCTGCACTGCCTCAACTAGAAGCCATCTCAAAAACCCCGATAAATGTCATTCTGTCCCAAGGGAATCCCTTCGGGAAACGGAGCGAAGCGGGGTGAATGCCGAACCCCCACAAGGGGTTCCCTCGGAAAGGCATCTCCCAAAGGTCGCGAGAATCCATGACCATCAAGCATCGTGAATCTACAAAGCTTCGGTGTCGTGGATGCTTCTCCCGCCGAAAAACGGCGTGATCAGCATGACCATTACAAATGCATTCTACACCAAACCATTTTTGAGATGGCTTCTAATATTCTGCCGGCAGTTGCAGAAGCTGTTCGTACGTAAACACCGGGCCATCTTTGCATACATACACCGGCCCGGCAGCACAATGTCCGCATTTGCCCACACCGCACTTCATTCTGTTTTCCAGCGTTGTGAACATTGTTTGAGGTGTAAAGCCGAGTTTTTCCAAAACAGGAAATGTGAACTTTATCATCACCGGCGGCCCGCATACGATAGCAATTGTGTTCTCGCTTGACGGAGCCAGGTCTTCCAGGACCTTTGGCACAAACCCGATTTTGCCTTTCCAGACCGGATTTTCCCCGCCCGGGTCGACCGTTGTCACTAATTTCATATCCGGTCGTTCGCTCCATTGGTTCAATTCATGTTTATATACCAAGTCGGCAACGGAACGAGCGCCGTATACCACCGTAACGTCCTTGAACCAATCCCGCAGATCGAGCGCATTCCAGATGACGCTGCGCATCGGCGGCAGCGCAATGCCGCCGGCAATAAACAATAAATTTTTTCCCTTCCACTCTTCCAGCGGAAAAATATTTCCGTACGGCCCGCGGAATCCGATGACGTCGCCTTCTTCTTTTCGCGCCAGAGCGGAAGTCACGCGTCCCGCCTGACGGAATGTGCATTCAATGTATTCTTTACGGGTGGGCGATGATGCGATGCAGAAGGTTGATTCGCCTTCACCGAAAACGGAATACTCGCCGAACTGCCCGGTGCTGAAGGTAAAATGTTCGCGATCGGCATTGTTGGTGAATTTCAGCTGAAATGTTTTTACGCCCGGCGCTTCGTCCGTGATTTTTTCGATCCGCATCAGATACGGATTATATGTATTGGCTGACAGCATAATTTGATTTCGATTTATTACTTAACAATAACGCCGAGCATTCAAAAAAATAAATATCGTTGCTCACGCAAAGGCGCTCAGCCGCAAAAAGAAAAGCTCCTATCTTTGCGTCTTTGCGCGAGATAATTCTTCCGATGTCTCATCCCGCAATTGCTGCGATATCAACCAGCTGTTCTTTCAGGTTCATATCCGCAGGACATGCACGCGAGCAGCGGCCGCAGCCGACACAGCCGAGCAATGCATATTGCTGCGGCTGGTACGAAAACTTGTGCATCACACGCTGACGCCAGCGATCGCTCTGAATGGGGCGCGGATTATGACCGGACGTATGCTGAGTAAACAGCGAGAACCCGCACGAATCCCAACAGCGCATTCGGTCCCCTTTCTTATACGTCCCTTCATCCTGGATGTCGAAACACGAGCACATCGGACAGACAAAGGCGCATGCACCGCACCCGATGCACCGCAAAGATGCGTCGCTCCAAATTTCATTACCGAATGCCCCGGCAAGCCTCTGGGTAATCTCTTCATGCGAAAACATTCTTTCGATTTTCGCTACGTATTGTTCTTTATCGATGGCCTCACTTTGCTCAAACAATCCTTTGTGCGTTGCAATCAATGCGTCCCCTTTTTCCGAAAGGCACTCCACGTAATAGCGGCCATTCTCCGTCGGCGTCAAAAGAATGTCGCTTCCCGTCGTGTCGCCGGGTGAGGCGCCGGTCGACGTGCAGAAACAATCGGCATCCGCCTTCGTGCAACTCACACTGATAATGGTCAATGCCTCCTGTCTTTGTGCAACGAACGTATCGGAAATATCGCGAGCGAAAAAATCTGCAAACCGCCGTAATGCCGAGGCGTCGCAAGGCCGGGAGCCAAAGAGAACACGTTCAAGCTGCGGTGTCGTTGCATGGTCGTTCACCTGCAGCTCGGCGCCTTTGATTTCAAACGAAATCAGTTTCTGATATTTTGGAAACAGCAGGTCTTTTGGCGATACCGTCGTCTGAACATAATCAAACACTACAGAATGCACGTCCGTCAGCTGAGCAAAAAACACCTTCTCTCCCCTCCGCTGCGGAGCATAGACTTTTTTTCCCGACGCTGCGATCGCGCATAGAAATTTCACCAAATTTTCATGTGAAAAACAATATGAAGTCATACGGTCGCTCTAAACCTTTACAAAATAAATGTCTCTTTATCCTCCGCCCGGAACGACGACAGCGCCGCGGGTGAATTGCATTGTGTCCCGGCGTACTGTCCGAATTCCCGTTCAACGATGCGTGTCGATTCAATCGTCAGCAGCGAAATCGGAATCCCAACCGGGCATGCGATATTGCATGAACCGCACTGGACACAGCGTCCGGCAAGGTGCATCGCGCGGTTGATATGCCATTCAAAATTTCCGAGCGCGTGCGGTGCAACATCCACCCATTGCGGCTGATTGCAATCCGTGATACAGCGTTCGCAGTAGCATAACGGGCATGACGAACGGCATGCATAGCATTTGAAGCAGCGCGACAATTCTTCCTGCCAAAAAGCAAAGCGCTCTTCGACCGACATTGCCGCGAGAGTTTCGATCTCCTTGTTCACATGCGGCGGAAACCCAACCGGATGGCTTGCAACATATTTTTCAAGCGAGGCATTATCTGTTAATTCAGTGACAACGGTATCTTCGATAGCCAGCGCAACAAGGTCGCTGCTTCTGATTTGCCGTTCGGCAATCAACTGGACTATCGAGCGAACCACAACCGGCGTTGTGACAATTCCCGGCATCCCCATCTTTTTGATCTCCGGTTTGGAAAGGTACGCTGCGAGATTCTGCCGGCATCGTTGATCCCAGACGAGCTGTGAAACGTCAGCAGCATTACGAATAAATACGGGGCGAACCTTTCCCCCGCTCCCTTCGCCGTAGCCGATAATGACCCCGACCCTGCCGGATTCCAAGAGTTCTTTTGCTTTTTGATGCAACGCTTGCATTGTTCTTCTTTCTTCAGCTGACAGAATCGTGTTCTGCATCCAAAAATATTTAACCAATATTTAAAGAGCTTTGCCACGAAGACACAAAGGAGGATTTGTTAGCGTCTTTGTGACTTCTGCCGAAGGCATCCTTCGGAGTAGCAATAATATTGGGTTTTGCGGAACATGAGCAATTAAGCGACTTCCCTGGCCATTGTTTGAAACGCTTCCGACGGGCCAAGTTCGCGAATTTCCTTAACTGCAGAGTTTACAACTTCCGCCCACTTCGCGCCTTCGGCGGCGGAGACCCATGAGAATTTCACGCGGCGCATGTCAACGCCCATATATTCCATCATCTGCCGGAAAACGATCCATCGGCGCCGTGCATGAAAATTTCCCGACGTGTAGTGGCAGTCGTTCGGATGGCAGCCGGAAACGATAACGCCGTCGGCGCCCTGAGCGAATGCTCTCAACAACAAATTGTAATCGATGCGGCCTGTGCACGGGAAGCGCACAATGCGCACGTTCGTTGCGTACTTAATGCGGCTCGTTCCGGTCAGATCGGCGCCGGCATACGTGCACCAGTTGCAGACGAACGCGATAATTTTCGGTTCAAACGGAGCTTCCATCATGCCAGTACCTCCATTACTTCCGCATACACCTGTTCGTTGCTGTATCCCTGCAGGTCGATCGACTTTGACCGGCAGAAGGCTACGCACGTTCCGCAGCCCTGACACAATCCGGAATTGACCTTTGCAACAGTCTTGATGAGCTTGCCGTCGCGCGTTTTTATTTCTTCCTGTTCGATTGCATTGTACGGGCATGCCGTTTGGCACGTGAAGCAGCCGACACACGTCGAAAACACGGGAGGTGCGAAACGATTCACGACTGCGATCAGCGGCTCACGCGTCAATTCGTCGGCGGAGAATAATCCGAGCACTTTGCTCGCGGCCGCGGACGCCTGGCCGACGGAATCGGGTATATCTTTCGGCGCCTGGCACGCCCCGGCAAGAAATATTCCGGCCGTATTTGTTTCCACCGGGCGCAGTTTCGGATGGGCTTCAGAAAAGAAATGGTGTGCGTCGTAACTGACGTGCAATTTTTGTGCAAGTTCTTCCGCGCCTTCGCTGGCAACT
>Ga0265323_10000140_pt1 | contig 41860 bp, 39 predicted proteins | sample 41225metaG_FD_193580 | JGI IMG/M metagenome (GOLD analysis project Ga0265323, IMG submission 193580) | Rhizosphere microbial communities from Carex aquatilis grown in University of Washington, Seatle, WA, United States - 4-12-25 metaG | ecosystem: Host-associated > Plants > Roots > Rhizosphere...
ATAGTGGTTCTCCGGTGGGTTGAGGGTTTATGTTTGAGTTTGCTAACACATCTCAAACTACTCACCCGCCTGCCGGATAACCACGTTTTGTCCAAGCGCCAGCTCACGCTTAATGCTCTACAGTCCTAGAAAAATGACATAAAAGGCGCAGTCCTAAAAAATTGACTTTTGGAGTCCGACAGCAGACTGGTCTTGCCCCGATTTGATGGACTCCCGGCTTAAGCCGCTGTGAACGCCGGCAGCGACAGGCTGAACCGCGAGCCTTTGCCAGGGTCGCTCTGCACGTGAATCAGGCCGTGATGTTCCAGCGCGATGCGCTGGCTGATGGCCAGTCCCAGTCCCGTCCCGTTTTTTTTGGTCGTGAAAAACGGCTCGAACAATCTTTCCAGATTTTCCGGCGCGATGCCCACGCCGGTGTCCTGAATGTTGATCCGCAATTGCCGCTCGCTGCCTTCGCCCTTCACCGTTTCCGTCTTGACGGTCAACACCCCGTTCGTGCCCATCGCTTCCAGCGCGTTGAGCAGCAGATTCATGAACACCTGCTGCAATTGCGCGTCGTCGCCGCGCACCGTGTCCGGCTCGGCCTGGTAATGACGCTGCAGGGAAACCAGTTTTCCGTTGATCTGATGCTGCACCAGGCGCAGCGAATGATCGAGCACGTCATGGATGCGCACGGTCGTGAACGCCGCGCGGTTCGGCGCGGCAAACCGCAGCATCTGCGTCACAATCGCGTTGATGCGTTCCAGCTCGCGCCCGACGACCCCGGTAAGTTCCGTGTCCTGGCCTTTCTGCGCCAGCAGATCAACGAACGTTTTGATGGCCACCATGCCGTTTTTGATCTCGTGCGCCATGCTCGCTGAAAGCGCGCCGAGACCGGCCAGCCGATCCAGCCGCCGGAGGTTCTGCTCAAAAACCGGCGTGGAAGTCAGGCTGTTCAAAACGACGACAATTTCCGCCTGCTCGCGCGTTTTCACGGGCAGAATGCTCGCGCGCAACGCCGTGGCATGGCCCAGGGGAATTTCGCGGTTCAAAACCGCCTTGCCGCTCCGGGCGGTTTCCTGAATCAGCCGGGCCAGCGGCGCGGGCAGCGAACTCAAGGGCGCGTCCAGCAATTTCGCCGCGTCCCGGCGCAGATGTTCGGCGGCTTCGGCGGTGCAGGCGACAATGCGTTTGCGCGCGCCCACCACGATCACGCCGCAGGCGAAACATTCCTGAAGCAGACTCAGGGGGTTGCCGCCCGAAAGTCCACCACACCCCTTGCTGCCCAGTTTGTCCGATGACATTGAATTGATCGGCTGTTCGGTTGCTAAAATCTTACCGCCGCCACTGATTGGAAAATGTTTCCAACGAACCCCGGCAAATCGTAAGCCAGCTTTTGATGTCGTGTCAGCAAAAATCAGCGCAACCGACCGGGCCTTGTTTTGCGTCTGGCGTTTAGACGGCGGACGGCTATGCTATTTTCGCCGATGAAAAAAACTTTCGACAGCATTGAATCCGTCGTTGCCGACGTCCGCAAAGGCAAAATGGTCATCGTGGTGGACGACGCCGACCGCGAGAACGAAGGCGATTTGATCATGGCCGGGCAATTCGTCACGCCCGCCGCGGTCAATTTCATGGCCCGATTCGGCCGCGGGCTGATTTGCGTGCCGGCGGCCGCCGAACGGCTGCACCAGTTGGGCATTGACCGCATGGTGCAACAGAACCGCGAGAGCTTTCGCACCGATTTTCATGTGAGTGTGGATGCCGCGCACGGCATCGCCACCGGCATCAGCGCGGCGGACCGCGCGCGCACCATCAAAATTCTGGCCGAACCGAAGTCGGCGCCGGACGACCTCGTGCAGCCGGGCCACGTGTTTCCATTGCGCGCGCGTCCGGGCGGCGTGCTTCAGCGCGCCGGCCACACCGAGGCGGCGGTGGACCTGGCCACGCTCGCCGGCTGCCGGCCCGTCGGCATCCTTTGCGAAATCATGAACGACGACGGCACGATGGCACGCCTGCCGCAGTTGCTGAAGTTCGCCAAAAAACATCACCTGAAAATCTGCACCATCGCCGACCTGATCGAACACCGGCGCACGCGGGAGAAGCTGGTTGAACTCATCGAAACCGTCAAATTGCCGACTGACTACGGCGATTTCGATCTGCATTTGTACCGCTCGAAGCTGGACGACCAGCATCACCTCGCGCTGGTGCATGGCGACGTGGCCGGGCGGGGAAAAGTTCTCGTGCGCGTCCACAGTGAATGCCTGACCGGCGATGTGTTCGGCTCGCGCCGGTGCGATTGCGGGGCGCAACTGCACCAGGCCATGCGGCAGGTCGCCGCTGCCGGGCGCGGCGTGATTGTTTATATGCGACAGGAAGGACGCGGTATCGGGCTGGCGCCGAAAATCAAGGCCTACAAATTGCAGGAGCAGGGCTACGACACCGTCGAGGCAAACCAAAAACTCGGCTACGAAATGGACCTGCGCGAATACGGCCTTGGCGCGCAAATCCTCGTGGACCTCGGCCTTAAAACCATCCGGTTGCTGACGAACAATCCCAAAAAACTCGTCGGGCTGGAAGGCTACGGACTGAAAATCGTCGAGCAGGTGCCGATTCGCGTGAAACCCAATCCGCACAATGAACGGTATTTGAAGGCGAAACGCGAGAAGATGGGGCACCTTCTGTAATTTACGATTTTCGATTGATGATTTACGCGGAGGGGCGTTTCTGCCGCCGCGCCCGCGACCGGATCAGGGAAACGCGAACCTCATTTTATTTTTCACTTTGGCGTTGCGCCAGCCGGCGCTCCATTGTTATAACAAAAATAAATAATGTGGATTGATTTTTCTAGGACAGGTTGACTATTTTTCAGACAACAAACAAGGAGACCCATTATGCGCTCAACACTCATCAACAAACGACTGGTTGTTCTGGCTGTCGCCCTGGCGCTGGCCGGTTTGTGCCTCAGCGTGGTCCTGGCGCACGCCGAACCCGAAAAGAAAACGGACCAGAAGCCGGCGCCGAAGAAACTCACCGGCGCCGAGTTGTACGCCATCAATTGCGCGCGCTGCCATCCGGAGCGCTACGCCACCGAATTCACGGCGGCCCAATGGAAGACCATCATGCTCCACATGCGGGTGCGGGCCAACCTCCCCGCGGCGCAGGCGAAGGAAATCCTCAAGTTTCTCAAGGAAGATGCTGGAAGCTAAATCAACTCTCAAAAAATTCCATCATGAAAATATCTTCCTTAATTTTCGGCGCGGCGGCGGCAGTTTGCGCGTTGGGCATGGCCCTGACACCGCGCGCGGCGGCGATGATCAGCGATGAGGATTTCAATGCGTTGAGGAGCATGGTCACCAACCAGGACCAGCGGATTGGCCAGCAGGACCAGCGGATTGGCCAGTTAGAAAAACTGCACGAGCAGGATCAGCAAACGCACCAACAGGACCAGCAGACCATCCAACAGTTGCAGCAGCGGCTGGGCGAAACGCAAACGCTGGCCACCAATGCGGTGCAGAAAGCCGAGGCGGTGGCCAAGGTTCAGTCGGTTTATCCGGTTGAGAGCGGTGCCAGAAGCGCCTTGCACAACTTCTCGATGGTGGGCGATGCCGAGGTTCAATTCGGACAGGCCAAAGGACAGAACAGCGGCTTTGAGCTGGCTGATTTTGCGCCGATCTTTTTGTACCGGGCAAACGACAACATTTTGTTTGAGGCCGGTTTCGACGTCATGTTGCAAAACGGCTCGGCCAGCGGAACGAATGCCGTCACCCTTGCGCCTTACACCCATGACAATGGCAGCAGCACCACGGTCAGCCTGAGCTTTGCCCAGTTGGATTACCTGCTCAACGATTACGTGACGGTTGTGGCCGGGTATATGGTTCTGCCGCTGGGCACCTATTCCGAGCGCGCGGCGGGCTGGCTCAACAAGATACCGGACGACCCATTGCCGGTTGATTTCCTGCCGGGCGCCAGTGCGGGCGTCCAGTTGCGGGGCGCGGTGCCGGTCGGGCAGGCGGGACAGATGCTCACTTATTCTGTTTATGGCGTCAACGGACCCAGTTCCGTGGACGGCAGCGCCAACTCCTTTACGCTGGATAACGGTGGAAATCAAATTGCCAATCTTGATCTCGGCGGCAACGTCGGGCTGCTGAACAGCGGCAACAACGCCAACCTCAATAACAAACCCAGCGGCGGCGGACGCATCGGATGGTTTTACCCGTGGCAGGCCCATTACGATGTTGAACTGGGCGTTTCAGGCCAGTCGGGCACCTGGGCGGGAAATTATCTTTGGTCGGCTCTCGTGGTGGATGCCGCCGTTCACATCAGTCCCTACGTTGAAGTGAAGGGCGAGTATATCAATACCTGGCAGCAAACCGCGAACGCCGGAAATATCCAGCCGGCGGGCTGGTGGGTTCAGGGAAGTTATAAACTGGCGGGCTTGAATCTGGATGCGCCCGTCGTGAATGACCTTGAGCTGGTCGGGCGCTATGACACGGCCAACGACGCGATGGGATCAACCACCGATCGCTATACCGCCGGTCTGGTTTATTACCTCACGAACACGCTGCTGCTGGAAGGTGATTACGAATGGCTGATCAACCATGGTCTCAATGCCAATGGGTTGCCCTCCAGCCAGTTTATAGTTCAGCTTTCCTATGGATTCTAAACGGAGTAAATTGTCATTTATGCGAATGAACCAAAAATTTAATGTGTGCCTCCTGGGCATGGCCGCGCTTGCCCTGTTTGGGGCGGGCATGGCGCGCGCCGAAGATCAACTCGACGCGGAAACCAAGGCGCGAATCGATCGGTTTGAAAAAGGGCCGGCCACCATTGATGTCTCCAAATATCCACAGGGCATTCAGGACAACTACGAAACCTTCAGCCAGAAATGCACGCAATGCCACAAGTTGAGTCGCCCCGTCAATTGCGACTACGTGCTGCCCGACGAATGGTCGCGCTACGTCAAGCGGATGATGCACAAGCCCGGTTCCGGCATTGACAGCTCGGACGGCAAGAAAATCTACGAGTTTCTGGTATATGACTCCAGCGTCCGCAAAAAGGCGATGCTCGATGACAAGCTCGCCAAGTTGAGTGCGGACGACAAGGCGGCTGCCGAGGCCAAGATCAAGGAAGTCCACGACAAGTACGACAACAAATAATTCGTCTCGCAACGTGAACCCGTTATAATCCCGGGGTGACGTTGCCGATGAGTGACGAATTGAAATCCAACACCTCCCAACAATCCGATGCCGGGCCGGTGGCAGCGCGTTCGACGATGCCAATTTGGATCATCGTGCTGACCCTCCTGCTGTTGTTTCTCGGCGCGGTGTATTTCGACCATCACAGCGGCTGGTTCGACAAGCAGGTTTATTCGCCATACACCTCCGCCGACCAACTGGCCTTGTATCAGCCCAAATCCGGGGCCGTTGCAGCGCAGGCTCGGGGCCGGATGGTTTATGAAGCCGCCTGTGGTGTCTGCCACGGCAGCGACGGCCTCGGCAAGCCTGGCCAGGCGCCACCTTTGGCCGGCTCCGAATGGGTCGCCAAGGACGTCGCGTCGCTCGCGCGCATTCCGCTGGCCGGGTTGAATGGCCCGATTCGGGTCGCCGGCAAGGATTGGAATCTTTCCATGGCGCCCATGGGCGCGGGAATGTCCGATGCCGATCTTGCCGCCGTGCTGACCTGCATCCGTGGGTCGTGGGGGAACAAATATGGCGACGTTTCCGCCGACGAGGTGAAGGCCGCGCATGCGGCCATCAATGGCAATGCCCCCTCGGCGGCGGATCTGGCCAAAATGACGCCGGTTGAACGCGGCCATGCCGTTTATCAAAAATTCGGCTGCGCCCAATGTCACGGCCCGGATGCCAAAGGCGGTGTGCCCAATCCCAACGCCAAAACGGCGGAACAAATTCCCAGCCTCATTTACGTGGCCGACGGCTATACCAAGGGTGAATTGATCAATTTCATCAAAAGAGGCGAACGCGACATTCCCCGGATGAACTCCACTGGTCCGGAGCCACCGCACTTCATGCCCCAATGGGGGCCCATCATCACGGATGCCGAGCTGGATGACCTGGCAGCCTATCTCCTGAGCTTGAAACCCAAGGAAGAAAATCCGGGCTTTTAGCGTCTGGACTTCGGTTTTTGACAGGCTGCATCGCCCAACTGTGCCGGGCGGGTAAGGGTTCCAAATTATTCATGTTCATCCGCGTGCATTTGTGATTAAATCCTGCCCGATGCTTCGCAAGATTCAGCAGCATAAAGTCCGGGCGCCCGGCGGCAGCTTCGCCATCGTCGCATCGCGCTACAACGCGCGCTACGTGGACGCGATGCTGCGGGCCGCCAAGGCGGAATTGTGGCGCTCCGAGGCTGCGAGCATCGAGGTCGTCCGCGTTCCGGGTGCGTATGAAATTCCCGTTGCGGCCAAACGCCTCGCGCGCACGACTCATCCTTCCACCTCCGACCCTTCCACGTACGCGGCGTACCCGGGCGGCGCTTCACCGCAACGGCGGCACCTTTCGGCGATTATTTGTCTGGGCGTGATTTTGCGCGGTGAAACGGTCCATGCAGCGCACATCGGCGAAGCCGTCAGCCGCGCGCTGATGCAAATCCAGTTGGAGCACGAAATTCCCGTCGTTCACGAAGTGCTGCTTTTGGAAAACGAGGGGCAGGCGCGCGCGCGCTGTCTGAATCCCAGGCACAATCGCGGCACGGAAGCGGCGCAAACGGCGATGGCGATGGCGCACGTGATGGAAAAATTGCGCGGTTGAAAAACTGGCGGCGGATGGGTTCCCATCCGAAGGCCGAACGATGCCGTATTTACCAATCTTGATGGTGGTGGCCTGCGCGATTTTCTTTCACCGCGCGGCCGAGTTCGAGAATGAATCCAGTTTGGCGTGGACTGGTTTGTCGGTGGTGATTTCCGCGATAACTTTGTTCGCATTTCATTGGGGCTGGCTGGGATGCCTGCTCGGCCAGGCCGGACTTTTGCTCGGCATCGCAATTATTCGGACGCTGCGCAGCAAACCCTGAAAAGTTTTGCAAATGACTTGCCACGCCTGTTCCTAGGCATTATAATTCTTTATGTAAGCTTTTATTATGAGATTAAAACATGGTGTCAAAAGGGTTGTTTTTCTTCTGGCCAGCGGGCTTTTCAGCGCCGGGCAAATCGCCTCGGCGGCGGACATCACCGGCGTCATCACACTCACCGGCACGCCGCCTGCGGAAAAGGAAATCACGCCGCTCATGGAAAACCCGGATTGCGCCAAAATGCACGCCACCACGCCCACCACGCATTTTTACGTGGTCGGCGCAAAAGGCGAACTGGCCGACGTGGTCGTTTCGTTGAAGGGCGTCACCGGCAAATCCACCGGCGCCAGCCAGCCGCCCGTCGTACTCGACCAGAAAGGCTGCCTCTACACGCCCCAGATTCTGGCCATCCAGACGGGTCAGAAGCTCATCGTCAAGAATTCCGATCCCTGCCTCCATAATGTTCATGCGACGCCAACCGCGCCGGGCAACCCCGAGTCCAACCAAGGGCAGGGTCCCGGCACCCCGGACCTGACTTTCACCTACACCCAGCCGGAAATGTTCCTGCGTTTCAAGTGCGATGTGCATCCGTGGATGTTCGCGTGGGTGAGCGTGTTTGACAGTCCTTACTTTTGCGTCAGCGGTCCGGACGGCAAATTCGTCATCAAAAACGTGCCGCCCGGCAAATACACCGTGGAAGCCGCTCACCGCAAGCTCGGCGCCCAGACGCAGGACGTGGAAGTGAAGGACGGCGATGTGACCGCGAATTTTACCTTCGCCGTCAAATAGTTTTGCAATTTGGGCGGCCCCGGCACAAGGTGTCTCAGGAGATCAAATAGCTATGAAGGCAAACGCTGTATCCAAATCAAATCCCTGGCTGTTTGGGTTTGCCGTGCTGACGGCGCTGGCGACGCTCGCGCTGATTGGCATCGGCGGCCTGGTGACCAGCCACGAAGCCGGCATGTCGGTGCCCGACTGGCCGACGACCTACGGCTACAACATGTTTCTGTTCCCGATCAACAAATGGCTGGGCGGAATTTTTTACGAGCATTCCCACCGGCTGCTCGCTTCGCTCGTCGGCCTGATGACGACGATTCTCGCCGTCTGGCTCTGGCTCAAGGACCGGCGGCCGTGGATGTCCTGGCTCGGCGTGACCGCTTTTCTCCTCGTTGTGGCGCAAGGGGTGCTCGGCGGGTTACGCGTGACGATGCACATGGATTCGCTGGGCATTTATCACGCAACGATTGCACAACTCTTTTTCGTGCTGACCTGCGCGATTGCACTCTTCACCAGCCGATGGTGGATGGAATTGGAGCGCCGGCTTCCGGCACGGCGCGAAGAAATTTCGGCGGGCAAACAGGCCGTGCCGGAGGCCGGCGCTCCGCTGCGCGGACTCGTCCTGTTCACCACACTTTTAATTTTCGTCCAGTTGATCATCGCCGCCGCCATGCGGCATCAGCACGCCGGGCTGGCGATTTCCGATTTTCCGCTCGCTCACGGCAAACTTTGGCCGGACACGAGCGCCGAAGCTGTGGCGCGCTACAACGCGCAGCGCGTTTCCATCAACGCCGAGAATCCCATCACCGCGTTCCAAATCGAACTGCAAATGGCGCATCGCGTCGTGGCGCTGGCCATTTTAATTTGCGTCGGTATAACGGTGTTTTGTAGCCGCCGATGTCAATCGGCGGAACGGGCGATTGCTCCGCCGACTCACGTCGGCGGCTACGAGTCGATGGTGGCAGTCCGACTTTCATTATTTTGGCTTGGGTTGATTCTTTTTCAGGTCGGGCTGGGCGCGGCGACGATTTGGACAAACAAGGCCGCCGACGTGGCAACGGCGCACGTGCTGGTCGGGGCGCTGGCGCTGGCGCTGGGCGCGCTGTGGTGCGCGATTGCGTATCGCGAGACTGTAGCGGCGGTCTTTGACCGCCGCACTGAACAGCAACGCACACGGAGCGCCGGTACAATAGGCGCGCAACCGGTCATGACCGGAAACAAATAAGATGAGGGCTACGGCCGAAATTTTAAGCGCCAGTCCGGCACGTTCAGCCGGGGCGATCCTTGCCGACCTGGTCAAGGCGCGCCTGACCACGCTCGTGCTGCTGACCATGTTCGTCGGATTTTACATGGGCGAACGCGGCCCGATGGATTTCGCGCTGATGTTTCACGCGCTGGCGGGAACGGCGCTGGTCGCGGCGGGCGCGGCGGCGTTGAATCAATTGCTCGAACGCGAATACGACGCCAAAATGCGCCGCACCCAAAATCGTCCGCTGCCGGCCGGCCATCTGGAACCGGCGACGGTGATGATTTTCGGCGGCGTGTGCGCAACGGCGGGTTTGCTTTACCTCGCATTGGCGGTGAACCTGCTCACGAGTGTCATCGGCGCGGTCACGCTGGTCAGTTACCTGTTTATTTACACACCGCTCAAGCGCGTGACGTGGCTGAACACGGCCTTCGGCGCGGTGCCGGGGGCGCTGCCGCCGTTGATGGGCTGGACGGCGGCGCGCGGCGAATTGAGCGGCGAAGGCTGGGCATTGTTTGCCATCCTGGCGCTCTGGCAAATGCCGCACTTCATGTCCATCGCGTGGATTTACCGGGCTGACTACGCGAAGGCCGGTTTCAAAATGCTGCCGGTCGTTGACCCGGACGGCAGCCGCACCGGGGAACAGGCCGTGAGTCATGCACTGGCGCTGCTGTTCGTGAGTCTGTGTCCGTTTGTTTTCAAAATGGCCGGAGAATTTTATCTCGCCGGCGCGCTGGTTTTGGGCGCGGGTTATTTGTGGTTCGCCTTCCAGTTTTTGCGGCAGCTCCGCTTCGCACGGGCGGAATTGACCCTGGTGCGCGCCCGGCAATTGTTTCTGGCATCCATCATTTATCTGCCGCTGCTGCTGGCAGTGATGGTTTTGGACAAGCTGAAATAACATGGGAAAATTAGTTCATACTTTTCCGCCGCAGCATGGACACGAGGCCGGGCATAGCCATGACGATCAGGCGCATCACGACATCGGCTTCTGGCGCACCTATATTTTTTCCACCGACCACAAGGTCATCGGCATTCAATACGGCCTGGGGGCGCTGTCCTTCATGCTGTTCGGATTTTTCCTGATGCTGCTGATGCGCTGGCAGATGGCGCATCCGGGCGAGCCGGTCCCGGTCGTCGGCTGGCTGCTGGAAAAAACCCTCGGCCAGGTCGCGGCCGGGGGCGCGCTGTCCGCCGATCTTTACAATTCCTTCGGCGCGATGCACGGGACGATCATGGTATTTTTGGGAGTTGTGCCGCTGGCGTTCGCGGCGTTCGGCAATTACGTCGTGCCGCTGATGATCGGCGCGCCGGACATGGCGTTTCCCCGCGTGAACATGGCGAGCTACCAGTGCTATGTGCTCGGCGGCATCGTGATGCTGGTGAGCTTTTTCATTCCCGGCGGCGCGGCGCAGGCGGGCTGGACTTCCTATTCGCCGCTGGCGACATCCATTCCCACGGACGGGCAGACGTTCTGGATCATCGGCATGGCGCTCATCATCACGTCGTCGCTGCTCAGTGCGGTGAATTTCATCGCCACCATCATTCAATTGCGCGCGCCAGGCATGACGTGGATGCGGCTGCCGTTTTTTGTCTGGGCGCAGTTCGTGACGGGTTTCCTGCTGCTGCTGGCGTTTCCACCGCTGGAAGCCGCGGCCATCATGCAATTGATGGACAAGGTGGCGCATACGAGCTTCTTTCTGCCGACGGGACTGGCCATTGGCGGGCAACTGGCCAACGCCAGCGGCGGCGGCAGCCCGCTGCTCTGGCAGCATTTGTTCTGGTTCCTCGGCCACCCGGAAGTGTATGTGCTGATTCTGCCGGCGATGGGCATCGTTTGCGAAATCATCGCCAACAACACGCGCAAACCCATCTGGGGCTACAAATCGCTGGTCTATTCGGCGCTGGTGGTCGGGTTCCTGTCGTTCCTCGTCTGGGCTCATCACATGTATCTCACCGGCATGGGCCAGAAAATCGCCACATTCTTCCAGGCGACCACGATGATCATTTCCATTCCGTCGGTGATCATTCTGACGTGCCTGTTGATCTCGTTGTGGGGCGGTTCCATCCGGTTCAACACGCCGATGCTGTTCGCGCTGGGGTTCCTGCCGATGTTCGGCATGGGCGGGCTGACCGGTTTGCCGCTGGGACTGGCGCCGAGCGACATTCATTTGCACGACACGTATTACGTCATCGCGCATTTCCACTATGTCGTCGCGCCGGGAACGATTTTTGCGCTGTTCGCGGGGATTTATTATTGGTTCCCGAAAATGACCGGGCGGAAGATGAATGAATTTTGGGGCCGAGTGCATTTCTGGTGTTCGTTCGTTTTCATGAACATCGTTTTCCTGCCGATGTTCGCGCAGGGCATGAAGGGGATGTTGCGGCGCATGGCCGACGGCGGCGCGAACTATTCCGCCGCGCGCGTACCCGGGGCGATTGACACCCTGCCGCAATCCATCATGGACCTGCACACGTGGATTCTCTGGGCCGCGATGGCACTGGGGCTGGCGCAAATTCCGTTCATCATCAATTTGTTCTGGAGCATCAAGCACGGCGAGCAGGTGAAGAGCGATAATCCGTGGCAATCCACGACGCTCGAATGGCAGACGTCCACGCCGCCGCCGCACGGGAATTTTGCCGTGGCGCCGCGGATATACCGCGGCCCTTACGAATACAGCGTGCCGGGCCGCGCCACCGATTTTTTCCCGCAAAACGAGCCGCCGGATCCTATCGCGCACTGATTGCCCGTAATACCGATTACAAATGAGCAACGGCTTTGAAATGAAGAGGAGCGCGGCTGTGTGCGCAGCACCAGCCGCAGCCTCCCCGCATATCGGCATGCTGCGACTGGGTCTTCGACCACAGTCGCGCTCCGTTGCTCATTTTGGGAAATCTAAATAATCCATGGACATTCCCTACACAGTTCAGCCCCGGCCGGACACCGGCGTTTACAACGCCAAGATGGGCATCTGGCTGTTTCTCGCGTCGGAAGTGATGTTGTTCGGCGGATTATTTTCCGCCTACGTGCTGCTGCGCGTCGGCGCCGACGCCTGGCCGCACGGCTGGCTGAACATTCCGCTCGGCACCGCCAACACGTTCGTGCTCATCACCTCCAGCATCACCACCGTGCTGGCCTGGGTGGCTCTGAAGAACAACCAGTTCAGCCGCTTCAAACTGTTTCACGCCATCACGCTGGTGTGCGCGCTGTGTTTCCTCGGAATCAAATCCTTCGAATATCGCGACAAGTTCTTGCATTACGAAATCACACTGGCCAACGGCAAATTCGCCGACGGTCATCTGATCGGAAAATCCAGGGATTTTGACCTCGCCAAAAAGACCGGCAGCGTGACCCTTCACGGCTACGAGGTGGACCAGGAAGTGGATCTGATGGATTTGCACCGGCCCGAAGCCCGGCACATCCAGCGCGAGGAACTCACCATCCCCGCCGCGGAAATCAAGAAGATGGACAACTACGGCCCGTGGCACAACACCTACACGGCGATTTATTTCACGCTGACCGGCCTGCACGCGCTCCACGTCATCGGCGGCGCACTCGTCATCGGTTTTCTCTGGGGCCCGGGCAGCCGGATGTGGAAGACCGACCCGGAACGCTTCACCAACCGCGTCGAGGTTTCCGGCCTGTTCTGGCATTTTGTGGATTTGGTGTGGATTTTCCTGTTCCCCGTGCTATATTTGCTTTAGTAATGAATAACAGTATGACAATGAATGGTGGCCATTCTCCTGAATCGGCGCATTCGGTGCGCGGATATTTGTTTGTCTATTTTGCGCTGCTGGCGGGCACGGGCCTGACCGTTTGGGCGTCGTTCATTCCGTTTGGCAGCATTGAAATCAACATTGCGGTGGCGCTGTTGATCGCCGGCGTGAAGGCATTTCTGGTGGCCGGCTATTTCATGCACCTGATTTCCGAGCGCAAAATGATTTACAACGTGATGGGCTTCACGGCGTTCTTTTTCCTCAGCCTGATGTTTCTGACCCTTTACGCGATGCACGATTTTCCACCAACGACCGTCACGCATTGATTATGTCGCTCAAGGCCTTCCATCTGGTTTTCATCACCGCCGCGACCCTGCTGGCGTTTGGATTCGGCGTCTGGCTGGCAAAAAACTTTTTTTCCACCGGCGGTGCCGGGAACCTGGTTTCCGCCCTGCTCTCGTTCGGCGCAGGCATCGGATTGATTGTCTATGAATGTTATTTCCTGAAGAAAACGAAGGACGTGGGATATTTATGAAACCCGGCACGCTAGAAACGGAAAACCGCTTTTTTGGTAGGATGAGTGTTTACGCTCGCCCTCACCCCGGCCCTCTCTCCCGGGAAGAGGGAGCGCATCGTCACGGTGCTGGACAATTTCTCGATTCTCATTGCAGTCACCGATTCGGTGTCATTGGCCGTGAGACGTACGATAACACAGCACATTGCATGGCTCAAAACGCGGCGAATAATTCTCCCTCTCCTGGGGGAGCGGGCCGGGGTGAGGGCGGACGTCGTTCTTGGTTCCAGGGCCAGACCCTGTCACCTGCCGCAAAGCTGATGGTCATTTTGCTGTTGGCACTGTCGTTCTCCCCGACATCGCTGTGGGCCTGTGCCGCCTGCACCGGCAGAACCGATTCGCCGCTGGCAGTGGCCATGAACTGGGGCATCGTCACGTTGCTTGGCGTGGTGCTGACCGTGTTGAGCGGCGTGCTGGTTTTCTTCGTCCACGTCATTCGCAAAGAGGAAGCGGCGTCCAACGACACGGCACCGGAAAATCCGCCCAAAACATGAAAGAATGGTTTGGTGAAAATATTCTCGGCTTGCCGCAGCTTGCGTCCTCGAATGGGCGCGGCGTGGATGACCTGATTATTTACGTCCACTGGCTGATGCTGGCGCTGTTCATCGGCTGGACCATTTATTTCCTGTACGCCATCCGCCGGTTTCGCAGTTCGCGCCATCCCAAGGCCGATTATCACGGCGTCCGCGGTCACACCTCGAATTACCTGGAAGTCGGCGTCGCCCTCGTCGAGGCCGTGCTGTTGATTTTTGTGGCCGTGCCGATCTGGGCGCGCAACGTGAGCCAGTTGCCGTTGCCCGCCGAATCCACCGTCATCCAGGTGGCCGCGCAGCAGTTCGCATGGAATGTCCGTTACGCCGGCCCCGACGGCGTGTTCGGCCGGCAGGACATGAAGTTCGTCGCGTCGGACAATGTGTTCGGCGTTGATCCGGCCGATGCCAACGGCAAGGACGACATCCAACTGCTCAACGAAATTCACGTGCCTGTCAACAAACCGGTCATCATTTACCTCAGCTCGAAGGATGTGGTTCACTCGCTGAAAATCATCGCCATGCGCGTCTGTCAAGATGCCATTCCCGGCCTGCGCGTGCCGGTCTGGTTCACGCCCACGAAAATTGGCCGCTACCAGATCAACTGCGCCCAGCTTTGCGGCAACGGCCATTCCGCCATGTCCGGCGGTTTTCTCACCGTCGAAAGCCAGGCCGACTTCGACAAATGGATCAAATCCAAGAGCGGCGCCGCCACGAGCTTTGAATAGCCTGCTTTGGATTCAATAAGAAATCCATGAAGCCATGAACCGGCTTCTCTCCTGCATTCCGGGTTTCCTTATTCAATAAACCATCACCGTCGCTGAAGAAATCTTAACGCAAAGGCGCAAAGGCGCTAAGACGCAAGGCAAAGACTGCCTATTCTTTGCTCCTTTGCGTCTTTGCGTTAAACCCGGTCGTCATTCAATACACGAGAACCAAAACAGCAGCATCTTGGGCGGACTTTACCACGTCCTCAAACTTCCGGTCTGCCGTGACCGGCGCTTTGAGTTTGGCGGAAACGGATTCAAGGAAGCTCAACAGAAAACTGCTCTTCACCGCGTAATTCACATTTTCCGGCAACGCGCCGCTCGACGCGAGCGCCGCTGCCGCGTCCATCTCCCTCCGCGCGAAGCGTTTGGACTGCGCGCGCGTTCACCGCCGCTTTTTCCCTGGTCATCCATCCCAAAATGATTTCAGGAAATGAGCTCCCTTTCGCCTTTATCTGATTTTGGCGCGACCAGTTCGCCTTCGGCGTAGCGGCTTTCGGAAGAAAGCCGCCATTTGAATTGCGACACCGTTTGCGGCGCTCTGCCGAGACGCCGCTACGTCAATCACTTGGCTGTTCTTGGAACACCAGGATTCTGCCCGCTTCGATAATCCACAATTTTCCATCCAATTTTTCCCGCTCCAGTCCGGCGGCCAGGGTGCGAACCGCTTTCAGCAAATCTTCGCGCGCGGGTTTGCGCGGCAATCGCAACATGGCGATGCCGGAATAATCGCCGGGCCGGAAATGCAGCGGATTGGCAAAATCCAGGTCGAGCGAAAGCCAATCCGGATGGACCGGGCCGAACTGCGTGTGTTAATTTCAATCACCGTTTGGTGAGTGTTGCCTGTGAGTGGTTGAGTTTGTTTTTTCATTCCAATTACAGCCTTAACCCGCAACACTCCCAAACGCCATCTGAATCGTTCCGGCGGGGGAGAGGGCTGCGAATCAGGTGGCGACAAAGATTCCGCTCCTCACAGGGCGGTGCGGCGGGCGATGGCGGAAAACCGAGCCTCAATCCGGCGTGGCCGGGGTTGCCGGCTTCTGCAATTTTGAATGGCGGCGTCCGTAGGCAAAGTAAATAACCATGCCGACAAGAAACCACACGAGCAGCCGCATCCAGGTCATCAGGGGCAGGTACAGCATGAGCGCAAAGGCGGATAGGGCGCCCATGGGAGCGATAAACCAAATGGCCGGGACCCTGAACTTCCGTTGCAATTCCGGCTCACGCACCCGCAACACGAGCACGCCGACGGATACAATCACGAAGGCCAGCAGCGTGCCGATGTTGCACAGGTTCCCCGCGTCCCGCACCGGCAGGACGGCGCCAAAGAAGGCCACCACAACTCCGGTCACGATGGTGATGAGCCACGGGGTCTTAAAGCGGGGATGAACCCGGCTCACAAATGGCGGAAGCAAACCGTCGCGGGACATGCTCCAGAAAACACGCGTCTGCCCCAGCATCATCACTAGAATAACGGAAGAAAGGCCGGCGATGGCGCCAAGTTTGATGATGCGCGCCATCCAGCCCATGTTTGCGTGGTCGGCTGCCAATGCAATCGGCTCGGGCACGTCCAGCAGCCGGTAGGGCACGACACCAGTGGCGATGCCGGAAACCAGAATGTAAAGCACCGTGCAGACCAGCAGCGACCCGATGATGCCAATGGGCACGTCGCGCCGTGGATTTTTGGCTTCTTGTGCGGCAGTACTGACGGCATCAAACCCAATGTAGGCAAAAAAGACCAGACTGGCGCCACGCATGACTCCCGACCAGCCGAAGTCGCCCCATTTGCCAGTGTTGGCGGGGATGAACGGATGCCAATTGGCGGGATTGATGGCCCTGGCAGCGCCAACAATGAAGAGCAGCACGACTGCAATCTTGAGAAAAACAATGAGGTTGTTGAACCCCGCCGATTCCCTGATGCCAATAACCAGCAGCACGGTCACAATGGCGACGATGATTACCGCGGGCAGGTTAAAAATCGCCGTGACTTGATGCAGGCTCGCCGGGTCGGTTCCAGCGGCCTGGATCTGGCTCGCCAGTTCGCCGCCAAATACCGTCCATCCCACTTTCATTTTCAGGGCGACCGCCAGGGCGGTGGGAAGTTCAATCAGGTGGATGCCCCGGGCCGCGGAAAGTTCCGGAGGGATTTGAATCCCAAAATCCCTGAGAAACGAAACCATGTAACCGGACCAGCCCACCGACACCGCAATGGCGCCCACCGCATACTCCAATGCCAGATCCCAGCCGATAATCCAGGCGAACAGCTCGCCCAGCGTGGCGTAGCCATAGGTGTAGGCGCTGCCGGACATGGGCACCAGCGAGGCAAATTCGGAATAACACAGCGCGGCGAACGCCGAGACAACGCCCGCCAGCGTAAAGGAAAGAACCACCGCCGGTCCGGCGTTTTGGGCGGCCGCCGTGCCGGTCAGCACAAAAATGCCCGTGCCGATGATGCAGCCAATGCCCAGCAAGACCAGATTGAGCGGTCCCAGCGCGCGATGGAGACTGTTGTCGGTCAGCGCCTCCGTTTGCAGGTCGGTGACGCTTTTTCGGCGAAACAAATTCATGCGGGGAATTTCAGCTTGTTTTGAGCCTGTTTAATGAAGTGCCCGCCATCGTAAGTCAAGCAAACGTCACCGGTTCCCCGGCGAAATAAACCGGCTTTCCAATTACGCCGGTGGTGGTGATTTCGGCAGCAGCCGGGAGATGATGATCAGCAGCACCACGACGACCAGCGCGAGAATACTCCAGAATACCACGCCGCCCTGACCGGGGATTTCATGCTCGCGCCACGATGATTTCAGGAGCTGCTGTTCGGTGCCCGGCGAAGCGAGGGCTTTGTCCGCCGACAACAGTTGCCCGGCCACCAGGCTGAGATCGTAGCGCGGCGTGTCGGCGCGTGGATTGCCATAGTATAGGAATAGTTCGTCGTCCGGCCCGGCTTTGAACAAAATGCGGGTCGCGGGATAAAAGAGTTGAAACTTCTCCAGTTCCACCGGCGGATTGTCGCCATTGTGCGTTTCCAGAAACAACGTGTCGCTTTGAGGCGGGCTGTCGAGGGTCAGGAAAAATTCCCGGCTCTTGCGGTCGGGCTTTTGCACCCAGGAGGCGCCGCCCAGATTGTGCCGGTATTTTTCGCCGCGTTCGTCGGCCAGTTCCTCGTAAATCGTCAGGTCGCGCTGAAACAGCGCCGTTTGGGTGGCGCAACTCAGATGGATGACGGGCAGGCGGGATTGCGGCAGCCTGATGATCCAGCGGCTGAGTTTGGTATCCTTTGCGTCGTTGGTGGCGGTCACCGCCGGCGCCAGCGAACGGCTGATGGAGGTGTGTTCGAGGATGTAAGGCACCTGGTTGCTGCCATGCAAAAGCCGCAAGTCCTGGAAGCCCGGTTGCGTATGCGCGAGCACATCCGGCTCAAGCTCCAATTGCTGCGCGCCGGCGCGGGCGAGTCTGACCGGCTGGCGGAATTTCCAGGCCGTCACGTCGAGCGCCGCACCGGTTGCCTCGATGCCGGGCAGCACTTCCGGCGGGCGATAATCCGGGTTGTTCGCCGGCGGCGGGAGTTGGATCGGTGCAACCGCCATGGATTTGAGGTTCATATCCAGCGCGGCCAGGTCGTAACGCGGCGCGGCGCATTGGCCGTTGCCGATCAGCAAATGATAAGTGCCGGCCTGGCGCGCAAGAAACACGAGATAAACCGGGCGCCGTTCCACCCGCATCGCGGTGATGGGCAGCGGCGGACTGTCCTGATTGTGAATGAACAGGAGCAATTCCCGCGAACGGACCTGACTTTCCAATGGCGCCAAAAGGCTTTCCGCCGCAGGTTGGCCTCCGACGGCGACGCGATAAACAACACCCTGGCCGATGGTCTGCTCGTGAATGGTGTCTTCCGTAACCTGCGGCACTGCAAACGTCACGTGCCGTGTGAAAAGCGGCTCGGCGGTTTCAATTTGAACGGCGGTGAGACTCAAATTCGCCGCCCCAAGATTCAATGCCAATCGCGTCTCTCCCGGGTTTTCGTCGCGTTCGGTAATGGTCACCGGCAGCCACCCGGTTGGGGCCGGTTCGGTCACGGCCACGCGGATGTGCGCGCCAGTGAAGGGGATCGGCGGCGTCCGCTGGTCGTCCACCGTCAGCCGCAGCCACGGCCACGAGCCGGCGGGGAAGGAAACATGAAGCCGGTTCACGCCGTCCGGCTGCCGGAAAATCGGTTGTCCCTGTTCGAGAAGCTGCCAGCGTTTGAGGTCGGTGGAACCCTCGATGCGCACCGGTTTGAGGAAACTCAGCGCCGGAGTTTCCAGCGTGACATCGTCGAGCGGCTGGGTCAGTCCGGTTTCCAGGACGATGGCGGTATTGCTCGAGGTCAACGAAACGTGGAATGATTTTACATTTTGAACGACCTTCACCACTGGAACCGGGTGTTCAATCAAATAAGGCACTTCATTGCCTGCGTCGTCGCAGAGCCGCAGGTCTTCGAGCGCGGGACGCGCGGCATCGAGCGTTTCGACTGGCAGGCTCAGTTTCACCAGTCCAGATGCGGGCACGTTGAACGGCTGTTCGTGCTGCCAGTCGGACGGCAGGCCGGCGGAAGAGACAGCGGGCAATGTCGCAACCATGAGAGTGCAAACAAACCGGAGTAACACCAATGTAGGGCAGGCGTCTCGCCTGCCCCCGCCAGCGCCGCCGGCGGTGTGAAACCACTCGCGCTTGCCCGCTCGCCGGGCAGGCGAGACACCTGCCCGGCGTTTTTGCGACCGGACGTTCAATGCGTTGCCTCGGTCATTTCGTTGTTTCATTTTTGGTTTCCTTGTCTTTGAGACCGGCCGAAAAGAAGCGTTGATAGGCGAATGACGCCAGCATGGCAATCACCGCCACGCCGAAGAACGCGCCGATGCGGTAAAGCTGGCCCAGCCGGGTCAGGTCGTGGAAGAACAGTTTGAGCAACGTTATACTCAACAAGCCAATGGCGCTGTACCGTGCCGCCGGGATTTTCCGGAGAATGCCAATGACTAGCAGCACCAGCGCGAACAAAGCCCAGGCGATGGAGAAAGTCATGTCACGCTCGAAAATGATGTCGGACGAAACTTTGCTGCTGAATTGAAACGTCAGCGTCGAACCGGGCGCGCTGAAGAAATCGGCAATTTCAATGTTCAACAGCAGAAAAGCCAGCACTGTGCCCAGACCGGCCAGGATGGGCGGCGCGTTGGACTGCAAAATCAGATTCCGCGGTGGCGCGAGCAGACGCGCGCCGGCGAATAGGCAGACCGTCACGAAGCCGTAAGCATAGAGATACCAATTGAAAATCGGGGTGGCGCTGCGCACATGATATTCGAGCACGGCGGAATTGAGTGTGAGCCGGACGAACGCGGCGACGAGCAGCCCGACACCGGTGAGCCGCAGGCCGGGATGCGGCACACGATGGAACAGCCACAGCAACGCGGCGCCTTCCAGCGCCCAGCCGATGGTGATCCATTGGCGATCGAATTGGATCGGGAAAATGAGCGTGATGAAAAAAAGCGCCACGCCACCGAACCAAGCAAGTTGCGTCATCCGCGCCGGGCTCTCCGGAATTTTCTTCAACACCACGACCAGACTCAACAGCGGCGGCAGGGCAAACGCCGCCGGCAACAAGCCCATGACTTGATTCGGATACGCCGCGGTAACGAGCCGGTGAATGAGGAAAAACTGCGGCAGGCCGGCCATGGCGGCGGTGGCCCACGGGACAACCCGGTCGCCAAACTTTTTCGGGAACAGGAACGGGAACAGCGCGAATACGGCGAAGAAAATCAAATACCACGTCAGCGGCAGGTTCGGCGACAGGTTGGGGTTGGTTGCATCGAACCGGTTGAAATGCCAGGCGCATTCCAATGCCGCGACGCAGGCCAGGCCGATGGCAGACAGCCAGTCCTGCGAAAACATCTTCGCCACGCCCAGCAGCAGCACGACCAGAAGCAGGGCGAGGCCGAAGACGGGCGACGGATTCGCCAACTGCAGCCGCAACGTGGCCATGATGAGCAGCAAAAACGGGAGAATGGCCGAGCAGGCCGGCAGGAGCGTGGCCAGGTTTTCCGATTGCAGGGCATCCTCATTGGGGGGGATGGCTTTCGTGAGAATCCCAGGTTTCAACTTGCGCACGGCCCAGACGCTGACGGCGACGAAGAAAACCGCAAACGCGCCGAGCAGGAAAAAGGACGTGGGCAGTCCGGTGAGTTCGGCGGGGATTTTGAATATCAACGCACCCGTGGCGGCGAGGGTAAGCATCATCACGATCAGCACCGGTAGCAACGAGGCCAGCATAACGGCCAGGCCGATGGCCAGCACGTCCACCAGGAGGACGAACGGCCAGACGATAAACGAAACTTCCGCGAGCTGAAAAATGGGGATGAGCACCAGCACGAGCGCCAGGGGCGGAAAAATCTGGCTCCCCCACAACGTCGTGGTGATGCCGCGCCGGCGCTGCAACAAAACAGGGAAGGCCGAATGAACGACGGCGAAGATGAAATAGAACGTCAGGGCTGCGTTCAACAACTCGTTGTTCAGGGATTTGGCCGTCCACGTGGCGAGCAATCCAAAGACCGCGAGGCCGGTGATGGGTTGGGCGGGGGCAATTTCATCATCCAGCAGGACGAGCGCGGCAACAATCAGATCAATCAGGAAGACAAAACCAAACATCAGCCAGGGTCTTTGTGCGAGGGGCGCGAAAGTCAGGAACCAGGCGGTAAAGACAAAAGCAACGGCCACCAGTCCAAAGGTGGAACCCGAAAGCCATTTGTTGGTCAGTCCGCGAATTTTTGACCACCCGGCCGCCGCGAGATAAAGCGCGTTGAATCCAAGCAGGACGGCCAGCGCGACCAGAATTTTGTCGCCTTCAAAATATTTTTCCGGCTCGAAAAACTTTCCCGTCCAGCCAATTTGCATGAACACGGTTCCGGCGGCAGCCAGCGCGGTCAGGAAATGCCAGCGGCGATTCAGCGCCACCACAATCAATCCGGCGTCGAGGATGGCGATGTAGCCGAAGAGGCCCAGCGGATTGTCCTGGCCGGTGGAAAGCAGGATGGGAGTGAGGAAACCACCGAGCATCCCGAGGATGGCAACCACCATGGCATCAAGGCGCGCGGCGAGCAGGAAGGCCGTGGTCGTAATGAGTGCCATCAACAAAAACGTTGGAATCACATCGAAGAATGGAAACTTGTAAACCGCATGGCAGGCAAAGGTGACGGCATAAAGAATTACCACGCCCGTGGCACACAAGGTTTGCGCCCCGACGGTGTATTGCTTTCGCCGATGCAGCCAGGCGCCGCCGACAAGCAAAGCAAGGCCGGTGAGGAACCCGAAGGCCATGCGGAGTTCCGGCGAGATCAGGTTGTGATCAAAGGAATATTTGATGGCGAAGGCAACGCAGAGAAAGAGCGCCAGTCCGGCGGCATAGGCAAATCCTTTCACGCCCAGGAACTGTTCCCAATTGATGGTGGGAACGGCTGGGCGTGGAGCTGTCGGCGCCAGCCTGGGTGGCGTGGGCGCGGCGGATACGGGCGGCGGCGCAATGATGGGCGGCGGTTGGGGCGAAATAACGGGCTTGGGTACGGCGACCGGTTTGGGCAACGGCGGAATCGGCGGCGCTTCGGCAACTTTTATGGTCGCGGGGACCGGTGCAGGCGCCGGTTTTGGGGCTGGTTCGGATGTTTTTGCCGGTTCCCGTTTCAGCCGGATGACTTCCGCTTCCAGTTCGCTGAGCCGAAAGGAAAGTTCCTCGATGCGCCCCCGGGCCTGCACGGCGCGCGCTATCAGCCAGATGGCCAGAGCAATGGGAATCCCAAACAACACCAAGACGACAATCAGTATCAATTGTTCCATAAAGTTTCCTTTCTGCGGGCGGAACGACTTGGTTGAACACAGTTTGCGCCCCGGCGCGAGGTCTTGGCAAGCCGGAATGACCCGGCTTGCCTGGCCACGACGGAATGGGCGGCGCAGGGCAGGTTCCGGTTCATTTTCACGTCATAACGATAGCCGGGCAGTCGCCGGAGAGTTAATTGATAAAAAGTGTGGCGGCTTCGTTAATATCAATGCGGCTCGGCCGGTAAAGAGCGTTTTAGGCGGTAATCGCGGATAAATCAGGCCGAAATGTCCTGTTGACTTCGTCCGGAAGTTTGATATTTTCTTTGCTCCTTTGCTCAGGTTTTAGATGAAAACATATTTGCCCAAAGTGAATTTGGACCAGCGGAAATGGCACGTGATTGACGCCGACGGCGCCGTGCTCGGCCGGCTGGCCGTGCAGGTTGCCGATATTTTACGCGGCAAAAACAAGCCCGTCTACACGCCCCATCTCGACGCCGGCGATTTTGTCGTGGTCATCAACGCCGAAAAGGTCCGGGTCACCGGCAAGAAGGAAACCGACAAGGAATTCATGAGCTATTCCGGCTGGAAAGGCGGCGAGAAATACAAAACCGTTGCCCAGGTACGCGCCAAAAATCCGGAAAAACTCATCCTGCACGCGGTCAAGGGCATGATTCCAAAAAACCGGCTCGGCAGCCAGTTGCTGACCAAGCTGAAAGTTTTCAAAGGCGCGAAACATCCGCACGCCGCCCAGAAGCCCGAACCGCTCAAAGCCGCGGTCTGATTTTCTCAACTCTCAACTCTCAACCCTCAACTGACAGATGGCTGAAACCAAAATTCCCGAATATCTCGGCACGGGACGGCGCAAGACCGCCATCGCGCGGGTCCGGCTCGCGTCCGGCAACGGCAAAATTACCGTCAACGGACGCCAGTTTGAACACTATTTCACGCTCGAAACGCAGCGGGTGACCGCGACGCAGCCGCTGACCGTCACCGGCACGGCGGAAAAGTTTGACGCGCGCATCAACGTCAACGGCGGCGGGCCGAACGGCCAGGCTGGCGCGGTGCGGCACGGCATCGCCCGCGCCTTGCTGCAATTTGACGCGAACCTGCGGGGCGCGTTGAAAGCCGAAGGCTTGTTGACGCGCGATTCGCGCATGAAAGAGCGCAAGAAATACGGCCAGCCGGGCGCGCGCAAACGTTTCCAATTCTCGAAGCGTTGATCGCACTGGAAATTTCCAAGCCCCGCTGGTTTAATCCGGCGGGGTTTTTTTGTTGGGGATGAACCAACAACAATCATTACCATGAATGCGATTTTAGTCTTGTTTCCTTACAAGTACGAAGGCATGTGGGTCTTTGACGACCCGGCAGTTGACCTGAGGCGCGAACCTTTTGTGTCCGGCATGGACTCGATCATTTCCGATGTTGTCAGGGACATCCCGGATGCCGACAAGGGATTCAGGCTGCTTTTCTCAACAATGCCATTTCCGGGTTACATGGCAAAGTTGGAATGGAGGCGGGAGGAATACGGAGGGAATTGGTACTTCTGCCCACAATTGAAAAAGGAAGGCTGGCTGTGTCCGGCTTTGTTCAAGTATTTTGACACGGCCCCGCCGGAACTATATGCCAAGGCCGAACCGAAGGGAGCTTGATTTTGGGGCAAGAGAATTGATTGAAATATGAATACTAAGAAAGCTGCCATCATCGGCGCGTCCGGCTACTCCGGCGAGGAACTCGTCCGGTTGCTGTTGAGCCATCCCCATGTGGAATTGGTGGCCGCGACTTCGCGCCAATACTCCGGGCAAACGCTCGCACAGGTGTTCCCCAAATTTGCAAGCCACTCGCGCGCAAAAACATTGCGTTTCACCGAGCCGAACGCCGGGCTGCTCGCGAAGCAGGCCGATGTGGTGTTTCTCGCGCTGCCGCATGGCGTCGCCGCCGAATTCGCCGTGCCGTTGCTCAATGCGGGCTGCATCGTGATTGACCTCAGCGCCGATTTCCGACTCCGGAGCGCGGAGGTGTACAAGGAATATTACGCGCACGACCATCCGGCGCCGGATTTGCTGGACAAGGCGGTTTATGGTTTGCCGGAAATCTACCGGGATGAAATCAAGAAATCGGTGCTCATTGCCTCCCCGGGCTGTTACCCGACCAGCATCCTGCTGCCGGCGATTCCGCTGCTGATGGCGGAGTTGATCCAACCGGCCGGCATCATCGCCGACTCGTTGAGCGGCGTGAGCGGCGCGGGCCGCAAGGCCGAGCTGGATTACCTGTTCTGCGAGTGCAACGAAAGCGTGCGGCCTTACGGCGTGCCGAAGCACCGGCATTTGTCGGAAATCGAGGAACAACTTTCGTTCGCCGCCGAAACCAGGGTCACCATCCAGTTCACGCCGCATTTGATCCCGGTGAACCGGGGCATTTTGACAACGCTCTATCTCGCGCCGGGAAAGCCCTTTTCCAATGCGGCGGAAATGAACGCGCTGAACGAACAAATTGCGGCATGTTACGCGGCGGCTTACGGCGACGAACCGTTCGTGCATTTGCTCGAAGGCAAAAACCTGCCCGACACCAAAAATGTCGCCGGCACCAACGTCATCGAAATCGCCTGGCGGCTCGATCCGCGGACCGGCCGGCTTATCGTGATGAGCGCCGAGGACAACCTGATCAAGGGCGCGAGCGGCCAGGCCATCCAAAGCATGAATCTGGTCTGCGGTTTCCCGGAAACGGCGGGATTGGTCTGAATTGGCGAGATGTTCAAACCCGTTTCGCCAACTGCCAAGTGGAACGCGGCTGATTACGCCGCGAATTCCGCCGCGCAACAAATCTGGGCGCGCGAACTCATCGCGCAACTCCATCTGCGCGGGAACGAGCAAATTCTCGATGTCGGCTGTGGCGACGGCAAGGTGACCGCCGAGCTGGCCCGTGCCGTACCGAAGGGTTCGGTCGCCGGAATTGACGCTTCGCCGGAAATGATCCGTTTTGCGCGAAAGACTTTTCCTCCAGGCAAACATCCGAATCTGAAATTTCAGGTCATGGACGCGCGTGAAATCAGTTTTGCCGCCTTGTCCACTCCCTCTCCTCCGCCGAGGGAGGACAGGGTTGGGGCGAGGAGGTCGTTGGTTTCAAATTCAAATCCCCGCTCCCCGGCCCTCTCCCCGCTTGGGCGGGGCGAGGGGGAAGAAACGCCACGGTTCGACGTGGTCTTTTCCAGCTCGGTGCTGCATTGGGTGGCCGATCATCCGGCATTTCTGCGCGGCGCGGCGGCGTGCTTGCGTCCGGGCGGACGGCTGGTGGTGTCGTGCGGCGGCAAAGGCAACGCGCAGGACGTTTTTGTGGCTTTGCGGCCGGAGATGCGGCTCAAGCAGTGGTGCAAATTTTTCCGGAAGCTGCCAAAACCATACTTCTTTCACCGTCCGGCAGAGTACGAAAAGTGGCTGCCGCGTTTTGGCTTCAAAACGCACACCGTCAAGTTGTCGCCCAAGGATGCGGTTTACCAGGGGCGCGACCGCTTTGCCGCGTGGTTTCGCACCACGTGGCTGCCTTACACCCAGCGCGTGCCGGAAAACTTGCGCGACGATTTCGTCGCTGCTGTCACGGATCGTTACCTGGCCAAACACCCGCCGGATGTGGGCGGGCGCGTTCGCGTCCGCATGGTGCGGCTGGAAATTGACGCGGTTAAGGTTTGAAGTTGGTTATGAATGAGCCGCCTCTCATTAGCACCTGGCTTCAGCCAGGTGTCGGTCGAGCCATACGGTCCCAGCCGCTTCAGCGGCTTTCCGCAGGTGAAAAACCGCTGAAGCGGTTATGCCATTTACGGTGTTTTAAACACCCGGCTGAAGCCGGGTGCTAATGAGAAAATTTATTCCCGTTGTGGGACAAACTTGGCAGATTCATTTCCGCGCAATGAAAAAATCGTTCAAAGAAATATCAGGTTCGGTCGTCGCCTCACGGGGATTTCTCGCCAGCGGCGTGTTTTGCGACATCAAACGCCTTGGCACGGGCAAAGGCTCGGACAAGGGAAACAAACGTGATCTCGCGCTCATCGTGTCCGAGGCGCCGGCAACCGTCGCGGGCATGTTCACCACCAACCAGGTTTGCGCCGCGCCGGTGAAGGTTTGTGTCGAGCGCGTGAAAAAGGGGACCGCCCGGGCCGTCGTCATCAATTCGGGCAATGCCAATGCCTGCACCGGCAGGCAGGGTTTGCGGGATGCGCAGGAAATGGTTCGCTACACCGAACGCGCGTTGAACTTTCCGAAAGGCTCGGTTCTGGTCGGCTCGACCGGGCGCATCGGCGTCACGCTGCCGATGGATAATGTTCGCGCGGGAATCATTGAGGCGTGTGTCGAATTGGGTTCAACGCATGAACACGCGGCGCAGGCCGTCGAAGCCATCATGACCAGTGACACGCGGCCCAAGCAAATCGCGGTCGAATTCAAGCTCGGCGGCAAAACCGTCCGCATCGGCGGCATGTGCAAAGGCGCGGGCATGATTCAGCCCGGCATGAGTACCACCGGCGCGCGGCCCGCCGCAATGCCACTGCACGCGACCATGCTTTGTTTCATCACGACCGATGCCGCCATCGAAGCCAAAGTATTGCAGGCGGCATTGCCGGAAGCCGTTGCACACAGTTTCAACCGCATCACGGTGGATGGCGACATGAGCACCAACGACACGGTGCTGGTGCTTGCGAATGGATTGGCGGGAAACAGAAACATCGAACATCGAACATCGAACGCTGAACTTCGAATATTCCAAGCCGCCCTCAATCACGTCTGCCTGGAGCTGGCAAAGATGATTGTCCGTGACGGCGAGGGCGTTCATCGCGTCGTGACGGTGCGCGTGAACGGCGCGAAAACCGTTGCGGATGCCGACGCTGCCGCGCGTGCGGTGGCGAACAGCCCGCTGGTGAAGACAAGCTGGCATGGCGGCGACCCAAACTGGGGCCGCATCATTGACGCGCTCGGCTATTCGCCGGCGAAAATCGTCGAGGAAAAGGTAGATATCGGATACAGCTTGGCAGGCGGAAAGAACATCCTCTGGAGCCTCAAGCGTGGCCAGCCGACCGAAGCGACTTTTAAACAACTGTGTGCCGCCGTTGCGCCCAAGGAATTTGACCTGCACATCAACCTGAATCTCGGCCAGGCCGACGCGGTGATTTACGCTGCCGACCTGACGGAAGCTTACGTGGATTTTAACAAGGGCGACATGGGTGATCCGGGATCGCTCGGCGGTTGAATTATTTCGGAGGTGGCTCCGCGAGTCCCTGACTGATACCATTTTCCGACAATATCGCACGAGTTTTGAATGCCATGAATAGTCGTTGGGGAGTCTTCATTGCGGCGGCGCTGGTGGCTTTTGCCAGCTTCGTGATAACGTGGCAGATTCGGCATTACGATGATGCGCAGGATTTTTATTCGTCCGTATGGCTGTCCCTTCTTCGAGGCCAACAATTGGCGGCGATTTCTGATATTTCGAAAAGAGACGGCCAATTTAATCCAGCTTCCGAAAGCAATCGACACCTTGATTTGATGCTGCCAAAAGATGTGCGTATTTTCATGACGGATATGACCGGTCCTGCCAATTATAACAAAATATGGTATTATTTTTACGCGACTTATTATCTGTTTCCTCGCGAAGTTGGTGTGAGTCTGGACCAACCGACCCGGACCAAGGACGGCTTTCCGGGTCAGACCACTGAGTCCGATCAAGAAATACTTACCAATAGATCCGTTATGATGTTTGACAACGTACTTCTTGGAAGAACCACTGAGTCCGATCAGGAAATTCTTTCCAATGGATTCGATGTAAGAATGGATACTTTATCTGACTGGTCCGTCGCCAAAGAGCTTCACCAACTATCCATCAGAGATCCAGTCAACCCGGATTGGTTTGACTCCGATTTTGATCTGGTCATTGCATTTCTACTTCCTTTGTTGACCGCCCTGGCGGGAATGTGGCTGTTTCGCTTTTTGTTTTCCACCCTGAGCGAGCAGATGCCGTTGCTGGAACAGCTGGCAAGTAGCCTGGGCTTGGGAATGATGGCTGTGGCAGCACTGACACTGGGCGTCAAGCTCTGCGGTTTTCACGGACAGGGGCTGATTCTCATTGTAACTGCCGTTGGGACAATTGCGGAAATCTGGCGCGACCGCAAGGTCCTGTTAACAAAGATTGCTGACAGCTGCTGGAAGTTGGTTCGCAGTCCCATTACGGCGATCTTCGTGATAATCGGGTTGCTTGTATTTCTGATTTTATTCCGCATCGCCGGGCTGCAAGGGCTTGTTGACGGCGACGCGGTGAGGTGGATGCTCAAGGCAAAAATCATGCACCTCTACACTGGGAATGAGCTGGTGCAATGGTTTTCCAATCCGCGTCTGGCGCATGCGCATTTGGACTATCCCACGCTCGTCCCCTCGCTGCATTCGGCCACGTATGACTCACTCGGTCATGTGGATGAATTTGTCACCAAGTTCTGGCCCACGTGGATGCTGTTTTTCCTCATGGCCGCCCTGGCCTCCCTGAACCGTGCCAAGAACAATTGGCGACATGTCACGTCATTCGCTCTCCTGGGTTTGTTGCTCTTGCCAGCCACGCAGAAGTATGTCCAGTGGGAAGGCGGCACCCTGCCGATGATTTTCTTCACCGTCCTGGGCTTTGTGCAATGTGTTTTCTGGCTGATGAGAAAAGACCGCGCCCGGCTTGGCCTCGGGCTGACATTTTTGTTTGGAGCGGCCATGGCGAAGTTTGAAGGCTTCATTTTTCTGGCGCTGGTGGGAAGCTGGATTCTGCTGCTGCCTTCGGCGCGGCCTTCGTTGAAGCTGTCGCCGCCTTTCTGGCGGATACTGGCGTTCTGGTTTCTCGCGGCTCTGCCCTTCATCTGTCTGCGCATCCGGATACCTGTTTTACACTTCGAGTCGGGTTGGGCCGGTTATGCCCTGCACAGTCCCGGCGTCACACTTTCAAACTGGCCAGGCATCGTTATGATTGTACTCGCCCGATTGTTTCTGAATCCCGACTTTGCCAACTGGAATGGTGAAGATGGACAGTTTCATTGGATCGGCAAATGGGATGGCCTTTCATCGTTGTATAATCATTCAACACTCGGTTTGGCATGGCTGTGCTTGTTGCTGACGGTTGCACTCTGGTTCACCCTTCCGGCCCAGCGCCGGGTCATTGTCTGGATCCTCGCGATGCTTGTCGGTGCCATGACCGTGTTGGGCGGAGTGTTTGCCAGCTTTGTCAATATCACCAGCCTAGCCCAAGTGATGGGTTATACTTCGGAAAGTACCAGCGGACGATTTCTTCTTCCAGTGTTGTTGGCGTGGTTCGCCACGATGATGACCATGTTTTTTGCCGAACCGCCATTAGCCATCACTGCCGACCGGAGCCTCCCGGTGTTGAAACACGGTTACTGGCTGGCGGTTGGTGCGTTTTTGATATTGGTTTTAGGAGCGTTTGTCTTGCCGAAAAACTGATCTTCTTTGCAGGAGAATTTGTTGCAGAGTGCAGTGGCGACCAGTTCCCTGAACCATTCCGTAAAACCATACTCCGCAGGCAAAGCGGTTGGCTTGACGAATGAACCATAGCTGAAGACTTTGGGGAATATCACCGCTTCGATATTGAAACCAAAAAGCCGCTGGATTACTCCAGCGGCTTTCAATTTATCGCGCGGACCTTAGTTTGCCGTGCGTCCGGAGACGCCCTTGGTGCCCTTGGCAATGACCTTGTCAGATTGCCTGGGACGCAACGCGCGGGAAGCCGCGCCGGCGCGCCACATTTCGGAGTTGTGGATTTCGCCCAGTTCCTTTGCCAACTGCGCCTGGTAGTTGCGTGCACCACAGGCGGAAAGCACGCGGGCGCATTCCTTGCCGGTCTTGACGCGATGGTACAGGTCTTTGAACACCGGCAATGTTGCCTTTTTGAACTTGGGTTTCCAGTCCAGCGCGCCGCGCTGCGCGGTGGCGGAACAGTTGGAATACATCCAGTCCATGCCGTTTTCATCCACGAGCCGGATCAGACTCTGGGTCAATTCCTCGACGGTTTCGTTGAAGGCTTCGCTCGGGCTGTGGCCGTGCGCGCGGAGCACTTCGTATTGCGCTTCCATGATGCCGGCCAGCGCGCCCATCAACACGCCGCGTTCGCCGGTGAGGTCGCTGAACACCTCATGCTGGAACGTGGTCGGGAACAGGTAGCCGGAGCCAACGCCGATGCCGATGGCCAGGCAACGCTCCTCGGCGTGGCCGGTGGCGTCCTGCTCGACGGCGAAGCTGGAGTTGATGCCCGCGCCGGTGAGGAAATTGCGGCGAACGTTCAGGCCGGAGCCTTTCGGGGCCACCATGATCACATCCACGTTCTTCGGCGGGATGACGCCGGTCTGTTTCTTGTAGGCGATGGAAAAGCCGTGCGAGAAATAAAGCGCAGCGCCGGGCTTGAGATTTTTCTTCACCAGCGGCCAGATGGTGCGTTGGGCGGCGTCCGAGACGAGCATCTGGATGATGGTGCCCTTTTGCACCGCTGCCTCGATGTCGAACAGCGTTTTGCCGGGTTTCCAGCCGTCAGCCACGGCGCGGTCCCAGTCGCGCTTGAACGACTTGGCCTGGCCGACGATGACGTTGAAGCCGTTGTCGCGCAGGTTCAGTCCCTGCGCCGGGCCTTGCACGCCGTAGCCGATGATGGCGATGGTCTCGTTTTTGAGCACCTTGCGCGCCCGGGACATCGGGAATTCCTTGCGCGTGATGACTTTTTCCTTCGTCCCGCCGAAATCAATAGTTGCCATAAATTAATCCTTCTTTTCCAAGAGTTGGTTTAATGTCTTCAATTCGTTCAAGTGAATTTTAATCTTAAACATCAGGGCTCATCAGTCAAATGCAAACGCAGTCAGGATTTGGTTGCCGCATGGGGTTGAAGCGGGAAACCGGTTTCCGGCGCAGGTCACTTGCGCGGCAGGGCGATCTTGCCGGTGCGCGTGATTTCCTGCACGCCAAACGAATCCATCAGGCCGATGAATTTCTCCACCTTGCTTTCGGCGCCGGTGATTTCGATGGTGAGCGTTTTGGGCTGCACGTCCACGATTTTGGCGCGGAAAATGTCCGTGATTTGCATTACTTCGGCGCGCGACTTGGAATCCACCGCCACCTTGACCAGCACCAGTTCGCGGTCCACGTATTCGCCCTCGTGGAAATCCTGCACCTTGATTGCGTCCGGCAATTTGTTGAGCTGCTTGACGATTTGCTCCAGCGTGGCCTCATCGCCGTGGGTGACGACGGTCATGCGCGAGGTTTTGGGATCCTGGGTCGGGCCGACATTGAGGGTGTCAATGTTGTAGCCGCGGCCGCTGAACAGGCCGGCCACGCGCGTGAGCACGCCGAACTTGTTCTCCACCAGCACTGAAATGGTATGTCGCATAAATCCGATTGTATCGGGAAGGGAAAGCTAACAACCGGGCCGAAAGGGGTCAATTTGCAAATTCAAGCTTGGAAATGATTGTTTCGTGAAATCTAAAGAAAAGCCAGGCGCGTTTCAAAATCTTCGACGAAAAACCGTTTTCCCTTCCGGATGACGGTATGCCCCTCACCGGAAAGTTTGCGTTTCAATCCGGCAATGCCGCCGGGATATTTCGGATTCAACTCGCCTTTCGCCTTTAATGTGCGCCAATAAGGAGTCGTATCCTTTGCCCCTTCCGCCGCGGCTTCAACGGCTGCGTGGGCCGCGATCCAGGAGAAGATTCCCGTGGTGATCGGGCAGGCTGTTGTCGCGCCGTGGCGACGCGCCAGGGTCTCGCGCAATTCGTTAATCGTGGTGAGTTTGCCTTTTGGCACACGGCGCATGAGTTCGTCCACTTCCATCGGCGCCGGGATGACAAATGTGCCCGTGCCGCCGCGTTTGCTGGTGGCGGCGGCCATGACTTTGGGAAAGCCCTTGTTGTCCGCCAGCTTTTCCCGCCAGGTTTTTCTTTGGTAACTCATGTTTTTGGGTCAAGCTTGCGAGGCCAGCGGCAATTGAATTTCGGTCAGATAGTTTCTGGGATTGCCCTTGAAAATCATTCCCGGACCTTTGAGATAAATTTCCCGGGTGGGCAGGGCCGTTTTCCATTTCCGTTCCTCCGCCTGCTTTAGAATTTTTGCATAGCTTCGGCCCAATTGATCGTATGGCCCGCGATGAACCAGCGAAAGACAACGGCCGCCGGGCAACTGGCGGATGGAAATGCCGTCTGCGGCAACTTCTTTGCCAATGGGAAAACAAGGTTCAAAGTTCGCGTCGTCCTCGCGATATTCGGCATCATAGTAGAGGCACAGCGCCTTTCCACAAATGTAACGGCCGATGGCTTTGCCGAGCCGTGAAAATCCCGCGCCGCAATCACTGTATTTGCCCTTCATGCGGATGCCGGCAATCAGCATGGGCTCAAAACCTTTTTCTTCCGCCGCAAAGCTGCCGCTTTCAAGCAGTTGCCGGGCGGCCTTTTCCCTGGCAATGATTTCGTTTAGCGAGCGAACGATGTCGCGGTCTTCTTGAATCCGCTGCTGAAGCGCGTTCTTCTGCTGCTCCAGATAATTCAGAATATCCGCCTCGTCGCTGCATTCACCGAGCACCGCGGCAATGTCCTCGATGGAAAACTCCATCTGCCGCAGCCGCATGATGACGCGCGCCTTTTCAATTTTGCCCGGGTCATAGAAGCGGTAGCCGGTGGTTTCATCCACTGAACTGGGGACGAGAATTCCCTTTTCATGATAAAACCGGAGCGTTTTCACGGACAAGCCCGTGACCTGGGAGAATTCGCCGATGCTGTATGAATTTTTCATAATGCACCCGGTTTACAGCCTCCAGCAACTGGAGGGTCAAGAAATATTTTTGCGATTTTGAATTAAAAAAACGGGTTGTTTTGTTTCTCTTCCGCCACCGTTGTCAGCGGGCCGTGACCGGGGCAGATCAGCGTCTCCGCCGCAGACCATGACTGATTCATGGCCCGGATAATGGCGGATTTTTTGTTTTAACCATCCGAATCTTGATGGCGATCAGCCAGCCGGTCAGCACGATTATGGCCAGACCGGCCAGCCATAATCCGAGGATCAAACTGGCCGGCTTGTAAACGAACTCCAATGTTCCGGTTCCAGCCGGGACAACAACGCCCCGGATGGCATAATTTACCTGGAGAATCGGCATAGGTTTGCCATTCCAATACGCCCGCCATCCTTTGTCCCAACGATCAGCCAGCACGACCAATCCCGGGGTTTCCATATGCACCGATACCATGATGCGCGTCGGAATTTCGTTTGTGATTTCGGCGGTGCCGCGACACAAGGCCGGCAGTTCGACCGGCGATTCGACATACGCCACATCGGCAGGATTGAACTGTGGCGAAGCCAATTTCTCCAATTGCTCATAGTCGCTGGCCACAGTTTCGACTGACCTTGGGACAAACGTCCGCGGGAGGGCATTGGTGTTGACCAGGACCCAATAGTCATCTCCTTGAAACGGGGGATTATACGATGCCGGAGGATTCCCTCGAAAAATGACATATCTTACGCCAAGCATATCCAGAACCGGAACCAAGAGAATCGTTCCTGGCGGAGAGATGTTTCCTTTAGGGACCAGAGAGCGAATGGCTGCATAAGGGATGACCGGGCCCGGGATAGCCGTTGTTTGCAGCAAGTCCACCATTCGGGCTGGGTCAACCGCATCGTAACCTCTGATATCATTCAAGCCTTGCATTACGGCAAGGGCGGCCGGCAAACATTGAATACCAATAACCCTCCCGGGAACAGATTTGGCGATTTCGTCAAAAACAGGAATTCTTGGATAGTAAAACGCCGGATCACATTGGGCGCTCCTGCCGTAAGCAAACCACAGCAAATCTCCCAATAGAAGCATCACCAACACTGGAAACAACCGGAAATGCCCAGCCTTTTGGAACCATAACCATAACCAGCCCAGAAGCACCAAACCACAAAATCCGGCCATTACGATGTAATGATGGGAATACCATGCCTGTATCTGTCGAATTCCCTCTGTGCCCCGAATCTGCCCGAAATATTTTCCTTTGGAAACGGTCAGTCCAAGTTGAGTGGCGACAGGCTCAGGTAAATAAATGCTGCGGTAAATGCACCAACCGCAAAGTCCCGCCAGCAAGGCAGCCAGCAACACGAACCACCATCGTCGTTCAACGAGGCTTTGCAAAAGGTTTTCCAGCCCGAATGCAGTCAGGGCAAGAATGGCGAAGGAGGTCAGGAATACAAGCCGGTCGTGAGACATCATGTTCAGCCCGGGCGAACGCAGGAGATCAACGAAAACCGGAACATCCAAACACCAACTTAACCCACCCAATGCAAGAAGTATCCAGAATCCATTGATTTTATAATGCCGCCGGTTACACCAAGCCAAAGGCGCGACCAACAAGGTGGCAAAAATACCGGTATAGGCTGCGGATGCACTCTCCGAGAGGTTGGATTCGCGAGGTCCGATAAAGCAGCTGCCTTTTATGCTTGTGCCGTAAATATCCGGTAATACTACTTGCGGCAACGCAGCCAGTCCAACTGGTGGTCGCTCCTCTGTACCTTCGCTGCGTTGCGTCATGCGAGAACCCGTTTGTGCATATTCTACCAGGGGCAGTATATGTGGAGCCGCCAATAGAAGTCCCAATCCCCAGCCAAGTACCAACATCGCAATTACGGTCATTGATTTCCGACAAAGCCACTCGCCGGAGCATGTGTTCCACAAACACCAAAGGGCATATATGCCAGAGCCTAAAAGCGCTTGTCCGGCGACATCAACATTGCCACTGGTTAATGCCAAAAACGTTACGATGCTCAAGCCGATGCCTGCCACCGGATTAGCTTCCCGTGCAGTTTTATCCACGCATAAAAAAATCCACGGAAGCCAGTAAACCGCCAAGCAGGTCGGAAATCCCCGCCAAACAATAAAAAAAGCCGTTAAAGGATAACACCAGGCACAAACCGTTGCCGGCCAGAAGCTGACACGTAACGATTGTCGGCAAAAGAAATACATCCCGATGCCGGCGACCAGCGCAGCAAATAGTGGCACCCAGGCAAGTACGATTGGCGATTTTGTGCAACATTCCAAAAGAAGAAAAATGGAGTATTTCGGCCACACAAAGGGAACGCCTCCATATTGATAGGGCACCCACAAAGGGAAACGACCCTTGTGAATTTCTGAAACCGCAAAACATCGCATCGGTTCGAATTGATCAATCAAATCTAATAATACCAGATCATGAGGGACTATCTCTGCCGTTGACGGGGTTTGGGGGATATACATGCTTGGTTGGGCGAGAATATCCAAAGGCAGAAGGACTTTTTCTCCAATCAACGACGGCCCGTATACAATCGCTTGCCCTAAAATGATGCCGGCAAGGACAATCAGCAGCTTCAAAGTTTTCCCGTTTAAAAACTTTTGATTTCCGCTGTTCATTGATGAAATCGCTGCCGGAAAATTAATCAAAAGAATGGATTATTGGCTTTTTCCTCCGCCACCGTCGTCAACGGGCCGTGGCCGGGACAGATCAACGTCTCCGCCGGCAGGGTGAAAATTTGTTCGCGCACCTTTTGCCTCGCCAGATCCCACGACTGGTTTCCGCGCCCGATGGACCCGGCGAAAATCGCGTCGCCCACGATGGCCATGTGCGGCGCGTCCTCCTGCCAGTTGCCGATGATATAGGTCACGCCATCTTCCGCGTGGCCTGGCGTCTCGCGGTATGTCACACGCAACCCTCCGAGATGGACGATTTCCGCGGTCTTGTTGCGCTGGTCCACGGGCGCGTTTTTCGAGCCGGAATGCAGCCGTGCTTTCGGCCACGCCTCGCGGATTTTCGGCAGTGCTTCGACATGATCCCAATGCGAGTGCGTTATGAAAATGTGCCGGAGCTGAAGCTGTTCGGTGGTGATGGTGTCGAGAATCGGCCTGGCGTCGAGTCCGGTGTCAAAGAGCGCCGCCTCGCGCGTGACTTCATCCCAGACGAGATAGCAATTCACCGTCAGCCCGTCGCCCGCCGTGGTGAACACGCGGATTTCGCGCCAGATGCTCAAATCCTTTTGCGCGGGCAGCCACCCGTTGGCGATGGCTTCAAGTTTTTGCGGATTCAAGCCAATCAGCGGCGCGAGTTTGGCGAGATTGATTTTCGCCGCGGTTTTCCCGGATTCTTCAAGGACGGCCAGTTCGGTTCCGGTTATTCCCGTCGCGGCAGCCGCCGTTGCGGCGGAAACACCGCTCATCGCCAGCGCCTTGCAAATAATGTCACCCAGATGATCTTCAAGATTCATGCGGGAACGGTAGCGGTCGGCGCCCATGACCGCAAGCATGCGACTTGACGCCAGCGGAGGGTATGCTAAAGGTGGGGCGGGAATCAGAACCGCATGTTTCGTTCAAAGCCAGGCAAAGAGCCCGAACGTTTTTATTTGTTGCCGGGCCAGGGCGGGCGCGCAGCCCGTCGCAAGCAGATTTATTTCCTGAAGTTGTCCGCCATCGCCGGGCTGGGGATAGCGGCGATTGTGGCGGCGTTGATGTATTTATTGAATCGTTTTGTCTTTTGACCGGCGCGCTTGACCCGCCGGTGTTTGGTGTTAGCATGCGCGCTGATTTTGATGAAGTTCCTCCGTTTCATTGCAATTCTGGCGGCGGCTGTTTGTTTCAACCTGCCGTTGCACGCGGAATTGGTGGATGCCATCAAGGCCGTGGTGAATAACGGGGTCGTCACGTATGCAGAAGTCGAGGAATTCGTCGCGCCGGCGGCCCAGGCGTTGCAGCGGGAGTATGCCGGCCAGCCGGACATGTTCCGGCAAAAACTGGGCGACGCACTCAACGACGGCCAGGAGCAATTGGTCGAACGGCAGTTGATTCTGCACGATTTTGACACGGAGGGCTACCGGCTGCCCGACACCGTCGTGGACGAACTGGTCCAGGAACGCATCCACGACCGGTTCGGCGACCGCATCACTCTAATGAAGACGCTTCAGGCGCAGGGCCAGACGTACGAAAAATTCCGCCAGGAGGTGCGCGATCAATACATCGTTTCCGCGTTGCGCGCCAAAAGCATTTCGCCGGAAAAAATCATCATCTCGCCTTACAAGGTTGAAACTTACTATCTCGGCCACCAGGACGATTTCAAGGTTGAGGACGAGGTCAAATTGCGCATGATCGTGCTCAACAAAATCTCCAGCGACGACACCAACACGGTGCGCCTGGCCGGCGAAATCCTTGCCCAAATCAAGGGAGGCGCGACGTTTCAGGAAATGGCCGCCGTTTATTCGCAGGATTCGCAGCGCAGCCAGGGCGGTGATCGGGGCTGGGTCGAACGCTCCGTTTTACGCAAGGAACTCGCCGACATCGCCTTCGCGCTCAAACCCGGCCAGGTCAGCGATGTGATTGATATGCCCGAAGCCTGTTATATCATGTTGGTCGAGCAGGTGCGCCCCGCGCATGTCAAACCGCTCAACGAAGTGCGTGATGACGTGGAGTTGACCCTCCGCACCCAGGCGCAGAAACAACTCGAACAACAGTGGATTGAGCAATTGAAAAAGAAAACGTTCATCCGCCTGTTCTAAATGCCGCCGTGAACGGGAAATATATTTTCTCTCAACTCCTTGGCGCGGCGAAGCGAAGCGAAGACGGCTTAACCAACAATCCTCAACTTCAATGACTGGTTGGATTGGCATTACGCTGGGCGATGTCACCGGCATTGGCCCTGAAGTCGCGCTCAAAGCCGTCGCCGCCGAAGCCGCCGGCGATCCAACGCGTTACCTGCTGATTGGCGACCGGGATTGCATGTTTCGCGTCAACCAAAAGGCGGGACTCAACCTGCCGCTGAAAAACTTTTCCAATTACGGCGACTCCGGCCGGTTTTTCGTCGTGAATCCATTGGCCGAACCACTGCCGGGAGATTTGCCTGCCGGCTCACCCGTTGCCGCGCACGCTGCCGTTGCGTCACTGCGTGATGGCGCCGAGCGCTGCCTCCGCCACGAACTCGACGCGCTCGTCACCGCGCCGGTCAACAAGGAGGCGATCATCCGCGCCGGTCATAAATTCACCGGCCAGACGGAATTTCTCTCCGGACTCGCCAATGCCAAACGCACCGCCATGATGCTGCTCGGCCATGATGAACGCGGGCGCTGGCTGCGCGTCGCGCTGGCTACCATCCACATTTCCATCAAATCGGTTCCCAAAAAACTCACGCCGGAAAAGCTCACGCTCGCCATCGAGCTGGCGGCGCAAGCGTGCCGTGATTTGCAATTGCCGCGCGCACGCATCGCCGTTTGCGGCCTGAATCCACACGCGGGTGAAGGCGGGCAGTTCGGCGACGAGGAAATTAAGACCATCACTCCCGCCCTGCTTGCCGCGCAAAAACGCGGTTTGGACGTGGTCGGGCCATTGAGCGGCGACACGGTGTTTCATTACGCCTTGCAGGGGGATTTTGATGCGGTGGTCGCGATGTATCACGACCAAGGACTGGCGCCGCTGAAAGCCGTCGCGTTTGACAGCGGGGTGAACTGGACGCTGGGTTTGCCGTTCATCCGCACATCCCCTGACCACGGCACGGCTTACGATATTGCGGGAAAAGGGATCGCCAATCCATCGAGCATGATTGCGGCGATCCGGCTGGCGAAACAGTTGGCGAAAAGCCGCGCGTAATTTGTGGTAGCACCCGCGTCTCGCGGGTTCAATTCGGCGTCCCACCGAATTGCCACGGCATACGAAGAATGGCTGATCATCGGACAAACAGGAGCACCCTGTGTCAGCCGTCAGTTTCGGGCGCGACGCCCGAAACGACCCGCGGGACGCTGGTGCTACCTGATCAACTCGCGGACTATCGTACCGATGTCGCCGCCTTTTATCAGTGATTCGCCGACCAAAATCGCGTTCGCACCGCACCGCTTCAACCGTTCCACGTCGGCGCGTGTGTGAATGCCGCTCTCGGCGACAAGCGTAGGACAGGCATCCTGCCTGTCTCCATTTGCATTTTTTAAGTTAGAGACAGGCGCGACGCCTGTCCTACGGTATAATTCTGCCGCCAGCTTTTCGGTTGTTGCCAAATCCACCTTGAAAGTTTTCAAGTTGCGGTTGTTCACGCCGATCAAATTCGCGCCGGCAGCCAGCGCGCACTCAAGTTCGGCTTCATCATGCACTTCCACCAGCGCGGCCAGGCCGGCTTCCGTTGCCAGCGCGTGAAACCGTTGCAGCCGCGCGTCATCAAGAATCGCGACGATGAGCAGGATGGCATCCGCGCCCCATTCAATGGCTTCGAGGATTTGCCGCTCATCAATGATGAAATCCTTGCGCAGCAGCGGCAGCTTGACCGCCGCGCGGATTTGCCGGAGATAATCGAGCGAGCCCTGGAAAAACTTTTCGTCCGTCAAAACCGAAAGGCAGCTTGCGCCCGCTGCTTCGTATTCCCTGGCAATGCGAACGGGGTCGAAGTCTTTGCAAATCACGCCCGCTGATGGCGACGCCTTTTTGACCTCGGCAATCAGCGCAATGTCGCCTCGGCATGGCTTGCACAAGGCGGCGAGAAAATCGCGCCGTTCGCCGCGTTCGAGCAACGCGTCGCGCAAATCGCCGGCGGCGATGAGCCGCGCTGGAAGTTTGGCAACCTCCAGCTTCTTTTGTTCAACGATGGTGTCGAGGATGGACATGCTTTTAACGGGGAACATCCAACATCCGATGGGCCGCGCAAATCCGGCATTGGATGTTGGATGTTGAATGTTCGATGTTCGATGTTTTCTTCAATTTATTCCTCCTCGTCCTTCACTCCCTGCATCCGTTTCCTCGGACAACCGGCGCGGAGCCAGCCATTCACGAACGCATCGAGGTCGCCGTCCATCACCGCTTGAACATTGCTCGTTTCCACGCCGGTGCGCAAATCCTTCACCATGCGATACGGCTGAAAAACGTAGCTGCGAATCTGATTGCCCCAGGAAATGCTGCCCTTCTCGCCGTAAAACCGTTCCATGTCAGCCTTCTGCGCATCCACCCGCTGGGCGTAAATGCGCGACAGCAACAGCCGCATGGCCGTCGCGCGGTTTTGATGCTGCGAACGCTGGGTCTGCGACGCGACGACGAGGCCGGTTGGAATGTGCGTGATGCGCACGGCGGTTTCGACCTTGTTCACGTTCTGGCCGCCCTTGCCGCCGGAACGGAACGTGTCCACCTGAAACTCATTTGGCGGGATGACGATGTCGGTCGAGGATTCCTCGATTTCCGCAATCACGTCCACGCTGGCGAAGCTCGTGTGCCGGCGTTTGTTGGAATCGAACGGCGAGATGCGCACCAGCCGATGCACGCCGCGTTCGGCCTTGGCAAAGCCATAGGCGTTTTCGCCTTGGAGCAGCATCGTGACGCTCTTGAGTCCCGCACCTTCGCCGGGCAGCGCGTCGGTGACTTCGACCTCCCAGCCGCGTGATTCGGCCCAGCGTTGATACATGCGCGACAGCATTTCCGCCCAATCCTGCGCTTCGGTGCCGCCGGCGCCGGCGTTGATGCTGAGGATGCAATTCTTCCGGTCATGCGGGCCGCTGAGAAAAACCTTCAGTTCCAGCGCGTCGAGTTCCTTGAGAAATTTCGCCAAGTCGCGCGCGAGTTCCTGTTCCACCTGCGCCTGCGCAGCGGGCGGTTCGGCCTCGCCGAGTTCGAGCATGACGCGGAAATCCTCCACTTGTTTTTCCGCCTGAAGGAGCGGCTCGATTTTGTTGCGAAGGGAATTGGCCTCGTCAATCAGTCCCTGCGCCTTTTCGCGGTTGTTCCAGAAATTGTCGGCGGCCATGAGCGAATTGAGTTCGCCCAAGCGTTTTTGCGTGGCGGGAACGTCAAAGAAACCTCCGCAAATGCGTGAGTTTCCCGGATGCTGTCGTAATTTCCGATTTAACCGTTTCAAACATGGTGGCGGAGAATACCGGAGTTGGAAACCGGAAGCCAGCGGGATTCTCAGTCTGGCCCGCCTTTTTGCCCCCTTGTTCGTTGTGCCCGTTGCCACGCTTTGAATGCCAGCCGCAGCAGGAAAATCAACAGCACCAGCAAATAGGCGCCAAAGATAATCCCCCGCGCCGTCCTTACAACGCGCTGGTCGAACGTCAAGGTCGTCGTATCCGTCTCATTGGGGGTGACCGCCGTATCGTTCGTCACGGCCCTCGTGTTCGAGGCGGTTTGAACTGAAATGACCCCGTTGGTTTTTATCTCATCGGTGGTGGGCGTTGATTTTGTTGTCGAACTTGTCGTGGGACTGTTTCTGCTGACGTTCTGAGCGTTGGCCGCCGGCGACGGCGAGCGGGCAGGCGGATTTGCGCCGGTTGGGTTGTTTGGCGCGGCACCATTGTTTGCAACCCCGCCGTTTGAGGGTAATCCCGGGCTGACTGGAACCGGTTGCGCCGTATTACCACCCGGATTCCCCGACTGAGTGGAACCACCGTTTTGT
>Ga0265323_10000141_pt1 | contig 41699 bp, 32 predicted proteins | sample 41225metaG_FD_193580 | JGI IMG/M metagenome (GOLD analysis project Ga0265323, IMG submission 193580) | Rhizosphere microbial communities from Carex aquatilis grown in University of Washington, Seatle, WA, United States - 4-12-25 metaG | ecosystem: Host-associated > Plants > Roots > Rhizosphere...
AGGAGTGAGTTATATACGAGCTTAGGAGTTGACCACAATACCAATATGAGTTGAACGATTCTCTTGACTACTTTCTTTATTTACTACATAAACTAAAAACTATTACTATCGTATGGGGTTGCTCATATCGGGTCGGGTTGCTTGAGTTTTTCGATTCTCTTGACGATATGAGGTTCACGCTAGCTAGGACAAAGAGTTCCGAGTTGAAGAGTTTCAGCTGCTATGTTCCCGCCACTACGGCAAACTACTCAACAACAAGAGCGAGGGAGTATGGAAGATGAGTCTGGGAGGGAATTCACTCTCAAGGTTAAGTTGCGGGTTAAGTTTCCTTCTAAATACAATGCAAGATAATGTGTTTGGGTTTACAGACACAAGGCAACTACGTACTTCTTTACTGTGGAATTCTTTTGAGAGTTTACACTCCACAACAAAATGGTGTATCCAGCGGCACATAGCTGAAACCTGACTCTTCTCCACTGGCGTGCCTCACCTCTCCCCTCATTTGCCCTTCCTCTTTCTCTTAATTCCCTTGTGTGAGTTAGGTGTGTGCTTGCCCAGTAGGGAGCTCTTGGCTGGGATAAGCTAGAACCTGGATCGATTGGTAATTCTATTGCTCGCTTCGCCCGCATCTCGAGTCTTAATTTTCGGGTATTATCTGCTATTTACTCGGATTGCTCTTGAGGCCGCCCTTGATGGTTGGTCCTTGAGTCTTCCTTGAGGCTCTAGAGGTCTTTGGCTTGCCCCGAGTTGGTTTAATGCGTTTATGGCCGTTTCTTACTCTTCACCTTTGTCCTTTCTCTCAGTTGGAGCTCTAAACCGCCATTACAAAACTGTAGGCCTGATAATGGATTTTTAGTTGGAATTTTGGTAAATATGGCGAAATCTGTTGGAAGAGCTCAAGACACATCTTTTTTTCTACGCAAATGGTAATACTACCTTCTCCCTTTTTTGTTCCCTTTTACTCTTTCTTGTTGATTCTCTTCAAGTTTTGCAGATTTTAATTTAGCTGAGTTCAGCCTCTTCTATTCTTTTTTTTCTTTCCCATACGTTCTTAAACCTTTCAGTCTGTTCCAATTTTGAGCCCATAATCTGTCTGTTTAAATGCTTAAATAAATTGGAAACATCTGAGAGTTGTTTACATAGTAAAAATTAGCAAGTGTTGTGTTAATTTAGCTTCCTTTTCATATGTAAGTAATTTCATATCGTTCCAACTGTTTTTTTTTATTAAAAATTGATCTCGACTTATGCAGATGATTTTACCCCGACCGGTACTGCCAGTTCATACAAGACCGCTACTTACATATTGTTCCATATTGTCCCAACCCCGGCTGCCCCGTGCGGACCCAACTCGCCAAATTTGAACCTGCTGCCACCATAGCAAATACTACCTAATCCGGAATGGACTGTACGTCTTGGTTACTGTGCTTGGATGGGCTATTTTGGTTATTCTAGTTTCCGTTTCACGCAATTCTTTGAGTATTCTTGTGTTGTGTTTTTTAGTATGCAGTTAAAGGAATCAATGATCTAACCGGTACATAGTAAGACTGGTTGGTACCTGTTCACTAGCAACACGTACCCCGTCTCATTGTATCATCATAAATAATCAACCCATTTTAGCTTTGAGTGGGTTTTCTTGATTGTTGGTTTGCTTCTCCAGACCTTCTCTTCAATCTTCTCTCTATATGTCAATTTCATTTTTCATTTGTACTTTAATATTTACATTAAAAGGGCTTTTGCCCATTAAATACCTATCAGTAATCTTTCAAGCCACATTGGGATTTGGAATTAAGCTTCTTTTCCTTTGAATTTTGGTGTCTTCCTTTTTAATTAAGCCATTTCTTGAACCAGTTGATTGCTCAATTTGATGAGCTTCTCTTGCATATCTGTTGCAGACAACATCCTCACGCCGCTCTCAGTTCTAGAGTTGATGTCAAACCGAACATGAGCTGATTGAGATATTATGAAGGCAGCAGCAAGCACTCTCAAATGCTTATCCCTATCACCTTACACTGCTCACCTGATTGGGGCGAATCCTGTCTTCGTGCGAGAGTATACCTCCTTTTCTCTGGGGACAATGCGGCAATGCTTTTGGCTGCTGGAATTCTCAGAGACATCTCAGCTGCTCTGCCAAAGAAACAACGGCAGTTGATGGCTGATGCTAGAGTATCCCAGCCATGGTTGAGATTCTCTCTTTTCGCAATATAGCATGCTGTCGGAGGAGGGAATGTTGGATAACTTTGCATTGTATTCTAGCATGTACGAGTCAATTTAACTTGACATTGTGGTATGGAATAGATGGTATCCTCTGTCCTTATTCTTACTCTTAATCTCCCTGTAATGGAGTACATGTATACTTAGAAATTGGAAATAAATGCACACTATAATCTTTTCTCTGCTCTGTATGAGTACCCGCAGTAAATAGTAGCAGTTCTCTCTTCTTTTCAAAAAATGCAGGTGCGGGATGTATTGGTAATATTTCACAAATTTAGTAGAATATATGATATATAGTAGTTTCAAGATGCAAGTGAGAAGTTCCTTGTTTTCTTCTTTTTTTTTATATTTTGCAAAAGTGAGAACAAGATGTGTATATTTGTATGGTTTTTTTTCTATTATTATTTAATGATTGTTGAGATAGGGTTCTATAAAACTACTTACTGGTTAGACTCAATTTTGGGGAACGTGTTACTTTTCACGGAAGAAAAGTCTGGTATTAGATTTTTTCTTGTACATTCTGGTATGATATGGGACCTAATCAGCGTTTAAATCAATCCAGCACGCACAATTGTTAACTTGAAACCACAACAACTTCACCCACATTAAAACATAGCAGCACAGCACAATTTGTTAACTTGAAACCATAAAAATAAAAAGCTTCAACAAAAAAAATTAAAACATGGCAGTTGCTTTTTAATATAAAGCTTAAAAACAAGTGGTTCGGTACCAACCAACTCATATAAAATCTATCATATCATATAAAAGAGTACATGGAATTACTACTTAGAGTTCAGCTACTATTGATGGACAGAAAATCTAGATTCAGATCTACGCAGGAAGTAAAGCCTACGCAGGAAGTACAGCAAAGTAACATGATTTTTTGCTGAATTTTTAATGTGTTTTGTTTAAATCATTTGATATTAAGTTTCATGCCAAAGCAGCATATGCTGATTGCTAACTGAAATTCTTTTGGGTGGTGATAGTAAACTCTGATTATGTTTGCGCAAGTATTATATTTGGTAGTTTCTATAGCCATGACCTGGATTTATTTGGTCTTCCTTTGTTCTACATGTACATTTCATCCACATGTGCTGCTGCATGATAATATTATTTCACTTTATCTATTTCATTTCTTATTTATGGGTCATTTTCCTTCCTAGAAAACACTCTAATACCATGCATGAGCTGTATTGGGCGGGTATTTTGACTAGTATTATTATAACCATCTAGTTGGTACAAGTGAGTGAAACCGGTATGATACCGAGATAGTTCGTGCTACATGTACCTTTTATTGATTATATTTTCATATATGGCATCTTTTATTTGACGATTTCAGTTTTCTCTCCGCTCAAAACTTGAGTTGTATTAATTCATATTGATTGGTAGATATGATTGGTACAGAAAAGAAAAACAAAGGAAACAGAAAATCAGCCAGCCATAACAGATGACCATCCCAGCACAACAGAGAAAAAATGAAAAGTTATTATATGCAAAAATAACGATACAAGCAGTCACAACCTCAGCCATGTACCAATCTGCACCAAACCGATCGGTACGAACCCAAACTGGATATATAAAAACAAAGGTACGTAGTTCTCCAGCCCCCTCATTTGACTTCCAATTTATCCCTAATCCTCCAGCAGCAGAAAAGTAGCAATGACCGGCTGCAGCAGTTGTACCACTCCGTACCTAATTCATACCAGCAAAATCGAGATTTTGGCCCAGTGAATACAAGAGAGTGCAGGTGCATTCCGGTCCAGACCCAACAGCAATATTGGCAAAAAATAGGGAGCAACCTGTTTGGCCTCAATAAAAGCTACGCCCTTTCCCCTGCCCCTTATCCTCTGCAAACACCATATGGACTCTCTTTTCACCTGAAATTTAACTAAAGACCCCAGTACCTTACCATTGCGGCTCTTACCTTATCAAAGAAACTTTTTTAACAGAAGAGTCATCCGAGTTAGCAGCAGTATTGAATTTTCTTCGTTGCTTCCTACTGTGCTACCTGGAAATTAAAGCCTAAATAAGATCAGATTCTTTTTAATTGTTGAACACCTTTTTTAATTTAACTTGTCAAAAAAATGCAAAATGTTCTACTTATCTTTCTCGTAACTAAATTACAATGATATAGTATAGCCAGATGAATTTCATCCCGAGCGAGTAACTACTAACGTTACGAGCCAGGAAGAAGTAAATATTTCTTTATTTGAGCCACTATTTCCATCTCCACATTCTCATATTTCACATTTAGCACCTTCAAATTGTGGGCATTTCAAGCCATCGAAACCCCAAGGGCTTGGTTACATGAAGTGAAAAAAGAAAAAAAAAGCCAAAATAATAACTCACATCATTAGCAATTCCAGCTTCAAGCAATTGTTATGATCATGACCCCGCTTCATTATGTTCATTGCTTGTAGTATCAACAGGTCCAGGTCGACCTGCCTTGTTCATTCTATGAACTTCCTGCAACTTGACGTAATTTATGCATCAATAAATTTGAAATAACCTCATTTAGCAAGAGGAGGTGGTAGTCATTGGCAATTTGACATGGGATTCTACAATCACCCTTGAAGCGATTAAAAAAATATATGACTCCATCCATATTTGTAATTGGAATTTTTGATTCATTAAAACTGAATCAATTAAATGAAGTGGAAGCTGCTGGATAAAAGGTATCGTAAGTCCATTCAGCATTTCAATCTTTTCTTTCCCGAGTAATACAAACAAAAATAAGAATTTAACTAGCAGATTCAAATAGCTACCAAAAAAAAGAAAAACGAATGGTTGAGTTATTCAAACAGATGAAATAGGGGGCAGAGAGAGATTGCACGTACCGGACAATTGATTTCTTTTTGAAACTTTGAACCATCTTGAACTTCTTTGCGTTGTGCCACTTGATTCTCCACGGTCCAACGATAAAGAGAAAAGAAACGATGCTCGATCTCCGTATCAGTAGCAAGAGAATCCGAGCAGCAGTAAATGGGAGAGGGAGAAGGATAGGGCGAGAGAGACTCGAGAGGAGCAGGGGGTGAAGCAACGGAGAGAAGGAGGTGGTTACGATACGAAGAAGGGCGAGGAAATTCCTCCTTACGACCCTGATTTTCCCAGTTTCGGGCCGAAGCCAACAGAGAACTCCGAATCCCCCATCTCAGGAATAGGGAGATCTTTCCAGAAAGAAAAACTGATAGATACGATCATAGGGGGAATCGCCCACGAACCCTTTTCTTTCAAGAGACAGATTTATTATGAGTTGGCTGATAGGGCTGTGGAATTCCCGATCCTCTTCACCAAGGATGATAGTTTGGGAGTTCATAAGCCCCATATCCTCTCATGATGCCTGGATAGGAAGTCACCCAGTGACCAAGATCCTAGTGGACACAGGGAGTTCTGTGGACGTGCTATATGCCCCAGCCTTCGACAAGATGGGGTATGAGAGGAAGCACCTCAGACCCTCCGACAGCCCCTTATCAGGTTTCACAGGAAACTCTATAATCCCGCTGGGGGGATACACACCCTTGCCTCTTAAATTCGTTCAGAGTAACGAAGAGGTGGGTCTCATGTGATGTAAATTTTCTGGTAGTAGGCGTGCCATCCCCTTACAATGCGATCCTTGGTAGGCCATCCCTGAATAAGTTAGGGGCTATCGTGTCTACCGCTCACCCGGCGATGAAGATTCCAACCCGGGAAGATATTCACCATATGGGGTGGTGATCAGTACGGGGCAGTAGTCATTGCCAAAGAGAAATGACTGCCCAAAGGTGCTTTCTTGAAAGCCGGTCTTTCTGGTCAATAAGCTTGAGTCACTCTAGAAACTTTCCAAAAACCATCCACTTAATTTTATTTTTCGGCAATTAATTCACATCACTTCAATTCATTTGCTTTTTTTGAGTTGCCCGGAAAAGAGTAGAGATCGGAAGACAGCACGGCAATGTGCAATCGCTAAACAAGACCAAAAAAACGTTAAAGCAAAGATAAGTCTAGCTCATCATCCTAGGGCGTCTATAGTGCCGAAAAAAATTACTATCTCTCGTTAGGAAAGTATATGAGAACTTCGTATTTTGCAGCAGAGCCACTTTTCTAGGCAAGAAGCAAGGGCGGGCGCTAGCGCGATATCTATATCTAAATAGTAGGCCCCGACGTTGCAAGCCATAATATCATAGCCAAGCTGCTGGAGTTCTTCTTCGAGTGAGCTGAGTAAGTAAACAGGTACGCGGCCCTAGGTATGGTAACGTTCTACTACGTTTCTGTCTTCTCATATCTCAGCCCTTTCTTTAATACAATTGCGTTGCTTGCTTTCCCATTGCATCGGTTTGAACTACTTCCTCCCGGTGAATCCATCCGCTCAACTTGCCACCGGAACTGAACTTCCCAGAAAGCAAAATTTAATAGGAAAGCCGATCATTCAACAAAAAGACGTTGAACTGGAGAGAACGAAGAAGAGGAATTGATAGCATAGATTCTGTGTAAAGCTTTTCACTCTGGCATGCCTGTGTTAAGCATATTTAGATTAAGGATTTTCAAAATGATAGCCTCTCTTTTTCTGTGGTGGTTCCCTGGTCAAAACATAAAATCCTAACCAATTTGTTATGTAGTTTTGGTCTTTTTGTATTTGGAATTGGTTTTTTTCGTAAATAGTGTATTTTTTCGTCTTTCATTTCAGTTACTCGTAAATAGTTTTTTCGTTTTGAAGGGTGGGTTGGTTGGCCCCGCCCTCATGAAGCTTCGATTGCTCCTTTTTCAAGTCATGTGGCACTCGAAGTTTTGGTGTTCCGATGATGGTGGTTTTTTCTTCTTTATGCTTAACAAGGTATCAAGGAACCAAAATTCTCTAATTTTTTTCTTCCTATTCCTGCTGAAAAAAAATAACTAAGATATTGATTCTGAGGTCCCATATCCAGTAGTTCCGCAAGTTGTAGATTCTCCGAACTACTAGAATTTTTGGAGTGATAATGCCTTTTTTGACCTTATTCAATTCTCATTTTGCACTTAGGTCTTTCCGAAGTACTATTCCGTAAAGTGACTAGTGTCCCCGATTGTGCTTGGATGAACGGAGCTCTCTTCTCTCCGGGCCAATATGCTTTAATAGATGTAGATGATCGTAAGTCCGTCCTCCGTCTTTCTAGTTTTCTATCTAGTTATCTTCTTTATAGTATCTAGTTATCTATGCACGAGTTCTCTAGAGAGAGATTGCATGCGTAATCGTGAATCACTTTATGGGGATCATCCTTAGGTTACCGGATGATGGGAATTATTAAGCATGAAATTGGAAATGAACACGAAATGTCTATAAATGAATTCTCTCATTATTCATTTTTTCTGGGTCTTTTCGTTGCATTCACTTACAACAAGAAACAACCACCAGCGTTTGGTGCAACACTCGCATTTTGGTGCATTCTTTTTCCTTTCCTTGGTCTTTTGTTCTGTCATATTCCAAATAACTTATCCAATTACAACGTATTAACCGCGAATGCACCTTTCTTTTATCAAATCTCAGGGACATGGTCTAATCATGAGGGTAGTATTTTATTATGGTGTTGGATCTCAAGTTTTTATGGATTCCTTCTTTCTTACCGGGGTCGACCCCAAAGCCATAATGTCTCAAAACTCAGAGGCTATAGAGAAACTTTTCTTTTGTCCTTTGTCTCGAACTTCGTGAAGAACCCCTTTCTATCTCTCCAACAAAAAGGAGGGGCTGCGCCCCACCTGTTGTACACTTCCTTCGTTCGCTACGCCCTTGTGGATTCATCACTTCGTTCGCGGAGGATGCGCCCTTTTCACGGGCCAGCCCTTTTTAATGCGCCGCTTGACCCTTTGAAGAAAATGAGCTTTGCTCTTCTGGGCGCTGGGGACTCCCGTGGTTCGCGAGAAGGAAAAAGGACTAATCTTTTGTTGCATCTGGCACGAGATGAAAAAGGGAGAGCTTCGTCGTCTATCGATGAAAAGCGGATTGACGGAGCTCTTGGCATTGCTTTGTTTTTCTCTCTTTTCCTATTAGCGAGTTCCGATCCTTTTGTGCGAAATTTCTTCGTTTGTACCGAAGCGCTTGCTGAATTAAATCCTGTTCTACAAGATCCTATATTAGCTATACATCCTCCTTGCATTTATGCCGGAGACGTCGCCAGTGCTATGGGCTTTGGCTTATGTAGATCAAAAATGATGAATGGGATTGTGGAACTCCACTCGCCGCCAATGCGGAAGGATGCCGCCGAAAAGAATGGAACGCTGCTTTGCTCTGCTGGATGCGTCGTATCCCATATAAGAAGCTCGCTCTTGACTCGATCATTCAAACTTTTTGTGGGTGGCGCACCTGGTCTTTTGTTGCGTAGCAATAGAAGCCTGCTCATGCTGCTTCGGCGGCGTGTTTTTTCCTTCTCTTCGCTCTGGGCAGGAGCGCTAATGGACACGGGTAGGGAGCAGGCGAAGCGTGTCCTTCGTAATGGAAAGAAAGAGACCACTACTTCGCCTCTTTGTTGGACCGCCGGCGCGAACACCGTGGTCTCCGGCCAGGACCAGGAAGCAATTCGAATTTGGATCTTGACATGTTGGTTGTTTTTAACCGTAGGCATCTCGCTAGGAAGTTGGTGGGCTTATCATGAATTAGGTTGGGGTGGCTGGTGGTTTTGGGATCCCGTCGAAAATGCGTCTTTTATGCCTTGGGTATTAGCCACAGCTTGTATTCATTCAGTCATTCTACCCCTTCTTCATTCTTGGACCTTGCTTCTTAATATTTTGACTTTTCTATGCTGTGTCTTAGGAACCTTTTCAATACGGTCCGGATTGCTAGCTTCCGTTCATAGTTTTGCTACAGATGATACACGAGGCAAATTGTTATGGTGGTTCTTCCTTCTCATTACAGGCATATCTATGATTCTTTTCTACCAGATGAAGCGGCAGGCATCGGTCCGTAGAACCTATAAAAAAGAGATGATTGTGGCGCGAAGTACTATTGTGCACTTACGTCACTCGGCTCGCGCGCAACCCCGCCCTCCCGTTATGTTATGGAAGAGTGGAGCTTCTGGCTGGGTTGATTATTAAGAGCCAGCAATTGGTTGCCGGATTTCGTCCCATCCGTAGCACTTCGGAAGTAACTGTAGCGTGGCTGAATGTAGAGCAGTCCGCAACGGAAGCCTTTGATCAGTAAATTATTGAAAACGTTCGGCAGGTCCAAAATTGTTGTCTACCCAAGCCAAAACGCGAGTTCTTTCACGCTTCGCCCTCCGCCCACCCCGCCTATAAAAGCGAGCGAAAGGAGCGAGCCTAGGAAACAGGTCTTTAGTCATTAATGGTCGGATTGCAACATGGGTACCCTTTTTTCGGTATGCGTTGCGAACACTTTTATTTATTTTTAGCGTCTCATCTTCTTTGGAGAAGCTCAAATAGAACGGATAGAGCAGATGGTCCAACTACAGAACTTCTTCTTTTTCATTACTTCCATGGTCGTGCCTTGTGGCACGGCAGCACCCCTACTATTGAAATGGTTTTTTAGTAGAGATGTTTCCACTGGTGCCTCTTTTTTCAATGGTACTATAATTCCTATTCCTATCTCTTCATTCCCTTTTTTGGTCTACCTACATTCCAGGAAATTCATACGCTCCATGGACAGAGCAAAAAGTGGAGTGTTGGTCAAAGCAAGCCGCCCTATTCTATTACCAGAAAAAATTGGTAGAAGCAGAAATGCTTTATTTTTTTTCGTTCCCCTTCTGCATTTCCTTCTTCTCGAATCCATGGGGGACTTTTCATATTTAGAATCTTTATGCGGTCTGCTCTGTTTACAATTCTTTCGTACTCTTTTCTCTTTACCACGCAATAGGTCAGCGGAGCGTGAGCGGGCGCGGAAAAGGAAAGGCCTAACACTTCGGCCGGAAGAGAATGAGCAAGGGCTCCACGAGTTTATTAATATGGAAAGAAGGGTCGAAGGTTTGGGGCCTGTAGCTTTCCCCGTCTTCCCCTCGTCGAGTGGTGCTTCTTTGGGGGGTGTGCCACCTGAAATCGGGCGGCTTGAAGCTTTCACCTTACCAACGAGCCGACTGCTGATGGCTGTTGGTCACGACTACTACAAAAAAGTTCAGATGAATATTCCTATTTCACATGTAGGAGCGTGCATCTTTATGTTGGGTGTTCTTCTGTCGTGCGACCCGGTGGCTTATGTGCGACCTGTGGCCTACGCCTCCTCTATTTGTTCAGGGCGGGCGGCGTGAACTCTGATTCGATCCGGGTATTCAATCCCGCCGCTGAGATGCTCAGTTGACTCCTTAACCTTGATAGGAAGATGGCTTATCCCAAAATTCGTGCATAAGGGTAAGGAACTTTGGATGAACTAATGCAAATGGGTGTAAGCCTCGCTGCTCGTAAACACCCAGTGCTGACCACACTGAGAGACACGAAAGCGCAGGTAATGCCAGTTGGCGAAGTGGCGTTAAGCATCCCTAGCGGTACGCAAAGATAGGTCGTGATGATATCATCTACGTCCGTACCGCTCCTCGTGGGGTAGATCCCGCATCCAACCAACCCTTTTTTTGACCAGGGAACGGGGGAATTTCCACTACCGCAGGTAGGCCAGCCGGGCCGGGAGCACGGTGGGAACGGGCTTCCCAAAAAGCCAGCCCCGGAAAACCCGTGGCAGCATAGAATGAGGGGGACGACCTTCAAGTTGTGTTGGACGGGTTGCGGGCGGATAAAAGCAGACGTGGGAACTCGGGTCGGGGCACAGCGTAACTAAGAGAGCCATTCCATTTGGGGCGAGACATAATGGGCGTGCACAAGTGGTCTGGTGCCCGAGCCGAACAAAGCGACCGGCAGCGGTTGGGTCCCCCCATCTCTCCTCAACTTCCCCCGGTCTTCGGTCCGAGCTGTATGAGGCAGAAACTCGTCCCACGTACGGTTCGGAGGCCGAGCCCCACCCCAGCAATCATGGTGCGGCTTAGGTCAACTAATACGAATAAAATACAGTTCACTCAACGATTGCCTTTGGGTCCCGAACTCCATATGGGGGGGGAACGTTGTTGTTTGCGAGGTCTCGATCATTTACATGGACCCACTTCTCATTCCATTTGTGGTAATTTGATTATTTATAAACCGTCCCCAACGAGCGAAAGGTTCATTTTGGAACATGATGAATCACTTCGTGCCGACCTCTCGCCCATAAACTTTCCTGCCTCATATGAGAATGGAAAACTGGAACATTTTCTGCATCGGTGGATGAAGAATCACGAACATAAGAATTTCTGGTTTACCATGTTCCCAGAAAGAAGATACTTTTTTTCCATTCGAGAAACGAGGAGCACAACTGAAGTGGCTATACATACAAATCTATTTACGGATCTATATGCTCCGATTGGAACTGGAAGTTCAAGAACTGGCGGCTGGTATACTACCATAATGAAATTGCCTTTTATTTTTAGTATTCGGATAGGATTTATGTTGGCTTCATTGGGAGGCTCGCGTAGTTTGTTACGTCAGCTCCAAAAGGATAAGTTGCATTGGAATCGAGAAAGTTCCGTTCTCTTCATAATTGCATAAAAGGAAATAAACTATGAAAGAAATAGAAATAGAAGATGATAAATTTAAATAAGTTATCGTAGTAGACGTAATTAAGAGATTCAATTAATTTCTTATCTTAGTAAGTCACTATACCTAACATCTCTTGTGATATAATCTTGACTTTTTTCATTTTAGAAGTAACTTTTAAAAAAGTAATCAAACCCAGGAGCCAAGAAGGAGGCGTCAAATTGTTCACCCCAGCGAGCGAAAGGATGTAGCGAGCTTATGGGTCCTCCAAAAATTATTTTGTTGCATGCTATAAATTTTAGAATCAAATAATTATGGGAATGCGTAGGCAAAGAACCAACCAAGAGCAATCAATTATGAGCATGCTTTGTTAATGAAAATCCTATATGAACATGATATCATTAGCGGCCCCCTTTGTAAATCTTTGGAGGGCTCATGTGACCTAAAAAAAGCAAATTCCAGAAATGCTTAAGCTTAAGGGGATCGCAAGAACTCCAAACCCATTTCACTTGGACTGGAAAGATCGAATGGGTCGCACCGAGGATAGAACCATTTCCACTTGGGAGAGAAGGTAGCGAAACGTTTTCTTATAATTGATGCCATGGGATGTGTTAAAGGAGATCCATTGAAGCGTCAAAATGGAGGCATTAGGCACCAGAATCCAAAATACTCAATTAACTCCTAATTAAGCAAAAAAGTGGCCTTATCTAGTTGTTAGATTACTATGTTGTAGCCGTACCAGGGCTTTAATCCCAGCAGCCACACGCTTGCACGTGCTTTTCCCACTAAATAACTCATGATCTATTTATTTCTCCGGCGGAACGACAACCGGAACCTATATTTGCCATTGCCATAAGAGCGCAGAGGCAACTGGTCTTACGAAAGGTCTGCCAATTCCCTGTACTTTCGAATCAGAAGTCAGGTATGAGGGGGCAGGGCCCTAGGTCAGTCACACAGCCTAGAAAACGGAGCCTGTGCTCGAACCAATACGCTTCGCACTTTCCAACCCAGGGAAAAAAATTCTGGTGATAGAAGGAAAGAAGGAGGTAATTGACTAATGGAACGCGAAGATTTGCTTAAAGGAGGGGTTGAGGAGGTACTTGAAGGTGATTGTTCGTATACGAGCTCAGATTGACACGATCTGGGAGAAGAAGAACTGGAGGAATATGGAACTGGTACATATCTATCTGTTACACAGGGATCTGGTACATTGCCAGCAATGGCGAAGCAGAGTAGAGGTCAAGATATGATTTTGGCGGTTCCTCCTCTGGCTCGCCCCATCGCCTGAACCAAGACGTAGTCTGAGACTCAAGCTGCAAGCTGGTGAGGAATCAATTCAAATCAAGGCGATTCAAGGTGCTAAAAAGAAATAAGTATAGGAGTCAGGTTCGGCAGGTACGAATCCTATTGTTGAGAAGTGCCCCCATGTGGTTAAAATGTTAGAGATTTGTGGAACTAAGAAGAAATTGGCCTTGCTTTTCAGAATTCCGATGCAGATCCATCGATTACTAAGCTTTCCTTTCCCACCCATGCTAGCAAATGCATAGCCCATTCCAGAGAAGGGTTTGCAGCTCTTGTAGCTACTCAAAGTGAGCTTTACTCTAATTGATAGATTGAAACGAACTCCCTGGATCAGTTAGTCATGAACATACTCCACTCCTATGGTGCCGACTAGCCCCAATCAATGATCATTACACCCAATAAATGATCTACTTGACTCATTAAGTAAGCTGATTTCTTAACTTCCTCTTTAGATAGATAACAGTTTCGTTAGACTTGAACTATTGCGTATCTTTACTACAAGAGAAAAGAGGAGTACATTTGATAAGCCCAGTCAGAAAGAGAGGTCATTTTTAACGTTTTACAAAAAAGGGTCAGCCTCTAGGGCGCTAAGCAGGATTACTAAAACAGTCCTAAAGCAAGTCCCCAGAACGAGGAGAAAAAGAACAAGAAAGATTCTTTCCCTAAGAGGCCTACAACTCCCGGAATGCAAGAGGCCCGATCGAGAAGGCGGACAAGACTTATGATCCGCCGCCCCTACCATCGCATTCGTCGGCCACCCCATAGAGGACTGTTGGGTCTTCGACGGATTGGGTAGAAAATAAGTAAAAGGATGGCGAGATCACGCTATCCTAAAAGGTGCTGGTTACGACTCCTACGGAAGAAGCAAATGTAGCTCAGGCAGTTCCCGCCGATGAATTATTCTGGGGAGAAGAGCCCTACCCGACTTCTGACGTAGACTGTCCAGCCGTCATCTTCCTTATTATTGCCCATGCCCGATTGGGCTACCTCTTATTTACCGCTTAGCTCATTTACCGCTGGAACTTGGAATGATTGGTCCGTTTCTCTTTACTGCTTGCCCCGCTTGCGAACCCTGACACGATGCTGCTTGCTGATCTCAAGCTGACTCTGCTCACACGGATTCCTCTTAGTTAGCCTGAGTTTGCTGCTTGCCTGGTCGCACTAAAACTAATATCTAACGGTCGACTATATCTATAGGGTATTGGCAAACTGTCCAAACACTTGTTCTTTGTTAATTCTTTTCCACCCCCCGGAAACAAGCAGAAGCCAACGTGCCAAACCAATATGGAAAGTAACCCTACTACATGCTCGTTTAATGGGAGAAATCTCGATCCAATACCCTCAGATTCAACCAAATCAATTGAAGTTTCACTCCCCTGTCTCCCAGCATTTTTTGATGGAATTGGAACTGACAAGCGGTCCTACCAACCCGCTATACTCATCTGTCACCAGTTACCCACCCGAGCTGCACGACCCGTTTTTTCCTGTCAATGAACAACTTGTGAACGTGGACAGCTCTCTGCCGCATCCTGTTTCTGGCAATTTACTATGGGGCTATGATCTGTCCAACCAGACAGATTTGTCGGGGTTCTTACTCTACTCTAATCTGTACTCATTTCTTTTCTAAAGAAAATAACGACCTCCATTCTTTTTTAGAAAATTACACTATACTGGGTAGTAAAAATCTCTATTCTATCTAAAAAGAAGTAGGTTTGGTACGCATTTCCTACTGTCTGTTTTTCCCGGATATTTAAATGGGAAGTATTTCTTTCTTGATTCCCCGGCTAGCATCCTGGACTTCCTCTTATTCCTACCTGCTACGATATGGACTTATTGGAACCTGCTACGATAAGTCAAGACTTTATTTCACTTCTGCCCCTCACCTCTCCTAACCTTTGCTTCTCTGATCTCTAATTCTCCCACTAGTTCTCTCTATTCCTCTGAGGAAGAATCAGCCTCACTTTCTTCTCCCCCTATCTCCTCTCCCCCACAGGCCCCTTGAACCCCATACCAGCCTGTTTCAGTGCCATCAGTATCAATACCACCAGTGGGCAAGGCATTTTCCATGTCAGAATCATGTTTGACATCTCCAGCTCAGTTTCTACTTTCTTTTTTCCTTTATCTTTGCGTTACTTAGACCCCTCTCCCTTCTCTAAAAAGACGATGACTGGAGCGCTGATAGTTCATATCGGGCCTATCAATCACTAGAGGAAAAGGGCTAGGAAAGGCAGGACTATGGGAATGTAATGTAGGAAGATAGAGAGACCTCACCAAGAAAGGGGGACATGGAAGAAGATAGGAAAGTCCATTTGGTTCATTGGAAAAATGTGTGTCTCCCTAAGCTTAAAGGCGGCCTGGGCATTAAGAAGTGGCAAAACACTGAGGTTGGAAAATGCTGAACATGAAGGGTTCAAGTGATGGAGAGCTAGTATCTAAGGGGTAGTAGCTTGCTTACTCATCAATTTCAGCAAGGTTTCAAATTCATTCCAGTGGCGTAGTGTTTTGCTTGGGGTTCCAACCGGAAGCACCTGAGATGGAAGGTGGGCAGGGCTCTGGAGGTGAAGCCAACTTTCAGTCCGATTGATCATGACGAGCGGGGGAAGTGAACTGACAGTCGACTAGACTTAGCGAGAGAGGGACTGATTAAAGCTCACTATCTGCCTGCTCTTTCAGTCAATAGTCCAAGGTAATAGGCTCGGGCCCATGGTATTATAAGTAGGGTAGTACGTTCCGTAGTCGAACCCTTGGAGAGATCCGTCCTCTTCCTGGCTCGTAACGTTAGTAGTTACTCGCTGGTAGCTTTTCTCACTCAATCAAGGTGTCTGAGGTCTAGGTACGAAAAGTAAGGGAGTATGTTTTTAGATGTTTAGGTTACACTAGACTTCTACTTAACTTAAATCCTTAACTTCCAGTAGGGGGGTACGGGTTAATTGAAGGATTCCCTTCATAACCGGACTAGATTGTATGGTTATGTAACCACAGTTTTAGTTGTTTGAACATTTAGAACAAGAACATAAATTCTGCTTGACTACCCTGAGCTTAGTGCTCTGTTTTCTAGACCGAACTTCAGTACTTGACCTGTGATATCTAGTTTCGTTAGCTAGTGACGTTCAGTTTACACCTATTTCCCTACTTTATACACCTATGCCAGCCAATCCGGGGCAGCTTCCCCCCTAAGTCCCACTGTCAATACCCTACCAATGCCCTATTCAAGCACTCTTTACTGCTTTCTGCCTCATTAGATAAGAGTAGGTTACCAGTTTTCCTCCCATATTGCATATCTTGACTATTCCAATCCATAACTTAATGAACTGTAGATGCATCTTCTCACTCATATTCTCAGAGTAGAGTAGCTTCTTATATAGTAGTATTACCTGTACCGACATCGGGAAGTGCCTCGGCATCATCTAACTCTAATACAAGAGATAACCCATTTTTCTCTACCCCAGGTAGCTTACTTAGTGCCACCAAGCCTTATGTTTACTTTTCCTATTGCGTAATTTCTTACTTAGAATGATATGAATTAACTTCACATTATATACGATAAGCCTGCCTATTCCAGGTAATTAATGCCCTACCTAGCCCGATTTGACTACTAACTGTACACTACCTCATCCACTCAATTGACTATTTACTACTTTTGTTTCCTTCTCCTTGCCGCCCTACGTAGATAGTCTTTAGTAAAAACTACTATTCCTATTTACCTACTGCAAAGCACGAAGCCAGGAGCGGAGGGACTTTTTCTAAGGTCTGATTTCCCTGCGTGATATAACTGACTCTCCTAACTGTCCCACCAAGCCGCCCTACTCTTTACTAGTTTCGGTCTGCTTATGGTTGTGTAGCACTACAAATGTTGCTTGCCCACGCGCGTGTTTCCTCCCCAGCGAGTGATTTCACGAGCCAGCGATCAAACTACAAGCGCGCGTTAGCGCTCCTTCGAGCCTCCGCTTGTTGGAGCTTGTTCCCGTTTGCTTCTTCCTCCGCTTGTTTGCAGGGAAATAATATGTTTTGGTGATTGTGAACTAGTCGCTATACTTGGGTTAAGCATCGGAATTGTGAAGAGCAATGAAAAGCTTAGAGAAGTTATACTTTCTTCCGAAAGAGCGGAACAAAAGAACAAAGAAAACAAAGCTATAGCACACACTCCTCCTCAACAAGTGCTAGCGCATAGCGCGATGCTAGGATTTCATTTTGATTTCCTAAACTTATAAAGCATACACATAAGCACCCGAGGATGCCGAATCATCCACTTTGGAGTAATCTAACTCTCTTTCATCCGAACCCACCGAAACATCCAAACCAAAAGCTCCTGTTTCCCCTAATCTTAAGAATCCAAAGCTTAAGCCAAATTTGCAGCTAGAATAGAGGGGAATAAAAGATTCCAGTAGCCAAGCGGGTCTATAACCACAATAGGGATACCCCCGGAAATTCAGCAGTTGAAGTTGATGATTTGTTTGAACATTTTGCGTCTGTGTTCAAAGTATGTAGGATCCGATCCACCTTAAGCTATGGGGCCTGAGCCTATTCCTAAAGCATAGTCCCTCAAAATATAACGTATAAAGAAGCCTAGGCCGACGCCGAAGCCTAAACTGAGGCATCCGAGTCCGCGGAATCAAAAGCAGAACAAAATGCTGTTTCATACGACACATCATAAGAAGCTAGAGATAGCTTTTCAGACGCTAAATTAAACCGGAGATTTGAGAATGAAAAAATTCCAAATCCACCGAGTAAGGATATATGGCATCCGAATACGTTGTTTAAGACGCCGAATCCGCACCTGCAGAATAGAAAAAATCTTCCAAATCAGAAAATGAAACTTGCAGCGATCTTACTCACACAATCAATCAGAGAGAACACATCAACAATTCCAAATGAGAATGAGAACAAATTTGCTGGTAATTGTAACTCAGTGTATAAACGATACAAAAGTCTCAGAAGAGAAATTTCCCAATTCTATCTATAATGTTTTTCGATAAAAAAGAAATCACAGAAACAAAGGCCTTATATAGGCGATGTAAGGTAAAAAGGAATTAAGATAAAACCATCTTTATTTACTCTTAATCACTGTACGGTTGCTATCTCAGTAGTGCGGCCATCAAAGAGCTGATGTGGCTAAACCGATTTCTAACGGCCTGACACTATAGGCGGACAGAACTCCTCCAGTAACCCCCTTCGCATCCTCTCCATTACTGTTGCTTTGGGTCCCTTTGTCAGTCTCAACGCTAATTCTAGCGTCCCCATCTGTGTTGGCCCCCTTGTCAGCGAACCATTCAATTAATACGGGCTGCCCTTCACTCCTGCCCCTTTCTTCTCCTCCCTCCGTTCTTCCTTCAAATTCTGACCACCCAACAGCTATCCCCAAATCAACTGGCCACGCTGCAATCCTTAGCAAAATTCGTGTCCTCACGAATAAAATCTGGCCATTCCCTAGCAATACGATCATAATCCTCCCATGTAGCCTCGTCTTCCGACTGATTGTGCCATTTTACCAGTACCTGCGGTGTCGCCGCATTCCGCCTTTTGATCATCCTTCTCGCAAGAATCAACTGAGGGCTAGGCTGCATAGCAACCCCTGGTCCCAGCACCGGTAAAACCGGGTTAATTGACTGGTTGCTACCCACCTTCTTCTTAAGTTGTGAGATGTGGAAGACGGGGTGAATTGTAGAGTTTGGAGGGAGGTTTAACTTGTAAGCTACCATGCCGATTTTCTGAATCACCTCAAACGGACCATAGTACCTTGAACTAAGTTTTTGATTGCGCAATCCTGCCACTGTGACTTGCCTATAAGGCTGCAATTTAAGGTAGACCCAATCACCAACTTCTAATTTCCGCTCGCTTCTATGTTTATCTTCATATTGCTTCATCCTTGCTTGTGCTCTCATCAAATTAGCTTTTAATTGAGCTAATGTCGCTTGTCGGTCTCTCAGGATTGAGTTAACTGACTCCACTTGACTTCTAGGTTGGCTGCCCAAGGACAATTGAGGGGGTGCGTAGCCATATAGCGCCTCAAAAGGGGTCATCTTGATTGCACTGTGAAAACTCGAGTTATACCAGAATTCTGCTAAACTCAGGTATTGGGCCCACTTGTTTTGCTTGTCAAACACCATGCTTCTCAAATAGCTCTCTAGACACTGGTTAACCTTCTCGGTTTGTCCATCTGTCTGTGGGTGGTATGAAGTGCTCATTCTGAGTTGAATTCCCAATTGTTTCATTAATTCTCTCCAAAACTTGCTTGTGAATATCGGATCCCTATCTGAAATGATATTGAGAGGCAATCCGTGTAGCTTGTATACATTTTCCATGAACACCTGAGCTACATCACTTGCTGAAAATGGGTGAGATAGAGGGATAAAATGGGCATATTTAGTTAACCGGTCTACCACCACTAAGATCACTTCCCTCCCTTTCGATTTGGGTAAACCCGTTATGAAATCCATACCAACACTCTCCCAAGCTTCCTCAGGTATTGGCAAAGGTTGCAAAAGACCTGAAGGAGCTATATATTCAGACTTATTAATTTGGCAATTTTCACAATGCTTAACAAACTGATACACTTCTTCTCTCATTTTCTGCCAGTAAAACATTCTTTTAACTCTTAGGTATGTTGCATTAATACCTGAATGACCACCCAAGCTTGAATCATGTAACTCCTTCAGTATTGCTTGTCTCAATTCCCCTTTTGCCCCTATACATATTCTTCCTTTGAATCTCAATACACCTTGATATTCAGTTAAGTGGTGACTACTTTCTGACCCAGCGAGTGACTACTAACGTTACGAGCGAGGAGGCAACTTCTTCTTCAGTGCAACAATCCACTCATCTCCTTCATAGCTTTTCACTACATCATGCACCCAGTGTGGCACTAGTTCACTCAACATAACCAATTTTGCACTCATTTCTCCTTCTTCTTCATCATGCCCTTCCCTTCTGGACAAGGCATCTGCAACTCTATTTTAAACACCCTTTTTGTACTCTATAGTGTAATTCAGACCCAACAGCTTGCTTAGGCCCTTGTGCTGCATAGGTGTGTTCACCTTTTGTTCTAGTAAGTACTTGAGGCTAACCTGATCAGTTCTTATCAAAAATTCGGTTCCCAACAGATAATGTCTCCATTTGGTCACTGCTGTAAATAAGGCCATCAACTCCTTCTCATAGGTGGAGAGAGACTGGTTCCTTGCCCCCAATTTCTTGCTAAAATAGGCAACAGGTCTCTTATCTTGCATTAGAACAGCTCCAATTCCATGTTGGCATGCATCAGTTTCAAGGATGAAGGGTTTATGAAAATCTGGTAACTTAAGAACAGGAGCACTCACCATGGCCTGTTTGAGCTCCTCAAAAGCTTGTTGAGCTGCTGGATTCCAGCCAAACCCACTCTTCTTGAGCAAATCAGTGAGAGGGTGAGAAATGACACTATACCCCTTGATGAATTTCCTGTAATAGCCTGTCAAACCCAAAAATCCTCTAAGTGCCTTGATGTTCTTAGGAACTGGCCAATTCACCATTGCTGCAACTTTAGATGGATCAGTTGCCACTCCTTCTCTTGATATTATGTGCCCCAAATAATCAATCTGGTTAACACCAAAAGCACACTTGGATTTCTTTACATACAACTGGTTTTCTTCCAAAACTTCTAAAGCCTTTTAGAGATGCCCTATGTGTGCTTCAATACTCTTGCTATACACCAGAATATCATCAAAAAAAACCAGAATAAACTTCTATTCCTGGCTCGTAACGTTAGTAGTTACTCGCTGGTTTAAAGATGAGGTTCATTAGGGCCTGAAAAGTTGCAGGAGCATTGGTTAGCCCAAATGGCATAACCTTAAATTCATACAAGCCCTCATGTGTGCTGAATGCTGTTTTGTGCACATCTTCATCTCTCATTCTTATCTGGTGATATCCACTTCTCAGGTCTAATTTGGAAAAATACTGTGCACCATCAAGCTCATCCAACAAATCATCAATCAAAGGAATTGGGAACTTATTCTTGACTGTATTCTCATTCAACTTCCTGTAATCAATGCACATACGCCAGGTTTCATCTTTCTTTTTCACTAGAAGCACTGGAGAGGAATATGAACTGGTACTGTTTTGGATTAGGTTATTTTTAAGGAGTTCCTGTATGATTTTCTCTATTTCCAACTTCTTAAAATAATAAAATCTATAAGGTCTTAGGGTGATTGGAGTAGAGTTAGGCTTGAGGGTAATGTGGTGATCAATATCTCTTTTAGGTGGTAAATTTTTAGGTTCTTCAAAGAGGGATTGGAATTGATTCAGGACTGGTAAAAGAATGGGATTGATTTCTGGTTTAGGGGTGTTTGTAATTCCCTCTACCCTGAATACTTGTGCATAAATGACTTCATTACCCTTTTTCATCTCCTTCTCAGGATTTACAATCTTTTCACAGATTATCACCTCAGCTACCTCCTTTCTCTGCACCAGTTTGACTGTTTTACCCTCCTTCTTCATTGCCATCATTCCTTCTCCATAATTCACTGCCATTGTTCCCCATAGTGATAACCAATCAATGCCTAAGAGGATATCATAGCCAGGGACTGCTAAAACCCTCAAATCATACTCAAAAGGGTGCTCATTCAAGTCAAACCTGACCTTTGGGCATATGGCTGTAGAACTCATTTTGCTTCCATCTGCAATTTTCACCTTGAGGGGGCTGGTTGCAACAACAGGAATCTCTAGGTTCTGTAGTAAGGAAGGGTTTATGAAAGAATGGGTGCTCCCAGAATCAATGAAGGCACAAATGGGAACTTAATTGATGGATCCCTTATAGGTTATAGTTTTGTTGTTGGAACTTTTAGGACCATTCAGGGAAATTACGACACTCTCTTCTTGCTCATCCTCAACCTCCTCTTTGGTTTTATCTTCATAGTTCAGAATTTCATCAATCTCAACATCCTCATCTTCCCCCTCTACTGCACCCATAGTATGTAATCCCTTGTTACACCTATGACCTTGGAACCACTTTTCATTGCATCTAAAACACAAGCCCAGGTTTCTCTTTTGATCAATTGTCAGATTTTGCTGAGGGTTTTGTTGAGGTCTTGGTGGTGGCCTAGACTGGTTGTGAGTCTGAGGTCCTGGTGGCCATCTTCTGGCTGTTGAATCAGGAGGTTTGATAGGTCTAACTGGAATGGTATTTTGGGGTCTGAGGAACAAAGGTTTCTTATCTGACGGCCCAACTGCCATCTCAACCTCTTGGGCCACATTGAATGCCTCATTCAGATTTTGCGGTTTGAAAAGGTTGATAGTGGTTTGCAACTCCTCTTTGAGCCCACTGATGAAACTCCATGTATAAAAGTAATCATTCTTAATACTAGTCTCAGCCATCAGCCTCGATTTGGCCCTTTTAAATTCAGTAATGTACTCTTCTAGCATATGCTCAGCAGCTCCTACCAAAGGCAAAAGGATGCTTATATGGATCAGCCTACTTTTTATATGTTACGTCCTTCCCCTTTCTTTTGTTGTATTAAGTGGGTCAGGGAGCCCGTGCTTTTTCTTACCGGGAAACACGTCGCTAGCCTAAGGCAGGCTTCGCTATCTTCCCGAAGCTGGCATTTTCCAATGGTTTGGTTTTTGCCCACTCACTTATATGGGTACAAGGGGCTTGACTATATTTGACTTTTGGTAATGAAGTTTAGCTGGAGTTAGAGTGGGTTGATCTAGCCGCCCTAATTAACCCGGTTGAAGATCACATTACTAAAATCCGAATGATGATTTAATAATCCGGTGTGAAATGGCATCTTTTCAGAAGTCAGATAGACCGTTGGAAGGTGTTAGCGCACATCATTTTTCTATAATAGAAATTGAGCTCCGAAGGCAACCCACTTTGCCCCTCCCCTCTTAGCACGCCCCTTAAAGGCCACTCCACTAAAGAATTTCTTTATATAGTAGTCGGCACGAATACCTTCGTTTAAGATAAGATGAATGGAGTCACTTTAAGTATCTTCCTCTCCAAGTTGATTCTATGGGTCGGGTGGGCAAAATGGAGATAAAAGATAGATTGATCCGGGTGGAAATCCCACTCAAGGGCTGGTGGGAAATGTAGGACGCGGGTAGGACTCATTCTTTACCGTAGAAAGGAAGTCAAGATGAACATATGAATTCATCAGCTGTGGAATCAGGTGGAAAGGTATTATTTATTCCTATGGTGACTTTAGTAATATGAAAACTCAGTTTTTTATCAATATAAAAATTAGATACAATATATAAATTCTATAATAATAAAATTATGTAATGTAGGAGAGATGGCCGAGTGGTTGAAGGCGTAGCATTGGAACTGCTATGTAGGCTTTTGTTTACCGAGGGTTCGAATCCCTCTCTTTCCGTTTCTTTGAATTCTCCAATGTTCTTGGTCACAATGTATCAAATAAAATAACAATTGATAGCACCCTTGCCTTTTTTTATGTTTCAGATTGGGACGAATCACTGGTTGTTGTCTGCGCCTACAGTCGACATCTTTTACAAATTTGACGAACGGAAAGGCCAAAAAGGAAACCCTGTCCATTGACTAATCTTGATGCAGCTGCAGAGCTTGGTTTAATGTGGAGCCGTCGTACTGTAAAGAAAGTTCAAACTAACTTCAACTAATGGAAACGAGATTCTCAGTGGTTCCACCATAAAAAATACTTGAATATGAAAAGGTCATGTACACTTGCTCAAAATCTTATATTTTGTGATTCTGTTTGAAGTTTATTTGGCTTGTAAGTACACACATCTTAGGTACTACACACATAATGGTTGTTATTTCCTGGCTCGTAACGTTAGTAGTTACTCGCTGGATCAATTTTATCCTTTTTTGTCCTTATTGCATAAAGTACTGACAGATACCAAAGGTGTTCGATGGACTGTTTTGTAAATAAGTAAGTTGGGCGGAGCTTTCTCAATCAACTTCATTAAAAAAGCAAGAAAGACTTCAGAAAGAAAGTTCTCATTCCAGTCTCGCCTTGCACGAACTAAGAAGCAAGAGATAATCTTGGATTTCCTTCTATCTGGGTTGAGTGACTACCTTAATGAAATTTGGGTTTTGAATTTCCCTGAAAACAGCTTTTTTTGGCCCGGCTATGGTCGATGAGTCTTGTTACCGGTGATCCAAGTGTGATATGATACGATAGAGATTCCCTCCCTCTGGGAAGAAAGGAGAGGAAAAAGCTAACATGTCCGTAGGCTTAACGAAGAAGTCCATCCCACTTAACTCCCGCTTTGAGGGCAGGTAACCCGTAGTGGCAGTAAGGAGACCAATATTCCAATAGGCCTTTCTTTAGCATCGGTAGATATCACCACATCATACTAGCATTATATCTCATTGCCCGGTCCTGTGTGAATCTGCATAAAGCCAACCGCATCACAGGTTCTTAATATTACGGCACTAACCACTTAAAAAAAAGGCTGACAAAATCAAGATGGGGAATGGAATTGCTTTTATCCTTCCTTATAGCATGCTCCTAAGGTCAGGCCAAAGAAATTTCTCTATCAACGAATAGACCCAGGAATCACAGTAAAGCGCTAACAAGTTTATAATAAAGACATGGCACAGCTGGGTGCAGGAATAGTGCTGCCTTTTGCCCCGGGTCATCCTTTACCGGCTGTTGGGCTTGTTCTGCGATTGGTGGGAATGGTGCTGAAGTGGATGAGCACCGCTTGGTTGACCATGAACTTTCTTGTTATGCTGGAAATTCACTTGGGGCCATGCCGGGGTAAAGTGGGGTACCCCTTTTTTGGACTGTATCCCCCTTTTTTATTTCCACCGTGTGGGTGGTCAACGTGCACTTATTTCTTAGTGAATGGCTTTTTTCAGAGGAACAATCTCACTAAAAGTGGGAATTGGTGGCTTTAGCATTGTTGTAGTGAACGATTCTTATTTCTTTCGGCCCTAAACCTTTAAGAAGAGAGATTTCCTTTGTCAGGTAATGTACCGGCTTACCAATTGCATGAAGATCGTTACAAATTGACTTGAATCGACGTAGATACTCATCTAGCGAGGATGACGAAGACGACCACGAATGAGCACTTAAGATGAGCATTTCTCTTTTGGTTTGGATGGAACTAGCGAAGCGAAGAGAGAACGGATAGGGAATTATTAAACTATGTTTTAGAATTACAACGTTGTTACCAAAAGGCCTTTATATCATGTGATGACGGCTGATGTTTGGCAAACAGTGTTTTTCTTAATGAACTCTATTTTAGAATTATCTAAAAAATCAAACATGGGGTTTAATCTTCAAAGAAGAGGAGCTAAGATGCTGGTGAAAACACAATTTGCTACTAGCATAAAGGTTGTTCGTAGTGACAATGGGCAGGAATTTTGAAATCATGAAATCTACTTATTTTGCAAAACTCATGGTGTGATTCATCAACATAGTTGTGTTGACACTCCACAAAAAAATGTGGTAGTTGAAAGAAAGCACCGACAATTGCTAAACATTGCTAGAGCTCTTCGTTTTCAATCAAACCTTCCATTAGAATTTTGGGGTGAGTGTATCCTCAACTCATTTGATTAAAAGGCTTCCTAGCACCGGGAAATACACCCTATGAACTCCTTTTTAACAAAGTCCCCGCCACCTTCGTATTTTTGGTTTTTTATGCTATGCTCATAATTCCAATATAAAACATAAATTTGATAGTCGTGCCAATCCAGGGATCTTTATTGGTTATCCATATGCACAAAAATTATTTAAGATTTATGATCTAGCCAGCCACAAAATTGACACTAGCAGAGATGTAACTTTCTTTGAAACAACATTTCTCTTCCAAAAAGCACGCACACCTCCTAGTTCCACCCTGTCCTTCCCTTGCCAATTGCTGACAATAACGACTCAGGTGAATTCACTCGCGAAAACTCGGATTCACCATCTCCCTCTATCCATCCTGTATCTACACAGGAAAACTCCACTCCAAATTCTATCGAAATTCCACATGCCACAGACACGTCCCGCTAAACCCGTCGTTCTGATAGGGCCCGCCAACCGCCATTTTATTTGCGAGACTACCATTGTTCCACTACCCAAGCTCAATCATCTTCTTCCTTTAGACCGTTAAGTAAGAAGCTAGATTCCACGCTTTTAGGACGAGATCTTAAAGGTATGATAAAAAGTCCTCCACCCCCCTTCCTTGAACGATATCAGAGAATGAAATGGTTCTTGTCTTTGTGAGCTGAGAATTTCTTTATCATTTATCATAATCTCAAAAAATACTGTTATACCGGTTGCCCCCGGAAACCCCATCTTCAAGCTTCCGGTACATTAGATGGGCGTAGTTGTGCGGGAGGAACTCAGCGGTCACATCTTCTTCTTTTTGAAAGGCGAGCTCGCCACTGGCTTTCAGTTTGCCGGAAATCTTTCTTATAATAGTAATCTCAGTCTATGTTAACGAGGGCTAAGTACAGTTAAATCCTTTTTGGTTGAGTTTTGACTCCGAGCCGAGGATTTGTGCTTCTTTTTCCAGCTTTTTGTGGTATATGGAAGCTCAGAATTCCAGCTATGGGAGGAGAGGAATTCCCAAGTAATTTAGACTAATAAAATGAAGACATTGCTAATTAGGACTGAGCAGTCGAGTCTTTGTGAACGACACCTAGATAGCCCGCCCAGTGAGGCAGATTTCATTCTCAAAGGCGGAGACTTCGTCGAATGCATAAGGAGAAAGACAAACCACTATATATGATAATATGAACAAAAGAATGAAAGATTTAAAAAGAGGGAAAGCAACTGAAGAAGGGGAAGCTTCAAGCAGCTAGCCAAGGACTTATTTTTGTTCACAATCGGTTGTCACCAAAGTAGAGAAAGTAATATCATATAGAAAGAGAGAGCGCTTTTACTCTATTCTGTGGGAATATGCTCCCGACTCTAGCAGACGAAACCATACTCTAGACCCTAACATCTGCTTTGAAACACCAACTCAGCAACCAAACAAAGACTCGAAACCCAATAACCCTACACCAGTAGTCATCGACCTCCCCGACTCGGACTCCGACTCTGACAACAGTGCAAATGACGAAACGGGTTCATCTTGAACTCCGTCATGAGAGGCTCTCTCAAGAGAAATTGACCCAGCGAGTGAAACGTAAGTGGAACGAGCGAGCGGAAGCATCCCAGTTCTCTGATTAGCGAGGAATTAGAGATTGTGGATAATTACACATACCCGATTCTGCTTCAAGCGTGTGCAATTAGAGGTTGTGAAGTAGAAGGAAAGGAGAAAAATAACCACGTTTTGAAATTGGGATTTGGGTGTGATGTTTCTGTTGTTAATACACTGATTAATATGTATTAAGCTTGTGGGAACTTAACTTGCGAGATGCACGTCAGGTGTTTTATAGAAGTCCCATGTTGGATTCTGTTTCTTGGAATTCAATTTTAGCGGCGTATGTGTGGTTGGGTGATTTGAGCGAGTCGGTTTGGATTTTTAACAATATGCCCGAGAAGGAAAGGGATGTGTTTACCTCAAATTCTATGATTTCTTTGTTTGGAAAGAGTAATATGGTGGAGGATGCAGAGAAGGTGTTCGATGAAATGGGTCACAAAGATGTTGTCTCCTGGAGTGCCATGATTTCTTGCTATGAGCAGAATGGTATGTCTGTTAAAGCACTAGAGCTGTTTGCTAAAATGAATAGCGAATATAGGTTAGTTGATGAGGTGTTAATGGTTACTATTCTCTCTGCATGTGCACAAATTGGGGTGATTAGACAAGGATAAATTCATCATGGGTTTATTATAAGGCTTGGTCTTGATGCTTATATTAACATTAAAAACGCACTAATGCACATGTACAGTAGTTATGAGGATGCCGAATCGGCAAAGAAAATCTTTAATTTAAGCGAGAATTTGGATCAGATTTCGTGGAATTCTATGCTATCTGGCTACATGAAATGCGGTCAAATTGAAGATGCCAAGTTACATAATGTCCCGAAACAAGACCAGCGGGGCTACTACATAACATGGGCAAGTAAGTTAAGTCAGTCGCGAAAGAACCCCTTCTTATTCTTCTCCGCACCCCGCACCGGGCATTGAGATGCAACCTAAACAAAAGGAAGAGTCAATCGAATCATTTTGCCTTAGCCGGGTCATTCAACACAAAATAAAGAAGTCGATACTGGCACTACCCACGCCAAGGCTTAATTCTGTCTACTGCAAGGGGTTGGAAGCTGGAAATGACATATGTAATGGCCTCGCTCCACCTCTTTCTCATCTCCTTTCTTTTCCATTCATTCCTTTGTTCATCCCTCGGCGGGTTCTCTCTGGACCCACGATCATTCATCGATTTATTAAGCTTGCAAACTTGCTTCTCCAGCGGTAGGTGGGGGTGCATAAACAGTTTAGTTCAAATATCCCTGAATGTGATCATGATTCCCTTTCCAATCAAAATGCCTCTTTCGAACATTCGATTCTCATTATTTCATATAGTAAGTCAGATTTTCTTTCTTTTGTCGTCAACAAGAAGAATTGAAACCAATTTGATAATGATTCCGCGAGCGAACGCACTGGAAAGACGAATGCTTTCATTAGAACGAATGAAGAAGGAAGCACTACTGGGAATCATAGGAAGCATCCGTTACTGAATAAAAACTCTTTTTTAAACCACCTGCCTAAAGAACCCTAGGCTGCTACTGATTGAGATCCCTTGACCCTTCCTGTTGGTTGGCTCGCTACATCCTTTCGCTCGCTGGGTCGCATCATTTCTTCCTTTTCTCTATATACCACAATTCTATCTCTAGAAATGGAAGGTCTGTTTACTTATCTGCTTGCTGGGAATCGATCGATAAAGATGCCACTTTGTCTGAGGGACAACTTCTCAATAATGACATCTTCCGCTCTGGCTGGGCATTGGGAAGCGAACATGTCTGATTTTTTTGAGGGCACCTGCGAATCACTTCACTCCCTCCCCAAGAAAGGGGAATTGGTCCTGTCCTGCCCCGACCTACTAGTCCTCGAGATGCCTCCGCACAGCCCAAGACGTCAGTCTACTAGGTAGTTAGAATCGTCCTCTCCTAACTGAATAGCACACTCGCTCCCGCAAGTATTGGACCAATGAGCTGTCTCCCCACAGAGAAAAAACTGGACCTTGTCTTCCGCTTGGACTGAGACAGAATTCGAGGAGAAGGATAAGAAAGACTAGTTCGTCAAGCCAAGGTCTTACGTACGCCCCATGATGAGCCCCAGCTAGAACTTCCAAATAAATCGGGTTGGAGCCGCGCACTATCGATTGTTCTGGCGCTTTTCTCATTAATAGGAAAATAAATCCATTAAGTAAGGATTGATAAAGTGATCTACGAATGATTCCTGGGATCAGAGTCTGGCTTGCCCGCTATGAAAGAAGGGACTTGGCTAATGCTTTTCCTTGACCAATGTCTCATGATCGAGATGCTGTGCCCCAGGAAAGAAAGGTGAACTTGATGCCGTAGCCAGGGTAGGTCGTCCAATTCCGATGCTCTCTTCCACTGCTTGATCCGTGGTAGACTTGACGAAGATGATGAGATTGGATGAAAGGAGACTTAACTACTTGAGTGATCTCGCTATTTACGTGAAATCTAGCTCCCCCCCTGGAGTTCTTTACTTGGATACCGTGCTCTTAAATAAATCACTCCCCAAAGGAAAAGGGGATCTTACACAGAGGAGGAAAGCCATAATAGAGTGCTCAGGGCAAGCTGACACTACTACAGGTTATGAAAGATCTGTAGGACTGATCGGGCCAAGCCCCTCTGAAACCGGGGAAAGAAAGAAAGCTGCCCATTAAATCAATAAGTAAACTACGACATATCATATATAATCCAATTTGATGAAATTCTCCTTCTTTTGTCTTCGGGAACCCATGCTTTATGAGGAGCAGTCGATGGACTTGGCCTAAGTAAGCTTCCTGTGGTATTCCCAAAGATATTGATCCCAGTGGGAGCGAGAAAGCGGTAGAAGGATGAGGTCTGAAACCGAGAGGGGGGAGCACCGCTGGGAAGAGCGATGACTCATGGGTTTGGGGCGCGATAGCCACAGCTGAAAGAAAGGGCCTGGCGTCTTCATTCATGGGTAAAGTCTCACGAAGATGAGTAGGAAGGATTGGATGCTAATGCTAATACCGGAACCATAGAGCTTTTTCTTTGCATTTGCTTTGGCATGAGTCCTGCTAACTGCACATTCCATTCCGAAAGAGCGGAACTTAGAAAAAAGTAGAAATGCGATGAAAGGATACTGCTTGGACTAAGATGAAACTTACCGAGGAAGGCTAGTCAGAAGGACCAACGACTACTTACTTTTACAAAACCAGTGAGAACTGAGGGCGAACCCCAATTCTCGATTCGCGGACTCGTCCTGACTTTAGGGAAGGGAATGAAGGAAGTTATTCCCTAATTTCCCAAAATAGTAGTTACCAAGTAAGAAGGTTCAAAGCAAGGAAGGAATAATTGATTGTAAGAAAACTAGGTTTAAGGAAAGAATTGGACTTAGTTAAAGAAAGACGATACGATCTTAGGCTCGTCACCTCATATTTGATGATTTAGTAGGATCCACTTTGCTGAATGAAGTGGACGAAGGAGTGAAGCTAGGTCAGTCAAAAGATAAGATCTCTCTTCGGTGATACTTTGAAATAAAGCAAGGCTATGGGATTGAATCTCACCAACGAAAGAAGAGATAAGGGTGCCTCATTTGTTGGCGAGGCTCCGATCCACTCATTTCTTCCTCATGGAAAGTATATTTACCCCTGGTAGCTACGGTGGTAGCTACAGAGGTAGTAGTATATCCGCACCCTTCTACCAAACCAAGCTCCACCAACAAGGTTTGTTATTCGGTCACCAACTAATTGTAGTTTAAATTCCCGCCAAGCAACTAGGGTTTCCCCTCTCCTAGCTTAATGATGTTAACTTTCTTAATCACATTAAATCCATTAAATCCCCAAGAAACCTATTAAAACTAGATACTGTGTGGGCTGTCCATACTTTTTGTTATACTGCGACTGATGTAACATCATCATGAAGATACAGTGACTACATCATAATAAAGAATGAATCCTTAATTTATAAATTCAGTTGGTTATATGTATGATTCAACTAAATGCTGGCCTGATAGCATCTTAGTTAGCAAAAGAGTCTCCATCGTCCATTAAAATGGAGAGGATATGGCTCTAAGAATAGTCTTCAGGAAGACTTGGTTTTGAATAGGTAAAATCAAGGAATAAACAAGTAACAAACAAGTACAACACCAAAGCTATGGATGCTTGTTTAATGATGAGTGAATTTCACACTAATAGAGTAGCAAGTTGGGTAACCTACCAAGTAGCAGTATTCTAATTACGGAATTGTTTGGCACCTCACTCCAAATTGTCCCAGACCTGAGGTCCCGAGTCTCTCACAACTTTGTAAATATTCTATACAACTACAGCGAGAATGACGTCATTTAGCCGAGACGTTGATTTTAGTTCCTTGGGTCTGTTGCGTGAGGCTGATCTGGAGGATCTTTGGTAAGCATTGAATCCCCCGCTGGGGGCTAATGCCGATGTGTCAGACTGGTGACGTGGCAGAAAAGTAGAAGATTTGTCTTTGTTAAACCGGTGTGTCATGGTAGTCCTAACTATTCTATATCGATGGAGCGGCAACACGACACTCGAGCGAGAACAGCACGCGCATAGAAGCGAGGGGGGTCACAGTATCGATTAAACAAAGAAAAGTTAGATTCTGGTCTCTTTCTTAGCCCCATTTTATAAGAGTTCATAGCAAAGGGACGGGAGTAGACTAGACTGACCTTATTAAGGCCATGCCATTCGTGAAAGGGGAGAAAGCCAATTCAACAACCGAAGGGCGGGTTGAGAGTGGATGCTTTTCTAAAGAATTTCTTGCGCGCAAGCGTATCAGAAAGATAACTACTCTATTTCCGCGGGATCTTAGGCTATCGTTGACCTGCTTCCGTCGCTCCATATAAAGAACTCTCACAAGAATAGAGTGCCCGGGGAAGCCATCCCTCATTCTTCTTTCATTAATTGAGAATCACTCTAAAATAGAATTCTCTCGAGAATGGTATCATCCTTTAATGCATAAGAAGGGGGTGTGCTATCTTATGTCTAGCAAAGATGGCGTAACGACAAGGCTTTAATACCTACTAGCTTGCACGAGAAGGAGCGAATGGACGGAGAAAGCCTCTTTTCGGCTATGTTGTTGTAGTTGATGGAGTTGAAGTCATAAGCAGTCAGTAGTAAAATAATCTCACTGAACATTGGATTATATACAACCTCGTGATCTTCATTCATTGATTGATTCAAGGTACGCTATAGCTTGTTTCCAATACTCAGCGTCTTATGTGAAGAATCCTTACATCGGATGGGAACAATAGCACCTGATTTGAAACCGCTTTGAGTGAGTGTTCAGGAGGAAATGAACCAGTGTCTAACTTATTGTCTCAACGGGGGGGCAGCACTTCGACTATGGCTTCCGGTCCAAGAACTACTATTCGGCTTACGAAAGGGTATGAGCTAGACTTGAACCAGGGTAAACAAAGACGAGTAGGGCTGATCGACCTAATCCTATGTTTTCGGACTTCTTTGTCCCGATGGAATCCACTATTCAATTGACGAACGGGACTTTCTTCCCCGACTCTGACCTTCCTTACTGACTTGCTAATAACTCATTGAGGAAAGCCATTCATCGCGGCCTTGCTGGCCCGTGATTTACCGCTTACTCTTACTAGACTTGAATCCGGCTGTTAGCAATAAAATAAGAAGAATAGGCTGCTTATGTCATTCTCTTTTTCCTCTTCTTCTTTCTACGGAATTCTATTCCAGACTCACGTCATGAGTAGAAAGCGCGGGGCGTGGTCTAAAGAGCTGTCTTGCCACCAACTAAATAGCGGGTTTCCAAGGTGAAGCCTACTGTCGAAAGCAAAGAATGAAGGCAATGTTCTTTGAAATCCGCATGAGAGATGTGGATTGTGATGAAGAGTTAGAGGGTTCCCAATTCCCTCTCCCGAATGTAGGACCAACTGCACGCTTGACACTAAAAGAGCATGACGAAGTAGAGTGGACCCGACCCCTTGCTTTTCGTTCTCTTCCCCCAAGAAAAATAAATCTCTTTCACTAAACTAAATAGGGTCACATTTGTCAAGGGATCGTTCACTGAGGTAAATAGGACTAGAAGTCCGATCAGCCTATCTGAATCCACAAAGTCCGCCCATGGGATTTAGTTTGTTGAAGTTACTAAGCAGGATCTAGTGGTCTTCCAGCTTCCCAAGTTATTTAGCTTTCGCGTCCGTACTACCCGATTTATTATATTGAGAGATCCCCCTCTTTCTATCTAAAGTTGGAAGTTAGTTCGCTTTCCCTGAGGGAGCGTCTTTGTTCCAGGCACCCAGGGCTAAGGTCTCGTGCTCCTAGCCCCCGAGGAAGAGAATAATAGGGTCTTCCCTAGTCATAGAAGGAGGAGCTATGCTAGTCCTGAGAGTCCGTATTTGGTCCACTAATTTATCTATCTCCGAGTGACTTATAAAGAAGAGGGACCTATCCGAGTCCACCAATTCTTGTCATACTAGTCTCGTATCATAGGATTCTGCTTTTCACATGCATTCTACGTTCCAAATCGTCTACTCTCATTGAGTTGAGGTAGCCTCTTCTATCTCGACATTGAGGTAACCCCGCTAACTTAACTCCGACGACAGGCTATCCCGAGGGGGATGAGAAAGGCAGGCTGTCACGATTGAATGCTAGAGTAGAGTGGGTCGCTTACTTAGTGTACCCGCAGCGGGCCGTGGCCAATCTCTCCTTTTGGGCAAGCACTCAGATAGTTATCCGATCATCCAAGTATGGGAATAGGAGTACGATCAGGATAAGGCCGAACCCACCTAGGTTTAGAATAGGGATCCTGTAGCTAAGGAAGCCTTGAGGAGGAAGATGTCGCCGATATTGAATTCCTTCCCCTAAGGCTGTTACTGAATAAATCTGGTAACTAATGCCGCCAGAGAGGTGAGTATCGCCGCATCGCCTACGAAAACTTCTTTTGCTTCACCAGTATCTGAGACTACTTCTGTCGCTTCAACGAAGGATCTACTTAAATGAAAAGAATTATTTCACCGAGTAGTGGAACGAAATCTGTCTCTGTCTCCCGATGGGATGCTTTTTACTAATTGGATGACTTACAAGTCTGATGTATCCTTCATTGTCGGAGGAAAGATAGGAATTCATTAGCTGGTCCTCTTAGTGAGAAAGTGAGGGAATAGCCTTAAGGCAATGGAGTGAAAAAATAAACCTTGAAGAAGTTTTGCTTGGAATTGACGAGACATAACGTCATCCTTTAGTTTTGTGTCACGCTTTGATCAATAGAACCTCTAAGAGCAGGGTTCTACTTATACTATAGTATAGGAGAAGGAGAAGAAAAAAAAGTCTGCTATAGCGGCCCACTGTCCCCAATCGTTATTTTGATGTCAGCCGTCTTTATATGACATTTCACTGCCAGTAGTCAGCTTTCAAGTGACCTGTAGGGCTCCTGCCACAAGGATGGCTAAGCTTGCTCCAGGACAGGAGTGGTGGAAGATAAGGCAAGAAAGAAAAGTGCCATTTCCACCACAATAGATTTTGCGCTTCCTCGAAAGAAGCCAGAGCAGAAGAGAATCCTTCTCGGTTTTACCTAAGAAAGTTAAGTATCTATTACTCGTACTTGCCCAATAAAGAGTACAGCGCCTTCCTCCTCTTGTTATCTGATCGCTTAGAGCAGTCAATCTACCCGGCGAAGGCCCATCCTGGCAAGCGCTGTTTCATTTCCCCTATTTGTGTGGTCCTTACACTTTTTGTTTGGTAAAGGGATTGGTCGTAGTACCTCCCCCGCCGTCTGCTTGGTTATCCAGTGCTGGACCCCTTCTCTCGGCTAATATTTTTTACACTGGTGGTAGGAAGACGGCACGACTTTGTTCGTGTGGATCCAAGGCCTTCCCAGTCACATATGGTACGATGGCCTGAAGTCCACGACCTCAAATCGCTGAGTTCCACGCAGCCCTCCTACAGCAACCTCGAGCTTGATATAGCCGATGCTCTTCTGCGTCATGTTTCCGATTCCGTCCCCGTCCCTCCTGATCTACGACCACCCTGTTTTTCTTCTTTTCTTTTGTTGATTAAGGCTTTTTTCTTTCCCGGTACTCCTTCCATAGTTTCGCATCTCTTGCTTTCGCTCTTACCAAGGAAGAGTGTTTTTAGCGGGGATTAGTGCCATCAAGATGTGAGCCCTGAAGAAGCGTGCGCTTTTTTAGGAATCCCACTGCAACTCCTGTCTTTACAGATTTCCTTCTGTTCCGTCGATGTAACCACTACCTTAATATCCCCCCCTATAAGGTCTCTCCTTTCGGCCACCAACCATTAACCAAGGAAGACGTGCCTTGTTGAGCTGTGAACTGAAAGCCGTTTGCTCTTGTATTAGCAGTTTCGTTTTCTGCCGAATGTTTTTAGCGAGTAACTCCTCAAAGCGCCCCCTTCTTCAACTTCTTTTCTCTTGACCCCCTTCCCTCTGCAGACCCCACCTGCTCAAGCGCCTATTCTATTCTCAAACCCTCAAAGAGCACTCCCTCCCTACCTATAGGGGGTGGTGACTCATGTGCAAGCTCCGCTCAGAAGTCAGCCTGCGCAAAAGAAAAAGCAATTCTAAGATCTGAGCGAATATAGTGTGGCGTACCATTCCGACCTTTCACCACCGCTCTTCACTATTGCTTGGGAAGCTTTCTCTCTTATCTCAGGAAGCAGACTCTGAGTGTTTCAGGGGGACCTGCTGCCATTCATTCCATTCTATCAGCTCTTCCTTCCCTGCTTTACCAACTCTTCTTCAGCGCCCTATTAAACTCATTCAAAACTCTTACCTAGTAGTTCCACCAAGCCTACTCTTTCCTATGTGCACTACTCCCAAGGAATCCTACAAGACAAGACAAAAGACGGCTATATGAAAGATAAGCCTACCGAGTTCCTAGTATTTTACTCCCATGACCTACTTTCCTTATAACAAGCCTTAGCCCCATGCGGAGGACTCTTATTTTGAAGTATAGTTAAGGGGTAGCTTACACCCGCAAAGACTACTAGTCAGAGATATTTGACTTTCCGATACTCTTACCTAGTTTCCTTAGTCACACACAAGAAAAGAAATATTATACAGAAGCAGCAAAGACATATGATAGTAAGTAGAAAAGCAATGGTCTCTTTTTTATTTGACCTAAGCCCCACTCTTTGCAAATAAATAAACTCCTTGCCTCTCCTCTTCCTGTATCTCCTCTCCTGACCGGGTCAGATATGTGAAAAGCTTATCAGTGGTATAGTAAACCCCTCAATCTCTGTCTTCTGTACCTGAGCATGTTTTTCATAGTTGATGCTCTGCTTGGGTAGAAAGAAAAGTTAGGTGGGTAGCTATTGCTGGCCCAGGCCAGAGTTGGATGTTCATAGGTCAGATACGCAATGAGGAGTATCATATGTATGGGTTTATGTCAACGAATGGACTTTTTCATCGGAAGAGTGAGGATTCCTGAAACGGGGATAGAGCGGAACATGGAACTTGCAAACAAAAAAGTACACCCAGTGAAGAATTATATAAACAAAGTTTGATATAACTCAATACATAAGACGCTAGTTTGCTTTGAATTCAACCCCATTTATTGTGGTAAGAAATTGGTATGTATCATAGCCTGTAGGTCACCAACAAAGAATTCACAACCGCCAATAGCTCTGAAAAGGTACAAGTTTGGGTCGTGAAGAATGTTTACTGAATAACCAATAAATAAATGGATTGAATTTAGCATGGATCCTAACTAGAGTACCGATACTAATATATTATGTTGTTGATTATTATCTTTGAATTTCGTTCTTGCTTGAAATCCAAACCAAAGCAACAGGAGTCAAACTAGCTCTCTTCTCAATCTAATAGCTCTCATGGCCCACCTGTCATATTCAAAAAAGAATTCTTGCTTTGCCTCCATTTTCACCCCTACATATTGACCTTGTCATGGTCTTGAATTGCTCTTTTTCAAATCAACTATGTGAACGTATGGAAAAGACGAATGGAGCACTATATTATTACTTTAGTGAACATATATGAAGAATAATGTGCACCTCACATTCACTTCTATATACAGGGTTGCAGTTTATGCACAAACCAAGCATATCTATAGGTTGCAATAGAATATCGGAATTTGGAAATGCAAATACTAAACGAAATAATCTTGGTAGAAATGGACTTCAGCTGTAACATTTCCACATTTATGGAAAAAATAGGGTTCCTAAGTAGTGCAAGAAATCTCCTCTCAAAGGCGAAAAGAAAACATAACATATACCTCCCGGCATGTCGCCAAGTAAATCAATTTGGTATCTTCAAACCGATTTCTATTGGCTTATTTCCGGAAAAGATTCGAAACCCATTGCTAAACAATCTCTTTGAATGCTTTGAAAAGTATGCTTTCATCTAAAGACAAACCGATTCGATGTAGTACACTCCCTGTTCAAATGAAACATCAGCCATTGTCTCAGCTCGGCCAATAGATCAGATAGCTCATAATATGCGCCTTGATGGTCTGACAATTATACCTTTCTGAATCAGCACAGACCCATCCTCTGACGAGCCGGCAAGCTGATATTTCTAGTTTATCTAGTGCGGAAAATGTTTTGATAAACTACCAAGATGAACAACTCATAATAAAAAGATCGAGATTTAAATTATCGGGTTAAAAACCACTTACTTGATCGAGCAACTCTGTGGTATGGGTTTGAGACCTCTTACTTGATCGAGCAACCCAAGCGTGTTGCCTACCAAGGCGCGCAGCGACGTCGCTCTCTCTTTTCTCTTCTTTTGTAGGACAACGCGTAGCGCCAGGACTGCTTTCCTTTTCTGGACATAGCAGCAACCTAGCTTGTAATCCCTTGCTTGAATGGGGGCGGTAAGCAAGTAAGTAAGGTGTAGTTGCAACAACGGCTTTCGCGTTAGCCGTTGCTTGGTTGAGATCAAAGAAGTCAAGTTTGGTAAAAAGCAAATGCAAAGGTAAGCGCATTCACGGCTCTCTTCATACAATTGGCAGAGGACAAAAGAAATTCCTTTACAAAATCACGAGTTTCAATTCAATTATCTGTCAATTATCTCCTTTTCACCAATCAGCTTTTAAGGAAGGCATCTTGTCTCAAATGCTTGTGATCAAAGGAGGAGTTCCAGTAAGTGAAGCGAGAGAAAGTAGCTCACTTGACTGAGAAAAGTAAAGAGGGGAAAAGAGCCCTACAGAAGATCGATTGGCGCGAACCGTTGACGATCGATTCCTTATTCAAAATGTGAGTTGTTGCAAGTTATTGAGGTTTCCTTTGATGACTCAGTGAGCAAAGGTGGAAGTTTCTCATTGTCGGTTTTTTCTTCTCTCTTCTGTTTTGAAGGAAGCAAAACAAGCTCTACCTGCCATTCCCAGTGCACAGTTTCATGGATCAGGTTGTCCTACAAATAAAGAAAGCAACTAGAAAGCATCACCAATTATGTGATAAATCATTAGAGGGACCCACAAATGCAGTCAGCTTAAATGCTTCGTTGCAAGGGCAATCAGGTGACAACAGAGGTAGTGCTTATGCTGGTGAGTCTGGAAAGAGTTGTGGATCTACAGAAATGTATAGTCAAGTTCCACACCCACCACAATCCGTTTATCTAGGATCTGACCGGAGATAGAACAAATATTGGCTCTTTCTTGACCCTTGTATGGCAGATGATCCAGGACATCGCAGGGTATACTTTGAGTCCTCGGAAGATGGTCACTGGGAGGTGATTGATAGACCACAGGTTGCTCATCAAGGATTGGCCCCTATCCACTTCCATGGCAGTAAGCGCCTCATCCTCAGGAGTTGATTGAGCTGCATCCGCTGCCTCAGCTTCTGCAACCGGGACTTGCACTGGCTCGCTCGTAACTACGTTCGTTACGAACCAGAGAGCCCTACCAACTTTGCTCAGCAGTTTGCCCACTTACAGACCTTTCAAGATTTTTCTCCGGGAACTTCACTGGGCTTCGACTATTGAGATTATTCTTGGAGATTCTCAGTTGGTAATGTCGCAGATTGAAGAAAAATGAATGTATTCTTACCCGTCTCGCCTGTTGGATAAGTCTGTAATCCAGTGTGAGATCCTCAGTGGGTGGGAGAGAGAATACAGCATACGAGCATCAAGCGGAGCAAGGTGGCGTACTCTCCGAACCAAACAAGCACATAGAAGAACGATTTGAACCAGTAACAGCAACCAACCGGGCTGGCCAAACAAGGGGCACAAAAGATCGTTAACTGTTGCTGTCGTTACAAGCCTAAGGGCAGAGGGTGGGACATTGATCCAAAGCTCGAGTACGGTACGAAGGCCTTCCTAACGCCTCTACTTCACATGTTTCCGTGAACATGGCCGAGGTATCTATCTCCTAAAAATACTGTGCTGTGGATGCTCGCTCTTTCGCTCGCTGGGTAGCGACAAAGCATAAACTCGTAAATAGTTAAGTTTTCTGGTCAGAGACGAGCTGTGAAGGCGGTGCAACTATTGGCACTCCTTGCTTTGCTTTACACCAACCAGGTGCGGGTTCCCGTGGCTTTGTTTCATCTCTTTACCCCATTCATGTAGTGTAGGATTTCATTACTTATCGCATTTTACTTACTTGATCTGCTTTTAGAACTGAACTCCTGCCTCTGCAGATGATCAGATCGTCAACTCCAGGTTCGAGGTGGATGGAAACGAGTTTATCCCGGAAAAAAAGGTAAATAGGAACTATTCATAGCAAACTAAAATATACATGAAATTTGAAAGTTCCTTCATGAGCAAACGAGTGTTCACAACGATACGCATGGACATGAATCTGCTACCAATGATGCTCCAACAGGTGTTCATAATGATACATCTCAGCCAGGTACATCACTTTCCAAAACATTTAAAACTGTCTGCACACAAATATGGAATCCAACAAACTCCTTTTTAATATTCCATCCAGGAACGAACAACAATGACAACGTCACTGGGGCTGCATCAAATAATGGACAAGGCAATCTGTTACTCCACCACGTACTGGTATGTGCACACAATAATAAAAAAACCTTTAATATTGACGTCATTAAATTTTAATCCATTTGAGAAATCCCGCAATCAGAAAACACCGCCTCCTGCTACAAGTGCCAAAAATATTGTTCTCCAACCTCGTCCACCGCACGAAGACACCGCTACGGATGGAGTTCCCCCTGACGATTCGAGTACTTCAACACCAAGTGAACATATTTCATTCATTTCCAGTAAAGGTTCACCGTTGCATGTGCTTCAAAATCCAAATAAATGGCAAAGCTGAGTGCCCCGAATCTAGTAGTCTCCGATCTCTCTTCCCGTAGCAATACTTCCTACCATGAGACTGAAACCTAAGAGAAAAGGAGAAAGAAAATCAAAGAAAAGATAAGCTAGCTAGGCCTGCGCTATCAAGTCATTAGCTGTCTTGAGAGCTGGGATAAGCTTGCAGACTCCCATAAGTAAGTGCAGCCCCCAAAGTCCGTGAGGGATGTACAAGTCCTCACGGGGAGGTTGGCCCTCTCACCGAAAAAATATACTGGACACGTCATTTTCATTTATTTCATAGTAGTTTGGGGAATCGGGAGAAGCGATGAGCCAAAAATCAAGTCGCCAGGGAAACATAGTTGCTTAAGTCAGATTGTTGGAACCATACCTACAAGGTGGAGAGGGTGATGTTCTGTCATTGGCTCTAAAGCGACTGAACATGAATGGTTCAAACAATACAAAGGCTGATTATGCGTTTTTTACTAAATATCTATTGGTTATGGTTTGAAATTCGAATCATTTTCTTTTAGCTTTTAGTATAGGTGAGTCTATCGCTTTGCACGTTCAATGTGGGAATATAGTTAGTGCCTACGTTGGATGTATATGATATGATTTCTCGTCCGGTTGAAAGCAGAGAAATAGTTGTATGCAGTGATAACTGGTGTCTTCTTAGGGGTTTATCTTTCAGAAAAGAAATGCCTAGAGTTGCCTCAACGCTCCGAAGAGGAAATGGCTATGCAAATTAGGCATGGAAGCCAAGAAGAGTGGTTCATCACGAGAGAAAACTCTGGCTAGGAAGCGAGGTAATCTGCAGGTATAGAAAGGGTAGGACTGTTACTAGGCTGAAGTGAAGCATTCCCTTTCGATTGCGGGGCTAGCTCACATCTATTGTCCGGATCTCACTTTGAGAAACAAGGTACAGGGGCGAATCTTTCCTCGTAGTCTACACCATACTCCTGAGTCAAGCCTTTCTAAAAAAGAATGGTCTCGATCTTACACATGCATAGCTCCTTTCCACTATTTTCCAAAAGACATGTATGCAGACGGTTTTTCCAGTTTTTTGGGCATCAAGTTCTCTCTTTTCTCTTTCCAAACAAGCCTCCTTTCCAGAATCAAACTCAAAAGGATAATGCGCCAGTTTGAGCAGCTCCACATACTTGACAATCATAATTTCCGATTCGTCTCTGAGAGGATTATGAGGTGAATGTGCTACGGTCAGCTTCCAATCAAGGATGTCTGTTCAATTGCCTCGAAAAAAACTCTCTCCACGCAAACAGAAAACTATGCGTATACTGCACATCGGTGTCATTCACTTCATAAGGCTGAAACAATTGAACACAAGCTTTTGTCAAATCAAAAACGACCAACGACCAACACATGTTCAGCTTCATTGGCACAAATACCCATCTAAACTTTGCGAGAC
>Ga0265323_10000142_pt1 | contig 41662 bp, 36 predicted proteins | sample 41225metaG_FD_193580 | JGI IMG/M metagenome (GOLD analysis project Ga0265323, IMG submission 193580) | Rhizosphere microbial communities from Carex aquatilis grown in University of Washington, Seatle, WA, United States - 4-12-25 metaG | ecosystem: Host-associated > Plants > Roots > Rhizosphere...
ATTGAAAATTGAAATGCATGCTGTTACTGATAAAAAAACAATCGTTAATCTTTCCAGTCATGGTTATTATAACCTCGAAGGCGAAGGCAACGGCGATATACTCGGGCATGTCCTTGAAATTTTCGGCGATCATTTTACTCCTGTGGACTCAACCTTAATTCCAACCGGGAAAATTGAAGAAATCAAAGGATCGCCATTTGATTTCACAAAACCTGAAATAATTGGAAAAAGAATAAATGAAATGAACGATCAACTTAAATTTGGCAGAGGTTATGACCATAACTGGGTGCTGAATAACCAAACCGGCAATTTAGCTTTAGCTGCAAGGCTTACTGATACAATTTCCGGAAGAGTGATGGAAGTTTACACCACAGAACCAGGTATTCAATTTTATAGCAGCAATTTTGCAGATGGTTCTGTGATCGGGAAGAGTGGGAAACCCTTCAATTATAGATCAGCAGTGGCATTAGAACCTCAGCATTTTCCAGATTCGCCCAATCATCCAAATTTCCCTTCCACTATTCTTGAACCTGGCAAAATCTATAAATCTAACGCTGTTTATAAATTTCTTGTGAAAAAATAGACTATTTTAAGTTTAATGGAATCATAACCGGAAATATTAAAAGGCTTTCCGGTTATTTTTTTAAAAATAATTGTTAAAAATACACTAAATATTACGATAATTGTATTTTAAAATTTTTCTGCAATGAATGTCGATTTAATAGTTAAGAAATTCGAAGAATTATACTGCACAAAACCATTAATTACAAGTGCTCCCGGCCGTGTAAACTTAATCGGGGAACATACTGATTATAACGATGGCTTTGTATTACCTGCTGCCATTGATAAGGAAATTGTCTTTGCAATCCAGAAAAACCAGCTCAATGAAATAAGAGTTTATTCATATGATATGAAACAGAAAGCTGAGTGCAAAATTGGCAATCTGAGGCCTATGAATGGGTGGATAAATTATATTATTGGGGTTTTCAGTGAAATGGGTTCAAAAGGGATAAAAATTGAAGGAACAGATATTGTATTTGCAGGCGACATACCTTTGGGTGCGGGAATGTCGTCCTCTGCAGCTTTGGAATGTGCTCTTGCTCTTGGTTTGAATACCTTATATAAAGGATCGTTAAACCATATTGAACTTGCACTTGTTGCTCAGGCAGCCGAACATCATTTTGCCGGAGTCAAGTGCGGACTTATGGACCAGTTTACAAGCATGTTTGGTAAGGCCAACCATGTTATTAAACTCGATTGCCGTTCTTATCAATATGAATACTACCCGTTTAATTTTAATGATTTTTGTCTTGTATTATTCGATACCAATGTGAAACATATCCTTGCGTCATCAGAATACAATACAAGGCGTGCCCAATGCGAAACCGGGGTTGCAATTATTAAGAAGAAATATAATAAGGTAAAAAACCTTCGAGATGTTACCATAGAAATGATGACCGAGTTGAAGGATAATTTCGATCCGGTAATTTATAAGCGTTGTAAATATGTTGTGGAAGAAAATTTGCGTGTTGAAAAAGCCTGCCAGGAATTAATAGAAAATGACCTACATACCTTTGGTAATCTTATGTACCAGTCTCATGAAGGTTTGAAAGATTTGTATGATGTCAGTTGTGATGAGCTTGATTTCCTCGTGGATTGTACTAAGAATAAAAAAGATGTGCTTGGTTCGCGGATGATGGGCGGTGGCTTCGGTGGTTGCACAATAAATCTTATAAAAAATAGCGCAGTTGAAAATCTTATAAAGGAATTAACCAATCTTTACTATGAACAATTTGGAAAAAAAATGAAATCGTATAATGTAAAAATTGGTGATGGCGCAAAGATCAGGGATATTGAACCTGTATTAATAAAATAATTTCTAAATAACTGATTTTAATAATTTTTTATTAAACTTTTTTACTTAAGTTTTAAACCGGGCTTAAACCGCTCAACTTTTTTGTTTATTAATAATGGCATTATGGGCCATAAGCCTGATGGCATTGATTTTAATAAATCCTGCACTGTCTTTCTGATCGAACCCGCCTTCAATATCCATGCTTGATAGATCCTGGTTATAAAGAGAGCTGGGCGATTCACGGCCCTCGACAATAACATTGCCTTTATAAAGGTTGAGATAAACTATTCCGTCTATCAATTCCTGGCTTTTATTTATGGCTGCCAGTAAGAAATCCATTTCAGGGCTATACCAGAATCCATAATAGATCAACTCGGCAAACTTCTCGGCCAGCATATTTCGCAGGCGCATTACCTCACGGTCCATGGCAATACCTTCAATATCCATATGAGCAGCACGAAGAATAGTAGCACCCGGAGTTTCATAAACACCCCTGGATTTGATTCCCACAAAACGATTTTCGACCATATCGCAAAAACCTATACCGTTTTCACCACCTAATTTGTTCAGGTACATGAAAAGTTCCAAGGGTTCGGTTTGGATTGTCCCGTCGTCCTTGTTAATTACTTTAACCGGAATTCCATCTTTAAAATGAATTTCAATTCTTGTTTCTTTATCCGGTGCATCTATTGGATGGACCATTTTTGTAAGCATATCCGTACTGCATGAATGTTTGGGATCTTCGAGAATTCCAGCTTCATGGCTGATGTGAATAAGATTATCGTCCTCGCTGTAAGGTTTTTTTAAAGTTGCCTTAACAGGAATTTTTTTCGATTCGGCATAATTAAGCATATCAGTCCGTCCTTTGAACTGGTCAAGAAATTCCTGCATTTTCCATGGCGATATAACTTTTATTTTCGGGTTCAATGCATAATAAGTCAGTTCGAAACGCACCTGGTCGTTGCCTTTTCCGGTAGCACCATGTGCAACATATTTAGCATTTTCTTCTCTGGCTATTTCTATCTGGTGTTTGGCAATTACAGGCCGTGCAAGGGATGTGCCAAGCAGGTAACGTCCTTCATATATTGCATTAGCTTTAATAGCCGGAAAAACAAAATCAGTAACAAGTTCTTTTTTTAAATCTTTAATAAAAACTTTTGAAGCTCCAATTTTCAAAGCTTTATCTTTCGCTGCATTGAAATCGTCATCCTGACCGACATCGGCGATATAGGCAATTACTTCATAACCTTTATCAATCAGCCATTTCAGAATAACAGATGTATCTAAACCTCCGCTATATGCCAGGACAATTTTTTCTTTAGCCATAAAAATTTTATTAAAATTTGAAAATTTAAGGTTGTTTCTATCTTCGACAAAATTATGTTATTTTGCCGGATATTTTTTTACCTGATGCAAGAAATCAGGTAAATCATAAATTGAAATCTTAAATGACATTAAAAGACAAAGTCTGGTTACAATATTTAGTTTTGCTTTTCGGCCTCCTGTGCATTGGTTGGTCTGCAATTTTTGTCAAATTAGCCGGGGTATCTGGATTCGCTTCGGCATTTTACCGGATGTTAATTGCTTCAATTGCAGTTTTGCCACTCTGGATAAAAAGAAATAAATATGGCCTTGATAAAAGGACAATCAGGGCAGCTGCTTTCTGCGGGTTACTTTTTGCCTGCGACCTGGCACTTTGGAACACTTCCCTTTTAATTTCAAAAGCCGCAATAGCAACCTTACTTGCAAACCTCTCCCCATTATGGGTAGGATTGGGTTCCATTTTAATTTTTAAAGAAAAACCCAAAAATATTTTTTGGGTGGGTACAGTTATCGCAATTATCGGAGTGGTCATTATTATTGGCATCGACAAAATTTATCAGACACGAATGTCATTGGGTAACATGCTTGCAATTGGTGCCAGTTTTTTTTATGCAACTTACCTTTTGACTACTCAGAGGGTGCGGAATACACTTGATACCGTTTCATTTACATCAATTTCGATGTTCAGCAGTACTTTTATTTTATATTTTTTATGCTTTTTTTCAGGTACTCAAATGACAGGTTTTAGTATTAAAAGCTGGCTTTCACTTATAGGCCTTGGCCTGATCTCGCAATTAGGAGGCTGGCTGGCAATTAACTGGGCACTGGGTTACATTAAATCGACCACAGCATCTGTAAGCCTGCTGAGCCAAACAATTGTTACTGCAATAATTGCAATACCGGTATTAGGAGAATACCTTAACTGGCTTGAAATTTTAGGATCAGTCATCGTTCTTACAGGTATATTCCTGGTGAACAGAAGACAATTTACAATGAAACCAGGTATTGAACCAGAATACGATTGAATATTCCCGATCGTTTATCTATAACTTAATATTTTTCTAATTCAATAATTATTACATTTGTTTCGATGTGTTCTCTAACGAAATGAGCAATATTGATTCTTCCATAAATAAAACAATTGGTAAGTACCGCTGGACAATTTGTGCTTTGCTGTTCTTTGCAACTACCATAAACTACCTCGACAGGCAGGTAATAAGTTTGCTCAAACCTGCTCTTGAGAAGAATTTTAACTGGAGCGAATTGGATTATTCCAATATTATTAACGCTTTTCTATTCGCTTATGGTTTGGGTTTAATTGGTTTTGGAAGGATTATTGACAAAATTGGCACCAAGCTGGGATATGCACTTTCACTAACAATCTGGAGCCTGGCTGAAATTGCACATATTTTTGCAAGGAGCATTTTTGGTTTTGCTTCTGCCCGCGCTGTTTTAGGAATCAGTGAGGCAGGCAATTTTCCTGCTGCCATAAAAACCGTAGCTGAATGGTTCCCTAAAAAAGAAAGGGCTCTTGCTACAGGAATTTTTAATTCAGGTGCGAATATTGGCGCCATTGCTGCCCCAATTGTAGTTCTTTGGATAAACTCTGTCTGGGGCTGGCAATCGGCATTTATATTGACAGGAACAGTTGGATTTATCTGGCTTATATTATGGTTTATTTATTATGAAGTTCCTGCAAAACATGAACATTTAACTAAAACAGAATACGATTTTATTCATTCCGATGCTGAAGAAATTAAAGACGACAGGGAAACTGTTTCATGGACAAAACTCCTTCGGTTCAGGCAAACATGGGCATTTGTCATCGGAAAATTTATGACGGACCCGATATGGTGGTTTTATCTTTTCTGGCTTCCTTCATTTCTTGGCAAAGAATATGGAATGACCGGCACAAAGGGTAGTTTTCCAATTGCCTTGGTTTATGCGATGGCCTGTTTTGGTAGCATCGGCGGGGGATGGTTGTCATCATTTCTAATTAAAAAAGGATGGAAAATATATAAAGCCCGTAGTACTTCGATGTTAATTTTTGCAATATGTGTAATTCCTGTTTTTACGGCGCAAACTTTAGGGAATATTAATCCATGGCTGACAGTATTAATAATAGGCGTAGCTGCTTCTGCACATCAGGCCTGGTCAGCAAATTTGTTTACAATTGCTTCAGATATGTTTCCAAAAAAAGCATTGGGCTCAATAATAGGAATTGGTGGAATGGCAGGTGTTACAGGAGGTATTTTAATTGCACATTTAACAGGTACACTTTTAAACCATTACAAAATTCTAGGACATATCGAAATTGCATATTACATAATGTTTTTAATATGTGGACTAACTTATATTATTGCATGGGCCATGATTAATCTCCTTGCCCCAAAAATGGAACAGGTTGAAATATAATTATTATGTATTTAAAAAAACTTCACATAGATCATTCTTTATTTCCGACAAAAAACTTTTATCCATTCAATTTAAAAGTTTTACAACAGACTTTGGCTATAGAATTTTCAACTCCAGTAACATTCTTTGCCGGAGAAAATGGTTCAGGTAAATCAACTCTATTGACAGCAATTGCACAAAAATGGGATATTCATATCTGGTACAAAAACGAATTTTCACCACTTATTCCTAATAAATTTGCAGGGTTATTGTACACCTGTCTTAAATTAGAAAAAACTGAAGATGTACCAGGGGCTTTTTTTTCGGCCCAGAGTTTTAAAAGATATGCCGATTTAATAGATGAATGGGCTGTGACCGATAAGTCGTATTTGAAATATCATGGAGGTGAACCGTTAACTACCCGATCGCATGGACAAATAAATATGCAGTATTTTCGAAACAGGTTCAAAATAAAAGGACTGTATTTATTAGACGAACCGGAAGCTGCTTTATCGCCAAAAACACAGATTGAACTGTTACAAATTATTACCGAAGCGGTCAATAATGGTAATGTACAATTCATAATTGCTACACATTCACCAATTTTACTGGGGTATCACGGATCTTCAATTTTCGATTTCAATAATATACCCATTCAACTAATACCATACCAGGAAACCGATTACTATCGCATCTACAAAGATTTTTTGCTTAATAGGGAAAAAATCTGAAAATAATTAAAATCCTTGATTTAATTATTACTTCATTAGTGGGCCTTAAAAAACTCAATTATGGGTTTTGTTGGATTATAGGTTAAATATTTATCTGCTGAGCAGGAACTCTGAAGCGAGTGATGATCTTCGTTTCTTAACTCCCTATTAAATTTAGCCTTTGTTCTGAACAGTATTTACATTTTTTCTTGCTTTTAACTCCATTGGCAAAATGCAATTATAAATAAATCTGTTTATTGGAGTATCAACCCCGAATTTCTGTGCAAGTTTAACAACGGTTCCGTTTTGATAATCAATCTCTGACGGTTTGCCTTCCCATACATCTCTCGTCAATGAACCTGTTGAATCATAAGGGAAAGAATCAATAAAGGCAATAGTATTAGTTAAGAATTCGGGTTCAATTTGAATGCCTATTTTTTGAGATAAATGATAAATCTCAGTTAATAAATCGACCATCAATTTCAGTGTTTCCTTTAATTCTCTAAGTTCTCCATATGTTGTTTTAGTCAAAGCGAGTAATCCGCTCACGCAAATAGATATGAACTTTTTCCATAAATCGGAATTTATATCATCCGATATTTTTGAGTTAATGCCAGACTTATCAAATAATTCTTTTACTAGTTGAATCCTCTCGGTTATAGAGTTGTCGACTTCACCAAATACTATAGTTGGTTCAATTCCAAAATGGTTTATTATACCTGGTGATTCAATTTTACTCATAATCCTGCACAATCCGCCTATTATATTGTCCTTGCTTATCTGTTCCTTTAATTCATCTATTGCCAAAACACCATTTTGAAGTGGCATAACTATTGTCTTTTCTTTAACAACAGATTTTAATACATTGGCTACTTCCTTTACCTGCCACGCTTTTACACCAATTATTATCAATTCCATTGCACCAATATCCTGAATTCTATCAGTTACTTTAACTTTATCAAGTTTGAAATCTCCAAGAATGCTTTTTATTGTCAGTCCATTCTTTTGAATTGCTTTTAAGTGTTCACCTCTGGCAACAAAAGTCACATCATATCCAGCTTTAGCAATCTTAGCACCAAAGTATCCTCCAACTCCACCAGTTCCAATTATTGATATTTTCATTTTGTAATTTTTAGTTATGAATTTTTCCCATTGCATAAAGAACAATTACATAACAACAAATATTGTTATGACCCATTATCAGAGATCGCAAAGTAAAATTCAGTTTATCGCTATCTATAACAAATTTAACTGATTTAAATTAGATCAATCCGAATTTAGAAAAAGAGAAGTCACTTCTTACCATTACATTCTTTCACTTTTGGTGCAACTTTGCAAGAGCTATAAGACAAGTATCTTCTATTCAAATTTAAAAAACCACTTTAGAAAATAAATTCTAAAAGTGGCTTTAATACTGTGGGCCCACCTGGGCTTGAACCAGGGACCCTCCCGATTGCATCGGGATGCTCTAACTTTGTTTGTTAATCAAACTCTTTATGTATTCTATCGATTTCATAGATTTTATTTGCATTTCTCTTTTATATGCCTGAGATCTTAATTTATATTGTTCAAAATATACAATCTTCCATGGTATTCCATATTTGGTATATGTTGTATGTCCGTGATTGTGCCTTTGCAATCTTTTTTCCAGGTTATTTGTACTTACAATATAATACTTCTGAAGCTTTAGACTGAATAATATATATGTATAAAATATCATGAAATTATATAAAAAATCCCGCCAAAACGGGATTTGTGGGCCCACCTGGGCTTGAACCAGGGACCCCCTGATTATGAGTCAGGTGCTCTAACCAGCTGAGCTATGGGCCCTATTAATTGTTTTTTAATTGATTATTATTTTTTGAAACATTTATTTTTCAATGCACAATTCTCAATATTCAATTATTTTTGGGACTGCAATATTACATATTTGCCAAATAATTTTCAAACGTTTAAGCAAAATTTTATGGCTCCTCTGGTTCTTGGAAATAAAGAATACCCAATTATTCGAAATATTATATTCGACCTCGGCGGGGTTATAATGAATATCGATTATAATTTAACCCTTGAAGCATTTAAAAAGATTGGATTTGTCGATTTTAATAAAATGTACAGTTTTCTCAATCAATCGAAACTGTTCGATGGATATGATAAAGGTTTAGTTTCACCGGAAGAATTCAGGCAAGGTCTTCGCGATGTTGCTCAATTAAATGTGTGCGACGATGAAATTAACCTGGCCTGGAACGCCATGCTGATCGATATTCCTGAGGACAGAATTCATTTGCTTGAAAACTTAAAAAATCATTTTAGGACATATCTTTTAAGTAATACCAATGAAATTCATCTCGATTATTTTTTTAATTATGTAAATCGCACTTTTAAAATTGAGGATTTCTCATCACTTTTTCATAAAGCATATTATTCGTGTAGGGTTCAGATGCGTAAACCTGATGCTGAAATTTTTCTTAAAGTTATTAACGAAAATAATTTGAAACCTTCAGAAACCCTTTTCATTGATGATTATCTTCTCAATATCGAATCAGCCGAAAAACTGGGGATTCAATGTTATTATCTGCAAAAAGAAGAGTTTTTAACCTCACTTTTTGCTTATTACTTGAAGTGAAAAAAATATATTTCAGGTTAAAAAATATTATTAAAACCTATTCATCAATTATTGATGCAATATCTTCAAACGTTTTTAATTGTAATTCTTTATCTTTTGCTGTATAAGAATTTCGACCTTGCAATCGCGTAAAAACGTGAAGTTTTGAATCTGCCATCTCCATATCTATATGGTTTCCATTATGGCATTTTGTTCCTTTGTACAATAATACTGCGCTTACCGGGTCGGCAGAAGGATCTTTTAATGATTTGTAAACTTTCAAAGTAGTGTTGACCGGCAATACAATACCATTCTCAAGTTTTTTACGGACCATGTCAATAAATTCAAGCAGTTGGTTTAATGATTCCTCTGGCCGATATTGATACCAGTGGCCTTGTTCACCATAATCGAGAGGTGTTTTAACGTACCCAACCACGGGTCCCACATAATCGACTAATGACAGTGTTTTAGCCGAAGGAATGATAATGGGATCAACCATCATAATATGTTTGGGATAATTATTCGTTTTTATTTTACCTGAATAAACCATTTCCAGGATTAACGGACAACCTGTTGACGAACCAATAAGGCTTATCTTTTTAAAACCAAGGGAATCGAGCTTTCTGTATTCATTTATAATTGGTTTTTGCCAGTCTTCCCAGGTAGCTTTTTTGAATATTTCGTAATCGTGGCCATGACCGCCAAGTAAAACCTGCGATACATAAAATTTACCCACACTATCTGCCCAATGCCTGAATTCATCCCACTCAAATGTAGTGGCACTGTATCCGTGAACAGCAATGACGACCGGTGTTTCTTTTTGTTGTTCAGTAGGGTTTGTATCGGCAGCAGAAATTAAGTATTTCTCAGGATGAGCGATGGAAGGGTCAAATACTTTATCGCCATCTAGCATGGTATTGTTGTCGATAGGTGGCTGCTTTGAACAACTTATTAAAAAAACAAAACAAAAAATTAAAAAAAATATATATGATCCTTTTTGTGAACTCATGACAGAAAAATTATAAAAATTTATAATAAATACTGAACTCATAAAATAACGGATATAAAGTTCCGGGACCATTAATTCCATCTCCTGTGATAAAATTATATCCTATCGTAGCTTTTGCATTAACCGGGAAATGAAGATGCAATTGAAACCCTGCTTCAAGAGATAATAAAGGTGAAGTATGAGGTATCGATTCGAACATTTTTTCCTCCATATCGGAATAAAACCATCCTGTGTTTACTTGAATTAGCGGGCTAATGATTTTTTCATTCTTAAAAATACAGGTAGCAGTAACAAGGTAGTTATCCTGTTTTATAGCATTGGAATTATACGCCGAACCTAACCTGCTTGTAAAGAAACTAAAACCAAGATGTATTTTTTTTGATAATAGAAAATTATGGGTATAATCAAGAGTTATCCCGTTTTCGTAATATAAATTATGTGTTTTTTGAATTCGAATGCCTGCATAAAAATCACCCAGGCTCTGTGAAATTGCATTCGAACCTATTAAAATAATTATCAATCCTGAAATAAAAGATTTATACATATTTCTTAGTTGGCAATATTGAGTATAAATGTAAGACGAATTTGAAAAAAATCTCTTTATTAATGTCGACTAAAAACAAGTTTTATTATGCATTAATAAGCATTAAAATTATAATTAATATAAAAAAATATAAATCCTAATATTAAAACATGAATATTAATTAAATCTGAGTTCGATATATGAAATGCTCATAAACATCTTTTTATCAGTCTGTTACTTTTGCCTTGATACAAAAGTAACCAAAAAATCAAGAAAATCTGAAGCTTCAGCCCACCAACTTTCGCACCCTCGCCAGATTTTCTGGCCAATTCGCTTTCCCGCCTTTGGCGGGATTTACAGAATATTCAATATCGGTTGCAAGCAGTTTGAGCGAAGCCGCAAGGCGGAGCGAGTTCTTGCAACCATGCCTTTTTCTTTGGTTCTGTTTCTTTTTTGGCGAAAAAAGAAATGAACAAAATTCTGATTTATTGATAAATATATTTTTTTTATATCTAACTGACGTTTAATTAAAAAGCGACATAATAAATTTATCAAGGTTAATGTAAAAAAGTAATTAACAGAAAAAATATTTATTAACTATTGGTTATTTTAGTTGCAAAAAATATTGCACATATGAAAAGTATATTATTAACTTTACTTTCTATAAAAAATATTCCAACAAAAAATAGACTAATTTGTTTTTATATAAAATCTTGCAAAAAATTTGAATATTTAATTTTTAAGTTATTATTATAAAAAAGCCCCGCATTTTCTTGGTTAGCGAGGCTAAAATGTCATTAATGAAAGCATCTACTATTCATCAATTGGTATCCAAAATCGAAAGCTTTTAGCTCTCCTTGGATAAATTCGCCGTCCATACCTGATAATATAACGGCAAAAAACCAATTTATGAAGTTTTCCATTAATGATTTTTGACGAATATATCATAATTGAACCCCTTTCTTCATTAGGGATTTTTTAACAATTATTTGACATCCCTATTTGTCAAATAAGGCCTTTTGGAACTATTCCAAAAGTACTTTCACTAAGTATTCAACCAAGTTTGAATATTAGTTGTCATAAATAAAAAATCCCAGGTAATTACCCGGGATTTCATCTCTTTAAACTATACCTCTATTCAATAATAGAGTAGAAATAATTCAAAAATGATAATTCGTCTGGGCAAATGTATCAAATTTATTCAAACATTCAAAGAACCTAATCCAATTATTCAATTGGATATCTTGTTTTTAATTGCATTTAGATGATCCGCAACTCTTACAAGTGAGGCATCCTTCTTGGTAAACTAACGTTTCGGAACCACATGAAACACATTTAGAACCTTTTTTAGGTAAAGTACCATCGGGAACATATTTTTTCAATGCCCTTTCAACACCATTTTTCCAAGTGCTTATAGTTTCACTATCCAACTGTAATGAACTTACCAAATTCACGACATCCTCTATTGGCATTCCGTATCGAAGCACACTCGAAAATAACTTTGCATAATTCCAATATTCTTTATTGAACTGGTGGGATAACCCTCCAAGTGTATTTTTGTAACCATATTTATCTGTGTACTGAAAGTCATAACGGGTATTCCCCTCTTCATCCTTATTTTTTATAATTTTTCCTTTATTAATCGATTTGGGGATAGGAAACATATCTTCTTCCTGCAACCCTGTAAATATTTCATAAGGTTTACCGTCCATTAATCCGATAAAAGCAATCCAGTTTTCGTTATTATTTTTAAAACGGATAATTTCGGCATCAAGAACTTTCGGTCGCTTAAGAGGAGGTTCCATCTCCAGGTAATTTTTATCTTTCTTTTCCTTTCTGCCAGAAACCAAAACCCCGTTACGTGAATTTTCACGATAAACAGTACATCCTTTGCAACCGCTTTGCCACGCAGTAATATATAATTCACCTACAAGGTCCTCATTTGCATTTTCAGGAAGGTTAATAGTAACACTAATTGAATGGTCGACCCATTTTTGAATTTCTCCCTGCATACGAACCTTGCTCACCCAATCGACATCGCCCGAAGTAGCCTTGAAATAGGGCGATTTAGCAACAATTTCCTGAATTTGCTGGTCATTGCTATGCATCACTTCTTCGAGATTATAACCATTCATTTTGAGCCAGGTAAAAAACTTATGATGAAAAACATTGTATTCTTCCCAATGGTCACCAACCTCATCGGTAAAAGCCACATTTACGTCCGTATCATTTGGGTTTACTTTTCTTCGACGTTTATAAACTGGCATAAATACAGGTTCAATTCCAGAGGTGGTCTGAGACATGAGACTTGTTGTACCTGTAGGTGCGATAGTAAGTAATGCTATATTACGACGTCCGAACTTAACCATTTCCTGGTATAGCTTTTCATCTTCTTTACGCAAGCGTTGAATGAATGGGTTATTTTTTTCAAGCTGCCAATCATAAATTGGGAACGGACCTCGTTCCTTAGCCATAATTGTCGAGGAACGATATGCTTCCACAGCAAGGGTTTTATGAACTTCTACTGAAAAATCTATTGCATTTTCGCTTCCATATCGAATACCTAATGCTGCAAGCATATCTCCTTCGGCAGTAATACCTACACCGGTTCTTCTTCCTTCTTCAGTTTTAATACGTATATTTTCCCAAAGTTTCTTCTCTACCCTTTTATTTCATAATCTTCAGGATCGACTTCAATTTTTTTCAGTATTGCATCTATTTTCTCAATTTCGAGATCAATAATATCATCCATGAACCTTTGGGCAATAACAACATGTTTTTTGAATAATTCAAAATTGAATTTTGCATTGGTTGTGAATGGTTCATCAACATAACTATATAAATTAATGGCTAACAACCTGCAACTATCATAAGCGCAAAGTGGAATTTCGCCGCAAGGATTTGTAGAAATTGTGCGGTATCCAAAATCGGCATAACAATCCGGGACAGATTCATTAATTATAGTGTCCCAAAAAAGAATACCCGGCTCTGCCGATTTCCATGCATTGTGAACAATTTTTTTCCAGAGTTCACGTGCATTAATTTCTTTTTTTACTGTAGGATTAGGCGAATCTACAGGATACTGTTGAATATATGAAGTGCCATTTATAACAGCTTTCATGAACTCATTATCGATCTTTACTGACACATTAGCGCCGGTAACTTTTCCCTGTTCCAGTTTTGCATCAATGAATTTTTCAGAATCCGGGTGTCTTATCGAAATGCTGAGCATAAGTGCGCCTCTTCTGCCATCCTGTGCAACTTCACGCGTTGAATTGGAATATCTTTCCATAAATGGGACGACGCCTGTTGAACTCAGGGCGCTATTGAGAACCTGGCTTCCTAATGGACGAATATGCGACAGATCGTGACCCACACCTCCCCTGCGCTTCATCAATTGCACTTGTTCCTGGTCGGTTTTCATAACGCCACCATAAGAATCAGCGGTGTTGCCAATTACAAAACAATTAGAAAGTGATGCAACCTGGAAATTGTTTCCAATTCCGGTCATAGGGCTTCCCTGTGGAATTATGTAACGAAAATCTTTCAGGTATTCATATACCTCTGATTCAGTCATTGCATTTTGGTACTTTTGTTCAATCCGTCCAATTTCCCTTGCAATACGATGGTGCATTTGATCTGGGTTTTGTTCATAGATTGTTCCTTGCGAATCTTTTAATGCGTACTTTGAAACCCATACCCTTGCAGCCAGTTCATCACCTTTGAAATATTCCAATGCGCCTTTAAACGCTTCGTCAAAAGTATAGGTTCCAGGTTGTTTAATATGTTTGGGTGTTCTGCTCATTTCGTCATTAAGTTCATCAATTTTAACTTTCGTTCCAAGAGTTTCATCAGTCTGCATTTTCCAACTTTATTAAAGCGTTAATAATTTGGGGTTTATTTTTTTCAGAAAGTTGCTGAATTTAATCATGCAATTTAAGCCGACTAGGTTTATCGAACCAAGAAACCAGCTTCGCAATTATCAACAACATTTTGTAGTTATTAACAATAACAAAACATTATCTTAAAAACTCCTTAACAAACTGAATATTAGTGCAAATATATAAACATTACTTCATCTAATTTATTTTTATTATATGGATAATCAATTATTTAGGTCAAAAAAATTATCGGACAATTTCCATTATTTATGTACAATATCAAATTCATATTTTGACTTGTCATTAATTATTGAATTAGTAAATTAAAAATTAAATATAATATTCAATTTTTATTGCGTTCAATTAACATTCTGTCAAAATAGGTTTAAAGGGTTACTTAAGATTAGCAAGTATGGCAGTTGATGCCCCTGTATTAGCAAAAACGTAATCTCTTGCCGATTTACCGGCATTTTGAAAAAACTCAATATCACTTGTTAATTTATCAAAAACTTTATTCAACGAATTAAAATTATTTATTACAAAAGCGCCACCTTTATCAACCAAATCGATTGCTTCCTGAAATTTTTTATAATTTGGCCCAAAAACAGCAGGCAAGCCAAAGGTAGCTGCTTCCAGGATATTATGTATCCCTTTACCAAAACCACCTCCGATATAAGCTATATTTCCATATTGATAAACAGAAGAAAGGAAACCAATATTATCTATAATTAACACATCAAAATCCTTTGGGTTCAAAATATTTGCCTGGGAATATTTTAGTGTTTTTTTTGTAATTGATTTTATCAGGTTCTCAATATGTAAAAGATTAATTTCATGAGGTGCAATAATAAATTTGTTCTTTGTGTTATTTGAATTGAAATATTTAACCAGGTATTTTTCATCTGCCGGCCAGGTACTACCAGCAACAATAATATTACTCCCATTTTTAAAACTTTCGATGACTGAAATTGATTTTGCCTGGCGAGCTATTTGGGCAACTCTGTCAAATCGAGTATCTCCACTTATAGAAACATTATGGATATTGATATTTGCCAACAAATCTTTTGAACGGACATTTTGAACATAAATATGAGTGAATTTATACAAGATGCTTTTATACCACTTACCATACCATTTAAAGAAAAGCTGGTTGGGTCTGAAATTTGCAGAAATACAATATATAGGAATTTTCATCAAATGGAGGATATCGATATAATTGAACCAAAACTCGTATTTTACAAAATAAACTGCCGTGGGTTTAATAATATTTATAAACCTGATAGCATTTTTCCTGAAATCGACAGGTAAATAAAATATATAATCAGCCAAAGAATAGTTCTTTCTAACCTCATAACCAGATGATGAAAAAAATGTCAGTAAGATTTTGGAGTCAGGTTTTCTTCTTTTGTATTCTTCAATTACCGGCCGTCCTTGTTCAAATTCACCCAATGAGGCACAATGAAACCAAACAACTTTTTCATTTTCTTTAACTGTTTGTTCAATAAGTTTGAAAAGACCTTTGCGCCCGGTGATCCATTTTTTTGCTTTATCATTAAATACCGAGGCAATATGAGCGCCGAAACAGAATAATGCCAAGAATAAATGGTATAAAATAATCATATTGCAATAATTTCAATGAATATCAATATTATCATACAATTCATTTTCCACCAAACTTCAAAAGTAATAATCTTAATTAATAATTGATCATTTGCACTCGACCTTCCAATTTATTACTAACTGGATGTACTCAGATTGGTCGATTTTTAGGCTGTTTATACCATATAATAATTCTTTTCATGAGAAAGTTTCATGATTTTTATTTATAAAATTAACCGAAGGTTTCTATTCAGATAAGTAGGCTATAGACCATTAGACTGTAGAATGTAAAATTTGATTTCATTATTTTTTATATTCCTAACAGTCTAAATTCTAAACAACCTGATTTTTTACAACCTAAGTTATTAACAGAAAAAAGTTAATATTTAATGACTGGAAACTAACATACATATTGTTGATATTTAATACTTTTACTTCCGTACGAAAACTATAATTTATAGTGAATAAAAAAAGGAAAAAACTAAAAGACGAGAATTTAAAAAGGAAAAACAAAAGGGCCATTAATTTTAATAATCATGAATTAGTGGTACTTGATAAATATTGTAATAAATATAAGGTGAACAACAGGTCGCAATTTATGCGGGAAATTATTATGACAGCCATACTGAAAAAATTTTCAGATGATTATCCAACCTTATGGGACCAACCAGGTATTCCCCTTCAACCAACATTAAGATTTTAAATATAAAACATCTGACCTGGTTTCAATTTTTCAAATTCTCTTAATAAATCTTCAAGTGTCTTATTTTCAAGAAAACCTCTAATCTGACCATCCAATTCTTTAAGACAGGTTTGAACCACCACATCTGTTAAGGAATGAGCCTCACTTTTGAGCCATTCATTATTTATAATATCTGCTTCTAATGCCTCGAAAACTTCTGTTAAATTTATTTTTGAAGGTGCTTTCGATAGATAATATCCACCTTTTGCACCCCGTTTAACTTGTATCAAATTTTTAGTTTTAATAGCAGATACGATATTTTCAAGAAATTTTACTGAAATGTTTTCTTCTTCAGCAATTTCTATTAATGATATTAATCCGACTTCATATGTTGAAGCAAGTCGAATCATAAATTTTAAACCATATAATGTACGATTCGATATTTTCACAATATTATTTTTTCAAATGATTTATTGCTGTTAATATGCGGCCAACTGTTAAACTGGTGTCGAATACTTCATTTGATACAACTATTTTTGCTTTGTTATAAAATTCTTCCCTTTTTTCAAGAGTACTGGAAATATAATCAAAAAGTTCTTCCCGAGATTTATTCACCAATAAAGGCCTGTTAGCCCTTGCTGCAGCAGGCAATTGTAATAAACGTTGCAAAAGTGCTCCTGAAGTCATTTTAAGGTAAATGGTAATCCCATTATCATTCATGATTTCCAAATTATTAAAAAAACAAGGAGCGCCGCCACCTACCGATATAACCTGGTTTTCATTTTTAATAATATCCAGAATCATTTCCTTTTCTTTATTGCGAAAAAATGGTTCACCCATTTTAGAGAAAAGTTCAGAAACCGACATATTCATTTCTTCTTCAATTAAACCATCTAAATCAACAAACCTGAATTGAAGTTGCGCGGAAAGTTTCCTGCCAATGGTAGTTTTACCACTTCCCATAAAACCGATAAGAAAAATATTCATGTTTTTGAAAAAATAAAATAATTGAAACTTTTTAGTCCATCAGACTAAAGGCTGTCAGGTATTTATGAAATTAATCAATTGGCACATTAATTTTTATCAATCTCCTGTCAGTAAAAATTTTTAAAAAGCATTTCTTTGACCTAATAGTCTTCAGTCTGTCCACCTGAGAAATTACAATAAATTAAGTTTTGAAATAAAATGCTTTTATTATTTTTTTTATGACTATCCCCATTGATAACTAAGCCAATATTTATTTGTCATTGCGAGGAGGAATCCCGCCACGGCGGGAAAGCAATCTATTGACAAAGCGTTGTATTCATGTGGTGTAAAAATTACTTCGCTTCGCTCGTAATGACATTAGTAATCATTAAGGACAGTTATTTTTTTAAAATTTAAAATAATGTCGTTTGAATGGCATTATCATTTTTATTATTTTTTAAAACCTTTTTATTTTTGGTTTCTGACAAATCTTCTTTTTCTATTTCTATTTTTTCCGGTTCGGTTTCAGGTAAAATTTTCTGCAGGGGTTCAATTTCAATGATCTTTGATACTTCAAAAGTCGTCAACCTTTTACCTTTGGCCTTATAACTTTTTATTGCAATAAATTCTTCAACATCCACTATTTCTTCAGGTCGGTGTTTATGTTTGCCACCGAAAATTATTTTAATCTGGGGGAAATATTCACTTGTCAATAAAATGAGTTTCGATTTGGGATTTTCATCATCTATAAAATTGGTTAACTTTTCTGTCGGGTCGAAAGTGAACCGTTTCAAATAATAATATTTTTGCCCGGCATCGTAATAAACTGCAGAAAAAACTTTAACAGGCTGGTATTTTTCAATATAAATCAGTTCGTCTTCATAATGGTTGGCCAAATCGAAATTCGACAACCTGTATTCACCTGAACTGGTAACTACCAATATTTTGTCCCCGTTGTTAAATTCGCCCAATAAAGTTCCCCTGCCATCAGCATTCAGTCGAAGAACATCGGCATCCCACCAAATTTGAGTTCCACCCAAAGTCGATTCCCCTTTTTCTTTTAAATCTATTCTATGAATGGCATTTTTGGTAATTATATTTCCAATGGAATTTTTCCCCTTTATTGCCAGATCAGCAAAATTTATAATTATTTCAAGAATTTTTAAACGAGGTTTAGGCTTCAGTTTTACCTTTATTGTTTCAGCCTCACCATTGGGGTTAACTGTCAGGTATAAGATTTTTGAATTTTGCGGCCCCTGGGTAAGATTGTACTCTTTATCACGTGTAAGGCCCGTGATAGCGCAACGCTTCATATATGAAATTGCAGTTTTACCATCAAAATAAACAATATTGTAAATAGTTCTTGAATCATTCTTTTTAAAAACAGCCGCATGGATAATGTCTTTGCCGACAAATAATTTTTCAGACACCTTATTAACCTGATAAGAACCGTCGCGGTGTATAGTAATTATATCGTCGATATCAGAACAATCGCCAACATATTCATCTTTTTTAAGACTGGTACCAATAAAACCTTCTGAACGGTTGACATAAAGCTTTTCATTGGCAGCTACAACTGCTGTAGCCTGTATTGATTCGAGGCTTCGAAGTTCTGTTTTGCGTTCACGGCCGGAACCATATTTTTTCTTGATATTTTTAAACCACAGAATTGTATAATCGACAATATGGTCCAGATTGTTTTGAACTTCCCGCATTTCAGACTCAAGCCCTTTAATGTTTTCATCGGCTTTTTTAATGTCAAATTTTGAAATCTTTCTTACAGGTTTCTCTGTAAGTTTTAGCAAATCGTCGCGTAATATTTTCCGGCGAAGAAGCTTGCGGTAAGGAATAAATGCTTTTTCAATAGCATCAATAATTGAATCCCATGTTTCCAGGTCTTTTTCAAGTTCCCGGTAAATTTTCTTTTCAAAAAAGATTTTTTCGAGAGATGATTGGTGCCATTCATCATCAAGTTCCTCTAACCGTATTTCCAGTTCTTTTTTGAGAAGTTGAAGCGTATGGTCTGTGTTGTATTTTAATATTTCTGAAATGCCCATAAATCTTGGCCTCTCAGTATCAATTACACAACAGTTCGGAGAAATGGGAACTTCGCAATCGGTAAAGGCATATAATGCATCAATAGTAACATCTGGTGAAATTCCCGGTTGAAGATGTATTAATATTTCTACATTTTCAGCGGTATTGTCATCGATTTTCCTGATTTTTATTTTTCCCTTTTCATTTGCTTTCAGTATACTTTCGATTAGACTGGTTGTTGTTTTTCCGAATGGTATTTCGGTAATAACAAGTGTTTTTTTGTCCAATTTATTGATCTTTGCCCGAACATGGATTACGCCACCTCGCAAACCGTCGTTATATCTCGAAACATCAGCTATACCTCCTGTTGGAAAATCGGGATACAATTCAAATGATTGTTTCTTCAGGTAAGAAATTGCAGCATCAATTAATTCATGGAAATTATGAGGCAATATTTTTGATGCCAAGCCCACTGCTATTCCCTCGACTCCCTGGGCCAACAATAATGGAAATTTAACAGGAAATGTGACAGGTTCTTTATTTCTGCCATCATAAGAAAGTTTCCAATCGGTGGTTTTTGCATTAAAAACTATTTCGAGGGCAAACTTTGAAAGTCGTGCCTCAATATAACGTGAAGCCGCTGCATTATCGCCTGTAAAAATATTCCCCCAGTTGCCCTGACATTCAATTAGTAAATCTTTTTGCCCTAATTGAACAAGTGCATCTCCAATTGAAGCATCGCCATGAGGATGAAATTGCATGGTATGGCCGATAATATTGGCAACTTTATTAAACCGGCCATCATCGAGTCGCCGCATCGAATGTAAAATGCGGCGCTGAACTGGTTTCAGCCCATCGTTAATATGGGGAACGGCACGTTCAAGAATGACATAAGAGGCATAATCGAGAAACCAATCTTTGTACATCCCGCTGAGAACAGTAATATTTTTATATGCTTCGTGATGTTCTCCGTTAATTTCATTCTCATCGGGATTAAAATCGTTCTGAATATTATTTTTTTCTTCTTCAATCATTTTCTGGTAATCTGTTTATTGTCCTGTCGAATTTTATTGTACTTCGATCAGGTCGGAATCTACCCTTAAATTTTCAATAATAAAATCCTGTCGTTCCGGAGTATTTTTTCCCATATAGAAATCGAGCAAATCGTGAATTAAATCTTCTTTTCTCATCAGGACAGGATCGAGCCGCATATCTGCTCCGATAAAATATTTAAATTCATCGGGTGAAATTTCCCCCAAGCCTTTAAATCTTGTAATTTCCGGGTTCGGTTTCAGCAAATTTACCGATGTTCCTTTTTCGCTTTCATCGTAACAATAAATTGTTTTTTGCTTGTTTCGAACACGAAAAAGAGGCGTTTGTAAAATATGCAAATGTCCTTTTCTAACCAGATCGGGAAAGAACTGGAGGAAAAATGAAATCAACAATAACCGGATGTGCATTCCGTCAACATCGGCATCAGTGGCAATTACAATATTATTATAGCGAAGATTTTCAAGACCATCTTCAATATTAAGTGCGGCTTGCAATAAATTGAATTCTTCGTTTTCATAAACTATTTTTTTTGTAAGGCCGAAAGTGTTCAATGGTTTTCCTTTTAGACTAAATACAGCCTGAGTATTGACCTCACGTGATTTTGTAATCGAACCACTTGCCGAATCACCTTCTGTAATAAAAAGGGTGCTTTCAAGCCGGCGTTCATCATCATCGGAAAGATGAATACGACAATCGCGCAGTTTTCGGTTGTGAAGGTTCGCTTTTTTTGCCCGTTCGCGTGCTATCTTCTGTATTCCACTTATGGCCTTTCGTTCCTTCTCCGATTCAATGATTTTCCGGAGAAGAATATCGGCAGTTTCAGAATGTTTATGCAAATAATTATCTAATTCCTTTTTAATAAAATCTCCGATAAACTTGCTTACCGTGGGACCTTCAGTTCCCATATCCTTTGAACCCAACTTGGTTTTGGTTTGTGATTCAAAAACAGGTTCTTCAATTTTTACACATATGGCGGCAATTATAGAAGCCCTGATATCAGAGGGTTCAAAATCTTTTTTATAAAATTCACGGATTGTTTTTACAAACGCTTCCTTGAATGCCTGAAGATGTGTACCACCCTGGGTAGTGTGCTGTCCGTTTACAAAGCTGTAATAGTCTTCGCCATATTCATTGCCATGAGTAATGGCTAATTCAATATCCTCACCTTTAAGATGGATAATGGGATATAATCCTGGTTCGGAAATATTGTCGTTTAATAAATCTAATAGGCCATTTTTAGAAATAAAACGTGTACCATTATAATTAATTATTAATCCTGCGTTCAGGTAAGTATAATTGCGAACCATCGCCTCGATGTATTCGGTAATAAAATGAAAATGTCCAAAAAGCTTATTGTCCGGAGTAAATGTCACTTCTGTGCCATTTGGTTTATTTGAAGGTTGTTCGGGGTCATCTGAAACAACCTTGCCTTCAGAAAAAATAACCAGTTTAGTGGTTTTTTCACGAAAAGCCTGTATTTTAAATTCAGCCGATAATGCATTTACAGCTTTAATCCCAACCCCATTCAGTCCTACTGTTTTTTTGAATACTGTAGAATCGTACTTAGCACCAGTATTCATTTTTGATGCAGCATCGAGGACTTTACCAAGAGGTATGCCCCGGCCATAATCACGGATACACACCATTTTATTTGTAATGGTAAGTTCAATTTCTTTGCCATAGCCCATCATGTACTCATCAACAGAATTGTCCATAACCTCTTTAATAAGTACATAAATGCCGTCATCGGGAGACGACCCATCTCCCAGTTTGCCAATATACATTCCCGGACGGCGCCTTATATGTTCCTTCCAATCCAGTGTACGAATCGTTTCTTCCGAATAAGCTACATTAACCATAAATTATCTTTTCTATTTATAAACCTAACCTCTATTTATGTTTAACCTTAATAACTTTAATTTTAATAAATAATATTAGCTGAAGACAAATATAAAGAAAAGTAAAGGGTGCAGGATTATTTTTCTTTCAACAAGGTTGTTTATATTGTTGTTAATTGCCCAAATTTCAAGGATATTTGTAAAAATTGCCGTTAATAAATTAAAGCAAACTGATGTAAATAAGGCTTACATTTTACAAAATTAAATTTCTAATGCCGTAACATTAAAAATCAAATTTTTCCCCGGATAATAAGTCTGATGGTCAAATTGCCACTGCCAGTTTTTTATTATTTTTTCTTTTGGAAGTTGAATATAAACCAGTGGATTGGTTTTTTCCAGTTGATTTTTGTTATCCAGAATAAGTTCTTCATAATCGGTAATCAGGCATGACTTTCCAACCGTCAACGTATCGAAATGTTTTTGCTGAATACTGATCCGAAGTTGATTTAATTCCTCTTCAGAATACAAATTGTATTCTTTCAGGTAATCGATAAGAAGAATATCTAATTGATTGAGGATATTAACAGAAGCTATAAAGTCAAATTCTATTGGATAATGAAATCCTTCAAAAATAAATTCAGAAAGTTCTTTTCTCCTGCCCATACTTTTAAACATAATTACCGAATCGTAGAATTCCTGAATTGCACCGCCGGTAATATCCTGTTCTACCAAAATAACATTTTCTACTTTATGTAATTTATGTTTTATCTGGGTAGGATGAATAACATCGAACAGGTAAACTTTTTTGAAATGCCTGCATAAAAACTCAACCGGAATATCCAATAACCAGCCACTTCCAAGAATAGCACAATTTTCGGTGCCTTTTCCAATAGCACTTTGAATGATTGCATTTTTCGTATTTTCAAGATGTGCTGCCCAACTATCAGATTCTTTCATGTACCTTTCAATGATCCCCTGCTGATCTGAAACATAATGCATTTTTTTTAGTACCCTGTATTTTCCGTTAAAAAACATAATTATTTTTTTTAGTTATTTAGGTAGATAGACTATTAGGTTAAAGAAAAGTTATTTAAGAGGTTTTATTGTTTTGAAGTAAATAAATGTTAATGTGCTATTTGATTTGAATTTTTCTAATTCCTGACAGTTTATAGTCTAAACTACCTTAAAAACTATTTTATTTTAATTTATTGCTCTCAATAACTTCAATTCTTCTGCAATGATTCCTTTGACATGTTCTTTCAAAATTTGCGGTTCATAGGAAGGAAATTTCTCATATGGAATTTCATCCAATACTTTAATAATAATTTTTGTTTTCCCTGAAATTACCATTCCTTCTTTGGGTAATAATTTACCAGTTCCATCAAGAACAATGGGTATTATTGAAACTTTGTTATCTATTGCAGCCTTAAAAGCACCATCTTTAAATCGCCCTAATTCCATACTCAATGATCTGGTACCTTCAGGAAAAATCATGACCGTTTTATTTTTTTTCAGGGCAAGAGAAATTCCCTCAAACATTTTAGAGAAAGTCCTCGGATCGTTCCTGTCGAGACTAACATAACGATTGATATACATCACCCAGCCTAAAATTGGTGCCCTGAAATTTTCGATCTTGGAAACCCAGACAAAATATGCATAAAGGTGAAATAAAACTATTATATCCACAAGTGACTGATGATTTGAAACTGCAATGCAGGGTTTCCCTTTTTTAAGTTTATGTTTATCTATTAATTCTACTTCCCAGAAGGGGTACATCAATACATAACCTGAACACCAATACCGGGTGAGTTTTTGAGTAAAGTAATGTTGCCTATCAAAAGGAATTGAAATGACCCACAATATAAAAAATGGAATAAAATTAATAACCATTGTTAGAGCAAAAACCATCCAAACCAATGAAGAAATAAATAATCTTTTGTATTTCATACAAACAAAAAATAATTGGTAATTCCTTTATCTAAAATGCAACAAACCTTGTGTAAATATTTTTCATTTTACGGAGAAACCAAGGTCTTTTAACTTCCTTAAAATAAAACCGGGTAAAGTTATTTGAAAAATAAATATTACATAAATAAAGATTTTATAATTTAGCAAATTCATATAAAATATAATTTTTTTAATTTAAAAAAACAAATTCATGAAACCATTAAAATCGGGCCTGACATTTGCGAATTGGTTGCTTCGAATATCACTTGCCATATTTTTGACTGTTTTATTTATTAGAACATTTAAAAATTTTGATTTTACAGACAGGGAATTCTATATTGCTTCAATTTTTATTATTTGCGGAATTTTACTGTTTATTGCCGGTTTTATGCCGAAACCCTCATTAACTGTTATTTCGGGAATTGTTATTGCCGGTTTATCTATTTATAAAATAATACTGCTATTTTCCGGAACAACAAATCATGATATTTCAAGTTTTATGATTACCATGGCTATAGGATTTTATTTTGCATGTTCAGGTAATGAATAAAAGACAATATTAACAAAGGGGATAAAACTTTGATTAGAAAAAAGCAATCAAATATGTTTAAAAGGTTTGGATTGATATTGATTCCTCTAATATTGTCGAGCCAGGGATTTTCGCAGGAAGAAAAAAGTACCGGTAAAACAAACATAATTTCTACTCCAGCCACTATTACATATAAAAGAAAAACCCCACCGGCCCAATCCACAACGGCTCCTGCAAATGAACCAAACAATTCTGCAACGACCAAATCACCTCCATTAAATAATGATATTCAATCTTCCAAACCAATTTCAAATAAAAATGAAAATAAACCAGATACCATTATCAAACTTGGAGGCAAGAAAATAATCTGCGATGTACACAAGATAAACCCGACTACTGTAAGTTACAGCAAAATTTATCAAAGCGAAGTTCTTGAGATGCCCCGAAAAGATATTGAGAAAATATACTTCAGAAATGGACGAAAAGAAATTCTCAATAAACCGGTATTGAGAATGATTGACCAGACACAATGGGAAGCGGTGCTGGTAACTGAAAATCCTGCAGAAGTCGAGGGGCTTTATCAAAGAGGAGCCCTTAGGGCTAATGCCTCTTCCGGCAGCCGAAGTCCAAAAGCGGCTAAAACAAGTGCAACCATTCGTCTTCAGAAAAAAGCCGCAAATTTAGGCGCCCTGATTGTTCTGATAACTCATTCAGAAATGAAAGGCGGGTACGGGGAAATTCCCGGCTGGGAACTTGAAGGCATTGCCTATAGCGATACACCACCGGCTGATACTGCGGCAGTAAATAAAGCTATACGCCTGATGATGAAAAAAAACAGGGAAAGAGTCGAAGGGGCTAAAAAAAAGAATAAATAAATTTACAATGCAGCTATCTTTATTGCCGAACTATCCCAAGCCGGTGCTTTCTTAATACTTTCAAAAATCTCCTCCGGTTTATTAATTACCGAAAAAAGGTTCCTGTGGTTGGGACGTATAAAATTCGACAATATCATTTGTTCATAAAATTTTAAGAAATAATCGTAGAAACCATTCGTATTAATAATTATTATCGGTTTTGTAAATAATCCGAGTTTCTTTAAAGAAATTACTTCTGTAAGTTCTTCAAATGTGCCTGTACCTCCGGGTAAGGCTATTGCTGCATCGATATTTTCAATCATTTTACTTTTCCTTTCAGCTAATGTTTCTACCACAATTAATTCAGAAATCTTGCTGTTTCCCCAGTTCATTTCCATCATAAATCTTGGAATTATCCCTATAATTTGTCCTTTATTTAAAATTATTGAACCGGACAATGCTCCCATTGAACCAACAAAACCTCCGCCATAAAGAACTGTAACTCCATTTATAGCCATTAACCTGCCAACTTCTGATGCAGCATCTAAATATTCCCCTGCAACCTGGGTGCTTGAAGCGCAAAATACGCAGACTTTTGTAATCATAATTTTCTACTTATTAAACAAAAATAAAAAAACGAGTATGAATATAACTCGTTTTTCAGGATTAGTTTATTAATTATCATTATTGAATTAATTCTTCAATAACATGATCCGTATGTTGATTAATTGCTATAATTTCATCAGTAGAAAATACAGAATCCATATCAAGAATCATAATCAATGCATCTTCATCTTTTTTCTTATAAACACCTGTTATAAAATTATTATTATTACTGAACCCTATGGAAGGTGTGTCTTTAATTTCTTTTTCTTCAATTTCAGTTACTTCCTTAACTCCATCTACCAAGGCTCCAACCAACACAATTTGATTATTTACAATAACTTCAAGCACTAAAATGCATGTGTTAACTGTAAATTCAATTTGCGGTAATCCGAATTTTTTTCTTGTATCAATTACAGGCAAAACCTGCCCCCTTAAATTAATAATTCCCAACATATATTCAGGAGCTTTCGGCACCTTAGTAATTTTAGACATTTCAACAATATTGATTACATTTTTAACATTGGCAGCATATAATTCTTCTCCCAATTTAAAAGTAAGAAAAGATACAAGTTTAATATTTTCTATAGTTTTCATTTTTGTATTTCTAATTTTTTAAAACTCAATTAATATTAATAAACTAAATAAAGGGGTTGTTTTGTAATTATACCAACCTATTTGCCATTTCTCCCTGACAACCCCTTTTCCAAATAATCAATAATCTAACTATTTCTACTAACCTCAAATTTTTATATAAAATAAAATTTTCACCTGGCTTGATGAGCCTTTATTTTGCTTCTTTTTAAAATATTTATTTAATTGTTTTGAAAATATTTAATCTTATCTAAACCGGAAGTTTGTTTACCTGAACATTTAAAATGGCAATACATTAAATCCTGTTTATCACGCAACGACAATGAATTGTACCAGGCCATTTTATCGGTTGTCGGTTTTTTCTGGAGCCAATGAAAAAAACAGGAATTATTGGCTTTTCCAAATGGACAATAAAACATTCCCTGGAGAATGAATTCATCGTACATAAAGCTGTTTTTTGTTGTTTTCATAGCCATATTGCATTTTTTTCTGAAAGTAAAATTAGGTACTGAATTTTTAATATAATCAGGCATAATACGTGAATTTCAGAGGAGAAATACGTTATTTTTAATGTATTTCTACTTTGGTTTTTATTGTAGAAATACGTTATGGTTAGTAAAATCATTTTGATCTTTGGATTGTTTTTATAAGATAGTAAAACACAATTTATATGGAAAATCATCAAATAGAAAAATCGAAAGTCCAAAAATTAGAGGATGCAATCGGATATATGGATAACAGTACAGTTAGCAGACAAATTATAAAAATTCCCTCAGGAAATATAACACTGTTTGCTTTCGACGAAGGTGAAGGGCTCAGTGTACATAGCGCACCATTTGATGCTTTTATTCAAATTATTGACGGAAGTGTTGAAATCACTATTGGCGGGGTAAAACATAATCTCATCTCCGGCGATTTCATAATTATGCCTGCAAATATCCCTCATGCTTTAAAGGCGACAAAGAAATTCAAAATGTTGCTTGTGATGATAAAATCTTAGAATTAAAAAAGAATTATTATTCCTGTTACTGATAAAGTTGAATCTGGTAATTCATTAAATCATAATTACTTGGGACAATTAATGTTTAGTATTCATATGATTTTTTATTTCGATAGTTTTGTAAATGTTCTAATTCCCGGATTCTGCAATCATTATTTTTTTCAACTTTCCTGTTCTTCTCATGGCTATATAAGATTTCTCAGTATTCAACTGAAAATTATTATTTTTAAATTCTATTTTTTGAACCTTCCTTGCCGGATAAATAATTATCGATTTTAAATCGGTATTGACTATTATAGGAATTGTAAAATCTGTCGAAATATTCGACCAGCGATAAAATAATTCGCCATTTCCGGTTTTCGGTTCATAATTATATTCCCATTGAAGAACCGGACAAGTGCGATCGTAGAGGTATTGTGTGAAAAACGAAGTATAATCTTTCCCTGTTTTTTCATTCACAAGGTCAATAAAATCGTGGGTTACGGCAAATTTATATTTATGCCTGTTATAAAAAGTTCTTAAAATATCGAAAAACATAGAGTCATTTGAAATTGTATTTCTCAGTGTATGGAGTGTTAATGCGCCTTTCATATATACATCAACATCTTTATAATCCCAATAATTAACATCGTGAGGGCCAATTACCGGTCTTTTATTCCTGATAAGAATAGAGAAAAAATTAATATAATTCAAATAGGTATCATGTCCGATTCTGCTTTCCAGGTAAAGAGCTTCACTGTAAGAAGCAAAACCTTCATGTATCCATACTTCAGCATAATCTGGAACTGTAACGGAATTGCCCCACCATTCGTGGGCTGACTCGTGCAAAATAATATAATCTATAAATCCAAACATATTTTTAAAGCCATTTCCATAGGCTATTGCCGTTTGATGCTCCATTCCTTCATATGGACTTTCAATTAATTTGTATCCATCACGCGGCCATGGATAGGGACCATAAGTATTTTCGTAAAATTTTAAGACATCAACAGATTGCTTAAATTGCGATCTTGCAGTGTCGAGGTGGTAAGGCAAAGAATAAAAATCGAGATCGAAAGCTGTGTCCTCACCTTTATATGGAATTGAAAAATGCCTGAAATCCCCGATATAAAAAGTGGCATCATATGAATTAATTGGATAGGTTACTTTCCAACGGAAAGTCGTTATCCCGTTTTTAGAAATGCTATCGATCATATGGCCGTTACTGATGCAACTCAACCCTGCAGGAATTGTAAAACTCATCGACATACTGTCGGGCTCATCTGAAAGATGATCCTTCACAGGCCACCATAAACTTGCTCCATCGACTTCGCAGGCTACAGCAATCCAGGGTTTCCTGTTTTTATCTTTTCCCCAGACAAAACCACCTTCCCAGGGCGGCCTTTTTGCTACTTTAGGTTTTCCATGATAAAAAACAGTTATTTTTTCCTTTTCAGGAAAATTAATCTTTCGATCCATTAAGACAAAAACGGCATTATATCTTCTATAGAAATTCAGTTTCCTGTTTTCGAAAAGGATACTATCGAGTGATAAATTATCATATAAATCGATTTGAAGTGTGTCGAAAGAATTTAAAGTATTGAAATAAATATCCACAAATCCTGAAATTTCTTTCTTATGAAAATTAAAATCAACATTTAGATTATAATAATACACATCGTAGCAACTTCTGAAAGAATTTAGCTGGCCGCGCAAAGTATCTTTAATTGTAAAACCGGGATATTTAAAAGGCCTTTTGGGTGTGGAATGGTAGATATTAACTCCTACAAGGGAACAGGCAGAAAATAAAAATATAATCCCAATAAAAAATTGAATACATATAAAGTTCCGGAAAATCTTCATAAATAAATATTATTATCAGGTTGTGAAAATAAAGGAATGATGTGAAAAATCCAAAGATAAAGGAGTACAAACAAAACTTGCTTTCTGTATGTGTTCATTTTCAGCATTTTTCTTGCATACTTATTTTACATTTTGTATATTTCACCCTGTTTTCAATAGAAACAAAAAAATAATATTTCAAATTCAATGATAGACAATTAATTACAATTCCTATAACCCTAAACTAATTTTTATGAAAAAAATAGCTTTGATTTTAGCAATTATTACCTTTATAACTACCAATTGCGATTACCTGAGAAAAAAAGGGATTATAGGTAATAAAAAACGTATGAAAGAATACATCGACAGGCTTGAAAATACTATAAAAGATGACTCTGTTGAATTTATGGCACAGATGGAAAAAATAAAAAAGGAATCGCAGTTAAAGATCGATTCAATTCAAAAATCGTGCGGAAGTTCCGGATCGTACAACGTAATTACAGGTAGTTTCAGGAACCCTGTATATGCCGATAATTTTGCCAAAGAAATGGCAAAACTCGGGTACAAATCGCAGGTTATTATAGCACCAAATGGTTTTAACCTTGTAAGTGCATTCGCGTGCAACAATTATAAAGAAGTTTTAAACGCTTTGTATAGCCTACGTTCCAGCGTGAACCAGGAATCGTGGCTTTATATTAAAAACTAAATACAACCAATTAAACCAACATTCAAGCCACCTGATTAAAAAGGTGGCTTTTTTAATATATAATCCCAGAGAATTGGAAGATTTCAGCCGGCACAATCCGGCTGTTTTCTTTTTTGAGGTTGCAACATACATGATAAAAATCGTGCTGGAAAAATAGGATATATTTCTTTTCACAAGCTTCATTCAGAAATTGATTCCTTTCAGAAAGGCTTAAAACCGGATCGATATCGTATGCCATAATACTTTGCAAAACAAGATGTGCAAGGGATGGAATCAAATCGCCGGTAAATACAATTGAAGTTTTTGAAGTATGGATTATGGGAATAATTAACCCATTGGTATGTCCGTCAAAAATCCTGAGCTCAAGCCAGTAGAATAAATATCCATTTTTCTCAACAAATTGAATATTCTTCATCTTCGAAAAAGCAGATATAACCACAGGCTGAAATGAATCTTTTTCAAATTCTGAGGGATTCCCGGCAGTATCGAATTGGTTTTTACTGATTATATATTTTGCATTTGGGAATGTGGGTTCCAGGTTATTTGAAAAGTTTTGCAAAAAGCTTCCTCCGCAATGATCTATATGAAGGTGGGTAAGTATTACATGAGTCACCTGTTCGATGGTGTAATTATAACCCGCAATTATATCTTTTGCCTGTTTGAAATTTTCGACTTTATAATCTTTTAAAATTTGCTGATCTGAATTTCCAAAACCATTATCAATTAAAACAATATTTTTACCATCGTCAATTAAAAGAGAATTCAACGCCCATTTACAGAGATTATTTTCATCGGATGGATAATAATTCTCCCACGATTTTTTGGGTGTAATGCCAAACATAGACCCACCATCGGCTTTGAATGGGGAAAATAATATGGGAATAATTTTCAATTGAATAAAATGATTTAATTTTTAATTATACCATTTTTTGAGGATCGACCCATTTGTCAAATTGTTCGTTAGTCACCAAACCCAATTCAAGGGCTGCCTCACGAAGTGTTTTATTTTCCTTCTGGGCTTTCTTGGCAATTTTGGCTGCATTTTCATATCCGATATGGGTGTTAAGTGCAGTTACGAGCATTAAAGAGTTTTCAAGATGTTTATTAATCACCTCATAATTCGGTAAAATTCCAACAGCACAATTGTCATTAAAAGACAAACATGCATCGCCAAGCAATCGCGAAGACTGCAAAACATTAGCAGCTATCAGGGGTTTGAAGACATTTAATTCAAAATGGCCGTTTGATCCGCCAATTGTAACAGCAACATCATTGCCCATTACCTGGGCACATACCATTGTCAATGCTTCAGGTTGGGTGGGGTTTACTTTTCCCGGCATAATTGAGGATCCGGGTTCGTTGTCCGGGATAACAATTTCACCAATTCCACAGCGCGGACCGGAACTTAACATTCTTATATCATTTGCAATTTTCATTAACGAAACCGCAGATCTTTTCAATGCTGCACTAAGTTCCACCATGGCATCATGTGCGGCAAGGGATTCAAATTTATTTGGTGCCGAAACAAAAGGATAACCGGTTAATTCCGCAATTTTCCCGGAGACCAATTCAGCATAACCTTTTGGGGCATTTAACCCGGTCCCGACTGCAGTACCACCTAAAGCCAATTCACTTATCATTTCCAATGCATTTTTTATTGCGCGCATTGAATTATCGAGTTGCTGAACATATCCTGAAAACTCCTGTCCAAGCGTAAGAGGTGTGGCATCCATAAAATGGGTACGGCCCGTTTTAACAATTTTCATGAATTCCCTGGACTTTCCCGATAAGGTATTTCGTAATTTGTGCATCCCGGGCAATGTAACTTCCATGACGGTCTTGTATGCTGCTATGTGCATAGCTGTAGGAAAAGTGTCGTTAGATGATTGCGACTTATTTACATCATCATTAGGATGAAGAATTTTTTTAACGTCGGTAAGTTTTCCTCCGCTTAAAACGTGAGCACGATAAGCAATAACTTCATTTAAATTCATATTGCTCTGGGTGCCCGAACCGGTTTGCCATATAACAAGTGGAAATTCACTTTCGAGCTTACCTTCAAGAATCTCATCGCAGACTTTGCAGATCCAATCGCATTTATCTGCCGAAATAACCCCTAATTCAAGGTTCGCCATTGCAGCGGCTTTCTTTAAGTATGCAAAAGCTTTTATTATTTCCTTTGGCATACTGGCTTCAGGTCCTATTTTAAAGTTATTTCTTGAGCGTTCCGTTTGTGCTCCCCAATACCTGTTGGCAGGAACTTTTACTTCGCCCATAGTATCATGTTCTATCCTGTATTCCATGGATTAAAAAATTAAAAATTGAAATAATATTTATAAAACCTTACGGAGTAACATAAGTTTTAATAACTTTTTTATTTACAAGATTTTTGATTATTTGTTGAATACCGGCAGTATCGAAACCGCATTCGGAATATAATTGCTTAAGTGAACCCTGTTCAATAAACCTATCGGGAACACCAAGCCTTATCATTTGTGCATGATAATTGTTACCGGCCATAAATTCAAGAATTGCACTACCAAATCCACCTGTAATTACACCGTCTTCAACCGTTATAATTTTTGAAAACTTCTTAAAGACCTGGTGTAGTAATTCTTCGTCAAGAGGTTTTAGAAAACGAAGATCGTAATGTGCCGGAATTTCATATTCTTCTGAAAGACCTTTAATAGCTTCCTGAACGAAATTTCCCGGATGGCCAATAGACAAAACTGCAACATCAGAACCTTCTGAAATCATCCGGCCTTTTCCGATTGGGAGTTCCTTAAATGGTTTATGCCAGTCCGACATTACACCATATCCACGTGGATAACGGATTGCAAACGCTCCGAAATTTTTTACTTGTGCCGTGAACATAAGGTTTCGAAGTTCTTCTTCGTTCATAGGAACTGAAATAACCAGGTTTGGAATGCACCTCAAATAAGCCAGATCAAATACTCCCTGGTGCGTGGCACCATCTTCACCAACCAATCCTCCCCTGTCCATGCATAAAATAACCTGTAAGTTTTGCAGTGCAACATCATGTATTACCTGGTCGTAGGCACGTTGCATGAATGAGGAATAAATATTGCAATAGGGGATCATTCCACGTGCCGATAAACCAGCCGAAAATGTTACTGCATGCTGTTCAGCAATGCCTACATCAAAAACACGATGCGGCAATTCATTCATCATGATATTCATTGAACAACCTGTCGGCATAGCAGGAGTGATCCCAACAATTTTATCGTTCAATTTTGCCAGTTCCAGGAGAGTGATTCCGAAAACATCCTGGTATTTTGGAGGATTTGATCCATCAGTTTTTATATTAATTATTTCACCGGTTTCTTTATTGAAAATACCTGGGGCATGCCAGGTCGTCTGGTTTTCTTCAGCATATTTATAACCCTTGCCTTTAACCGTAATAACATGTAGAAGTTTTGGACCGGGCATATCCTTCAAATCATTTAGGATACGCACTAAATGCGAAATATTATGGCCATCTACAGGCCCAAAATATCTGAAATTTAACGATTCGAATAAGTTGCCCTGGTGCATAATTATAGACTTAATCCCATTTTCAAGCTTTTGCGCGATACGTTGTGCCCGGGGCCCAAGTTTATGCATCTTCCCTAACATGTTCCAAACTTCCGTTTTAAACTTGTTATAAGTTTTGGAAATGGTCATATCGACAAGATAATCGCTGAGTGCACCTGCATTTGGATCAATGGCCATATTATTGTCATTCAGGATAACCAGAAGGTTGTTTTTAAGGTTACCTGCATTGTTGAGGCCTTCGAATGCCAATCCTCCGGATAAACTTCCGTCGCCTATTACAGCTACCACATGCCTGTCCTTTTCATTTTGCAGATTCGACGCTACTGCTATTCCCAAAGCTGCCGATATAGATGTCGAAGCATGGCCCACTCCGAAGGGGTCATATACACTCTCGCTCATCTTTGGAAAGCCGCTAATACCACCATATTTCCTGTTGGTATTGAATAGTTCCTTTCGTCCTGTAAGAATTTTATGACCATAAGCCTGATGGCCTACATCCCAAACCAACTGGTCGAATGGAGTATTAAAAACAAAATGCAGTGCAACAGTAAGTTCAACCACACCAAGGCTTGCCCCTAGATGGCCAGGATTAGAACATACTTCGTCGATAATAAACTGACGTAATTCTGCACTTACCTGTTCAAGTTCTTTGACAGAAAGGTTCCTTAAGTCGGAAGGAAATCTTATATTATCCAGAATCTTATTCTCTTCCTTTCGGTTTTCATTATCTATCGGCATTCTCAAAGTAAATAATCTTCAAATATATTAATATTAACGAATTAATTCTTAAGAAATTTCATGTCTGAAAATGAAGTCTTTAATAAATATTCATTTATTTTACATTTCTATTTCACAAAAAATATTTTTTGAAATGAAAAAACATTCTTACCTCAAAATATTTGGTTTATTGTTTTTATTTATAATTGCATCCTGCGTTCCGGCACAAAAATTTCAGGAAATGGAAAAAAAATATAAAAGCTGTAATTATGAATTGGATATGACAAAACAAAATCAGGAGCAAATTACAATCGAAAATACTGAAATGAAACAACAAATTTCCAGGAACATAAATCAAATTAATAGTCTTATCAAGGACAGTCTGGAAAAAGCAAGGGAATTAACTAACCTAAAATATGACTATGAAAAAATTAACCGGCAAAATTCTGAACTCCAGGAATCGCAGGAATCGATGCTAAAAGGAAATGCCCGGGAAACGGCAAAATTGATGATACAACTGCAAACCACCCAGGAAGATTTAAAGAAAAAAGAAGAAAGCCTGAAAAAAACCGAACTAGGACTATATGAAAAAAAGAAAAACCTCGATAACCTGAACCTTGAGTTGGAAAAGCGTGATGCCCGGTTGATTGAATTGGAAAGAGTCCTGTTTAAAAAAGATTCCATTGTAAATAATTTAAAATCTAAAGTCACAGAAGCTTTGCTGGGTTTTGAAAATGAAGGGCTGTCAGTCAAAATTAGAAACGGAAAAGTATATGTCTCTTTAGAAGAAAAATTATTGTTTAAATCGGGAAGTACAACTGTCGATCCAAAAGGCATTGAACCTTTAAAAAAACTTTCTCATATTTTGGAACAGAACACCGATATCAATATTACTATTGAAGGACATACCGATAATATGCCTTACAAATCAGGTGGTGGAATAAAAGACAATTGGGATCTCAGTGTAGAACGCTCTACTTCAATCATTCGGATTATCCTGGAAAATTCCAAAGTCGACCCAAAACGTCTTACAGCCTCGGGACATGGTGAATTTTTCCCTATCGCTCCGAACAATAATTCAGAATCGAGGTCTAAAAACCGCCGCACTGAAATTATTCTCACCCCTAAACTCGATGAATTATTCAAAATATTAGAAAGCAATTAACATGGATACATTTCTTAAACTTCCTAATATCGGAAAAATAACAGCCAATAAACTTTTAGAGGCAGGAATTAAAACCGAAAAAGAATTAAAAATCATGGGAAGCGAAAAAGCCTTTCTTCTCGTTAAAGAGAAATATCCAAAATCAAGGTTCGATACTCTGCTTGCACTTGAAGGAGCCGTTCAGGGCATTCTCCCTCATGATCTGCCTAAAAGAAAAAGAATAGAATTGAGAATATTTTTCGAAATGTGTAAATAATTACCTTTTCAATTCATTTATTAAATAACGTTATTTTCACTCAAAAGATCATTTTCAATTACATGCCGCAAATTAAAGTTTTTATAGTAGACGATCATAAAATCTTCCGTGAAGGTTTAAAGTTGCTGTTAAGCACAATTAAGAGAATTCATGTAATTGGCGAAGCCCCAAACGGAAAGGCATTTCTCGATTTGCTAACCCATCAAAAACCCGATATCGTTTTTATGGATATTAACATGAGAGAGATGGATGGTATTGAAGCTACTGAAAAAGCACTTTCCATTTACCCCGATCTGAAAATTATTGCCCTCACTACTTTTGAAGATGAAGAATATTTCAACCGAATGACAGATCTTGGTGTTCGTGGTTACCTATTAAAAAATTCACTTAAAGAAGATTTTGAAAAAGCCATAAACAAAGTTATGGAAGGCAATAATTATTATTCAGACGAACTGATTGTGAAAATTTCAAAAAAAATTGCCAGGATTTCGAAATTGAATAAAAAACCTGATAAAGAATTATCATTTTCCGATGAAGAAAAAAAATTACTTAATTATATATGTAAGGGGCTTACTAATAAACAAATTGCAGATATTTTGCACCTGAGTAACCGGACTGTTGAAACCCACAGGGCCCGTTTGCTTGATAAGACACAGACAAAAAATTCAGTTGCCCTGGCTGTTTATGCTATTTCAAATAAACTGGTAAACCTGGAAAATTAAAAATTTTATTAAAATCAGCTATGGAAAATAATAAAAAGCTGAGCATTAAGGAATGGGCGGAAGATGACCGACCACGGGAAAAAATGATTAAAAAAGGGATAAATGCCCTTTCCAATGCAGAACTTCTCGCAATACTTTTTGGTACCGGAACCCGAAATGAATCTGCTGTTGAACTGGCACGCAAACTTCTTGAATCGACCGGCAACAATTTAAATGAATTGGCAAAATTAAATATTAAGGATTTTCAAAAAATAAAAGGAATTGGCGAAGCAAAAGCCATTTCGGTACTCACGGCTTTAGAACTGGGAAAAAGACGTAAAATAGAAGAAGTGGTTGACCGGAAAAAAATACAATCGAGCAAAGATGTTTATGAAATTTTTGGTTCCCTTCTCGGTGATTTACCTTTTGAAGAATTTTGGGTACTGTTACTAAATCGTTCAAATAGCATCATCGACAAAATTAAGATCAGCCAGGGCGGAATTTCAGGTACCGTTACAGATGTCAGGATAATCCTGAAAACAGCTTTGGATAAAATGGCAAGTGGCATTATACTTTGCCATAACCATCCTTCAGGAAATCTGAAACCTAGTGAAACAGATAATGCTATCACACAAAAAATCAAAGAAGCCGGAAAATTGATGGACATAAATGTGCTCGACCATATTATTGTTTCAGAAAAAAGTTTTTTCAGCTTCGCCGACGAAGGGTTAATTTAATTGTCGCTTTTCTTAATAAGTTTTTAATATTTCACATTTATAGAAATTTCAGAAAAATTCTTCTCAATCTGTTACCAGTTGAAAATCTATTTGTTTTTTTAAGAGGTTGGTTCTCCAGATACGGATTCGCACCGGATCGCCCAACTGAAATTTACGCCCGTGATGACGGCCTTTAAGGCAATAATTTTCTTCATCGAAATAATAAAAATCATCGTCAATCTCACGGATAGGAATCATTCCTTCGCACTTGTTTTCATTTATTTCAACATATATTCCCCATTCGGTGACTCCAGAAATAATTCCATCGTATTCGTTTCCTATCTTATCGCTCATAAATTCTACCTGTTTGAATTTAATGGAAGCCCTTTCAGCATCAGTTGCACGCTTTTCCATATCGGAGGAATGTTTGCATATATTTTCGTATTTTGCCTGATCCTTTGAAGCGCCTCCTTTTAAATAATGATCGAGCAACCTGTGAACCAAAACATCAGGGTAACGGCGAATGGGTGAAGTAAAATGGGTGTAGTAATTGAAAGCAAGCCCGTAATGCCCGATATTCTTTGTTGAATAGACTGCTTTTGCCATTGCCCGTAAAGCAAGGTTTTCCACAATATTTTCCTCGACTTTCCCTTTTACATCATCAATGACTTTGTTAAGGCTTTCTGAAGTTTTTTTGCCCGGACCGGTATTAATCTTATATCCGAATTTTTTTATAAAATGGGCAAATGATGCCAGTTTTTCCTGGTTTGGCAAATCGTGGATCCTGTAAACAAATGTTTTTTCTTTTTTCCCGTCTTTCGGTTTTCCAATAAATTCGGCAACATTTCTATTGGCCAATAACATGAATTCCTCGATGAGTTTGTTCGAATCTTTATTCTCTTTATAAAAAACCCTTAATGGTTTTCCATTTTTATCAATTTCAAATTTTACTTCAACCCTGTCGAATTCCACGGCTCCGTTTTTAATTCTTTTCTCACGCAATATTTTAGCCAACCTGTTCAATTCGAGAATTTCGTCCTTCAGATCACCCTTACCTGTTTCAATGATTTCCTGGGCTTCATCATAATTAAATCGTCTGTCGGAATTGATTATTGTACGGCCAAACCATTTGTTCAGGACATTCGCATTTACATCCAGTTCAAAAACCGCCGAAAAACATAGCTTATCTTCACGAGGGCGAAGAGAACAAATATTGTTTGAAAGCCTTTCCGGCAACATGGGAACAACCCTGTCTACAAGATATACAGAAGTGCCACGTTCATATGCTTCATCGTCGACAATGGTTTTTGAAGCCACATAAAAGGTGACATCGGCAATATGAACTCCAACTTCAACATTCCCGTTTGGAAGCTTGCGATAGGATAAAGCATCATCGAAATCTTTTGCATCGGCAGGATCGATAGTAAAAGTAGTGACTTTTCTAAAATCGCGTCGTCTCGAAATTTCCTCACCGGTAATTTTGTCTGCAATTTTATTAGCCTCATCTTCCACTTCGTGAGAAAATTTATAAGGCAATTCGAATTCAGCCAGTATGGCATGCATCTCTGTTTCATTGAGCCCCGGATAACCAAGCACTTCTATAATTTCACCAAAAGGGTTTTTGACATTCTTGGGCCAATCGATAATTCGGGCTACAGCTTTTTGTCCATTTTTTGCTTTGTGCAATTTATCGAGAGGAATGAAAATATCATAAGGAATATTCTTGCTGTCGGGAATTAAAAAAGCAAAATTTTTTGCAACTTCCACAACGCCCACAAACTGTTTACGGACACTTTCAAGAACCTCTACAATTTCACCTTCAATATGCCTTCCTTCACGATGAGCGTAAAGATAAACTTTCACTATGTCATCCCCCAGTGCATGGTTCAGGTTTTTCTGCGCAATAAATACATCTTCTTCAACCTCATCGCTAATGACAAAAGCGTTGTTACTGCTTGTCATTTGTACCTTGCCTGTAATGTAATGTGTTTTAGAATTTAATTTATATTTTCCTGCCTGTAATTCAATCAAATCTTCATGCAAAGCCAATTCTCCCAAAGTCTTGGTAAGCTGATATCTGTTTCTTTCGTCTTTTATGGAAAGGCGTTTTGCAATTTGTTTGTAATTATAAGCCTGAGTGGGATTATTGTTGAAAAGTTCAAGAATATTGTTGATAAGCACTTTTCTGTTATAATCATCAGTTAATTTTTTCTTTTTTCTGCCGGACATATTAAAATTTATTAAACCTGTAAAGGTACATTTATGATGCCTAAAATAGACTATTTAGTTCTGCATTTTCCATAAAAGAATGAAATAAAAAACCTTTAATATTATCTTTGATATGAAAATTTTCCAATTTATAATTAAGTTCAGTATTGTAAAGATTCCCGTTATGGAACAATGCAGGTTAATATCCTTTTTATGTATTGGATTTCCGATTACAGCGAATTTTTCATTCAATGAGCCAGATATTAAAAGTTATTCTATCATTTGTCAGAATTATAAAGATGATAAAATTTCGAACAATAAAACAAATGATAATTTAATAACCGCAGATTATATTGAAAAGAAAAAAAATATTATAGCTAAATATTCTAATCCGGGTCCGGGTGAATTTGGGGAATTTATTAAAGGGGTGAAAACAAAATTAAATACTGAAAAAAAGGTTATTGCATTTACTTTTGATGGTTGCGGCGGCTGGGGAAGCAGCGGATATAATGAAATATTAATTAATTTTCTGAGAAAAGAAAAAATTCCGGCAACACTTTTTGTAACCGGGAAATGGATTGATGCGAACAGAAAAACATTTGCCCAATTGTCGGCAGATACTTTATTCGAAATTGAAAATCATGGGTTGAATCATCGGCTTTGCTCTGTGAACGGGGCCTCGAAATATGGTATTGCAGGAACAAATAATGTTGGGGAAGTTGTAGATGAAATGGAAATGAATGCCAGAAAAATTTATAACCTTACAAACCGAAGGCCTCATTTTTTCAGATCAGCAACTGCATATATCGACGAAACTTCTGTAGAAATTGCCAGGGAGCTGAATTTAGAAGTCGTAAGCTTCAGTGTATTATCCGGCGATGCCATACCCGATACTCCTGCAGAAAATATAAGCCAGAATATTTTAATTAATATTCATCCGGGAGCCATTGTTATTATGCATTTCAACCATCCGAACTGGCAGGAAAAACAAGCACTTGAAATGGCTGTGCCGAAACTCAGGAAAATGGGATACAAATTTGTTAAACTCGAAAATTATCCTCTAAAAGGAAACTGATATTGAATTTATTTATAAATAACCTATCAATGAATGAAAAAAATATTTATATATTTACCTCAATGATTTTATATTCATTTGAATAAGAGTTAAATAGACACTTTATTGAGAAAACGGATGATGCAAAAAAATAATTTGAAATTATTGTGGGGCATACTATTTTTAACCTTGTTGCCATTATTTTCATGCAATAACAATTTTTCAGTTAATCAATCGGATAATAAAAAGCTGACAAATATTGAAACTACGCCGCTCAATTTTATTGGACATTGGATGAATGAAGGTACACGGGGAAAATTAGTCCGTGAAGTGAGCAATGAATTTGAATTTACCCACCAGGATATTAAGGTAAATCTTAAATTCCCTGAAGAATTGTACAATGCAGACGACTCTTTAGAAATTAAATTTATTATTCGCCAGATTCAATTGCCGAAGTCTGAATGGGACATCATTCGAATTAAAGAACATTATTTTATTATTGCCTCCATTTTAAATGATCCTGAATGGGGCAAAAAATATTTGTTCGATTTCAGCACCATTCCGGAATTTCTTAAACTGCATAAGCCTTTAATAAATACCCATGAAACAAAACAACGTTCGGGAAACTTATTAACAGGTCCTTATAATGAAGGCTTTTACTGGGCAATTTTTACCAATACCGATATTGCAAAAAAAATAGGCATCAATGTGAAACAATATGATATGACATTCGATGATTTGCTTGGTTATGTTAAAGCTGTTTA
>Ga0265323_10000143_pt1 | contig 41526 bp, 48 predicted proteins | sample 41225metaG_FD_193580 | JGI IMG/M metagenome (GOLD analysis project Ga0265323, IMG submission 193580) | Rhizosphere microbial communities from Carex aquatilis grown in University of Washington, Seatle, WA, United States - 4-12-25 metaG | ecosystem: Host-associated > Plants > Roots > Rhizosphere...
CGGCGGCCAGGCTTAGCCTTGGGGCAGCAGCGTCAGGGGTTAATACCGACATCACCGAGCTTGCCGGTTTGACCACGATGCTTCCACTCACAGAGGGCGGAACCGGAGCGTCGAACAGCACGGCGGCATTCAACGCTCTTTCACCAGCATCAATGAAAGGTGACCTCCTTGTGGGTACTGGGGCGAGCACTGTCCGCTTCCCAATCGGGGCTGACAACCTAGTTCTCACGGCAGACTCAACACGGGTAACCGGACTTAATTGGAAGGCGGGGATTGGCGGGCAGTATCAAAATTTCGCGGTTAACCCCAACTGCGCAAGCGGAAACACTAACTACACGGCATCGGCGGGCGCCATCACTCAAGAGATTGGTGCTGGAAATCTTGCCGTCCCATCCTCGGCAGCCTCTTGTAAGTGGGTTACAACGACCGCAGGCGCGACCCTTACGAATGACCCATACACAATCATAAGCGGAGCAGGACCCGGACAACTTAACGGAGCCGCTGCTTGTTACTTCAAAACCACGGCCTCGACCTTCTCGCTTGTTGCCATGAGCGGTGGAGTCGCTACGGGTAATGTTCAGGCGATCCCTGCTGGCGCTAATTTCGTCCCGGTAGCCTCTAACGAGGGATTCCCGGATTCTGGCACAATCCAGTGGCAGATCCAACACACTGGAGCGGCCTCAGATACCATCTACTTCGGTGGGTGTTTCCTGGGTGATGCTAAAGGTGTGAACCTCCAGAACGTGAGCCAGGCACAGCTTCTCGGCACAGTAACAATTTCTGGGTGTGCGGCGCAGTTTTCAACAACAAGCGCCTCCATGGCAGAATTTGGAACCCAGACCGGGTGCGTTTACACGCTAACCGGACAGGCGCTGGCACCAAGCACCAACATTCCCGCAATTAGATTTGCGTCTGTTCCCGCAGGCGAAATCGTTATCGAATATGAGGGCGGCCTGCAAACGTCCACGGGCGGATTTGAGTCTTATTTCCAGTTCTGGGATGGTACTAATACTGCCAGAGAAAAGGTTACTCTTTATACCAACAATACCACTGGCATGATGCTGCCAGGGACCAGACAGTCCATGACGTACTCTAGCGGGGCGTCCAACGTGACGTTCTCGCTTCGCGGATCTGTAAGCGCAGGTGGCACGGCTAGAGTCAATAACGGAGGTGGTGGCTGGCCGCAGGGCGTGATTAAGGTCTACGTGTTTCCATCTCAGAACCAACTCGCCGTCACGCCGGACATGACGCCGGGGAGTTGGAGCGGGTATCACGACATAACCTGTCAATGGACACGGACCAATGTGGCCTACGGTAACCCAGCCATTGATTCATCCTGTGCCTTGGTTGAACAATTAAATCAGAACTTTGGTTCTGTTACGAGCTACAACGACGGTACGCCCGGCAATAATTATCCGGGCATCGTCTTTACCCCAAAGAAGGCGGGAAATTATTTCGTTTGCGCACAACCACAGGTATGGAACGGAAGTAATGGGGGCGACGCCACCGTTGCCTTGACTGCTGGCGGAGCTTTCCCCCCAATATCAGAACATTCAGTACAAATACCCACTTCTAGCAACGGCGGTCAGACAATGACGTTATGTGGAAAAACATACGCGTCATCTACTGCCCCAGTCACACTCAGTCTTCAGATTAGGTCTGTAACTGGGACGACATATATCCTGGGCAATAATGCCTCGTATATGTCAGTCGGATGGACCATTTTCTACCTCGACAACTCGCTGCCGTCGCCGGTCGTACTTCCTCGCTTTACCTCTGCACAGGTGACCGTAAGTAATTCTGCCGCAGCGGTTGTACATCAAATCGGTAACTGGCTCTCTGTGGCAAACGGGGCTGGCGCTGGTTTGACCACGGGGACAATCACCGGATTCACCACTACTCCAGACTGTTCTTGTACGGTTGTTGGCGCAGCTAGTACGTCGGCGTCATGGTGTGGGTTTACGGCAGACCCGACAAATACAACTCTTTTAATTACCCGAACACGAGCGGGAGCGGCTGAAAACGGCAACGTCAATATCGGATGCACATGGAGTCAATAATGCGTTTCCTCCTCTGCTTCCTGATGCTGACTGCGGGGTGTGCGTGACACAGGATAAAAAGTCCTCCTACATTCGCATGTCAGAACGAGAGATGCTCATTGGCCTCATGATCAGAACCGAGCATCTTGAGAGAGACCGGAATATATTCGTGACTTTCCTAGGAAGTGCGTGGCTTGCTATTATTGCTCTACTGGTTAAATTAAGATGAAAGGAAAAAGTATGGCGGGTAAATCAATGGCTCCGGGTGGTGGTGGAAGGTTTGCAGCTCTCAAGGCAAAACTTGAGCGCGGAGGAAAATCAGCAAAAGCTGCCGGAGGCATAGCCGCCATGGTGGGCCGGAAAAAATATGGCAAGAAGCGATTCCAGGCGATGGCGACTGCTGGCCGTAAACGGGTTGCTAAGTGAAGTTTATAAGGCGGGCTTATTATTGGATCACGCGCACGCTTAATCTGCACCCCCGCGTGCAGATTAAACATGTGAGTGGGAGGAAACATTAATGCTCCCAGGGATATTCCTGCCTAATCTGTTCACAAATTCGGACATGACCTCGGCTATTGAAAGCCGGGACATCTATATGCAGGAACTTACCCTAGGGAATATCCATTGTTGGTGGACTGGGGTTCCAGTAGGCACCCTACAAATTCAATGGAGAAATTCCATAGATGAACCGTGGGAAATCGACAGTTCGTCCTCCGTTTCAGTGAATGGCGCAGGAAGTGTGACGTACAAATTATCTGACATTGGCGCGGGTCTGGGCCGAGTGATATATACCCCCCTGAGCGGGAGTGGCAATCTATACGCATCGTGGTATGGTAAAGTACAGAGCACCTATTACTAAATATGCCAACAGTAACAATCCCAGAAAGTTCATCCGAGGCAGAGAAGATAAGGGCAGAGGCTGCTGAAGCGGCCCTCCAAAGCAACATTGATGGGAAAATATCACAAGTAGACCTTGATAACAGGATTGATGTTTTGACTGCTGATCCTGCGGCTCCTTTAGATAAGCAGATCTGGATAAAGCATGAGCCTGTGGTGTCATTAGCGGGTTCTCTGGCCGTCCCTAATGGTGCTGGTAATGTGGTTGTAAATGTGCAATCTACCAGACCGTCTGATTTTAATTATTTTAGTGACTCTGGCGGTCTAACTGGTGGACTCATGGTTGATGCTGCCCCGGCTAGTACACCACATGTTTTCGCGTTTTTTCATGATGTTAATTCACTACATGTGAGGGGTGGCTTAACGAGCACGTGGGGAGAACTCGTCACGCAGCTTAACGCATGGGCTGTGGCCAACTTGCAGCTTCCTATGGGTGTCACAACAATTGTTTCGTTGGATAATGACGCCGCCGACAATGCTATCGAGGTAACTGAACTCGTTCATACCGTCGGCCTTACGGGGGTCCTCGCAGGTATTCCCAGGACAGAGATAAAATATCGCAAAGATGGCGTTACAATTCCAATCCAATTTCCTTCAATAAGTTTGCCAGTTTATGAGGGATTAGACCCCTTTCCGGTATACCCTGGATATGTTTGGCTTCGTTTTGATCCCACCGTTCCCCCAACAAATCTTTCTGGACAAGTCAACGATATGAGTATGAATGGATATTTTATGGCAAATATTACTTCGCCCGACAACGCCGATTTGGCTTGGTTTACGGGAGGTCCCTAATGGGAGGAGGAGGCGGTGGCGGCCCTAACGGGACGATCATATTTACTTGGTGGGATGGTATGCCTATCCCAGGCCAGGCCATCGTCGTGTTTTCTTCTGGGGTTGGCATAATCGTCCAGCACTTCCACACCACATGGGATACCGTGATAACTGCACTAAATGCCTTTTGTGCCGCTAATCTTTCTGGTGCGGCCACCTATAGCTTTACTCTTACTGATGAGGGTAACGACGGTACAAAGGAACTTTCGCAGTTTCAACAACAGATGAGCCTTTCTGGAAATGGCCAGTCGGCCTCTTTTATATTCAAAGGTGTCGCCCCTACCGGCACCACATATCAGGCATCAATGTTCTAGGAGGCTTTATGAATCTCTCCCTTACCCGATGTCACTGGGATATAGACGGAATATTCGGAGAGCTGCACTCAGAGCAAAGCCACTTGATTTGTGAGACTCTCGAGCACGCATACCTGCACGGCGATACTTACTTTGCTAAGATCCCGCCTGGGGGATATATCTGCAAGCGTAGCCAACACCGGCTCCATGGCATGCAGGAAGACTTCGAGACATTCGAGGTCATGGGGGTGCCCGGCCATACTGGCCTCTTATTCCACTGGGGAAATTTCAACCGGGACTCCGAGGGCTGTATCCTGCTCGGTGAGGCTATCAAGATAACCGAGGACAAAGAAGAGATGCTCACTAACTCCAGGAGAGCATTTGCTTCTTTTATGGCTTTACAGGACGGTTCGGATGAGTTTACACTCATAGTATCCTAGGGGGATTTCATGAAAACTTTATTGAGTCTGTTGGGCGGCGCGATTACGATCACTGAGCAGAACGGCATTGTGTCGTTCAACTGGAATGAATCACTCGGCGGCGGTCAGGCCGCGGGAGTGCTGAAGGGCGTGGGCAGCATCCAACTCAGTGGCAATCAAGCGCTGCACCTTGCCGAGGGCTGGCTGAACGGTAAGCTCCCGGCCGCGCTCGTGCCATTCGCCAAGGGCATCGAGAATCTCATAGACGTCGGCCTCAAGACTGTCGAGTGACCCCGAATCAGTTATTCGTAATAGCTTTGCTTAAGCAGCTGGGGGTTATCCTAGGAATTCTTGCTGCTGCTCACGTCGATAACCGGGTATTCCCCTGGATGAGAAAAAATGCCAACCGAACCGAATCAGCCGCTCCCCACGACGAATCAACCCGCGACGTACGCCAATAAAGTCGTAGGGGATCTCATGGGCCTGGGTGAAACCGCAGTGGAGACAGCCGCGGAGGCTGCTGCTCCCTTTCTCGCTTACCCCGTGATTAAACAGATATGGGAAGCGCTCCTACATTGGATCTTTGTCACGCTCGGTGGCGCACTCGGAAAGCTTGCGGGATACGTGGTGCTAGACATCGAGGAGTATCAAGCCATCAAAACAGCGTCGGACACCCTGCTCGCCCTGGATGCCGCGCGCACTGTAGGAGATCAACATGCGATCCAAACGGCCAGTGATGCAGCTGATGATGCTGCCGCTGCTCTTATACACTATTACGGCTCTATCCAGTCTTGAGGGCTGCGGAAGTCTTCAGGTCCCTGTCGTGATTAAAGACGAGTCGGTTTATTATCTGAAGGGCACCACGCAGCTCCCGCCTAGTGACGACGACCCGACATACGCCACCATGATGCACTTCCTGACCTCGGGTAAGACACCAGTGACCCGCTATCAGTGGAATGCCATAAGCAAGGGTAAGGCATGCATGGATCTCTCAGCATTTGCAGATTTCAATGTTGAGATTGCGAAACTGTGCAGCCAGGTCCCGTGTAGCTATAAGCTCCAGGCTATTTTGCCGAGGTTAGTCGCGAGGCTGAAGAGAGAGTCTCTCTACTAGGCTTTCGTACCAGTGCCTCGGCTAATCCGCACACGAGCACAATGCATAAGCAGTGTATTGGCATCCGCAGGGGATAGTTAAATAATCCAAGCGTACAAAAGCCCATGAGAGCACCAAAGAGGGCCGGGCGAGGCCACGCCACACTTGCGAGACGAGCCACAGCAGGTGCTATGCACAGCCAGCCGACGATCCCCCCCTCGGTTAGGATCTGTAGCCAGTCGTTGTGGAGCCACATGAAATACTCTCCACCAAAATGATTAGTGGTCACTTGCTGGATGGGCAGGAGTATCTGAGAGGTTGAAAATCCCATGCCGAGTAGTGTGCTGCCACTCTTATCCCAGCAATCAATGGCCATACGCCAGATCATGAATCTTCCACTGTCCCCCCACAGTGCACCGCCTAGCAGCTTGTGGCTTACTAAAAGCATCAAACCGGCCAGTAAAAGGGTGCCTAGACCACTCAAAAGCCATGCTTTTCGAGGGGTCCGAGCCACAAAAACAGCAGCTGTAGTCACGCCCAGTACTCCCCACGGTACACTCGCCTCAGTTCGCCAGATCATGAGCAGGGTAAGCAGCCAGCTCCCGCACATGAAGGCCATCTTTGCGCGAAAGTTATTACGACATATGGTGCCCGCTGTAAACCCCCAGGCGATAGGAAGCAGGCAGGCTAGTAGTCCAGCCGCCATGCTGGGGTTGCCGAACCATAACCCATTGAGTGCTGGGTGTGGCAGAGTAACAAGTGCAAATGTGCCTACGGCCCATACGAGCGATAAAAAGACCAGTATCCCCCGCTTCATGCTCTGAGTAATTAGGGCGAATAGGGCGGTGCACGCCACAACCTCGAGCACTCCCGAGAAAGCATTCTTTTGGAGGGCCATGAGTGTAATGATGTCGTACGATCTCAGAAAGGGCTGATACGGCCAGGCCGCTATCGCGAGCATACTAACCAGACAGTAGAGCAGGCCAGGGAAATAGAACCAGCTCGTGCGCCTCGCCACCCAGCCTGAAAACCCAGCGGCCGCGAGAGTAAGTATAAGCGCCCACTTCGATAGCCAGGTGGCACTCCAGAAGTTTCCCACCCCAAAGAATAATACCGCTACGCCTACTGCTAAGATAAGCCACGATTCCCACGTCATCTTTCTCATGATAATCCCCCGTATAATAGTTTCAGATCGGCCAGATGTTTCGGCCACGTTTTAGGTGTGCTGGAAAGACTCATGCCCCCGGCTCTCGTGTGCCGGTCCAGTTTGAGCTGCTGTAAAAGTGTTGGGACAGAGCCGTCAACTTTGAGTTCGTTGCGGATACTATGGCCCTTGAGGCAGATAATCAGATCCGCAACACCCTTCCGCGCCCGCTCCTGGGTTGCTATAATGTCCACATCAGCCCCAAAAGCTAGCTTCAGATCCTCAATAACTTTTTGCTTAAACTTTCCTTCAGCTTGCTGGGCCATATTTCTCCAAATCAAACATGTTAGGGCCACTCTCGACACTCACGTCCATATCGAGCAGCTTTTTATCCCGGTGTGCCGCGATCATAATCCGCTTTATTTCTGGCAACAAGTGCATATCCGGTGGGGCCATGTTGATGAGGAGTTCATCGTGCACCGGCAAAACCATAAACGATTCTGGCCCCGCATATTTCTTGAGATACGCCCCGATCTCACAAATCGCCAGTTTTAATATCTCCGCACACCCACCTTGAATTCTGTAGTTGAATGCCTTGTATTCAAACCCAGGGTCAAAGTAGAAGCGTCTACCGAGCCAGTCCATTCCGTATGGCTTACACGTGCGCTGGAGCATGTAGGAGTATGCCGCGGTCTTCTGCCCCTGCTCGTCGATAGCATCAGCGATAGTCCTTGCCACGCGCTCACTCACGCCTAAAGTCTGCGCAATGCGCGGTATTCTTGCCCCGTATTGTTTGGCAAAGCGTCCGTTCTTAGCCAGACTCCGTAGCACCCCAGCGATGTCGGCCACTTCCTGATGCAGATCCGCACCCTCTTGTATGCGCTTAATCATGGGTAGGTCCTCGGCCTCGTCAGCACTCTTACGCAGTTCCATCTGCGAGTAGTCCATGGAAACTATCACGCAGCCTGGATGCGCGATGAATGCCCGCCGCACTGGAAACTGTGGGTCTTCCTCCTCGTCCGTTGACCAGTTCTGGCAGCTAGGATCTGAGATGCTCATGCGGCCTGTCGTTGCTCGGTTCTGGTTGATCGAGGGATGAATGATGCCGTTATGCTCAAACTCTAGGAATTTTTCCCAGTAGGTGGACAGACGCTTTTTTGAGCGACGTATACGTAATAACGCTGCAACCACACTATGTCCTTCACTGCCCTTAAGACTATCCTCTGTGAAAGAGGCATTGCCCAGTTCAGTCTGACCATAATGTATTCCATTGGCGCCAAAGATGGGTTGGAGAGTCTTTCGGCTATCCACGAATGGTACAGACGTAAGAGCCTCGAACTCTCTTGTGGCTTCGACCAAACACCTTTTCTCATACTCTACTCCTCTGTTACAATACCCGACGTCTACGAGTAGCCCGTGCCGCTCCATATCGAATAGATGTGGCAGCACCGCTTTCTCCAGCTGGACGACCGGCTTAATCTTTGTGGGACTTGATACGTCCCAGTGCTTGAATACTTCCACCTGATGCTGTCGTAACTTCCACGATAGCCACGCATCTTGCTCCACGTACGGGACAATCAATTCGTCGGGCGCCTTGTGGTACATGTTCTTATTGCCCCGCTGCTTTAACCACTCAAGCATCGGTTTATACTTGCTCTCGCCTATTCTCTCAGCACAGGCCTGAAGACTGTAGGATAGATAGTTGTTCTTCTCGATCCGGGCATTAACCTCGGAGTCCCAGACTTCACCCATCACCTCGGCATCAAACTGAGTGTGCAAGAATCCCAGCTCGAATTTGGCGTTATGAGCACAGTACTTGATGCGTGGATTAGAAAAGAACAGCCTTATGAGCGAGGGAAGCAGGGGATCTTTGTCCAGTTTTACGCTGAACCTATCGCCCCGGGTGTTCGTGAACCCCAGGATGAATGCCCTAGCCCCGCTGAATGGACGTAGCCCATCGGTCTCAAAATCCATGCCGACAGCACCCCCAGGTCCCTTGGAGATGTTGTCAGCATGGATTGCAAAGTCTCTGAGACTAAGAAGCATAATTTGAGTTGGCCCTGGGACAGTTTCGAGCTGTCGTTTCGAGTAAACTGGGCTGTGCCCGCTGTCTGGGCCAACCGCCTCGCGTAATACCCACTATACTACCAGGGCCATTCCAGATTAAAGTTAATATTCTCCGTCTGCCTGCCCGACTACTTGTGCCTCTACCACTACCGGGCGTGCTGCAGTCACTGATGACTCTGTCGGCAGGTCCTCGCGGTCGTCGATTTTGTACCTACCCGCGGCAAGCATAGCGAGCCAGCTCTCGGCACTCGCTAGCTCTTCCGCTGATGCGGCAAGAGTGCTCTTTGTGTCGATTGTCGGGACGCCATAGGTGTTAGTGTCTTTCTTCTCTTTCTTGACTCCCATGCCAATGAATGAAGAGTATGGTTTCTTGCGAAAGAAAACCTGCTTATATAGATGTGTCGCAAGTGTGCGGCCCGCATTCATCCCGGTACTCTTGAACCGGATTAGGCAGGGGAAATCCTCGCCCTTGTCGAGATCGCTCTTTAACAACACAAAGAAGTTAAATGTATGAAACCGCTTGACTGACAGTTTTTCTTCCATGCCCTCGCCTGGAAGTTTCTCGTTCTGTTTATTGAGCGGCTGCTCGTGCAAGAATTTGAACCCGCCATCCGTGACGTTATAGGTCCGAAGCGTCTTGAACATCTTAAGCGGCAGAAATTGCACGGGCTTATCTAGCCCGCCTAGCCGCTCCTCGGTCTGCATATTCATGATGTCACCCAGCTTGGCTTTGTCGTCGCCAACCAAGGCACTTGTGTTCTGCATCACTTGGATTGATGGGATAACTAGGTCTTCCGCATCTACTCCAAGCTCATTGAGAGCAAGCGCGCGCTCCTCGGCCTCTGCCTGAATAGCAACCGCTCGCTGAGACAAATCGTCAGTCTGTACTGCAACACCCTTTTCTTCTTTCTTCATATTAGTTCCTTTCATGGTTATTCCGGAAAATCACCGGGTTTTTCGGAAGCTCAGTCTGGGCGTCATCTTTACCTCTGACACGCCAGGAATAGTTGGCTCGCCCTCGCCACGTTCTTTGGCAAGGTCGAATTGTTCTTTTACATAAGCGTTGTATACTTGCGAAGACACGCTAATCATAATATCGAACTTTCCTATGGCCTTAAGATGATCATAGAAAGCCTTGCGGTCGTCGCCTTGCGGTAGTTTGGCCGATGTACGAAAGCCAATGGATACCGTGCCTGCGGGTGCTTTGTAGCTCCTGATGTCGTTGGCCATCAGGCTCTCAAGCATCTTATCTTCTTTGGCCTCAAGCCGTGCTGTAATCTCGTGCTTTGCATCGGATGCCGCTTTCTCCTCGTCACGAAGGGTCGCGATCTCCTCGGCTAATGTGTTCATTTCTGCTAGTGATGTTTCAGTCGTCATATGGTCTCCTTACCTCGGCTTATTACACTCGCATCGTGTGTCTCGCAAGCCGTAAGCGCAAAGCTTTTCTGAATTCCACCGCGCGCCCAAGTCAACACCGCCTCTTGTACATTGTCTTTTCGTATGAGCGCGGTCGCGATCGTTTCGTCAATCGTCCCTTCGACGAAGTAGTGATAGTGTAAAACTTTCTCATGGCGCTCACTACCACTGCGATAATTACGCGCCATAGCCTGCATGTAGTGTAATAAACTCCAGCCGCGCATATAAAAATGTGCGCATCCTGCTACCTGCAAACCGTCGATCCCCTCACCGGCGGCAGCGGGGTTTGCGATGAGAATTTGCGCGTTGCCCTCGACGAATAGTTTTTTATTGGCCTGTTTTTCTTTGTCAGTCTTCTGCTCACCTGTAAGAAACGTGTGCGATATGCCCCGCTTCGTGAGTTCTTCTCCGATTCTCTTGTAAGTGGGCCTGAAAACAGTCCAGATAATCTGTTTCTGCGGTCCTATTGAATCAATCCGGTCCATCAGCGCATCCATGCGGGGGTTATCGTTAAACCATACGGGCTGCTCCTGCTCGTCGGGCTGGATGAATCCCGCCAAGATCTGCTGCATCCGTAAAGTCTTAACCATCTCGAATTCGCTCGACATGATTAAACCCCGGACCTCGGTGACGAATTCTTTTCGCATATCCTCGTATGCTTTTTTCTGGGGCGCTGACATCAGACATGGCACTGGGATCAGCGTGAGTGGCGGAAGGTCAAGGCACTCCGCGCGAGTTACTTGCTCGGTGTATGGGGCAATTTTCTCGCCGATCTCTTTCGCTGCCCACGGGTGCGGCACCCACTCTGGATAGCTGAACTGTCTTCCAGCATTTTTATCGTAGAAATACTGTCTTCTAAATGACCAAAAGCCCGATCCAAGGATCTGTGGATCAAGTGCCCTGTATTGCCCAAAGAGGTCAAGGAGCGAGTTTGGGCTTGGTGTACCAGTGAGCAAAAACCTGCGATCTGAAGCTGAGCAGAGAGGATAGACCGCCTTACTTCTCTTAGCCCCACTATCTTTGATTCTATGGCTTTCGTCGAGGATGATGATTTCCGGCTTAAACTTAAGCATTTTTTCATAAAAGTCCTTTATCTGAACACTCTCGTAGTTCGTCACGATAACCGCAGGCTCTCCGGTCTCGAGTATCCGTGCAAGTTTTTCCGTCCTTTTCTTGCCTGTGTCAGTCAAAGCATGGACATATTTCACTGGTATCCGTGTAAACTTTTCACACTCAGTGGGCCACTGGGCACACACTGAGAGTGGCGCAAAGATCAGGGTCCGGCGAATCCGCTTATGAGCGTTGAAATCCTCGGCCAGTATCCGCCATATTGTTGCAGTCTTGCCCGTACCCGCTGCATGAAATAGTGCCCGGCATTTCTGTGCCCGCGCGCGCTCGACGGCTCGTTGCTGGTGTGCTCTAAGAACTAGCGCCACATTAGCCCCGCGACAAACCCCATGCCAAAGATCAAGGCCACGATCGTGAGCAGCGCAATAGCCGCATAAACCTCAAGATAATCGTCTTTACTCTTCATCTTTCCACCTTGTGCGGGAATAAATCCGCACTACTTTGCCGCCTATCCTTTTTGGTTTTGAGTTATCGACAACGGGTGAAAGCGCACCATGAACCATCATGTGACCAAACTGCTTTGAATTTGTGGCGCGGTAGTTATTCTCACCACACCATACTTTGTATTTATCGTAGGCCTCTTTGCAGCTGACATATGTTTCTTCTGGAACGGACAAACCACTTTCAAGGCACGAGCTGGCAAATTCCACCACACTATCCCCGGAAAGCAGTACCTTTTCTTGAGCCTGTACTCCGGCTTGTCCTCCTCGGCTTACGACAAAGTGCCCACCGTTAGCTGATATATTTTCCTGGGTTCTGGACACAAGCATGCTCAAAATCTTAGGCGTATCGGCTGACAACCTGTCCTCTACGCCCTTATCCGGTACTTGGATCGAGTAATCGAATGGCACAACAAGAAGTCGGCGCCGGAGTGCCCGCCCATGTTCATGGAAACGAGGCGGTTTATTCGCCGAAAATATGAGCTTTGCCCTATTCGTTAAGTCAAAGGGATGCTCTCCCTTGCGCTCTACCTCGATTATCCCGCCAGCACTGAGGTCTTTCACTATATTGCACTCCGATGGACTGAGATCGACACCCGACGACTCTTCTGAGATATTGACCAGTTTACCTTCCAGACTCGCAGGAGAAAACCTATTCCCACTCAATTGAGAAAGAGAAACCGAGCTGAAATTCGCTGCGCCTACCAAGCCCCTCAAAATGTGCATGAGGGTTCCCTTGCCGTTAGCCCCCTCGCCTATAAAGTAAGCGAACATGTGATCGTCGTATTCTGGCCATAGGCAGTAGGCCATTATGTCCAGAACCGCATCCATCAGTTCTGTCCGGTTCTGCATCATCTCGGCAAGCCAGTCTAAGAATATCTCACTCGCCACCCCCGGCTCATAATCATACGGTAGGCAGTACTTGAACCCCAGCGTGGGGGAGTGCGGGAGTAGTTCGCCCTTTATGATATCAACCACACCGTTGCGGCAATTCAGTTTTCCCCGTATCGTGTCCTCAAAGATATCTTTCTCTTGCTCGTCAGTGAGCGCATTGGACCGCATAACTTTCTTGACGAATTCTACGCAGTGGGCCTCACGCAAGTGCTCTTCATAACCGACCTTCTTTTCTACCCAGGACTTTATCGTGAGCTGACCAGTGCGCCGGTAGTGGGTATCCTGAAACGTGAAGAGCCGATCCGGCTCGCATGTTACGTAGGCATGCTCCTGCCGGTATATCTTTGCCAGGTCACTATAATGAGGATGCAGCGGCCCTTGCTTTCCAAGGACCCAGTACCCGTTTTCTGAGCTGGATATGTGCTCAACTGACTTGATTGCAAGCGGGGTATTAACCTTTGCGTGGTACTCGCACGTAGCGCAGCCCTCACCCCACGCGGCCGAAACCGTAGAGCACTTAGCAGCCCCATACCGGGTGCCATGATCCCACTTCTTCTCAAAATCTCCTCTAGCGAGAGACTGGGAGTTACAAGCAGCGTTGAATACGCCCTCTGCCACTTCCTTGGCGGTCTTCTCCTCAAACTTATCCCCAGGACTCATGGCTGACAAAAGTCCGAGAGCCGCCATAAACTGCGGCTCATGCACCTCCTCGGGATGCGCCACAAGCCACTTCATGAACTCACACCCAGCCATCACATGCTGGAAGTCCGGCCGAGGGTAGTTGCGCCTTATCTGAGCAGGCAGGACATTCTCCTGGGCTACTTTGTCCAGCCCCGATAGTTTTACGATGTCCAGATCCAGCGGCACCAGGCCGGGGTTCTGGAGAATCACGCACTCTTTGATGAGCATCTTGCCCGTTTTTTTATCAAGCTTCTCGTTGATAGAATTCGGCATACGCAAGATCCGTGGAGCGTCCCATACCGAGGGGTCGGCATCACCTGGCAGGCCCACTTCGTTCATGGCAAGATTAATCCGGTGAACCACTTCCGAGTAATCGGCCTTGGTTTCGTCGATATATTTACTCGACCTGATGGGGGTCTTAAGGTGTCCGATGATATGGAGGCCGTTGCCTGTGCTGATAAAAACCAGGCTTTGGGGCGCCACATTTAGTGTCTTGGCCACTATAGGCAGGTAATCCCATGCCCGCGCTTGATCTACGTGGTCAATGTCAAAGGGTAGAATCGTCCGGTACTCAAACGACAGCTTTGTCCGTGCCGGTTTATCCCCACCTAGTCCACTGTGGTGTCCGGTACAGTAGAATAAATTCTTGACGTTACTGGGATCCTTCTTTCGTACTGACTCTATTATGGCGCCGTTATTCTGATAAATCTCGACGATATTATTTACGCAAAGGCCTGTAGGAAAGCCAACCGGGTGCTCGTGCCATACGGTTTTGCCATCAGTACGTAGTAGGACTATTTGTATCAAAGTTCCCCCGAACCCCTAACAATGAGTGAGTCAATGATTACCGCACAGGAATTCTCGTTGTGCTAGAAGAAAGCAATTTAGGCGGGTGTAATTTTACTTCTTTACATTCCACCATTCCGCGAGACTTCATATTAAACTCATATGCCTCGTTGCCTACTCCAATGCCTATAATGAAGGCTGATAGGAACAAAAACAAAAAGAATAAGTCTTTAAGGTTCATTTTTTCCCCGCGTCTGATGGGACGGGCTTTATAAGACTAAAAACAACCATTTCGTTTGGAAGGGAGTAGATATACCCAACCACGAACTCTAGTTGTCGGCCCGTGTATCCGCGCGCCTGCGTGTAAGAACCTAAGTACATTCCACCAGGGGATTCCTCGTCGAACTCGTCTTCAGTTGGGTCCCACTCCTTAAGAATCACACTATCCCCAAACTGGAATCCACGGTCGTTCTTCCGAACCTCGAAAGTTTTTGAACCGTCAAGCACCCGATTAAAGTATTGAGGCCATATTTTTAATTCGTGAGTCATTTCTCCCCCGCGTCTGCTGGGACGGGGTTGATTAGTGGCGTTCCGTCATAAAAAGTACAGTCTTCGTCCACGTCGTGACTCCAGCCACAAAGACCGTCGCACCCTCCGCGCCTTATGAGCTGAACATGTCGAGCTGCGTCTTGCATAAGCCTTCCTCGTCTTCGTCTGTTGGCACTGGACCGCCAGAGTCCCACCAAGAAAATAGTTCCTGCCACGATGAAAAGTTTCGAGAACCAAACCATTCCTCACCGTCCTTCTGTTTTGTTCCTGCTTTCCGGTCCCACAGCCTTTGAAAAAGGCGTTTCCACAAAAATAGATACTTTGGCCACCTGGCAAACTCGTTTGCCCGCCCTTGCCTTGTCGCCGATGGACATCCAACACACCCCAGGCGCTTAAACCCCTCATCGTAAAGAGAACAATATTTGATCCCGTTGCCCCTAATAAACTCCCACACATCGGCGTCGGACCAATACAGGATCGGAGAAAGCGCCCATGTTTTGGTTTTGCTGTGCATTGTAATTGGCTTCCACCGCTTCGCCCTCGCCGCGCTTTCTGCTGCGCGAACACCTAACAGCATTACTGCGCCATGCGGTGCGGCAGTTTCCTTGTATTCCGCGCAACACCACCGGCAGATGCGAGTAGGAAACCCTTTTTTCTCGGCATATTTGAAAAAGTTTCCGTGGGGCGAAAACAAAAACTTTACGTCAGGATGATGCTTTCGGTTGAATTGAACTAGCTCGGGCGGATCAATCGTCGTGACGTTGTAGTGCCATTTCACTCGAACGCCAGCAATCCGGGCCAGCTCCTTGATAACAACCGAATCCTTCCCCCCAGAGAAGGCCCCCAAAAAAACATCTTGTGGCTGGTGTGCACGAAGCAGCTCAACCGACGCGCGAACACGCTCGTCAAGAGAGAGGCCAAGCCCAGGAAGAACGGCTCCGCTCATCCCGACTCCCCCTGTTTCTCGTCCATCAGCGCTCGGTACTGTCGTAGTTTATCCATTACAGAATCAGTAACCTTAGCCGCCTCTGCCTCGACTAAAGTGCGTGCTATGCTGTTAACTATAAAGTCCGACTCTCGAAGAGCATCCAGAGTCTCCCTCGAAATCAAAACCTGGCCTTCAGGAACAGATATATTGAACTTCGCCGCAACCGAAGCATGTCCTAAAACTTTCGTGCCCTGCGGGGCAACCAGGGCATCTTGAAGTTCTTTGCCAAATTCTTCTGCTCGACAGGTCCGACAAGGGGTTCCGTGTTTATGTGCGTCGTTGTCACAGTCATAATTAGATGCAAGGTCGTATGCAAAACGCTCTGATCTTACGGCTATTTTGCGTAGTTCTTCACACCTGCGCTCACTCTCGGCAAGCTTGGCGCTTAGACCCGAAGCTTTTGCTCTCATAGCAAAGAAGCTTTCTGAGTTATCGTCGCGAGTTTTTATTTCTTCGGATAGCTGAGCGTCCTTCGCGTCGAGCTGTGGCTGTAATAAAAGTTGCCCATATTCAATCGCCAGTAGAATGTCTTTTACAACGATCTGGTGTGCGCTCCTGGTCCTGTCGGGCGTGTATCCGTCGGCAACCTTGTGAGCAAAATCTAGTGCGCATTCGTCTGTAGTGGTCATGTTTTACTCCTGTGCTTCTCAAGTGCATTCCTGGCTATCTCCCGACGTTCACGTTCACGCAGCGGCTGAAGCGCCTCGATCTCTTCTAGTGCTCCCTCAAGCGCCGCAACCTCCTCGTCGCGGGAGGCGTGGCCTGCGAGGAATCCCCCGGCGAGATAATCAACCATTTCCGCTTCTGAGAACCTGAACCGAAGCGCGTACTCGTATGCACGCTTGTTTACTTCTTTGTCTTTCATGGCCCCTGCCTTACTGGATCAATTTCTGATCTATAATCAGACCATGCACGCAGAAACCTTTTTGCCTCGTCTGCCTGCATGTAAAGATTCGGCTCAAAATTAACAAAAGCGTCCACCCACCGTGAGCACTTAAAAACTATTGTTATGCATTCTTCCCAGCCCTTGCGAAGGTCCTTGTTTATATACGCAACATCACACATGGGGATGATGTTGTACGTCCCACTGTAAATAGTTTCGCTCGCCAGCCGCTCTTTGTTGTCAGCCACGACTATTCACTTTCTCTCTCGCGGTATTTCCGCTGCTCTCTCAGGCATTCCGTGCAGTCGAATGCCCCACACTCACTACACCTGCGCCTACGATTAGCGTGTGCGGCCTCTCCACCCATTTTTCCGATCCGAGCCATGTGCGCGCGGTTAGCAGAAGTAACAGCCCCGCCCTTTTTGCCGAGGGCAGACATATGCGCTTTGTCCTTGGAGACCGCCAAACCACCTTTTCGCGAAAATGCGCTTCGGTCACTGGGCGATAAATTCTTGAGCCACTCACCTTGCCTACACGTTTGCCCGTTCTTAAGCAGTTTCATTGTTTTGTGCTCTTTATAAAGTCAATTTGAATGTAATCCCGCGCCTCATTTAACTTGAATTTCACCACGAAATTGGTGAACCCGTTATACTCCTCGATTGTTTTACGAAGGAGCGGCGCATTGTTATTGAGCGCCTCGTGAAGTAACCCGATCCCCTCTAATGCTATAGTCCTTGCCTCAGTATCATTTTCCATACAACCTCGCGTAAAAGGACACCCAGAATCAAAGTTGCCCGGCAAAAGGAGTTGACTCTGGGTATCCGCTTCTCTTTCGAGAAATTTGTAAGTTCTATCGCCGAGCAGCTAACCAATTGCACATAAACTTTTATCTGTCAAAATAAAAGCGCCGAGTTTATCCAGGTCCCGGTGCGATCCCCTTGCATTCCTGGTAACGTCGATTCAAGGGGTATCCCCTGTGCCGCGAGTCAGCGACGAGGGGAAACTAAGACTTAATGTCTAGATGTTTACCTCTGGTCACGAGCAGAACCTTGAAATCATCGGCGAGATCAGCTTCGAGATCGTTCATTTTGATAACGTTTTTTCGCGCAAGAGTAATTGCACCTTTGACGGTTTTTGCTTTCACAAAGTCGTAATAGGTTTCAAGGCCCTCAGACCCCGACACGTAGTCCGGGTATTTCAAGAGCACAGAAAAGCTATTTAGTTTGGGCTTCATGGTCGCTTCTTTCTGCTGAACCGAATCAGCGTTATTTTCGCGGATAAACCCGCTTAATCAAAGAATACCAATATCAATGCTCCCACCAGCCCTAGCAGCGGGCATACGCTTAAGAACAGCACTACGGTTATGTTTAGGGGATTCATACGCGCCTCAATTGAAATACTCGGGGCACAAATCACCGAGCGTACCCGGTCTTGCGATCTTTAGGACAAAGCCCCGCGGAACTCCATCTATTGTTATTCGCTCGACTATATCCCGCGTGAATACCTTATCCAGGCGAGTCATTAACTGGTCCCGTTTATCTTTGTAATCAGGCTCATTGCATAGGTTTATGGCATTCCGCTGCGCTGCTCGTGCAATACGCTGTAGACATTCGATCTGCCACTGTGAAAAGTTAAACCCATAGTAAGCGTAATACTTCCCAAGTAATTCGAGGCGTGCATTCTTATTCATGCTGCACCAGCTTTGTTTGGGCAATTATCGTCGCGATAACGCTGTACTGCCGCGACAATATCAAACCAGCTTGCGACGCCTAATTCGAGACACCCTAAACAGGAGCGAGGTGCTGTCTCTTTTGTCTGGTCCGTATATGTCAGTGTTATCGTCTTACGAGTTATCTCCGCATAGACCGCACCTGTCATCATTGCCTGGACGGTTGGGGGGACAATTATCTTTGTTTTCATGTTTGACTCTTTTCTGGTGAATCGCTCACCGTTTAGGCTAGCGGCGTCTAACCCATAGTATGTTTAAATTCAAGAATAATAACACGAACAGTACAAATAAAAGCATTGACTATATATCCTATGTGTGCCGGGCCACCAATTGTGGTTGCATCGGCATACTGCACGTGGTGTGCCACACTGCGATGCGTCGCGCTTGTGAGACAAATCGGGGGGTTACAGCGGTCTGGCGGGCAGCGGCAGCACGCCGGCAGGTGACAACGTGTAAAATAGTGGTGACAATTTTTGTCACTTTGAGCGCATCGGGGTGTAACAGATATGTGAATTGAGCACAACGGTCAGGGATTTAGGCAACCAAAGCGGTAGTGATAGGGTGCGCAAATGTTGACTGACATAGTAGGACAGTCAAGTAACAGATAAACAGCGGAAAGGGTCGGGAGTGGCCTACGTTGTAGGGTTTGTAACTGTAACAATACCCCAAATACCCCCTATCGGTTACGGTTACAGCGGTGTATTGAAAGAGAAAAGACCTATTTGTAACAGATGCCTCTCCTACTCTGAAAAACATAAATATATATATAGTATAGTATAATAGTACAGTAACAGGGGGGGGTAGATAGGTAGTGTATATATATATGGGCGCCGTAGATTCAACTTCTTCTGTAACACTCACTGCGTCACAAACTGAGTCTCCCATTAACTACGTACACTTGACGCATCGCGCGTCGTGTAACAATGCTATCTGTTACACCATTTGTTACTGTTACAGCCCATGCGCTATGAGTCAAAGCAAGAGAGTCAAGTATATCTATCAACGCTCATAGTCCATAGTCCATAGTCCATAGTCCATAGTCCATAGTCCATAGTCCATAGCATCACGATCCTCGATATATCATAGGCTAAATAAGATGGCCCCTAGGGGGTCTAGGCCTATTAAAAGCAGGACTAGGGGTACCCCCAAGATTAATCATGTCCTAAGGTTCGGCCCCTCCCCCCTCCGGTTGGCCGAATTCCCCCACATGTTTAACGCACTGTCCCACAATATTCCCCTTGCCCGATCCGGTATCCTCGCTTATGCTTTTGGAATATGCGTTTGTTGTTTCTTGCACTTTTGCTGATGTCCACTGCCGCGGTAGCGGATTTCAATCCAGCGCCCACAAGCGTAGGGTTATATAATTTTTCAACAGTCTCTGTGTCTAATCTCGCGGCCTCGACAATCGCTGCGAGAAACTTATACAGGGCCGGTTTAATAATTCAGAATAACGGTGGGGTGTCCGTAGTCATTAAGCCTGGAAGTGCGCCACAAAATGCCACTGATGGCATAGTATTGACCGCAGGGACCATGATCCAGTTAGTACCACCGCCAGTAGATTCTATCTGGGGCCTGAGTTCTGGGGCAAATGCGAAAGTCGTTTTAATCGAGAACGTTAAATAGAGGTTGTGTATGAAAGGATTCCAGATGAAAAGTTTGATCCTGGTTCTTCTCCTGAGTTTATTCCCGCTATCCGCGCTTGCAGATCTTGAGGGGGCACCGTATATCCCGGAGATAGATGCGAGGTTTAATGCCGTAGAGCAGGGGAATCACTTCAAGACGACTTGTGGGAGCGTGGGGGGTGTGGGCTCATGCGATGGGCACTGGGCACGGCAACTTGTGTCAGCCACGTATGACTTCTCAACTTTGACTGGCTCGAGCACACTCAACGCTGGAATTTATAACCTTGGTGTGAGTATCCCGGCGAATTCTATAATCACTGAAAGTGCGCTGTATTCGGGGATTAAGCCTAGCTCGGTGAATAGCGCTACCCTGGGATTTTACTGCCAGAACAGTGCTGACATAATCACGGACACGCTTTACTCTAGCTACGGGGCCGCGGGTGTGGCTATCAACGGGTCATCGTCGGGAGCTACCGTAGGCAACTTCAAGTACATCACGGCGAAATGTGATGTGCATGCAAAGATCGCCACGGGGAATCTTATCGCGGGCCGCGTGACGGCATTCGTGGAGTACTGGACCCATCACTAGATCTGGGGTCTTGCGTGGCCAAACGTAAAAAGGCTCTGGATGAACTCCGAGAGGACCTACCCACCGTCGTTGACATAGGACCAAAGCAGCCATCGCCATATCGGGAGATGTACTCACTCGATCTTGCCAAAAGAATCGCTGATTACTACGGGCAGGGAAAAACACTCACCTGGATCGCCGCTCAGAGTGGCATGCCCGCTTACGGTACGCTTATCAAGTGGTCTAAGGAACACGCCGAGTTGTCACGGATGCTTAGAGGAGTGCGCGAGGCACGAGCACTACACTACGAGAACTCAGCCATTGAGACCGCGGAGAATGCCTGCGGAAAAGATGCGGATCGCCTAAAGTTTGAGGCATACAAGTGGGGAGCCGAGGTCAATGACCCTGGTACATATGGAAAAAAGGTAACTCACGCAGGGGACCAGACAAACCCGGTTGTGCTAAAGGTGGTCACTGGATTTGGAGAACCAAACTCGTGGCAACAAGAGCCTAAACTTAAAGCCGACGGAACGATTGAGGTGGAAGCAGATGGCAAAGAAGGACAGATTGAAGAACAAGCCACTCCTAAATCTGAACCCACACTGGGTTGAGTTCACCGGACAGAAGGGCGTACTCCGCGTGCTCAAACCCGGCGAAGTACTAGCGCGCGCCAGAGGTTTGATATTCTCCTGCCCCCGCTGCTGTAAGAGTAAAGAGACTGCTCACTTCTGCATATTCCTATTCAAGCATCCAGATACCCCAGATGAGGTAAAGCCGCTGGGGCGCTTCTTACCAAGCATGAAAGAGGATGACCGTGGGATTCCGCAACTCGAAAGTTTCCACAGGCTGTCGCTATGGAGTGATAGTAACCCCACAACAGTTCCGCTACATCCCGACGGCATCGGGTGTGGTTGGGAGGGCTGGGTTAAGGATGGAATCGTGTATTGGCCTACACGCTTAAGAGATAGGCTACTGAGGCACTGATGGAAATTATTGGCTCTGATAACCCGGTCATAATCAATACCGGATTTATCCCGCGGAGAATTCAGTCAGAGCTGTATGCCAACATGCGCAGATTCAATGTGGTGGTCTGCCATAGGCGCTTCGGCAAAACCGTTTTCGCTGTAAATCATCAGATCAATAAGATGCTGAGGTACACCCTCCCGGCACCTCGCGCGGCATATATCGCGCCAACATACGGGCAGGCAAAGCGTATCTCGTGGGACTACTATAAGCATTATACGTCAAAGATACCGGGGGCAGTCCCGCACGAGCAGGATCTCAGGGTTGATTACACGCACAATGCTGGGAGGCAGATGCTTCTCTCGGCCGAAAACTATGTGAGTGTCAAGGGCATCTACCTCGATGATGCCGTGCTTGACGAGTACGCCGAGATGCACCCATCTGCATGGTCTGAAGCTGTGCGCCCGACCCTGAGTGATCGACGTGGTGGCGCTACATTCATTGGGACACCGAAGGGGATGAATAACTTTCAAACTCTTTATAGGTATGCCACGGAGTCTGGAGACCCAGAGTGGTATGGGTGTATGTATCGCGCGAGCGAGACCGGGCTAATAGCCGGGGCAGAGCTTGAGTCCGCTCGCCGCAGCATGAGTGAGGAAGAATATGAACAGGAATATGAGTGCTCTTTCTCCGCAGGACTGGTGGGTGCGTATTTTGCTAGGGAGATGGCTAAGGCCAATTGCGGGGGACGTATCGGAAAGTTTCCGTATGATTCTAACTACGCTGTGGACACCTACTGGGACCTCGGAATCAATGACATGACCGCGGTGTGGTTTGTCCAGTCAAAACGTGGGCAGCACGTAGCGATTGATTATTACGAGATCTCGGGAGCGTCGATCCCGGAGGTCCTAGCCGACATCAAGAAGAAACCATACTCTCTTGGATATTTTGTGTTCCCACACGATGTGGTGGCGAGGGATTTCTCCACGGGTAAAACCCAGCAACAGATATTCGCTCAACATGGTGCCAGGCCATCGCGGGTGATACCTAGGGTGGGGACTAAGCGCGAGGGCATCAATGCTGCTCGGATGATTATCCCTCTGACTAGTTTCGACAAGGAGAAGTGCAAGCGTGGGATCGAGTGCTTACAAAATTACCAGAGGAAATGGGACGACAAGAACAAAGTATTCCAGGAAGCGCCGCTGCACAATTGGGCGTCCAATGGGGCTGACGCATTCCAGCAATTTGCTTTGGGACAGCGCGGAGAGTCTAAAAATAGTGACTTCCGAGAAAATCCAGACTACAATCATGGGCAGACACGTGCCATGACGGATTATAATGTTTTTGATCGGGGGCAGCGATAATGGGTGGGGTTGGGGCAGAGGGCGGAACCGCAAGCAGGTCTGGCAACTATGAGCAGAGGTTTGTCGGGGAAAACCCGCTTAACTTGCCCACATATGCTGGAGATACGTCCCAGCTCGGAAGTTTTATAAAGACAGGGGAAGGCAAACAGTACGCGGGACTTTATCGAGAGGGTGATGTCTATCGGACAACCACGGGAGCAATATATCGAAAAAACATGGCCACAGGACAGTATGATCCTGGTGAAGCAAACGATGTCTCCAAGATGCTCCAAGCGTACACCGCATGGACTGCTGGCAACGCCGCGACCCAAAATAACTGGCAGAATTATGCGAATGCTGTAAAGGGCCAGGGAGAACAGGCTACAGTATTGGGTGGCCCGGCCGAGAGCCAAAGACAAGTTTTGCTTGGGGAGATGGCTAAACAAACTGCTCCAACATCGGGGCTTGGCAAGATGGGCACTATGCCCGATGGGTCGAAAAAGAAGCTGGGGTCTATCTAATGAGCATCGACGCAACCTCATATGGCCTGAATCCCGGCGTTACTACCGACACATTTACTGATGTGATGACTTCTGGCGATCAGACCCAGGAAAAGAGGGATGAGGCGCAACGATTATTCTCGCGCTGGGCGCAGATGGATACTGCGGCCATCAACTGGAAATTGCACTGGCAGAGAGTTTACGAGTTTATAGTCCCGAGAAAAGAAGATGTTATTGCAGTCCGAATGCCTGGCGATGATCGAGAAAGCGATATCTACGACACTACACCAGTGCTGGCTAATGAACAGTTAGCCGCAGCTCTTCACTCGATGTTGACAAATCCAGAGCTTAGGTTCTTTGAACTTTTGTTCGGAGACCCAAACATAGACGTGCTTCCACAGGTTAAGCAGTGGTGTGAGACTTGCGCAGATAGCATGTACCAAGTTCTGAATACATCTAACTTCCAGACCGAAATTCACGAGGCGTACATTGACCTCGGGGCCGCTGGTACCGCTTGCCTCTACATGGAGGAAAACCCAGAATTTGTCATTCACTTCTCGACCAGAGCGCTAAAGGAAATTCGTCTGGACGAGAATTACCTTGGACAGGTAGACACTGTCGCGCGCATGTTCAAGTTGCGCCCCCATCAGATTCTTCAGAAGTTTCCAAACCTGAAAGAGGACTTCTTAAATTCTGCTCTTCAAACCAACGCGGATAAGAATGCCACGGACCAGATTCAGATTTTGCATATAATAGAGCCGGTGGCTGCTGTCAGGGATAAGGCTCACGCGGAAAAGGTCAAAGCCAAGGGGCATAAATTCTCGTCGAGCTATATGCTCTACGACAAGAAGACCATCATATCGCAAGAGAGTTATCTTGAGTTCCCATGCTGCACGCCTCGTTGGTCAAAGACCACGGGCGAACTCTATGGCCGTGGACCAGGATTTCAGATGTTGCCAGACATCATGATGCTAAATGCAATGATGCTGACCGTGATCCAGGGCGCCCAGAAAACGGTAGATCCTCCCTTAATGGTTGAGGATGATGCCGTGATCGGACAGGTCAGGCTAACCCCCGCGGGACTTACCATTATACGTGCGGGGTCTCAACCACCTAAGCCACTCATTACGGATGCCCGTATCGATTTTGGGCAGAAGATGCTCGAGGATGTTCGCAAGAGAATTCGACAGGGGTTTTACGTTGACCAGTTGAAGTTACCCCAGGAGTCTCCTCAGAGGACCGCTGAGGAAGTTCGCGCGCTCATTGAAGAGCAGATGCGCCTCATGGGTCCGGTACTCGGGCGGCAGCACTTTGAACTTCTCAGACCCTTGGTGGCCACGCTATTTGCGATCATGGATCGTAGGAATATGTTCCCACCTCGGCCCCCACAAATTGTGGGCAGGAAATTCATAGCTCGGTACTCGTCACTCTTAGCGCGCGCACAGCGTATGCAGGAGATGCAGAATATCCAGCGCGCGATCGTGACACTCCAGCCGATAGCCCAGATGCGTCCGGACATCATGGATAACGTAAAACTGGACGAGTTGACCAAGGAAGTTTTAACTGGGTATGGCGTGCCCGAAAGGCTGATGCCGACAGACCAAGAATTACGCCGGATACGCCAGGCCCAGAAACAAATGGCTGCGGATGCCAAGGCCAAGGCAGACCAGCAACATCAGAGCGAGGTAGCCAAGAATATGGCACCGATGGTCCAGCAGATGGGTAACGCTCAACAACAGCCAACGATGGGAGGACAACAGTAGTATGTCTCTTTATGACTATTTGGAGAGTCGTAGAAAACAAGCACATAATGCACAATCAGCTGAAGAGAGAAAGAAACTAGACGAGAAAAATCTTCAGATTCAACGCGACAAAGCTCTCGCATTCAAAAAATACTTCGGCAGTAAAGATGGGCAAGAGGTCATGCTTGATCTCATGAACCGCTTTCATGTGCTGAATGAGCTACCAGAAACGGATAGCATCATAGCTCTTTCGAGAGCCGAGGGGGCTAGAGATGTCGTAGTGTATCTTTTGAAGCGGGCTAAAGTTTCGATGGATGATCTTGATAAAATTTTACGGGGTGAATTCTAATGGTACCAGGTTTAGGAGAGGGTGGGGCAAATGGCGGGAATGATGCAGGCACTGCGGTTGCAGGAAGTGGTGGCGCTGCTGCTGGCGCTGGGAGTGTTCCTCCTGCTAGTGATGGTGGGAACGCTGGTGGCGCTCCTCCCCTTGGCGGTCAAGCGGCGGAAAAGTCATGGCGAGACACGCTGCCCGACGACATCAAAAGTGATCCCACCCTGTCAAAGTACTCGGACGTAGGGAACCTAGCAAAGGCGCATGTCGAACTTCAAAAGAAGTTTGGGCAGAAGGGTGTATTCAAACCTGCCGCGAATGCGAGTCCTGAGGAAGTGAAAGCATTTCGAGAGGCGCTTGGGATTCCGACGGACCCCACAAAGTATGACATGGGTAAGTTTGAAGGCGTAGAGGTTACTCCTGAGACACTTGCTTGGGCGCAGAAAATGGGCGCCGATCATGGGATTGAACCCTCGGCCATGAAGACGCTCATGACTGAGTACATGAAGGTTGAAAAGGGTAACGAGACCGCGCTCGAGAAAGCCGCCCAGGAAGACATGAAAGTGGCACTTGCCGAGCTTAAGACGGAGTGGGGCGACGCCTACGATGGGAATATCCAGAAGGCGAATTTCGCGGCCGAGAAGCTGGGCGGTAAGGAGTTTATCGCGCGCCTGGTGGAGTTCGGCGCGCATAATGATCCCCTGGTCTTGAAAGCTCTCGCAAATGCCGCTAAACTATACGGCGAGGATACGCTTCGAGAGGGTGGCATCGGAGAAGGCCAGCAGAATCCGCAGGAACTGGATGCGGAGATATCGCGCGTACAGGGGCAGCTTTTAGGGATGAAATCGACGGACGGCGCATATCAGAGTGTTAAACTCAAGTATGAGTCCCTCTGGCGGCAGAAGACAAAAGGACGCTAAGTGCCTATTCCCCGTTTTCTAGTGGGCGGGGTCTCCTTCTGGCGCACTGCCAGGGCAGAACAGTGCAGGGGCTGGGCAGGGTGTCCAGCCTCTTCTATTTTGGGGTTGACTAAAAAACTCACCCAAGGCACCATAGTACTGCGGCCCAATTTTTCGTCAGGCGTGCAAGGCTCCTGGCGAGGGAGAGCCCGTAGATCGGACACCTCTCCTCTGGACACCCGTTCAGCCAAGCGTTGAACATCGTTACTCTGGGGCATAGCAAATAGCTTTCCCAGACTGACTAACAGAGGAGAAATTCACAATGAATTTCAATATAGAACAGTGGCGCGTCCAAGCTTATACCGCGAACGTCTACCAACTCGCGCAGCAGCGCGCTTCACGTTTGGGACCCGTGGTCCGAACGGAAGTCTTCAAGGCAAAGACCGAATATTTCGATCGTATGGCGCTCGCGACTGCGCAGAAGAAAACTTCTCGCAATACCCCGACGCCAAATCTCGACATCACGTTGTCCCGCCGGGCGGTGACGACCTCGATGTACGAGTGGGCGACCCTCGTAGATCGTAAGGACAAGCTCCTTCAGATCCACGATCCCGAGAATCAGTTCGCGCAAGCGGCCTCGATGTCTCTGGGCCGTGCGATGGACGTTTCGATCATAAACGGTGCTCTCGGCACAGCGGCAACAGGTGAGTCAGGCTCGACCTCTACATCACTCCCGAATGCTCAGAAGTTGGCTTGCGTTTCTCAAGGCGCAATCAGCTCTCTGAATGTTTCGACTCTTCTGAAAGTAAAACAGAAGTTCGACGCTGCGGAAGCTGTCGGACCCCGTTACCTTGTCCACAACGCTGCCCAGCTGGTATCGTTGCTGCAACAGACTCAGGTAACATCCTCGGATTACAACACGGTTCGCGCGTTGGTTCGTGGCGAGATCGACACCTACCTGGGATTTAAGTTCATTCATACCGAACTTATTCTCCCGAGTTCGACCTACTCGAGTGCATTCACGGCAGATCCGGCCACTGGCCTGTATTCAGCCGCGAGTGGATATCTCGCTTTGGGTGGTTCGGAAAATTCCGCATTCGCCTTTGTGGGCGATGGCATCATCCTCGGCAAGAACGAGGAAGCCGTTGGCCGTATCGACGAGCGCCCTGATTTCTCATACGCCATGCAGGTCTATAACAGCATGGACTTCGGTTCGGTTCGTATGGAAGAAGTCAAGGTAGTGGAAATTATCTCGGCCGACTAATAGTCGAGAAGAAAGGAACTTGGTGAAATATGTCTACAGTTTATAAGGGCGTAAATTATGCCGAGACTCAAACGAGTCCTCCGACTCAGATTGAGGAAGGCCAGTACAATGCTATCGCGAAGCATATCCTCGATCAGTTCGTTATGACCGCGGACCTTGCCTCGGGAGATACGGTTCTGGTGGGCGGGCCGATCCCCGCCGGTGCGGTTCTATTGAATGCCGTGCTAACAGCACAGGCACTCGGTGGTTCAGCCGCCTTGAATTTCGGCTATCAAGCCGGAGTTTCTGGCCCGACTGGTTCGATTGCTGCAGAGGCCGCGGTAGCTACCGCGTTCTTCTCGGCTCTTCCGGTCAGTACCGCGACCGTAGCACTTGCGCATGGGAGCACCTATGAAGGCGCTTTCTACACGCAGGTTCCGCTGACCTCTCAGGTTCAGCCGGTCATTACTTGTTCGGTTGCGTCGTCTGGCGCGACAGGAAAGTCGATCATGGTCGACATTTCCTATACGAAAAGCGGTGGTTGATTAAGTTGGGGGCCGGACTTAAAACTCCGGCCCCACTTTTAAAGGTGGGTTGATGGAAGCAAATTTCTCGGATGTTAGTATTTGCAACAGCGCCCTCCTGAAAGTCGGAGCCGAGGAGATATCCTCTCTGTCCGACGACACCAGAGCATCCAATACCTGCCAGGCTCTTTATCCGATCCTTCGAGATGAAGTGATGCGCGCGGTTCCCTGGCGGTTCGCCCTTAGGCAGTCGATCTTTGCCACACCTTCTTTAACTCCTCCGCCCTTTGGCTACACGGCCGCGTATGATATCCCGAGTGATGTTTTGCGGGTCTGGAAAGTTGAAACGGGCCAGTGGACCGAGGTAGGAAACCAGATTCTTTGCGATAAAACCGACGGTATCAACGTACTCGCGATATTTCAGAATGTTGACCCCACGAGCTGGGATGCCCAGTTTGCCGAGGCGCTCGCCTGGCGTCTAGCATCTCAAATTGCCCTTGCCCTTGTTCAATCAGTTCCATTGAAGCAGGACATGGACCGGGGTTATGAGAAATCTCTCGCGCTTGCGCGGAGTTCAAATGCCGTGATAGGTACACCCGAGAAACTAATCGCAGATTTATGGTCCGGTGCCCGCAAGTATGGCTACAACAAATTCTGGCCGATTTCCGCGGGGCCTGGTGAACCATACGGGGCTTAGATGGCAAAGTTCAGAGTTTTAAAGAATAGTCTACTCGGTGGACAGGTAAGCCGTGATGCCATGGGGCGTACGGATCTCCCACAGTACGCACATGCCTGCGAGACTCTCCAGAATATGATCCCTCTTTTGTCTGGGGGCGCATACCGTAGGCCTGGGACTACATTCCACGATATAATTCCGGCAAACATCGCCACAGGTTTTGTCAATGCAAATCAGAGTTCCCCCCCGAGAGTTTTCCCATTCATAGTCGATAGGCAGACCTCGTACGCGATCGTACTTGGGACGAATAGATATTCGACGCTTCAGTCTGGCGTTAATCCCGATGGGAATCCTGGGGGAGGATATCTACAGGCTTACCGGGCCTCGACGAATACGAACACTCTTGAAGCGTTGACCGAGATATTCAACGCGCATCCTTATCGGTGCAAGTCGAGCAAGATTGCTGCAACTGCAACTGATGAGGCAATTTACACGCGGCTCGGTGGCCCCACCGCTGTAGCAAATACTGGCGCCAATCTCGCGGCTGCTCCGATCATTGATGTTGCCGATTCTTTAAAGAGTTATGACGATGACGTGTGGGCAGTTCAGTACTGTCAGGCCCAGGACGTTTTATTTCTCACGCACCCAGATTATCAGCCACAAACGGTTTATCTGACAGCACCCGACTTGATCTCGATGGTTCCGTATGACTATGGCCTCACTGGTTTGAACCTTTGCCAGAGCAGGCCATATATAAATCAGAACACTACCGCGGTAACGATGAAAGTTACCTGGTCTGCTGGGCAGAATATTGTTGGTGGCGTGGGCACCCTTACCTGCTCTGATAATTTCTTTGATAATCTCCATGGTCCAAGGACTGGGTTAGAGCCTTTTGTTCAGCCGACTGATGGCGCAATCATCGCTCTCGCCGTATCCGAAGGTCAGGATATGACTGGGAACAATACGGACTCTGGCATCCTTTTCTGCCGGATTACTGCTGTATCCAATTCCAAAGTTTGTACCGTCGTTTTTGATAACGGTGTTCCTTCCCGGTATGCCTCGAATACGACAACTACGTCATGGTGGGAATCGGCGTGGTCAAATTACCGCGGTTGGCCTAGGGCGTGCGCGATCTTCCAGCAGAGACTAACTCTTGCTGGTACGATTCATCAGCCGAATACTCTGTGGTTTACTTCCACAGGGGGCTTTGGTGTCACAACCACAAGTATTTTTGGGTCGTGTAAGTTCTCAGCCCTTGGCGATGGGCCTGATCAAGGCATACCCGCCGCGGGGGCTACTGGCATATTAGCCAATGGTAAGAATTATGCGACTCCGCGTAACTGGGTTTATTTCCCCGCGGATGATTCCCAGGGGGATGGCCAGAGTTCAGGCCCGCTGGGCACTCAACCGTTTAGGATTTCCCTCGCGGCTGCTTCCCTTGATGGCATTCAGTATCTGTCGCCAGACCAGCAGCTTTTCATTGGGTCCTCAACTCAAGAGTGGGTGTGCGCTCTCCAGAACGGCAGCTTTGACGTGGCCAACGTAGAGTGCACAATTCAGTCTCACTACGGGAGCGACAACGTACAGGCAGTGCGCATTGGCTATGAGCTGATGTTCGTGCACCAGAAAAAGGACGAGATCCGGGCCTACCAGTACAACTATTTTGATCAGAGTTTCTTTGGTGAGCCGATCCAGTTATTCTTTGACGAGTTCCCCGCTGATGAAGAGGGGGACACCAATCTACTGGCGGGTAGAAAGAAATACCGGCAGATAGACTGGGATGCTTCTCGATCAACATTATGGTGCACGGATACTGCGGGTAATTTATTCGGGCTGACTCGTGATCGTAAGCTATCTATTACTACGTGGCACACACATAAACTGGGCGGATTTAATGCAGACCATGGGCAAGACCAGAACATCACGGACAATCTTACTGCAAGTAATCGTTATACCGACTCGGCCAATTTCTTATGCGATGGTAGTGTAGTATCTATCTGCACTACCCCGAATCCCTTCTCTGGGGTGCAAGATCTTTGGATGGTAGTCAAGCGGTCATATGGCACGGGCGATCAGACCGTCTATAGCATCGAGCGCATGGTAGGCGGGAATACCGTCAGAGAGTCGGCGTATTCGGTAATAGCCCCGGGCAATGCCCAAGAGCCACTTTATGTGGATAGCGCAGTTTTTGCCACTGATACTGGGACGGCTAGTGAGCGTATTCAACCCGTTGGGCAGCACCTTGTTGGGCAACTCTTGTATGGCACCTATTACTCCAAGGCATGGGGATTGTTTGCTCTCCAAGCGCAAGCGGTTGTTGCGGATGATTCTCCTGCTGGGACTTATTTACTTCCCGCTGATCTTCCGCCAGACTGGGGAACGATAGCTGACCCACATACTGTGGTCATGGGGTTGCCATACTCTTCAATCATTAAGCCGGTTCGTATTGATCCACCGAGTCCGATCGGTACTTCTCAAGGTGCAATTAAGCGGCCATCGAAAGCATACGTCAGAGTGTTTAAAACGCTGATGTTTAAGATGGGGGCGCCTCCTCCTGGCAAACTTGAGATTGTTAGGTTTAAACCCGCTGCTCTCATGGGTCAGTCGATAGAAATCTTCACAGGGGACAAAGAAGTCTTTTTACCCATAGGTTATGACCGCGATGGGTATGTCTATATTACGCAGGACCAGCCGTTACCGTTTACTTTAGTCTCGATATCCATCGAAGGCGCGGAATATGAGCAATAATTTAACAGTCGTTGCATATAAACCCGAGCACCTTGAGCAGATCGAGGTCAGATCATGCTATGTTGCGGGGGAGTGCCCAAAGACGATCATGACTACTGCTGTAACCTTCCTGTACGGGGATAAAGTGCTGGCGATCCTTGGGGCGTTTCCATTTGTGCCGGGTGTGCTTCACCTGTGGGGTTTAATCTCCGATCATGTCAAGGAGTGCCCCAAAGAGTTCCACGAGGAAGTTGTCAAGATCATGAACTGGTACGTGATAAATGAAAAGCCACGAAGGTTGCAGATGGATGTCCACGCTTCTTACGAGGTGGGGTGCCGCTGGGCAGAGCGGCTAGGATTTGAGCGCGAGGGTCTTATGAAGGGCTGGGGTCCCAATGGAGAGGGCTTTTATCTCTATGGAAAGGCTATAACATGGCAGCAATAGCAGCCGCAGGAGTAGCCGTAGTAGGTGCGGGAGTTCAGATTTATGGCGCGATCAAGACGGCAAATGATCAAGCTGAGATGGATCTCCAAAGAGCCGCAATCGCAAACCAACAAGCCACTGAGATAGGTGAGCGCGAGGCTGCCAATGAGACCCTACGCAATCAACAGGCGTATAGGCAGAAGCTTCAGTTTGGCGCGTCGTTCGCGGCTACTGGGAGAGAAGGGACGGGCATTGGTTCACAACTCCAGATTCAGAACCAAACTGATCTCGCAAACATGATGTCAAACCGTGAGGCCGACTTTCAGGCCAAGATGCTCAAGCAACAAGCTGGTATTGACACGACGCTTGCGGGACAGACTGAATCAGCTGGCGTGGTTAAAGCACTGGGTATGGGGCTAGGTGGGGCGACTCAAGCGGCAGGGTATCTAGCGCCTAGATACGGGGGCACCCAGTCTATGGGCGCTTACGGGGGTGGATGATGGCTGGCGCTAATGTCCCAGGTTTAGAGAATAATCCGCAGCAGTACTCGACAAATGTGCCGGGCATGGCTCTGCCTAATCGCCGTGAGTGGGGCGAGGAAGGCCGGGCGTATGAGGGGTTAGGCTCTGAGGTGGGGCAGGCCGCACATGCTGGATACCAGATCTATGATGAGGTACAGAGACAGTATGATATCTCCTCTGCTGCCGATGAGCACTTACAAGCAACAATAGGGCATAAAAAGATGATGGATGATCTGGTGAATAGTTCACCTGATGGATTCATGCATGATACCCAGACCAACGAAATAATAAAAGACAAGGCTAATAATCCCAGAACAATTGCGCATGAGTACTGGGATCGAGCAAGTCAGGATTTTGAGGAGAGGCAACATAAACTCACAGACCGTGGGGCGGCTATTTTCCGAGAGGAAATGAAGCAAACAATCGGGCGCAATACGATCTCTCTACAAGGAGAGGGCGCAACGATCCAACATAAAGCTTCTCTCGACCTCATAAATGACAGCGTAAAAGCGCACTCTTTGGAGAACGATGTAAAACCTTTTCCATCGTATTATCAGAGTACTCGGGATGGGGTGCCCATTTTGCGTGGCAGCCTCTCTCAAGTATTCCAGAACTTGGATGACATCGACAAGAAAATTAATCAGCATGGCCCGCTAGCATCAGGTGCGCCGGGATTATTCCCAGCATCACAAGTGAATGACTTAGCCAAAGCGTCCAAAAATACATTGGCCAAGAATTATATCGACTCGGTTGTGACTAATATATTTGAGAATGATACGGCCAGAAGAAGAAAGGGGTCACTTTCTTTATCTGCGACCGATCAAGTGCACGGGGCCATTGATTTCCTAGATGGAAAAGATCCTGAGAGCCTGGAGAGGCAGGCCAAGAATCTTTCCACTATACATAGTTCTTTGACCTCAGAGCAGATCGACAAGGAAAAACTTAGGCTGTTTGGCGCGCTCATAGACGCCAAAAAGGTGGATAAGAGCGAGTTCCAGCGTAATTTTGATAACACCCTGGATTTAGCTAAGCGGGGTAAGTGGGGCGATAACCCGCATGCTTTCTTTGGGTCTGACGAGATTAAATCCCTGGAGAAAGCCGCCACGGCCATAAATCTGCCACCGGAAGAAAAAGCCCTCAAGATGCGCGAAATGTTCAAGGCTGGGGCTGCCGCTTCTTATTCGGGGCGTGATTTCGACCTGGGCAGTGAGTCTTATCAGAATGCACGTATCGAAAGCGGGGCAGCACACTGGGCACAAGCGGCGGATCAATACTATGCTGGCATTGGGGCGAAATTATTGCCCGGAGAACCTGAGGCTCTCAGAGCTGATATGGTCAAAGATGCCCACGAAAAACAAGTGGCAGATCGTAAGAAGTTTGTGGACGACCCAGCTGACTTTTCCAGTAAGTTAGCATCTGGGTATTCTCCGAGTGGCATGGCCTTTAGGTCGGCCAAAATGCACGCGGTAGCGGATAAGCAGAATCATGACCCTAGTCTTAATTTCTTAATCAATCCTAGCATAGGTGGGAAATCCCCTATTGATGTTGGGTTTGAAACGATGGCACCTATATACGCTCGTGGAGAACTGGGCGGGGAAGTCGTCCCCTTTCCAAAGTCAACTTACAAAGAGTGGGCGCATAGGATCGATAAAGGCCATTACACTGGGGAAGATATAGAAAAAATGTTCACAGGTCTGGAACAGAATCCCCATGGTCGAGTAGTTATGGATCAGTTGGTACGTGTGGGCGGCCTAGATAAGGCGTACCAAGAGGCGCACTGGCTACAAAATCCAATGGCAAAGATTGATGCCTTCAATAATATTCGTTCCAAAGGAGCTGCTGCTAAGGCACTCGCCAAAGAAGGCCCAGAACATTCTATTGATAAACAAAGAGCGATAGCAATGAATGTCCCAGAAGTGCGGGAGCAACTTGACTTCTTAAATAGATTTCATGGGGCTGCTAGCCAAGGAGCAGCCGAGGCAAAGGATCGTTTATTGACGACCTGGATGTCTGCCCGAGCATCGTCATTCGCTGTTAGTCATGACAGTGATGCCGCAGTGAAGACTGCCAATGAGCGCGTCCTTGGAAAGATGGCGCCCATTCTGGATGTCGTAGACAGGCACTCTTTTCTGGGCACGGGCTGGTTTGGTAGGGCTGCTTCAAAGGTCCAACTCGCAAGACCAGGGGATCAATACTCAGACTCGGACAAGGCAAAGATCATTGATGGCCTCTACAAAAATCAGCAAGAAGCTGCCGTCGCTTCTCATAAGATAGCCCCGGCTACGATCAGGCAGGGAGAGTATGACTTTAATAAAAAGCTCACCCCTAAGTGGGTTTCAGAGCATCCTTTTATATGGCATCCAGTCCAGTCAGACAAAGGACCGGCATATAGGCTCATGTACCAAGGAATGACTGCAGACGCATCACCCACAGGCAGCGGGTATGACCTCGAGCAATTCAGAGAAGGCGAGTCTGGGTCGAGACAATTTAAGGAAGTGCTTGAATCTGATTTATTGAAGGGTAAATAATGTCATACGGTTTAATGCCACAACCACCTTTGTCTGAGAGTCCCACCCTATCGCAGGGGCCTATTCCTACTGATAGTACTCTCGTAGACAAGGCAGCCAATGAGACCACGGCACCGTTTGGCCCACAGACTCCGCTAGGGCAACCGATAGCCCCACCAAAGAAAGAAGCTGAGGAAGAGACTGGGTTTAGAGCAGAGCATGGCCCGCACCCATCGGCGTGGGAATCTTTTATTGCTCAGCCTATCCGAGAGGAGCTGCATACTCTTATCCCGCCTAAGTGGCCAGAAGTTCAAGGTCGGATGCTCGCGCCCGATGTGGCCAACAAATTATTCGAGGACCGAGAGGTCCCGTACACTTCGGCTGTAGATGAGAATATTCTAATCATGGAGCGCAATGACGCCTATAAGCGCCGTGATAATGCTGAATGGGCTGCTCAGAGACCCATGACTACTGCGGGACGAGTGGCGAGCACGGCAGCTGGATTTGTTGGGTCGCTAATTAATCCGACAAATCTTGTGATAGGCGGAATGAGCGGTGGGCTTGCTGATCTCTTGCCAATCGGAGCACCCTTTGCTGCAAAACTCGGCGCACACTATGGCTCAAATGTGCTGGGATTTACCGGGACTGACCTCCTCAGAAATTATATTGAACAACAGTACGGCGCAAAACCCAGGTCTGTTGGGCAGGCCCTGGAAGAAAATTTAGCCCCAGCCGCATTAATGACTGGCGTTGGTTTGCTCGCTCGTGCGGCATTAAAGAGGGGCGCGCGTAGATTTCTCAACGAGCAGGGGGGAACTCCCGAGAGAGATATCAAAGGCGTAAAAGACAATGTTACGACCCTGGATAATAATGAGAAAATCCAGCCCCCACCATTTAGGCCTATCCTTAATGATCGAGCTAATGGCGCGTCCGTGGGGCCTAGTGGGGAGAAGATACCAGCTACAATAGTAACTTCCCCTCTTGAAACGGCCAAGCTTTACGGCGCCACACACTCAGATGGAACGCCAGTCGTTCATGAACATAACTTGGGGCCGGGCACGGAGAGACAGCTGACTGATAACCGACAAAGGGCGGCCAACTCTGTCGCGAGAGCGTCGGATACCCCTGGGCAAGTTCATGAGGCTACTCTACCCGAGGGGTCTAAACTTTTAGACATAGACAAGAGTGTGGCCGAGGATATTGGATCTCCTGAGAGTTTACTCAAGGCCATAGAAGAAAAGACGGGCATTCCACTTGAGGCGGCGGCATCCCGTGGCACAACTGTCAAAGACATTATCGCCAACTTAGGAGACATGGCAGGGGGTGAATTTGAGAAAGGTAAGGTTGTTCCTGAAGACATTCTGGCACAGATTCAAGAAATCGCTAAGTCTAAAGGATATTCAGGCTATCAATTCTCTGGGTTAGATGAGCAGGGGAATGTCACGAGCAGAGTTGCTCATGTGTTTGAGGCAGACAAACTTCAGATGGGCGAGTCTCACGTGGCTGACCCTAAATCGACACCGGACATTTATAGCCAGGCCCCTGAGGAAACTCCAGGGCCTAAATCAGCGGGCGCTATCGAGGGGGAGAAGGCAAAGCAACAAAATTATGACCCCAATATCCAAGCAGCCCTTGATAAGATCAAGAAGACTGCAAGGACACTCCACCCTGACGAGATGGATAATCAGATCAACGAGATGCAGGCGTCACTTGATGAGCACAAGGCTAGGCTCCAAGAACTTTCAAAAGAATCCCCTGCTGCCAAAGAAGAGTTAGACGCTCTACGCGAAGATGAGGCGCACGACAAAAGAATGATGGATGTCGCCAAGAGAATCATGAATTGTGGAGAATCAGAATGAGTCTTGAAACATGCATCATTGAAGCTAAGAAGTGGGCTGAGGAGAACTCCGAACTTAAGCTTCGCCCCGCTGACATAGAATACTTAGGACGACTTGTGGCCGCGGCCAATGATGCCGGTGTAACCCCCCCTGAGAAAATGTCCCTCATGCAGCTTGTGGTGGACAAGAAAATACTGGCCAACCAGCTTGCGGCGAGGGGAGAGAAGTATTTAAATTCATCAAAGCATGTGTCCTCTCTAGCTAATATCATAAAGAATATCGAGACCTGGAAAGAGGCCGGGCACAATAAATTAAATGCAGCAGCCGATGCTTTCTGGGCGCATGTCACGGGAGAGGCACCAAGGCCTGGGATTGCCGTGAACAATGATCCTCTGGCAGCTCGACGTGGGGCTATGAGCACGTTCTTTAATGCCCTAGAAAACTCAATGCCCCCAAAGCTTTTGAAAGTTTTTAAGTCACTCGATAAAAGTGACCGGATGACTTTTGACATTATCCAGGAATTGGATGCCCTCAGGAATAAAGGTCAGTCTGGGCTAAGTGGGAATGACATGGCTCTACAAATTGCTCGGCATCTGAGGGGCGCCCAAGATTTTGTGTTCGGGCAGGCTAAGGCTTTAAACCCATACCTTAAGGAGAATGAGCTTTATCTATTCTCTCGCTCTCATACCCGTGATCTTATCTCAAAGGCTGGAGTAAACCAGTGGGTAGAAGATGCCATGGCAACATATGGCAACGCCTTAATCGGTGACGTTGCCAAAAAGCGGGGCCTGCTCACAAAAGTTTTCAAAGAAATCACGTCAGGCCTTCCCCCTGAGGGTAATGACAGGTTCGAGTATACACCCGGAGATGAAGGCAGTCGGGCTAAGAAATTGATGGGTAGTCGAGTATTTGTGGCCAACGATTGGAAAGCCGAGGCAGCCTACAACGCTAAGTATGGCGATAGTCTTTATAATAGCTACATGAAGCAGTCTATACGCATGGCCGATTATGTGGCAAATACGAATAAGTGGGGCACTAAACCCCCAGAAGCTTTTGCTAAATTATTTCAAGCCGTGGCTGATTCGATCAAAGACCCCGCAGAGAAAGTGCGATTTTTAAAGAACGAGGACCGGCTCAAAGAAGGTTTTGAGAGCACTCAAGCTCGTAGAGGGTCTGAGGTCTGGACGCGCAAGGGCCAGGCTGCTCAAGCACTGATGGGCACCGAGAATTTGTCGATGCTAGGTAATCATTCTCTACGAGTGATGAAAGCTCCAGTCGCCGCGATGTCACAGATCAGAGATGCTTATGGTCTAAATATATTTGAGCAGGTGACCCAGATCGCGAGAGGCATGGGCAAGGTCCTGGCCAATTTTGGAGATGCTGGGGCCTCTGAGATGCAGCGGTTAGGGGGTATGTCTACTTCTGTCAGTAGGGATGTCACTGGGCAGATAGCGGCGGGGCGAAAAGGGGTGCCGCTTGGAGCCACAGCTAAGGTTTTAAGGCTTGCGGGCAAACTTACTCTCGCCGACTGGACCACCAACGCTTACAAAACCATGATGCTCGATATGGATACCAGGCTACTGGGGGATCATGCGGGAGTAGGCTATGATAAACTAAATGTGCTCACGAAAGAACTCTTGAGCCGGTATAATCTGCACGGACCTCGTTGGGAAGTCTTGAGACAGGGGCTTAATAAAGGCCGAATAACCCCCTCTGATGTGATGAGGATCCCTGACGAGCACTTTAAGGGCATGCTCGGAGAGCGAGGCTCCCCCAAGGAAATACTGCGGTCAAAGACTGAAATGGCCCAGGATCTAGGTACTATGCTCAATGACCGGGCATCGCATACCGTTGGAGAGAGTAGTTCTGCTTCACGTGCCAAGGCATACGGGCTTGCCGATCTGAATACGGCCCCAGGTATTGTGCGCTACTGGTTAACCCAGTTCAGACAGGCATCCATGGTTCAGGCTGAGTTGACCCGTCGGACATACCGGAGTGGGGGGGGAAATACCTCGAATATCAGCGGGACCTTGCAGCTCATGGTTGGGTCCATGTTCATGGGTATGATCGGGCGGCAGGCTCAAGAGATCGCAAAGGGTCGGGAGCCATTAAATCTAGCTGACCACAAGATCCTCGGGGAGGCCCTGCGAGAATCTGGTATTTTTGGATTCTACGGGGATATCGTGGCTGATCTACTCCAGGCTGATAATCCGTTTAAGGAAAAAAGCCTGCTCATGGGGTCTGTCTTAGGGCCATCATTTGGCACGCTAGCTCAAGCTGGAGTGGCCGGTGGGAAAACTATAGCTGGTTTGACCCAGGCGGTAAAGGGAGAGAGTTGGAAAGCTGGGGGTGCGGCCAAGCAGTACGGGGGCGCGGAGTGGGCTAAACTCTTGAACTCTTTGACTCCTGACCAAAATGTGTTTTATCTGAAAGCCGCGATTGACTACATGTTCATGAACGAGATTCATGAGTTCATGAGTCCCAATGGTTATCTTGGACATTTACGCGCAGGAATGCAAAAATCGAAAAATATTAGTGGTAACCCCCAACAGTTCTGGGGCATTGGTGGTAAGAACTACTGGGAGTGACTATGAGAAAACTACTCGTCGGGCTTAGTCTGGTTGTTGCGATTGTCTGCTGTGTGCCGAATATCTTGCACGCGGTGGTGACGAATACTGCGACTGAAACAATCACGGGGCTTGGGAATAGCGTAGCCACGTCATTTCCTATTACGTTCGACTTCCGGGATAATGCCTGGGTCAACGTAACTCTCTACGATACCACGACGAATCCCGCGACGGTAGTGGCAGTGAGTCAGGGTGGCGGGGCCGGGAACTTTACGGTCTCGGGGGGAAACCCAGGGACCGCGGTACTCATGGGCACGGCGCCCACGTCGCATCAGTATCTGGTGATCAGCCGGAGTGTGCCGCTCACCCAGGGTGTGGTTTTCAATCCGGCGAGTATATTCCCATACCAGGGCCTGAGCGCAGAACTTGACAAGGTTACTCTGGCATTACAGAGCGTGAATGCTGGTTTTGAGTCATCCACACCGGGTGGAACTCCCCCGGCGGGATCGAGCGGGAGTCTCCCTAGCCCTGGCGCTGCCTACGATTTCATCGGGTGGAATGCCGCGGGCGCGAGCACCGTCAACGCAACGGTAGCGTACGACGCTGGCCAGACAACTTTCGTGGTGGGCGACGGCATAGTTTTTAATGGCGCGGGCTGGGCTACCTACCCGATGACCTCAAGTAATCTGGTTAATACGATCAACCTAGGTAATAGTCCCCTAGGCCCTGGCGTGGGTGGATCGGGTGTCTCTAACAGCGGTCTCCTCACCTGGGGGCACAACGCCCTAACCTTCACTACCGCGGGCGTCACTAATTTGATGCTCCCACAGTCTGGCACCGTGCTCACGGGCACCGCGACGAATAACAACGTAGGCTCAACGATCGTCGAGCGGGATTCCAGCGGAAATTTCACCGCGGGGACTATCACCGCAGCCCTCTCTGGAAACGTCACGGGCAACGTGACCGGAAACGTCACGGGGAATACCTCGGGCACCTCGGCAAATGTCACAGGCATCGTTGCTATAGGCAACGGAGGGACCGGCCAGACTGCTCGCCAAACCGCTATCAACGGGCTGCTTGACACAGGCTCAGGTGTCTCGGGCGACTATCCCCGGTTCAACGGGACCGATGTAACTCTCACCCACATTATCACCGGAGATCTCCCGCAGAATATCCCATACTCCAAAATGGAGCAGCAAACCCACAACGCTCTCCTCTGGTCCGATAACTCGGGTGACGAGGGCGTGATCGCGACAAGTTCAACGGCGGGATATGTTTTGACTTCTGACGGTGTGCGCCCACGTTGGGCAACCCCCACAGGTGGGTCTGGTGGGGGCATCCCATACGGTGCTGACACTGGTGTGGCCGATGCTTACGTAGTTCTAAACCCAGTTCCATCGGTAACATCATACATCGTTGGGCAGCCAGTTTCTTTTGTGGCTGCAAATGCCAACACAGGTGCGGCCACTCTTGATGTGTTCGGACTGGGCGTGGTGGGGCTTACTGCGCAAGGTGGTTCTGCTCTCACCAAAGGAGACATCATCGCGGGCGCCCTGGTCCTCGCCATATACGATGGCACAAAGTTTCAGATGATCTCGCCACAAGGTATCGCGGTTTCTCCGAACACAGTAAATACCACCGTAAAACGAGACAACGCCGGGAATTTTAGCGCCAACATAATCACCGCGGATATCATTGGCTCTGCGAGCACCGTTACAGGCACAGTTCCTCTCACAAATGGCGGGACCGGAGCGTCGAACAGCACGGTAGCCAGGTTCAACCTCGGGGTAGCAGCGTCAGGGGTTAATACCGACATCACCGAGCTTGCCGGTTTGACCACGATGCTCCCCCTCACAGAGGGCGGAACCGGAGCGTCGAACAGCACGGCAGCCAGGTTCAACCTTGGGGCAGCAGCGTCAGGGGTTAATACCGACATCACCGAGCTTGCCGGTTTGACCACGATGCTTCCACTCACAGAGGGCGGAACCGGAGCGTCGAACAGCACGGCGGCCAGGCTTAGCCTCGGGGCAGCAGCGTCAGGGGTTAATACCGACATCACCGAGCTTGCCGGTTTGACCACGATGCTTCCACTCACAGAGGGCGGAACCGGAGCGTCGAACAGCACGGCGGCCAGGCTTAGCCTTGGGGCAGCAGCGTCAGGGGTTAATACCGACATCACCGAGCTTGCCGGTTTGACCACGATGCTTCCACTCACAGAGGGCGGAACCGGAGCGTCGAACAGCACGGCGGC
>Ga0265323_10000144_pt1 | contig 41334 bp, 44 predicted proteins | sample 41225metaG_FD_193580 | JGI IMG/M metagenome (GOLD analysis project Ga0265323, IMG submission 193580) | Rhizosphere microbial communities from Carex aquatilis grown in University of Washington, Seatle, WA, United States - 4-12-25 metaG | ecosystem: Host-associated > Plants > Roots > Rhizosphere...
CAGTTGGCGTGACTGCCTAACGGGCGGCAGCATATAAGTAGGCAGCAAATCATTTATTATTTCTAGCGGCAGTTGTTGTTTTCTTGACCCAGGACGTAAACTTCTTATGGATCATCGCAAAGGGAAAAATAATCAAAATAAAAATGATGATACTATACGTTCGAATTCTGCGAAGGTCGCCGGAACCCGTTTTGAAGATTATTCCGTATGTCAAAAACATGAGGGAAAGAAACAATATCCGAACGGCGAGTTGTGCCAAAACAATCTTGAGATATTGTACTTGTGCTTCTTGTTTTGTTATAAGGACACCGGTAAAAGCGATATCCAGCACCTTCCCGGAAAAGTATTCACAGATTGAAATAGTCGCAAGAAGGATGACGAGGATGAAAAATATCATTTCCATAAGTATTTATGGATTCATTGGAATTACAGAAAACCGTTCATAGATGTCGGCGCCAACTCGCATTGGCCTGCGTGTGCGCAAGTCAATCGGGCACCACAGCGAGCGTGCCCGCGCGAGGACCTTCAGATCTGGAAGGCGGAGCATTTCGGTATGCCGCTCGAAAATGTTTTTATTCGCGCTGCCCACCCACGTGCGGGCAATGATCTCATCACCCAAACGTGCGGAACGCATGTAGTCGATTTCATGGCGAACAACGACCCATCCAACCGCCTCTTTTTGAGCGTTCGTTGCCGCCGCATTCCAATGTGCTGTTGAAATCTCCTGGACCCAACGCACATAGACAACGTTATTGACGTGGTCGAACTGATCAATGTCCTGAGGCAGAACTGCGATTGTTTGTTGGAATCGTTCAGTTGAGGGATCAACTGTCATAAGCCAAATCTTTCTATTGTTTCTAAAAATCAGCGTGCGCGCAATGGTCCGGGTTAAGTTCTCTAGCGAGACATCCTGTCAACCTTGATCCTAAAGAGTTCAAAAGGTGAATTCCGTAGAGTGCCGAGCGGTATTTACGAGCGGTTCTTGGACGATTCGTAGTATTGTCTCGGACAATCCGCGGCGTCCGTTTTTGCCTTTGGAGCTCTAGTCGATTCGCTTAAAGACTTGCTCTAAGAGGACCTCGTTGATTTTTTTGCCTCCTTCATAGTGTGAATAGTGGCCGGAGGTATACCAAAGATCGCCTTCGAGTTTGAATTTGAATTCAAGCGATCTGCCGATGTATTGTGGAGCGTAAAAGAATTCAGTCGTTTCGGTGTATGTGTCTCCGACGACTTTGTATGTTCCGGCTCCGAATGTGTCTTGATACGCTGAGATAGAATCGCGCTGCGTTCCTTTTGCCAAAAGTTCTTCAAGCAGTTTCTTGTCCTGCCGGACCCAGGCATAGTGTGTACCGGTTAAGAGTTTTATTTGTCTCCCCAGGATAGGATGGTCCTTCCCGTCTTCCTTTTGAGAAACCAGTTCCCATGCGCCCTGTAACTTGACCGCCTGCTGCGCATGGGTCAACGAAGGCGTAAGGAAAAGTAGAATGACGGTGATGATCCGCTGTGTGTGTTTCACGAGAGCCTCGTCGGGAAAATGTTTGTCGACTGTGATGCCGGAACAAAACGCTTCAAGGAACGGAGATTAGCTGCCGGTTCTTATATCTGCGATAATTCTTCGCTACGCTGTGCCTTCGATGAGTTCAAAAATAATGTCAGCTCGTTCATGAGGACGAAAGCGCAAATGGTATTCAACAAGTTCATCCTCAAAACGGTCCGGCTTGGTCGGGAGGGTGTCGTCATCCGACCGTATTAGTTTGTCTAGTTTGAATCCGTTTGACCAGATTCCGTGCCGGTTCACTTCTTTCACGTAGATAAAAAAATCCGCTCTGGATCCTGTTCGCGCAAGGACATCCTGGACCATAATTCCGTCGACAATGATAGAAGAGCCTTGTCTCAACTTCGCGACCGTCGCAGCGAAATTCTCGAATTTAAATAATTCCAGAGATTTTCCATCTTTCGCAAAATAGTCATCGACGTAGACCACCGGGAGGGCGAAAGCCTGGGCAAGATACGCGCTGACCATGCTTTTGCCTGTTCCAAAAAATCCATCGATAGAAATGAGCTTCTTCACGGAGTTCAAGTTGAGCTTGGCCAGCAGGTTCTGCAGTTTTTCGAGTTCGTGAACAACTATCATAAGAAATAGGCACTGACTTAGGAGAACGGATCGCTACTTTCTGACAGCATGGAACATCCCTTGATTTGCTATTCCATCGTAGCTTATCCAGGTCCACTGGCCATCTATTCGACTTTGTGCAGATGTTCCGTTCAGTTGAAGGTTGTTGTTCCTTACTCCGGAATTCAGCTCAATCCAGACCTTTTCACCATTCATGCCGCCGACAAGTTTTCCATCTCCTGTTTGCGGGCCAATTTTTTGCGGACTGCCGATAGGGGCGAAATGCCATTCACCGGAGACGGTTGTGGAGTCTGAAACGATCATTGTGAACCATCCGCTCACTAGTGCTACACCGCTCGAGTCATAGCTCGTGTAAGCGTATGCACCTTGGGGAATAGATTCAGATGGGTGTTTGCACCCGGACCATAATGATAAGGTCAACACTAAAACGAAAACGGATGCATATCTCAAAACTATTGCTCCATGGCGGAGAGAACACGCCTTCTATTGGACGAACACTACGCTGCCTCCGCTCCTTCGTATCCTGGGCGTACATCTGGTTAGGCATCGTTTTGGTATTTCTAAAACTTAACAGCGACATCTTGCTTGTCGGCTTCAGCAACTTTGAAAAATTCTCTTGGCGTATAACTCAAAAATTTTGCGATAAATATATCGGGAAGCTGCTCGATGCGCGTGTTAAAAGTGTAAACAGAATCGTTATAGAATTCCCGCCTGTCTGCAATTTCGCTCTCAATCTGAGTGATGCGATTTTGAAATTGGGCAAACATTTCGCTCGCTTTCAGTTGAGGATAATTTTCAGCAACTGCAAACAAAGACTTTAGAGTCGAGGTCATCATGTTGTCTGCCTCCGCTTTTTCAGGAATAGTTTTTGCGTTGGCGTATGCAGACCGGGCTTCGGTGACCTTGATAAAAACTTCTTTTTCAAAGTCCATATATCCTTTGACAGAGTCCAGCAGTTTCGACAGTTCGTCATGCCGTTGCTTTAGGAGCACATCGATATTGCTCCACGCCTTCGTAATACTATTCTTTAAAGAGACAAGGTTATTATAGAGAGAAACAGAGTATCCGATGACAATAATGATCAGTAATAAAACGACAGCAGTGAGAACGAAAAACATGACGAATCCTCCTATAGTAAATCAGACAATTGAAGTATCTTAATAAGCCCGACGATGAACAGGGAACAGCCATACGTAAGACCGGCTAGCATTTGCCATTTCAGGGCATCGTCTAACTCTCTTTTGCTGCTGTCCGAAATGATGAATGTGGAATTATTGTTCCCTTTTTGAATCACTTTGTGGATGGATGTGTCTTTACGAATTGCAACTGTGCCCAACACACAGACGTTTTCACTAGGCGACAGGAAATATTCGTCATACCGCTTATCGCCTACATTGGTAGAAAATGATTGATTGTCATTTTCTTCGCCGTCTTTTCCTAAAAAACCGGACTGCATTTGAGGGATTTCAAATTCCGCGCCGGTTGGGTCTATGAGAATCTGCCCGGTTTCGTCTTTGGCCCAAAAAGGCAATCTGTGCGAATCAGTTGAAATAGTGTCCCACCGGTATTCCGATCCGGAACTGGAGGTGTAATGCATCCGGTATTCCTGCAATACACTGCGATAATATACGCATTCCGATTTTGAATACGGTGTTGTTAACACCTGTCCCGGAACCACCGTGCCTTGAATTTCTACGAGTCCGATTGCAGCGGACCGAATTTTGGATCGGGGGACATTCCGAGCCAGCAGATATTCCGACATACGAAGGAAGCCGTACTGAAAAAGGATTGCGCCTGCAAAGACAAATGCAAATGAGAAAAATGCCAGCTCAATATTTTGGTGGTCCCCTAAGTAACTCGACCGATGTCGACCGCTGACAAGAAGCCCGATCAAAGTTCCGAGAAAATTGTCGCTGCTGTTCAAAACACCGACAAGTATGATAAGCAGAACAACAGAATACAGTACAAAACTGGAAAGGGATTTCATATGGTCGGATACTTGATCTTCCCATCCGCTATCCCTGAAAAAATACTTAAATGTCGCCCATGAAAGAACTAACGTGAGAAGCAAGCAGAGGAAATATGCGACTGAGATATCCATATGAAGACCTGTTGTTATGGTTCTGTCATGTCGGGTGTACTCTTAAAAACGCTGCCTGAATGTTAGTTTGTCGAGCGTTTCTTTCGGGACTTGCCGTTTGTTGGAGGGAGGGCCGGTTAGTTTTTTCCCGGGTTGAGTTCTTCTTCAAGCTGCATACAAACTTCTTCGATGCAAGGAAGACAGATGTCTCGGAATACACCGGCGTCTAAAGCTCTCTTCCGGCCCTCTGCCGTGCTTATATCAATGCCAATAATGTCAATGCATTGCGACGATTTGAATTTTTTTTCAAACCCGGTGATAAGTTGACGAACACGCTCCAATGCCAAATCTTTGCGGACAACATCGGCGCCTTTCTCATTCCCTGTCTGCGTCGACAATACTATTGCGCCTGCGTTCAACGCACCGCAAATATATTGTTTCCGCCCGACGCCAGACCCCAAGCCGGCCCCCATTTTGTGAGCGATTGGCTCTGGAATTCCCAGTGTCGGAAGATAAGTGGATAACACTGATTGAGCACAGTTTGATCCTGATTTGAATTTCAGGAGGGTTTCATCGATTCGTATCCTATTCATAGACATCCTTTCTCGAAGAAAACTATCGAACCGCATAAGCCGCTTTTCCGGCGTGAGCGACTGGTCCGGCGGCAAGATTCGTTAGTTGATCCGCACAACGTTTCGAACGAAGAATTTTGTTTTTTTTGATTTTGTTTGTCGACATAGCTCCCGACTACGATTGCCCGGTAAGCCCCGTATGAGATGATACTATTTTCTTGCAGAGATTGCAATAAAAAAAATCCTGCTGTTTATTGCTTCTTAAAGCGGAACTCCAAGAACTCCAGGCTGACAACATTACCGGAATCGTCGGCTTCAAAGTGAAACATTGGATGTTTCCCCGGATCGACGGCAAAACAAAATTGGTGCAAACCTACAAGTTGGATAGGAACATTAAATTGAGGTTTTTCGAGCAAAGAGAAATACAGCGTATCGTTTTTGACATGTAAATCCGCATGAGCATACCCGCCGGGGACTGTATATCGTCCGGAATACTTTTGAAGATCCACATTGCGGGAATCAAACGCCGCTTCAGCATTCTTCTTTTCCAAGAGAGGGACAAACTTATCAATGATGATCCTTGTTAAATCCTTTTCCGGACCGATATTTCCTTGAGGGTAATTGCAGTTTGTCATTATAACAACGCCGAGTTTCAAATCGCGCAACACTTCCGCCTTTGCGGAAAAACCCCAATGGCCGCCGGCATGCGCAATTATTGGATGGCCTTCATATTCATACATTGCCCAGCCTATGCCATACATATCGCCGGATTGAGGGCTGCGCAATGTTTGCGGTGTACGCATAAGTCTCAGCCCATCGCCGCTCAGGATTTTGGGGTCACCGTTTACTCCATCCCTGAACTGAAAAGAAATAAAACGGGCTATATCTTCCGGTGTCGAGTAGAGACCGCCTGAATATTTAAGAATTGATAGATCCCAGTCGGGAGCAACATATCGTTGAAAATCCGGCTCCAGATAGGTATAGCCTACCGCCAACCGAGCTTGTTGTTCATCATTGAGGCTGAAGTCTGAATTCTTCATATCGAGGGGATCGAGAATGTTGGCTTTGATATATTTCTCAAAAGGCTCATGCGCTGCATTTTCCAGAGCAATGCCGAGAAGTTGATAACCGAAATTCGAATAGTGGGGATACACATTGGGTGTGTATTCTATTTCGACCTTTTCCAATGTTGAGAGCAAATCGTCTTTTGTAACTCCCCATACGATCTTTTCCTGACCTCTCGAGACGACCCACTGGAAATTTGAAAAGTAATGCCAAAAACCCTGCGCGGCATCTACATGCAGCCCCGCCGTATGTGTTGCGAGTTGACGCAAGGTTGTCGGACCGGTGTTTGGCAAGTACTTCGGTTTGTATGCTGGAATGTACTTGATGAGAGGATCGTTTAAATCTACTTTTCCTCGTTCAGCCAGTTGCATCAGCATCGTTGCAGAAAAGAGCTTCGTCATCGAGGCGACCCGATAGATAGTCCTTGTCGTTGCGCGTATGTTCTTGTCTATGTCGGCATAACCGAATGCCTGGGAAAAGACAATTTTTTGATCGATCACAACGGCTATGGAGAGACTAGGCCATCCACGCTGTTGCATTAATGTCGTGCAGGTTTCCGGTAATGTTTGCAGCAAGGAATCGAGCGAGCTTTGAGCAAAGATTGGAGTGCTTATTGAAATGAAAAGAACAATTGCCAGGAGTAGAGATCTTTTTCTGTAGGTTTCCATGGATGTTTTAACGATAATTGTGGGAGACATGTTGCACGCCTCATACCGGAAGTGCCGTCAAGCCGCGTATTGGTTGTAACAAGTTATGCGGACAATCGAAAGGGAGTTGGATGTTTTTTCCCGAGCCCCGCTGTTTCTTGACAGCAAACGCTGATGAGTGGGAAAAATCAATTGCCTACTTTTATTCCCACCAGCGTGATAATGTTTTTGATATCTGACTGTTTCTTGACCTCAATTCGCAGTCCTCTTCCTTCGGCATATCGTTTTGCATTCTTCAATTCTTGGATCATCCCAGGAGGTAAATCGCTGCCTTCAGCCGCTTTCACAGCTTTATCTCCAAAAACGAACGCTATTCTAAAATATTTCTTACACGGAGCGAAAAAGAAGAGATTCCTTTTTTTCAACAGCAACTTGAGCGTCCACCCTGAACTTGAGCCGTAGTATTTCCATTCCTCGGTCAGCTCACCATATTGGATTCCAAGTGTCTGTTTTATTGATTCCCAGTGTTTATACGATCGGCCGAGCGCTTCTGATAACATCGTGTTGCTCGGCGTAACGGATTTGTCGATAAAAATACTAGGCAAATGTTGTTCTCCAGTGGACTTGTTTTGCTCTTAACGGACCCGAGCTGCCTGTTTACAGTTCCGGTGAGTCTTCGACCTCTATGTTCTCATGAAAATAAAATCATGCAGCCTTTCTTATTTTTCCGCTACACAAAAACTACAATCAATGCCTTCTGGCATATAAATAACCAAATTGAGATTGTCCATCCCAATCTGCATTGCATGAAAATCCATGGTCTTCCAGCAACTTCTTGATCTCGTCATGATTGAGAGGGGAGAGATTGTCGTGAAATTCCATTGCGATTTTATTTATTCTTCCTAAACAGCTTCTGGAATCAGATTTCAAGATGTGTCCCTCAGATCCTTCGCAATCCGGCTTTAAGAAATCGATTTTGTCTATTGAGTATTCTCTTAATATTTCGTCCAAAGTTTTTGTTCGTAGCTGACTATGATCCCTAAGTTTGCCGCTAATATTATGATCAAACATTAAATGTCCCCCGCCTATCTCGCTGAGATATGACTTCCCGATGGCGCTTTGATCCGACACAGCAACACAATCCGTGATGATGTTGCGACAGCCGTTGGTATGAATGTTTTTCAGTAAGAATTCATAATTCTCAGGCGATGGCTCGAACGAATTGATTGTATTTCGTGTTTTGCGGGCTGCAAAGAGCGTAAAAAAATATTGGCACCGATATCCATTACGACATCGTTGTCAGCTATCATTTGATCAGGGGGAGTATAGACGTTCGTCATGAACATCTCAGTACTCATTTCAAAGAGAGTATTATTCGGCGGAGCTTCGGTCACAATGCAATTTCTCAGTTTAATTTTCGCTGGTTTCTTGTCTTCCGTTCCTAAGAAAACCAACTCGGTCAATTTCTAAAAAAGGGTATAAAAAGCGCCAATTTCCCAATCATCCGCAGGTATTTATAATCTAAAATTCCCTTCCACCGCTTAAGGTAACGGGGCTGTTATAGCTCAGGGGAAAACGGTATTGCATATATGAATTATCGTATCAATAATATCGCAAAAAGAACAAACGCCAGAAGAAATAGAGAAGAACTGGGCCGTGCAAAATTTAGAGTCCAACCCAACGATTCTATTCTCTTCGGAACAAACATTCTTGAGTCGTTCGGATTAAAATAAAATATTCCCCATTTCCAAAAGTTTGATGTTTCTCCGATACTATTTTTCAGCTTCTTGACTAAAACTTTATGCCTAAGCTCAATCATCATACATAAAAATAAGAGGAAGGCAAGGCTTATAAGAATAAAGTTTTTGATTTCCATTTATAGCTCCTCATGCTTTGCTTTCCGGGTTGAATTACGATGTTCATAATCTCGGTCCGATAGCCTGCATTGCTTCAGCAGATGTGCGAATTGGAATAATTTCAAATCCTACAAGGTCTTTCCAGTGATCTGTCCATTGGTAAAAGAGTCTTTCGTTCTCGGTTTTCATTATTTGGAAACATTTCGTGAAGTCAAGGTCGACCCAACTCGAAACATATTCTAAACCATCCGGGAGCATCCTGCCTTGAGCCTTCGATCGGCGATAGATCTCAACCGCCCCTGGAGTTTTGAATCGTTCGAGAACCATATAGAGCATAGCTGTCCTTTCTATCCTTGTGATAGTATGTTCTTGCTGCCAAACAAACCCGATCTTTCGCCGCAGAGTTGCGGGGCCGATACGCCTTCTTCTATTGCTTTTTTGCCGGGACGTTCAACAGCGGTATCAATTTCTGGTCAAACGGTAAAATAATTGTCGAGTTATTCGGACTATTCACTACATCTTTGAGCTGGGTGATGTAATACCACTGCAGATAATTTTGCGTCAATCCATTGCCAATTATTTTTTGGGCGTTCGAAATGCCCTGAGCCTCGATTGCTTTTCGTTGCGCTTCTTTCTGAGCATACTGTATGGTATACTCCATTTGCTGCGCTTCCTGAGAGGCCTTAAGTTTTGCCGCAATGGCATCGCTGACAGTGGTCGGCGGCTCTACATTCCGAATAAGAACGTTATCCAAAATTACGCCCTTACCGTTCAGTTCCTGCAGCAATAATTCAGTAACCGTCTTCGTATAGGCATCTCTTTGGAGAGACATAACATCGCTGGCGTCAAACTTGGTGGCAGCATTTACCAGGGCGGTTCTAATGGCCGGCCTCACAATCACTTCTTCATAGTTGAGGCCAATATTACTATAAACATTATTCGCTTGCGACGGGTCCAAATGATACCAAACGCTGACATCGAATTTTAGAATAAGTTGATCGCGGGATAGAGTGGCAACAGCATCATCACCGATTTTATTTCCTTCGTTATGGACTGAAGACATAGTGTAGTCTTTTGTCTGAATAGACATTTTATAAACATCTGTCAGAAAAAAGATCGGATGGATTCCAGCTGGGAGAGATTGTGAGCCAACATTGCCGAACAAAACAGGAACTCCCACATATCCCGGTTCGATAATCGTAAACGATGCAGATATCAAGGAAAATGCCGCCAATGCGATGCTTGCATATCCCAATCTCTTAAATCTAATGGGAGAAGAGACATCCCTGGGTTTAAGAGTCAGCAGAGCAATTCCTATAGCCAGAAACAAGAGAATAAAGAATGAAGTAGTCATGATGTTCTCCTTTGTTTTTTGTTCTTTTTGTTACTTGTCCGTATCACAATTTACAAATTTCTAGAGCACTTCGCATTAAATAGTTTCCTCCGCGCGAATTGTTAGCGTTGTTGCGAGGCCCGCCGATTATTGACGGGAGCGGCTGGTTAGGCTGCTCACAGGTTACGTTGTCATATCTGTCTTTCGTCCAAAGGGTTTGACTGCAATCTCCGGAAAGCAGTCGGCAAATCCGCATTTGAGATTTTTGGACGATGTTCATTTGACAGCTCAGATAATCATAAGCGGTGCTTCATGCAGTGGTAACGGTTGCTAACACGTTTGCGCTGCCGACCCGTCTATGACTCGTACCGTCGTTCCAAAGGGATCCCTTCTGGACTTGTCGAGCGTTTCTTGCCAGACCCCGGGCATTCCAGCGGGGGCGACTGGTTAGGTTCAAGCGCTTTACCGCAGCAAAATAAGTTTTTTAGTTATTGAAACCGAGCCTGTTTGCAAACGATAAAAATAGATTCCGCTCGAGAAGTTTGAAGCATTCCAATGCCGCGCGTACGTTCCCGCCGGCATCTCTTCGGAAACAACGGTTGCTACTTCTCTTCCCATCACATCGAAGATTTTCAATGTTACCCGAGCCTTTAACGGCACCGCAAATGCGATGGTTGTACTTGGATTGAAAGGATTTGGATAATTTTGCTCCAGAACAAATTGAGATGGGATCTGTTCTGTTTGATTTCCAACATCGCTGATTACTTCTGCAAGCGGCCGCCGCCAGAGGCCGGAGGTGTCGGTTCCCGCGTAAAGAGTCGATCCGCAAATAGCGAGCGACAATACAGTTGTTCCGGGCAATCCTGTATTTATTTCATTCCAACTCACTCCCATGTCTGTCGAAAGCAAAACTCCGGCGTTATAGGTTCCAGCAAAAAGGGTGGAGCCATAGACAATCAGGGAAGTCATTTCATAAGGTTCCATAGTCTGCAACGTAGTCCAGGTATTGCCGCTATCGGGGGAGCTATAAAAAAATCCGAACCGTCCTGCTACAAAAAGGGAGGGAGTTTGCATTCCATTTGTCATGACGGCGAGAGCTTTGACGTTCGGCTCCATATGAATGTTATGGGTATTGAGCCAACTGGTCCCGTTATCGGTGGTAAGAAAAAGCCCGTCGCCGTCCGTCCCTACAATTAGTTGAGACCCCAGAACAGCCATGGAGGTAACATCCTCATACATTGAATCATCTCTGATGCTTTTCCAGGTTACTCCATTGTCCGCTGAAAGATAAAGTCCTCCAAACGCCGTTCCTGCAATGAGAGCTGAATCGATGAAGGCAAAAGAAGACGCCTCAACGGCTCTATTTATGGAAGTCCATTTCGAGCCGTTATTCGTCGACCGAAAAATTCCTGCTTCGCTTCCAGCGAAGATATATGTGTCGTTGAAAGCAAATGTGTAAACACTTGCAAAGAATCCGAGTTGATTTGTCAATCCTGAATCTGCTTTCAGCCAGTTTGCACCACTGTCGGTGGAGCGAAACACGTCAGTGCCCGCCGCAAAGATACTTGAGCCCCTCACAACTATTGAAGGAACGTTTTCATGATTGAGGCCATTAGTTTGGACCCATTGGGCATTCAAAACGCATCGCTGCAATAGAGCAACCGCGAGCATTGGCAAAATAAATTTCTTATCCAATTTCTAAGTCTCTTCCTGGTATGGTGAAATCTATACGGGCAATTGAGCCTCACGGACCGCAGCTGGACTAACTACGCCGACTGGCTAGCGGGCACCGGACAGAGTTGGGACACAATAGGCGGTTTGGTTGATTATTAGTCCGTCGCGGTATGCAATGAACGAAGCAATGCGATACCGAAACAATGTGCCGATTTTGAAAGCGCCGACACTTGCGCCGGCAGTCCCGCGCCATTCCAATTCCATAGCAACCCGGTTTTCCTTGGGAACAAGATTGTGGATCGTCATCTGGCGATCTGGAAACAATGAAAGAAGTCTTGCGGCAGTATTCCGCAGGAATGTACGGTCTCCATGGCGACTGGAAGAGCTAGCCGGCAGCGGTAATTCCAACCACTCAAGATTCTCAGCGTAGCAACCGTCAACCCACTCAAGGGATTTCTTGTTAAAGAGCTTGATGCATCTGCGTGCCAAGGACTCAACATTTTCAGAACTTGACATAGGTTTCTACTCGTTTCTGCCGGCCAACGGATCTTAGATTATACGCGCGGCAGGTATCGCCGATTCTTGCCGTGTGCGACTGAAGAGGCGGCACAAAGTGTTAGACCAATTCATCGCCAACGTTTGCTTTTGAGCGATTATTCCTTTGGAGTGGAGGCATACAATTTTGAAAGTGTCGACAAATATTTTGCTTCTTTCATGAAAGAATAGTTCCTCAATACCCTGTTACCTCGTACGTTTGCGCCATCGTTTTTGACAATCGTTGATATGCAATCGATCAAGACGCGCTTTGTGCTCCAGGTGACTAATTCCTGGCTGATACACGTGAGGCCGTTTTCTTCGGCATAGTGCTGCATTTTTCCAGCACTCATGCTCTGCGCTCGCCACTGGACTCTGATATTATCGAGAATCCCCATCATGCTTAATAGGCTCGGAAGCTTCGGAACCTTTTGCAATTGGGAGTACACTCTATTATAGTGTGAATATTCACCCAGATTTGAGTGGTGAATGAAGGCGACTCCGTTTTGCTTCAACTTCTTTGACAATTGTGAAATATACGACGAAATCACCACGTCTTCTGCATGGACGAGCGAGTCGAAACTGAAGGCGAGGTCTATCGATTCGTCGACAACCACATCGAGCGATTTTCCATCGTTCACATGGTATGTGAGATGTGAATCACCGGCAAAACGTTTTCGGCATGCATTGATGCTTCTTTCCGAAAGATCCACTAAGATCAAATTTGCGCACATGCCCTTTAGAAATTGAGTCCACCTCCCGAAACCGGGAGCGATTTCCAGAATAGTGTTCGCGGGAAAGTGCATATGCAAACGGGGCAGTATTGTTCCGTACCATTGCATCGACGAGCCACCCCAGGCGGTGGACCATTTTTCACCCGCTTCGGCCCAATCGTACCTGCCGTCCCATGATAATTTGTTTTGTTCAATTGTGGGCATACGTCATCATCCTGTGGGTTTGTTTTGGAACAAATATGTTCTTAAGCGACGCTTGTCGAAGCAAATCCAAATGCACGTTAACGGCCGTTATTTTTGTATTGCTCACAAAGCGGTCGAACGAACCTTCAGCTGATCTGCTTGCCAAAATCAAAAGCTCCATCCTGCCGAGAAATTGAAATCTGTCGGCAGCTGGTATACTACGTTTCCGGTCACATTGTTGATGTAGAAAACATTCTTCTTGCCGAGCACATTAATCACCGTACCCTGTATATCGCATTGCGTCCAGCTAAGAGTCAAATCATACGATGCACTGAGGTCCAAACTTTGATACCCGGGGAGGCGCGAGGAGTTCACTTTGCCGAACAGCGCTTGAGTGTTCAACGCCTGATTTGTATACGCCGGCAGGTTGGAAGGATCGAACTGGATTACACCAAAGTACCCGGCAATGGGAGTGTAGGGCAAACCGCTTGTCAGTTTCAATCGCGCTCGCACCCAGAGGTTTTGTATCAGCTGTAAACCGGCAGAAGTGTTCAATTGACTCCGGACGTCATACCTCGGATAATATGTTATGCCATTGAACGTTCTAGTCGTTCTGCTGAAGGAATATCCTGTCTCTGCGTAGAAGTTTTCTCCCGCATCATATTTGAAACTGAAATCCGCTCCGTAGGCTTCTCCTGTCCCGAAAATAAAATCGCTTTCCCACTCATAGACTTTTTCCAGATTCACCCCTGCAAGATTATTGAGGCTTTTATAGTAAACCTCCACTTTAGCCGACGTTAAGATATTCGGCTCCACTTTGCATCCTAAAACATACTGGTGTGATTTCTCATCTCCATTGCTTTCTGGAATTGGCGCAATAACATCAAAAGGAGTGAAAACCAGATTCTCATCGTTCAAATCCATAACGTTTTGATGATAGATCCCATAGTTTGCATAGAGGGAAATCTGGTCTGCGGGTTTGTAGGAAAAAGTAAGTCTCGGCTCAGGGGGGTAGCCGCCGGGAGCGCCCGAAAGCGATTGAAAAGTTCTCTGCAGATCGGCACGCACACCAACTTCGAAAGAAAATCTTCCGTGAGGATTGAATGTGTATTTTGTCCAAACCTCCGGCTCTATACTTGATAGGGTTTCCTGAATTGTGCTGCCATACTTGTTTGTAAAGGTGTTGTTGTAGTCGGGAAAGGTAAAAAGAAAACCGATGTCGAACTGATCGCCCGATGAAGTGTACGAGATCACGTCGCTGTACATCGAGGGAGTAGATATCTCGTCGCGTTGGTAGCCCAGATATTGCGATTGTTTAGGGAGCTGCTCTGCGCGATATGTTGAATACGAAATTGAGAATCTAAGGTCAAATTGATCTCCCACAATGAGGCCCCCGGAAACCGAGCCTGAGTTATTGCTCCATGTGAAATCCGGTTCGGAAATGCTCTGCTGACGGATATGGTCCGCACTCGTTAAGAATTCGGCGCTGATATACCCCTGGCCCGAATAATCGATTGTCGCCTTGGCAAAACCGTCATCATAATCGAAGGGTAATCCGAGGGAATAGAATTTCTGCAGCGCATTTTGAAAGAGCGGGCGGCGGTAGAAGGCGACGAAGCTGCTGTTTCCGTCCCCAAAAAGCGGCCCGGTGACTAATGCATCGGTCGAAATCAAATCCAGAGTCCCCTTCGCCTTAAATTCATTTTTATCTCCGTCAATCGTTCGGATATCAAAGACGGACGAGAGCCGGCCGCCGTATTCGGCCTGGAAGCCTCCAACGCTAAAATCGGCAACTTTCACGATCATCGGGTCAACAAAACTCAACAGTCCAAACGCATGGGACAAATTATAGATCTGCATTCCATCCACTAATACAAGATTCTCATCCGGCCCGCCCCCCCTTACATAATATTGACTCGAGATGCCGCTGACCGTGACAACCCCGGGGAGCTGGGTCACATATTGCACAACGTCATTCTTAAAGATCCCTACATTATTCTGAAGTTGAACCGGAGTTATCACTGTGCTGCCAGCAGCCTCCGAAATGTTTTTTCCGACAACCTCGACCGTTGCCATGACCATCGGAGATTCTGGGATTTTCAGGTTCATGATGATTGGCTGTTCGCTGTTGACCTCCACTTCAAATTCTTTTCCCTGGTAGCCGAGAGCATACGCGCGCACCTTCGCATGATGAGACACGACATTGCGCAGTATGAAATAGCCGTTCACATCGGCGACTGTGCCGGTGGATGTACCGACCACAGTTACCGTTGCGTACGGAATTCGCGCGCCGCTTGCGCTGTCGACAACCGAACCCGTAATAGTGATAGTCTTCTCTTGTGCGAAAAGGAATGGAGCGAGCAGCAGCATGCCTACGAAACAGAGTGTTTTCAAAACAAAAAAATCCTTGTCGTGTCGATGGAAGCGCCCGCGACGATGCCCGTGCCTGCATTGTTGAAAATATTACTGAAGATAATTTTGTCTGTTCTCATGAGAAGGGGATTGGCCGTGTTGTTGGAAGTAATGAAAAACCTGTATAAGTTATTGTCGACCTGTGTAACGATGACGTCGGCATAGAGATGTGAACGCCTCAGACTGCCTGCGTATTGACGCGCAAGACCGAATGCGTTTTGGTATAGTGTTGTATCAACTCTCAAAGGAAATGACGTTGATCCCAGCTCAATGAACGGGTTCAACGAATCTACGGGAAGGACGTTAAAATTCTGCACAGCAAAGTTGCCGGAACTGTCCAGCCCCCGGCATTCAACGGACATTCGAACGAAGCCTGCGCTTGCTATCCCTGAAACCTGCACTGTCAATTGTAGATCCGTTTTGATATTTATCGGTTTTTGAAGAATAGCATAAATACTCCGATCGGGTATTGTGGCATATCCTGAAGGAATTTGCACGCTGGCGACAGCAGGGGGGTAACCATTGCGCGTGACAGTAACCAAATACGATCCCTGTGGAATAATATGAGCGGGCGCATAGTAGAACGAAACTGCAGCACCGTCAACGAGTGCGGTGGTATCGGTCAATGTAACGGTCTCGACTGTTGAATCGATCGGGCCGGTCCCTGTCAATGTGACCGAGACGCCATGCAACGCCTGTTCCATGCCGGAGGGGGACTCGGCGACCGATGTTACCCTGACATACACACCGTGGGCATTGCTAAACAATACCGAGTACACATTCAGTTCCGGCCTGTACGCCACCTCTGGCTGAAAAGGTTCGTTGCAGCTCAGAGAAATGAGAGAAATCAGAAACAGAAGAGTCGGCGGAAATAGATTTTGCATAATAAATTTCGGATTCAGGTGAAAATATTTTGAAATCGAGCCAGATGGAGAACACCTTCTTAACGTTATTCTGAAGATCCAGAGGCGCATTGAGGGAAAACAGGAAAGAATCTAATGATTAGAACGAATAGATGCCTTTCCGAAGGAACCCCTTGGGTCGGCATTCTCCCGACTTCGTCGGATCAGAATAACATTCGAACGCCAATTGTTCATGGATTTGAAATTATTTGATAAGGATCATTTTTTTTGTTGCCACATTGCGTCCAGCAACGAGTCTATAGAGGTACACGCCGCTTGAGAGGCCGCTCGCCTTGAATGTCGCTGAGTGAGTGCCCGCAGTCTGACGTTCTTCGAGTAACGTTTCTACCAATCTGCCCAGCACATCATACACTTTCAATGTTACAAAAGTGTTCGCCGGTAGTTGATAGTTGATAACTGTCGCTGGGTTAAAGGGGTTTGGAAAATTTTGGGACAAGGAAAACGAAGAAGGAAACCTGCTCTTTTCGTCGACATGGGATGTGATGCCGTTGCTTCTGAACAATCCCTTGTTTGTTCCAGCATACACGAGCCCTCGCTGATCAACGTTGATAGACATGATCCCGGATTCCATCAGGCCGTTATTTGCAGGGTGCCAGCTCCACCCACAATCTGTCGAAATAAAAGCCCCGCTATCCGAAGTCCCAGCGTAGTACAGTGCAGGGTTATTGACAAGAAAACAGGTGACGCTTTTTCCGCTGATGGATGGAATACTATTCCAATTGTCGCCAAGATCGTTCGAGGAGTAAGCACCCGACGTATCGGTCCCGGCAAATATTCCCTCCTGATTGTCTATTCCCATCGCTTTCACCGAATAAAAGATGAGGGGAGAAGAGACGCCGGTTTGCGTCCAGAATGAACCGCCATCCATGCTTATGAAAGCGCCATTGGATGATGTTCCGGCAAGTAGATCTCTTGAAGAGTCCAGGGCGATGCAATAGATGTTTGTATATGGGATGCCGACCGTCTGCATGATGTTCCAGATATCTTTTCCACCGGCGTCTCTGAAGATTCCCACGTTTGTACCCGCATAGTGATTGCCGTCGGGAGACTCTACAAAATCATACGTTTTTTGTTTAATAAGTGGGGTCCAATAATTTTGGCCTGCCGGTAAAAAGAAAAGGCCGTCCGCAGTTGAGGCATAGAGCCTCTTGCTCGATGCCGAAAAATCAAGCTGATAGACAGTCGAGCGAGTTAACCCGTCACTGACTCTCAACCAAGCGCCATCCCCGGGTCTCAGCTCAAAAATTCCTGACGCTGTGCCGGCGAATAGACTATTCGAGCTGTCGAATTCGATTGACGTAACGGAGGCGGGGTCAATCCCGCATTGAATCCATGCCGATGAAGATACTCCCCAAAAAAATACGCCATCCGACGCCGTTCCCGCATAACTTGGTCCATTTGGGTTATAAAAGGCTGATGTGATTGATGCTAGGGATACAGCAGGCATAATACTTTTCCAGGTGGCGACAAAGTCACGATAGATATAGATGCCCATGTCTGTAACGGCAACCGCTTCACCCAGGTTGTCCGATTGTAGAGCCTGAATGCTTTTGACCCAATATGGAATTCCTGCAACATCTTCTGCCCATGCGCTGCTCTTTGCGGCGGCGGACCAGATGGTACCGGGTTGGTCGACATTCGCGGGAGGCTCTAAAATATAGACCTTGCCATCTTCGTTTACAGCTATTGATGAGATTGAGGTTAGCGACATTCCATAAGATCCCCATGTTTTGCCGCTGTCGGAAGAGACATAAATTCCTCCGCCGTACGCCGGGGCTCCATGCGGTTGAACAGCTTGCAGCCCGGCATAAATGTTTCCTGAATGATCTTCGGCAACCGACGACACCCCCACATGATCGGTCGTTAACTGCGACACAGACCAGGATTTTCCGCCGTCACTGGAAATCGAAACTGTCTGGAGTCCGCCGACACAGATTCTATTCCCCGAAAGAACTGCCGCAGAGTAGACACCGCCAGTCAGGTTCGCCTTTGTCCATGATGAACCTTCGTCGGTGGATTCATACAGTCCCTGTGTGTTGCTGCCGGTATAAACATGATTAGCCGAATCTGCAACAAGAAACGATGCGCCGTACTCAAGGCCTAATCCAAGCGGCTGCCAGGTTCCGCCCGAATCTGTTGATCGGTACATCACGCCGGATGTCCAGGCAAAAACGATTCCCGATGGATCGACCGTAAGAAGTTGTATCGAACCGGAATAGGGTCCTGCGATCTTCGACCATGAAATCGTCTGTGCACGCAGCTGAACCCAGCAAATTCCGATGACAAGAATAATTATCCTTCTGAATAAGCGTGTAGTTCTCAATGTCGTTGTCTGTTATCCATTCTTCTTGTAGTCCTTGTTTGCAACTGTCCAACCATATTCAATATTGTGAAACCCGTAAAAACGTGCAAGAAGTTTCAATGGACAAGTTACCTGTGTGCGATGTGCGCGGCCAAATCGCCGACGGTTGGTTCCCTTAACGTGAGCGACTGAGTAAGGAGGGCGCAGAGGAATGTCCTATTTGACTTTTTCCGAATTGTGAGGGGGATTAATTCTTTGATGCGCTATGTTACCGATAAGCGCCCCACCAACACCTGCAACTGAACCGATCAGGCTAAACACCAATGCGAAAAGAATAATGGTAGCGATACTTGTTGTGTCGGTCTTGCCTCCATATCCTATTAGTATGTATACGAGAAATAAGAAGTAGCCGAAGATTGCGCCGTTAACTACTGTATTACGACGTCCATTACTGGTATAGCCAACACATAAAGTAACAATTGCCCAAGGGATTATGTTGATCCAACCGTTTAAAAAATAGTGTGAGAGAAAACTCACTACAATGGATGCAAGGAATATTACTATTCTTCTTGCGTGCTTAGTCATGGCTGCAGTTGTCCTGTCGTTAAGATGTAAGAGTCGTTCGTGGTCTCCGCTTGTTTCTGTTTCCGGAGCGCGCCCACCGCCGAATGCGCGTGCGTGCCCACAGATAATGAGCTGCCGTACTTGCACGTAAGTAATCGCTCAACGTCCACGATGGGCCCGTCCAGGCAAAACGTCTTAATGTCACCAGATCAGAGTCCGGAAGAACCTCGATAAGTTCGACGACGCGTTCGTGGTAAACTTGGTAGTCGTGCAATACAGCCTGCAGCGAGCGTTGATGATGTTTACGGTAGATCATTTTATTCAGGCGAGGCAGATCTCGCAGAGTGAATCCCGGAGCAGGGATTGCCGGCTTCTCTCCGCGCAACCCGGCGGCATACCAATTCAGGTTCATTTGCTGCCACTCGACCAGATGTGCGAGGATATCCTTAACGGACCAGCCGCTGCGAGTAACGCCTGCTTTAGTCATATTACGGACTGAAATTAGCGAGAGAGTATCGTCCAGCGCACTTCGTTCACGTCGGATTTCGATCAGTAGTTCTTTTTTGCGGAGCCGCTTTCCTATGAGTTACCTCTTTCTCTTTGGGACCTGTTGAGCGTTTTGGTTAGATCCTCCGTTTCTTGGCGGGGCCGACGGCTGATAGAGTTGGGCCAGAATGCGGCTGCAAGAAGCGACAATGCCGCAATCCAGGCTATTATTGTTGCAACAACAAATGGAATAGCGCCGAAGTATCGAGTCCCCATGAGTATTAAGAGTACGATAGGCAATACCGCTACGGTTATCGCAGATACTCGTGTGACGACCAATGCCCAGCTCTCTCCATCCACGGCTGAAGTCGCTGCATAAAACGTTAAAATCCCTAAAGGGAGTAGAAGGATTCCCACAATGATATGATTAAGAAGCATGGGGGGAGTGAGCCAGGCGGCGACGGCTTCGGTAACATTTTCCGAGATCAGGCGGGCAATGAACGGCGTTACTGCCAAATGCAATATGCCAAGGATTATGAGCATAACACCGCCAAATTTCAAAATAGATTTTTTCAATTCGGCAGACATTTTTAAATCCTGAAGGTGCTTGTTAACATTTTTTCCACCGCCTAATTGTATGCGTCCAGGCTGCGGACGAATTGAGTCGGCTCGGCATCCAAACCGTACATGGTAAATTGCGTGCAATAGAGAAAGTTACTTTCGCGCGTGTTAAATCATCGATCTCGCGTTGCCGGCATTTCTTTCACAGCCCGAAAGTTCAAATAACCAGTTCTTGAATTCTTAGATCGCGGCCAAACACCTCCATTGTAAACAATGATGTATGCGTCTTTCTGATTCACTTCACTTGAAGTCCACCAATAAATCGTCTTTAAATGGATGTTCCAGAGAGGGGACTCTTTGTCCGGTTTAAGCTTGTACATTGCTTCCCTTGAATTGCTGTCCCAGATGCCGCCGGCATTGCTGCCGTGGTAGACCATTGAGCGAACAGCCTCATCAACCGTAGGCAGACGCCAAATATTTAGTTCATCATTTTGTAACAAAATGCCGTCGCTATTCAGATGTGCGCAGATTCTCTTCGCGTCGTTCCATGAGGTGCCGCCGTCTGGCCAGCCAGGACCTTGAGGTGCCCATGTCAATGTAATACCATTGCCATGTATCTGCCTAACAGAAAAATTATTATCGTTGTACCTGTTGGCAATACGGATGCCATGAAATGTTCCAATGCCGACTAGCTGGAAGAGAGGTACGCCGATGACAAGAAAGTACGCGAGCCTTCGCCGTTCCAGATTTGCGAACCAATAGAGAATTGACAGACCGGACAGAGGAATAGCCACCAGAAAGAATCCGGCGAACATTTTGCCAAAGAAGAAATAGCTCCCGATTGCCAGAACAATATGTAACAACGAACCGACTTTGTTCCATCTAATTGACACCACGGCCAGGAGCATAAAGGCTATCGCCGGCAGCAAATACTGACCGAACATCATAAACACATTGTCCCAAAAACTCACGAAATACCAACCTTCGTGGAAGTTTTCATTAATTCCCCAATACGACCAAAAGTTTGCAAAAATCGCCGAAATGCTGACCGCAATCCACGTTATGAGTGCCTGGCGCTTTAGTTTTTCCATGGATCGAATTCGTGAAAGAATGAAATTTGCCGCGCGTAACCGACCGGAGCTCCCGCTAAAAAGCAACAGGACAGGTTAGGTTACGTCTTGTCAATAACATCTCCTCATTAGTGTTCACTAGCAAATAATCCGCAGCGGATATTTGGAAGCAGTCTCAAATATGTTCGATCCTCGCCGCTCCCTGCCCAGGGCGGCATTATTCAGGCTTTTTAGACTACTTCTAAATAACATGAGAGTCGTTGTATTTGACTCTATGTGCCGTTTTAACGACCGTGATCTTAGTTAACCTTTATCACCTCAATCATATCTACCAACATAGAGCCGGCAACAATACCTCCACTGTCAAGCTCTAAAGATAAGCTGTCATCGCTTGCGCAAAAGAGAGAATCAGCAGATTCATAGTAAGTCCAAACAGAATCAGTGATCTGGCAATAAACTGATTTCAGAGGATGGTGCATAATAGTTAATGAGACATTGCCGCCTCCTGTGAGACGTTTGCCCCAACAATGGAGTTTCACATATGAAGACGGTACCCTGTTTTGAAAACATATATAAGCATGCGGAATTAGACAGCCTCCGGAAACATAGAGAGATTGTTTCCCCCCTCCTCTGGGAGCTTCAGCATAGAATGTATGTGTACCAAACCCCTGCCATCCGACTGTATCGGCAGATGATTCAAAGGAGTTAAAATATAATGGAGTAGATTGAGCCGCTTCAGGTGCAGTAGTACTTTCTTTTTTACAACTGCATACAAGGAATGTCACGAGTAACAAAAAATGTGCGGATTGCCGTATTTGAATGAGCATAACGATTACCCTCCTTCAAAAGCATTCATTATTGCAATTATCTGATCAAAACAAGTTTCTTAGTGTCAATAAATGATCCTGTCTGCAATCGATAAAAGTATACGCCGCTTGCTAAACTCGATGCATCGAGGATTACTAGATGCTCGCCCGGAGTAGCTACCCCTGCAGCCAACGTCGCCACGCTTCTGCCGAGCAGGTCATACACTCGAAGAATGATATGTTGTGCGGTTGGCACGGAGAAACGGATCGTTGTCGTGGGGTTGAATGGGTTCGGGTAATTCTGTCGGAGAATCCATCCCGACGGAACCGAAGGACGATCCGTGAAAACTCCGTTGAGAACATGAGTGAGCGCTTTGTAGCAATTGATCCGGCCGTATCCATAATAGACGTCGTACCCCACAGAATCTTCGGACGGTAATCCCACAGTGTCATCGGCCGTCGCCCTTATAATTTCCCTGAGTGTGGCCGGACTTCTCGATGTGTCTTGAGCAAGCAAGAGTGAAGCGAGGCCGACAACCATCGGGGTTGCCTGTGATGTCCCTCCCCAGTACCACCCGTAATCGGTATTGCTCATGTTGTTCAGGCCGTAAATAATGCTGCCGGGCGCAACAACGTCGATCCACGAACCATAATTGCTTCCTCCTCCCCAGAAGAAAGGATTACATCTTTTATCGTAGGAGTCCGTCGCACCAACAGCAACGACGTGATCGTGGTACGCTGCCGGATAGTATCGTGTGTTGTCATTGGTATTCATCATCGCTGCGGCGATGAAGCAGCCATGCGCGTAAGCATAATCAATCGCCGTTTCCAAAGTCTGCGAGTTACCTGTTCCACCCTCGCTCATGTTTATCAGGCGCGCCCCGTTGTTAGCTGCATAGTATAGAGCAGATGCCCACCAGGAATATAAGCCGGAATCCGTTGAATCAAGCTCCTTCAACGGCATTATCTTGCAGGCCCAGTCAAGGCCGGCATAGCCAAGCCCATTATTTGATTTTGCGGCAATGATAGACGCAGTATTTGTTCCGTGCCCGTAATCATCTCTTACATTGTTGTTGCCGTAAGCGAAATTCCAGCCATGGATATCGTCAACATAGCCATTGCTGTCATCATCGATTCCATTCCCGGCGGTCTCTTTCTTATTTACCCAAACACGATCAGCGATATCCGGATGATCCCACTTGAGGCCGGAGTCAAGGTCGGCCACAATGATATTTGAGTCGCCTGTGCAGATGGACCACGCCGTTACTGCTTTTATATCCGCTCCAACCTTTCCCGAATTGGCCGAAAGATTCGATCCGGTGTTTCTGAACGCCCATTGCCTGTTAAAGTATGCATCATTGGGCACAAGTGAATCTATCCGTGCGACACCCGCTCCATGTCCGACAAAGTCAGGTTCCGCATATTCAACCTCCTGAAGCGTGGAAAGGTCCGAAACGATTGAGTCCACATTAGCCGCAGCGCTGAAGTGCAATATATAGACTCGATCCATTCCGAGAGTTGAGCGTAAATTCTGAGCAGAATTCAACGGATCAAAAAGAGGCTTCGATTCAAATACGCCGAAACGCTGGAGTACAATATCAAGACCAGACAGTCCAGTCGATAAAACACCGATTGCATTCTTTGAAAATTGCCGATTGCTTTTAAGTTTTAGTATGACTTCTCCTGGTGCGTATGCACTTTCCTTTTGAGACGATGCGACGGAAGGCAATAGAACCAACAAGCCCAGCGAAATCAATATCGTTGAGATCCTAGTCAAGGAAACCTCCTTCTACCGACAAGTGTACAGTGACCTCTTATCATCATGTTGAAGATGGTTCGTATGTTCCAACCGACCGGGCCTCCCGCTAAGAAGCTGCGGGACTGGTAAGCTGTTTGCAAATCATGATTCGTAAAATCGTTGATACACTTGTTAAGCGGCAGCGTCCAACGTCATCGAGGTAAACATTCCGCGCGTGGGATGTCCAGTGGTCGGGTGGCGCTCCGTGTGAAATAAGGTAACTCTTATGTCACATAAATCTCTAAGGGACTCTTTACATTTAAGTTTGATTCCATTACATGAGTGTAAATCATTGTAGTTTCCGGAGTGCTGTGTCCCATGAGCTCTTGTATTATACGCAAATTGGCTCCGGCCTCCAGCAAATGTGTCGCGAAAGTATGGCGGAGTGTATGTGGAGTTACTCTTTTCAAGATTTTCGACTTCAATGCGGCTCCTCTCACTATTCTTGATAATGTCGAAGAATCAATGTGCCATCTTCCTTTGTTTCCGGTAACAGGGTCTTTAAATAGTTTTGTTGATGGGAATACAAACTGCCAAATTATTTCTTTTCCCATGTTCTTATATTTTCTCCCTAATCTGTTAGGTAAATAAGCCTCGCCATGACCTTGCTTTAGATCTTCAGAATGCAATTCAGTTACTTTTAGAATATGGCTGTTAAGTTTCGGAATTATCGGCTCTGGCAACAGCGTGATTCGATCCTTGTCGCCCTTTCCACCAACGACATTGATTCTTTTCAGATTAAAATCAATGTCTTTAATCCGAAGATTAATAAATTCATTCACTCGTAATCCCGTGCCGTATAACATTTCGATGATGAGTCTTTTTGTTCCTTCCTCCGCTTTGATCAGTCTATTAATCTCCATTTTGCTTAAAACAACTGGCAATCGTTTTGATCTGAAAGCTCTAATTGCGGTGATATTGCCGTTAAGTTTAATCTCTAAAACTTCTTTGTATAGAAAGAGAATCGCATTCATCGCAAGATTCTGCGTCGATGCGGCTACTCTTTGATTGACGGCAAGATATGTTAGATATTTTTCTACGTCTTTTTCATTCAGTGTTGAAGGATGCTGCATCTTATGAAACTTGACATACTTCACTATCCAGCTGACGTAAAGTTCTTCAGTCTTTAAAGAATATCGTTTTAGTTTAAGCCTATTTCGAACCTTTTCAAGAAGTTTAGGTGAAGTTTGCATAATCTATTAAGAAATAAAATGGAAATTAAATATATCAAATCTCTAACCATGCAGCAAGACAAGTTGTCTTGAAAAGGCCGGTGTGAAACAAGAAAAAGAATGCGTTATTCCGGACGAAACAGTGCCGGCCAATTGACTGCGGTAAGATTTTCATAACCTAAACATCACGATTAACATTGGCTGGTGAAAAAGCGGGCAAACATATTGCAATATAATCTGCTCCTCCTTCATAAGGAGAACTATGGCGGACCCATTCTCCCGGAAATTCAATTACCGCTTGACCAGCTCCGACCTCTATAACACCGCTTGCATGTTCTACCCTTAAACAGCCATGCAATACAACAGAAATTTCTTGGAAGCCTGGACGTTGACCGGGTTCCAGCCAACCGGGAGGTGATATGATTCTTGCAACGCTTACATGCTCGGCTGCAGTACTTACTCGTCCTACATACTCATCGATTCGTTCGGGAATGGTTCCTGCAGCTTCGATGATCTTGGGCGCGTGTATTAATACGGGCATTGTATTTATTCCTTGAGTGAATAGCCGCCGCCAGCGGGTTGCGGAAGTCAATCCGTGCGTAGTAGCTACGTCCGACTGCAGCTGTTTGTGTTGCGCGTCAAAATCGCTGACGGCTTATTCCATCAAATTGTTGGGCGATTGTTTTTTTACGGATCAAAATGATAACTAACTTCTGTCGCTGAATAATGCTCCCTAAGAAGTATCCGATAGAGGGGAGCGATAGCAATAGAGAAGCATACTGTATGAACAGGTTATCAATGAACTGTGCCCGGACCATCAAGAAAAGAAACGTAAATGTAAGAACACCATGCCAAGCAATATTCTTCCGAGCACGTTCTACGCCATTTTGAATCGTACTTCTCTGCGCCCACTTTTCTGTCCCCTTTTTTGTGACCCAATGTCGGATCGCTCTGATATTTAATTTCTGCCAACACTTCAGTTCCGTTTTCGTAGGGGGTAAGTACATTAATGGAAAGGACACGAATGCCAATATCATGGAAATAAGCGATGGCATTATGAGCAGAGAGTGCATTTTCAGTTATACATAGGGATGATGCTTTTCATACCGTCCCATGGACTGAAGCTAATAGATGAATGAGGCTGATGATCTGTTTACTAATCTTAGATCACCGTGATGATTAACCCGCGTTATCAGGATAATTGTGAAACTTGCAACAAGAACAAATAGAGATGGAAGAATATGTAAAAGAGCAAGCCAAAAGTTATTGGCAGTAGCAACTGTTACCGATGATGGAATTTTTAATATCAATAATCAACAGAGTTAATGCTATTGCGAAGACTCCATCGCAAAAAGCTTCTAATCGTCAGTCGGGGTTTGTTTCTATATATTTTTATTAGAAGCCATCTCAATAATGGCTTGCGTTAGCCCTTCGACGCTCCCGTTCCGCTTCAGCGGAACGGGATTGCTCAGGGTGAACAAATGGGCCGTTCATCCTGAGTAAGCGAACGGAGTGAGCGCATCGAAGGATCAAGTGGCATGTTTTTGAGATAGGTTCTAGTCATTTGATTTTGTTAATCTAAATAATTGTTGCTGTATCATTCCGAACAGTTGCCGCTTTCTCGTGTAATTGCCTCATCAGGAGTTCGCATGTTCAAACGGACCGGGGCTAATCTCCGGCGACGCGAAACGCCGCCAGCAGACCCCATTCCATGCTTGCAAAATCATCGATGGCTATTTCCGTCAGTGAGCGCTTTTCGCCATCACGCTCCGCGTAACTTGTCGAGCGTTGTTTGTGAGACCCCGCGCTTTCCAGCGGGGAACCGCTGATTAGGCGGCGTTCTTTGGTTGATGGGAATCCTGCTTTCTTATGTCCACGCCGGCGACATAGAATCCAATGAAAACGCCAAAACAAAAACAAACAATGGCTGAGAGGATGTCGACTTTGTTTATGATTAAGAAGTACGTATAGCTTATCAATAAAAGAGGGAGTAGAAGGAAACTTCCGGAAATAGTTCCGGGACAATATTGTTTCTTTTGCATTGTGCCGCGGATGTGGGAAATGGCGTTGCTACCGACCAGAGCCACAAGAAAAAAATAAATGCGAAAATCGGAGATTTCAGATGCTCCCATTGCTATGATGAAAGCTCCTACAATACCTGAAAAATTGACAATAAAATAATGAAAGTTGCCCTTTGGCTTAAACGGCTTGTACGCGTTGATCCATTTTCTCAGTCCACCGGGGTATACGAACTCCTCAAATACGTGTAAGCAAAGCGCAATCGGTAATGCCCAAAGTAGTATTGCTGTTGTGTTGTTCAATGTCTTTGTCGCAGATGTGGCTCCATTCTTGAACCGTGGTGCCGATTCGCAACAGAAGAAAAGCCGTCTAACCTGTCCACAACTCTGCGAGTCGTAGACTCGTCAACGGTAGGTCCGTCAGCCTCAAGTCTATAAAAGAATTACACCCGGCTCGGTAAACCGGCAGCATCGAATCTAAGAGAATGGCTGCCCGCGTTCTGCCGCTCCTGAACTTATGTCCTGACTTTTTTTCCGAGAAGATCGAAAACCTTTAGAGCCACGAAGGCGTTGGCCGGTAAATCATAACTGATAATTGTTGATAGTGTCCCGTCCAATAGTAGCTGTTTGTTTCGCGCGAGCGAAATCGTGGACGGCCTCTTCCGTCAGTCCCGAAGGGATCCCTTTGGGAGTCGAGCGACTGGTTAGGGCGCAAACGAGTTAGTTAAAAAACAAATGTTCCCACCAGACTCTCGTCAACATATACATCGACATGTTCTTCGTGAGTTGGCATTTCATAAGTCATGAATGCTTTTATGTGCCTATTCTGATAGTCAGCATTATATTCTGCTTTCTTGTCAGTTGCACAATTCCCCGCAATAACCGTCGTCCCATCAATTATGATCTTAATTTCGTGACCGAAGGGGGAAGGTGATACTTTAATGAACCAAGCTTCGGTCGACGAGGATGGTGGTTTCCACATTACGTGTTGAGTTGCTGCGCATGCTAAGTTTATTAAGGCCAATACTATAATGAAAAGCTTGACTCGTTGTCTTAACATTTAACCTCCGATATTTTCTTTCTTGCGCCCTAGCGGCCCTGAGCTAAGCTGCTGCGGAAATTGCGTCGGCACGGTTGCCATTCGGCGCGTGGCATGTCCAGTTCGATAGTAGCTCCTTGTTTCGATCTCGCTAAATCGTCGACGTCTGGTTCCGTCAGTGAACGTTTTCGCGATCGCGCTCCGTGTGACTTGTCGAGCGTGGTTTTTGAGACCCGCGCATTCAAGCGGGGAGCGACAAGTTTGAATGCAAACGGATTTCCAAATAATAGTCCATTTAAAAAGAAACATGATGCTTCAATTGTAATAAGCCTGGAGAAGAATCCACCGTTTCATCCTCAGCGTTTTCTCAGCCCTCAGGTTGTAGGTCTCATTATACCCTAGTGAGGCGCCGATGATTCCACCGACGAGAAACCCACCAGCGGCTCCGAGCAATGCCCCGCCTGCTTCAGCGGGCCCCGGGCCGAGATCAAATGCAAAAGCCCCAGTTGGTTTTTTATAGCTGGCGGCGCCGATGATTGTGCCTGATATGGCACCTACCAGAAATCCCACTCCCGCGCCTCCCCAGAAATGTCCTTCCTTGACACGCGACAACGTGGCAATCGAGTCGATAGGGAGGGAGAAGGCCTCGCCGTTGCTTGTGATGTAAAGGACGATATCCGGGAGAGAATCTAGCGTGCAGGCGCGAAGCGTATCACCCGAGGTGCGAATCAATTTCCAAGTGTCCTCTTGAGCCGATAGCTGTGAGTTCAGAATGCAGATGTTTATGATCGTCAGTATGAGTGTTTTAATAGTTTGCATGGTACTCCTTCGTGCATTCTATCGGACTGGAGCCAAGCTGGCTACGACTCTTCGAGTCATAGACTCGTCCAGCGGCGGCAAAGCGCTGCAGCGACGGTAGCCATTCCGCGCGCGTTAAGTCTAGTGCGATCGTAATTGTTTGGTTAGCGTGTGTTAAATCATTGACGGCCCCTTCCGTCAGTGAGCGTTTTTCGCGATCACGCTCCGCCTGACTTGTCGAGCGTTGTTTGTAAGACCCCGCGCATTCCAGCGGGGAGCGACTGGATAAGCAGTTTTTGGGGGGGCTCAATTCATGGTAAACAAGCTGTTGACGGAAATGTCTTCGTCAATTTTCTCCCAATGTGTTCCGACTCCCTGTCCGATGAGTCGCCAATTTATCAGTTGTTCTGCGTTAGCGTTCCTTAAACGGGGAAACCATTCTAACGGAGCAGAAACTTCTCTGCCATCAGCCGACACAACTCAAAGCGATCCAGAGGTGAACGATGATTCAACGACTCTTGGTTCAACCTTTATTGCCAAAGTGTCCATGCCACTTTTCCTCAAATAAGTCTTTGTTCGCCTCTACAAGCTTTCTCAATTCTGAAATTTGGCCGCTACGAAATCCTTTTGATTTTGCCAATTGTCCCGAAACTAGCCAAAATGTTGCATAACTATGCTTTGCTCTGTATGAATATGTCTGGGCTCAATACTTTCTCGGCTAAAAAGGAAGAACGGATATCCACGTATTTTCAAAATTGTCGGCTCACACGAATATACCATTTTTGTGTCAATGTCAAAAGTGCAATTTCCAAAAACGCCTAACGGACCGGAGCTAAGCTGTCTACGACTCTTTGAGTCATAGACTCGTAGAGCGGCAACGGAGTGCCGCAGCAACAAAATCCATTCCGCGTGTCGTATGTCCAGTCCGATAGTAACCGGTCGATTAGCGCGAACAAAATCCTCGACGGCTGGTTCCCTCAGTCCCGAAGTGATCCTCCAAGGGAGTCCTTCGGACCTTCGGGGCTTGAGCCGCTGAATAGTCCGCCAATTAGGCTACATCAAAAAGGGTATTACTCGCTTCGTTCGCGCCGCATAATCTACGTATTGCGGATATTGATGTACTATAAGATGTTCTTCAGCATAGATTCGAATGCAAGCACCGATGGTGCCGATAGTGCCGAGTATCAAATTGGTAACTGAAAAATGAGAGAAGACCGCCGCCCAGAGAAAGTATAGGATCGAAGCATAGATAGGATGGCGAATGTAAGCGTAAGGACCAGTGGTTACCAATCCTCCTTCAGTAGGATTTGCCGCCGCGTGAAAGCTTCTCCTGCCAAAAGTGATTCGCGCCCATATCATTAAAAGGACAGCTATAATTTGTAAGATAGACGCGACATAGCCTGAAGCTAGAATTGAATTTTCGATAACCAAGCTAACTAATGTAATTACCAATAATACATATCCGGTCAGCGATACAGACCTTAAATTCAAAGCGAAGGCTCCTTCCTGTACAATTGTGATTGGCTGCCTAGCGGACCGGAGCTAAGCTGCGGCGGCGTGGAGCCAGTTCCATGCAGAATATACGCGCGGCGAAATTGTCGACGGCTGGTTCCGTCAGTCCCGAAGAGATCCCTTGTGGACTTGAGCGACGGGTTAGCCTGCAGTTGGCAGCCGTGACTAACGATCCTGCTCATTGGCCTTGAGGCGGCTCCCATAGCTCAACCTTGTTTCCCTCTGGATCAATAACCCAGGCAAACTTCCCATACTCGGATTCGTCAATCTTCTCGAGCACATTGCAGCCTTCTTCCTTTAATGCCTTGACCAAGGCGTGGAGGTCTGCCACTCGGTAATTCACCATGAAGGGAGCAGAGCTCGGAGCAAAGTGATTACTTTCTTCTGGATCAATTAACCATGCAGTTGTGCCTGCAACCGGCTTGCCCTCGGCGTCGGTCCAATCGAAGGCAGCTCCGCCCCAGACTTGGACATCGATTCCCAAGTGCCGCTTGTACCAAGCCTGCAGTGATGGAGCGTCTTTGGCCTTGAAGAAGATGCCGCCGATGCCAGTGACTCGTTTCATGTGACCTCCTATGTGTATGGTAGTTGTGAGTCGAATGTTTCTTCTGCGGCCCATCGAACCTGAGCTAAGCTGTCTACGACTCTTCGAGTCATAGACTCGTAGAGCGGCAATGAAGTGCCGCAGCGCCGGAATCCAGTCCGCGCGTGGTATTCCGGTCCGATAGTACCTGTTTATTTCGCGCGTGCCAAATCGTCGACGGCTGGTTCCGTCAGTCCCGAAAGGATCCTCCAAGGGAGTTCTTCGGACCTTCGGGACTTGAGCGACTGTTAGGCGTCCGCATCACAGTCGCAATTCAGAATTGTTAACGGCTGGCTGCATTGGTTTCAAGTTTCACTCTTCTTTTTTGCCCAATAAAACCACCGAACCAACCCAATCCCAGAGTGATTAGAAAAACAATCAAGCTATCAAAACTAAGGTGATTAAAAAAAATCCGTGTAACCACTAGATTTAACGTGCCAACGAGTGCACCTATCAAAAGACCATGAATGATATTTGTTTTGTCGGTCCTTCGCACAATGAACGCGGAGGATAAAAGTGTTAGTAGTATCTCAAGGAACGGAATCAACCAGCGACTGATCTTTGCAGCAAATTGACTTATCACTGCTTGGTCGGGAGTTCCCCTAGCCTGAAAAGCTAAGATGAAAGCATATACTGTAGTTATAGCCGTTACAATGAAGAAACTTGCCAAAATGACTGCAAGTGCAACACCAAAAATGCGGAGCCATCGAATATTTTTTAGAGGATAAGCTATTTCAGTATCTCCTTTCAATGCGCCACCTAACGGACCGCAGCAACGGAATCCAGTTCGCGCATGGTATGTCCAGTCCAATAGTAACTCTGTGTTTCGTGCGTGTTAAATCGTCGACGGCTGGTTCCGTCGGTTCCGAAGGGATCCCTTCGGGAGTTGAGCGACTGGTTAGTCGGCAAAACGATTACTTTGAGACTTCTGAAAAATTGCTTTTTCTGGTGGGACAAACATTCCTGTTTGTCATTTTTGATTCAAATCTAACAAATTCTGACGGACAAGAATGTCCGTCCCACCATTGTAACTGATTTTTCAGATGCCTCACTTTATAACTCTCATCACAGCTAAAGCAAGTGAGATGATTAACGACAATGATGAAATCGACAATGCCAACAGCGTTCTATTTGAGATAATTCTTGCGGCTATTGATAATTCATTTATCTGAATAGCAATTTTTTCAATCAGATCCGCTTGTTGAAGTTCATTTTGCTCGAGAAGCTTTATTCTCTTGTCTAGTTGTTCCAGGGAGACCTTTTGTTGCTTGCCGCTTTCTTTCGAAGCATTCCCGAAATATTTGTTGACACTGCTAAAAAGCTTCTGGCCAGCTTCAACAATCATCGGACTATATTTGAAGATTGTCTCCCACGGTATTAAGGAAAGAATTGCAAAAGTGCCCATTGGATTATCCTTATCTGTTTGTTGAAAAACGTTTTGAGAGTTAACGGACCGGAGCTAAGCGGCGGCGGCGAACAGCCGACGCCATGTAGCTGATTGCGCAAACGTTTCAGGCAGATGCTCCTCAGTTCGTCCAACAACGCGCGGCGATATCGTCGACGGCCCCTTCCGTTTCTCAGTGAGCGCTGAAGGCGCCATCACGCCAGAGGCGTGACTTGAGCGACTGATTAGGCGGCATTATATGTTTATTACATAAATTGTTACTGTCATATTTCTTTAAATGTGGATTAGATATCTCATTTTAAGAACCCAAGAGCGTCAAGAAATTCCTCTACCTTCTTTAATGCATCTGCTTGGACTTTTGGATCGGGTCTGGGGTCTCCTCTATCGCTAATACTGTCGGGTGTGAACAGGTGACCCACGCCTTCATATATATGCAACTCACATCGATTGCCGGCGGCACGCATACGATCACAAAATAACTGGACACCCTTCAGCGGAGTTATTGTATCGTGTCTTCCTTCAAGCACCAAGGTAGGCGGCAGTCCCTTTCGGATGTGGGAAGCTGGTGATATCGATACTGCGTCTGCTCGAGCACCAAGCAGCTTCTGAGTCCAGCGATCACCTTCGAGTTCCACTCCCGGCGAAATGAGAACGAGTGCATTCGGCGAGGTACTCAGCGTATCTTGCTGCGTTCCGGCGTCATTGAAGATCGCCGCAGATGCTGCGAGGTGCGCTCCTGCTGACCAGCCATACACGGCAACACGGGTTGGATCAATTCCTAACTTTTTTGCGTTCGATCTCAACCAGCGAATGGCGTTACGTGTGTCTATCATCCCTTCCAATGGAGTAATCGCCAATTGATCTGAAAGCCGGTATTGAACAGCCACTGCAACCATTCCGAGGGAGGAAAAGTGTTTTGCGAGCCAAAATGCCCACTCAGGTTCACCGCTGACCCATCCGCCTCCATGGAAAAACAAAATGGCGGGACGGAGTTTTGTTTCTCGTGCTTCCGTCGGCTGAAACACATACGCTTTCAATGGTTTACCGTTCATTGTTGCATAGATATACTGTGTGTGATCGCCCATAGTTATACTGTCCGTCAGCTGAGGAACGACCTCGTTGGCATTCCGGAAATAGACTGAGTAATAGAATGTGCTTGATGAATCGGGAAGAGAAATGATCTCTTTGGCATAGATGTTCTTTTTAAAAGAGAAGCACGATTCCCATTTAGTTCCTGTAGTGTTAAGCTTCCAGAGTTCAAATGACGAATTTGCGGAAGAGAAAGATTTCGTCGTTGCCTTGCAGAACGTACATCCAGAGGAATCTTTCCAAGCTTCGACAATATTGAAGTCTCCTTTTTCGTTCGGCGATTCTTGAGTAACAACATTATAGACATCGAATGTTCTGTCCGTCTTGAACACGATTTTCTGAGGCAATGCCTTGTTTCCCACATAGGTATTGTTTACCCACGTGCCGCAAATCATTTTCATAACATCTTCGGTTGATGTCGGTTGAGCATTCATCATCGTTGCTGGAATAATGGAGATAACAGATAAAGAGATGAGGAGTGCGATGATTGTTCTTAGTTTCATATCTCTTCCTTCTTTATTCATATTTGAATTGTAGCAAAAGAGCATTCCCGCCTAACGGACCCGAGCTAAGCTGTCTACGACTCTTCGATCATAGACTCGTAGAGCGGCGATGAAGTGCCACAGCAACGGAATCCAGTCCGCGCGCGGCAATCTACGTCCAACAGTAGCTGTTTGTTTCGCGCGTGCTAAATCTTCGACGGCTGGTTCCGTCGGTCACGAAGGGATCCCTTCGTGACTTGAGCGACTGGTTAGCCCGCCTGATGATTGAGATCATTCCCTTAGCCGAGGATTCCAACCTTTTTGCATTCTTGGAATCCATGAGCTGTTAAACTTTCAATTTGTTTGAAGAGATCTTCATCGATGACTTTGAAATTAAAGCATGATTTACCCTGCATACGCCTTTTCAACTCAGTTGAAATCGTCTTTCCCAACCTCGGAAGCATGTAGACCGGCATTAAATGGTAACTCACATATGAACTTGATACTTTTACCCAAGCGATAGGGAATCCTTTATTAAACTTAGGACTCCAAGAAATGCTCAAACAATAATAATCGGGTCGATCGGCAGTCACAGAAAATTTATCGGCATGGTGCTGAAGAATGTTGCGCAATCTTGCAAAGATTGCTCCGGAATTATTGAATGCAAGTTTCATATGCTTCTGTTCATGCGGACTAACGAACGGACCGGAGCTAAGTTGTCTACGTCTCTTCGAGTCATAGACTCGTACAGCGGCGACGTGCAGCAAGTTCCATATAGACTATACGCGCGACAGACATCGCCATTTCCTTAAAAAAAGGCCTCCTGCGCGCGAGCAAAATCGTCGACTGGTTAGGGCGCAAGGATGTGTTCATAGGCTTATATGTTCCAAGAAGATAGAAATTCGAAACAGGAAGCGAAAAAGAACAATGGAATGCTAACGAGATACACACACCCCAAGTCCTTAAGACTTGTTTTTGGAATTCGATAGTTCCATATCTTCCAGCTGACAGTGCTGTTATATCTATAAGAATCGATGCCACACTTAATGCCGACGCCGATAGAAAGGGAAAATGGGATAAACTGAAGCAATAAGACTATGAAGTAATAGCTTGACGCTTTGAAGTTCTTAAATCTGGTTTGGTGAGAATTATCTACTGATACAATCCCGCCTATCCATCCTTGGTAGGTGACGCTGAAATATGGGAAAACAATACCAAAACCGAGAGCAGTCTGAGGGACGGCGGCAAAGAAGAGGTTGCCAGCACAATCAAAGAGTGCAGCCTCGAAGTTGTTTCCTTCTTGGTAATTGATCGACGCCTTATCATTCGCAGTGGCAGCGCCAACGATCTTGTCCCGTTGGGAAAGTGCGAATTCATTTCCATAATGCGACATTAGTATTCCAATAAGGCAAGCGAGGCAGTACGTCAGAAAAATACTCGCGGCATAGATTCTGCAATGCTGCAACGCTTCAAGAATTGATGCAAGTAAGTGCTTCATGATTCGATTGTAGTTTTGTACGATTTGTTTTCTTGCGCTCTAACGGACCGCGGTTGACCTGGCGGAAATAGCGTTGGCACCATTGCCCGTCCGCGCGAGGCAAGTCCAGTCCGATTGCGGTTATTTGTTTCGCGTGTGTTAAATCATCGACGGCTGGTTCTGTCGGTCCCGAAGGGATCGCTTCAGGACTTAAGCGACTGGTCAGGCAAAATCTTTTCCAACCTCATTATGTCATATTTTTAAAGTATGGAAGTAATAAGATAGCACCAATTATTGGGATTATGAGAACATAAATAAGCCAATTTCCTACGATCACAGCGACAAGATTATGCACTGCATAAGAAGCGAAGTAAATATAAAATCCAACTCTTTTCATTTTCCATAGGTACCAGATCATTGAAGCACTAGCGATACCGGTTAGTACTAAATACATTTGATACCACAGACCTATCGCTCTGGTTGTCTCTTTGAATAAAGCAGGCGGCAATAATATTAACCCAAGCAATTCGAACGCGCAAACTATGATAACCGTGATAGGTGGTTTGTGTTTTAGGATCATAAGATATTTCCTTAGAGATGTCGCCTAACGAGCCGTCTACTACTCTTCGAGTCAAAGACTCGTAGAGCGGCGGCAAAGCGCCGCAGCGACGGTAGCCATTCCGCGCTTGGTATGTCCAGTCCGATAGTAATTGTTTGTTTCGCGCGTGTAAGATCGTCGACGGCTGGTTCCGTCAGTCCCGAAGGGATCCTCCAAGGGAGTCCTTCGGACCTTCGGGACTTGAGCGACTGTTTAGGCCGCACGAAGAGTTCAAATGTTGTCAATCCCAAGCTATCCCTGAGCACAACTATACGATTGCACACACGATATTTTTTCGCCTTGGTACCGGAAGGTCTGGTGGTCGTTGTTGAAAGTACCGAGCCTCGGCTATTTCAGGCGAAAGGAACTCGACAGCAGAAAAGCCTGCGCTCAAAAGCTTCGCTTCGATCGCTTCAGGTTCGAAATAACTAACCCAGGGCTCGCCAACACTTGCTGAACGTAGGTCAAAGGGCGATGGAGAGTGACCCGGCGGCAATGCAAATGTAAGCACGATTTCACTTCCTGCCGGAAACGATGCAACAGATTTCAGGGCACCATCAATGGCGTTTTCATCAAGATACATTGTTACGCCAAGCCAAGAAAAGAAGGTTAGCTCGTCCGCTGAGATGTGAAACCGGGTGAGGCCAACACGTAATGATTCGTGTTCAAAATCGATGGTAGCAAAGTCTGCATTCTTAGGCATAGTAAACCCTGCTGCGGCGAGTTGACCTCGCTTCGTAGCTTGAGTTCCTTCATGGTCAACTTCGAGAATTGTCAATGCTTGAGCCCAGCTCGGTTGCCTGAGAGCAAAGGTATCAAAGCCTGCGCCGAGGACCACATACTGAGTTACTCCGCGACCGACAGCGGCTGCAAGCCTGTCTTCAGCGAACCGCGAACGGAGGACGACGTGCGAACGCAAGCCACGCAATTCAGGAGTTTGATAGTGCTCTGAGAAATCTTTGATCCGCTGTGTTGCTGAAGATCCAAGTAGCCTCAATGCAAGAGGATCTTCCAGAATTCTGGGCGGTCCATCGAGCAATTGATGTGCGGCTCGCATGTAAGCGGTTCCCAATGCTGTACGACTCGTATTTCGATCAGGCATCGTCAGAGAATCCCTTTACAATCTTCAAATGTTCAATACTCAAGTGAAACTTACAATACTACAAGATTTGGATATGCCGTGAGGCCTAACGGACCGGAGCTAAGCTGTCTACGACTCTTCGAGTTATAGACTCGTAGAGCGGCGGCAAAACGCCGCAGCGACGGTAGCCATTCCGCGCATGGTATGTCCAGTCCGATAGTAACAGTTTGTTTCGCGCGAGCAAAATCGTCGACGGCTGGTTCCGTCAGTCTCGAAGGGATCCCTTCGAGATTTGAGCGACTGGTTAGAACGCAAGCGGTTGCCTTTTATTCTGTCGAAATGTAAATGTTAACTTCTGGAACCTCTCCATGAAGAAATTCATCTCTATATACCTCATAGTCTGCCGTGTATTTTCGTTTTAGCTCTTTGTTGTGATCCCATATTTCTTTCCACGTCTTGATGACTGCATCCGGAATTTGTCCTTTGCTAATATATCTCAAATAGTTTCCACCTTGAATTTGTCTTCCAATAAGTCCATTCGGAATATGGTCAAGTGATTTTACTTTGCATCCAATGATCGCTGTATAGTCCTCCGTATAGTCAGATTTATAGTCCGTGTAAACTGAATAGATGTCATCATTTAATCGATCTGGGATTGTTGAAAGGATGTTCTCTGAATAGAATCTGCTCCATAGTTGCCCCATATCGATCACCGATTGGCCATTTTTGTTTGTTGTCTTAACAAGAATTCCGATGATTTCAAAAGGGTCTATGTGTATTATGTTTTTCATTTTGTCACTCCAAACTGCAGTTCGAAGAAGAGCGTTAGTATAACTACGCCCAAAGCGGTTTCGTGCGTTCTAACGGACCGCAGCAACGACGGTTGCGTGTCCGTGCGGGGCAAGTCCAGGCCGATTGTAGCTATTTGTTTCGCGCGTGTCAAATCATCGACGACTGGTTCCGTCAGTTCCGAAGGGATCCCTTCGGAACTTGGACGACTGGTCAAGGCGCGTGATACATTTCTAAGAAGCTATTCCTTGCCTTGTTCTTTAGTTAAAGGTTCCCAATGTACTTTGTATTCTCTGTCAAGCATGAGCTTTGCAAGAAATGAGATTTGACCAGAGTGGAGCTCTAAATGTGTTAGAGCCGCGATTAATGCGGACAGCACTGTTTCATCAAATCCTTGAATACGGCGATGCGAAAGCAAAGATTCTGGCCTAATTTGCAAAACCGTGTCTTGGATTGTTTTATCTAATGCACTTAGTTGTGGAAGTAGTTCGTTCTTTGAAACAGTAATTAGATCAGTAAATTCTTGAGGCCTGTTGCGCTCAAATGCATGACCACCAATGGCCGAATAGACCCATTGGTTAAGATTTCCAGATAAATGTTGGAGAATGATTCCGACGCTATTTGATTTACCTGATGGACGATGCCAAATTTGTTGGTCGTCCAGCTGATTAACGGCATGAACGATTCGTTCGAATGCCAGGGAAAAACGAGCAGAAATTATTTTTAATAACTGATTCTCGATTTGCATTTACGTTTTAGTTTTAGATCACGGGCCCTAACGGACTGCGGACAACCTGCGGCGGAAATAGCGTAGGCAGGGTTGCCTGTCCGCGAGGGGCAAGTCCAGGCCGATTGTAGCAATTTGTTTCGCTCGCATTAAATCATCAACGGCTACCTCCGTCAGTCCCGACGGAATTCCTTCGGGGCTTGAGCGATTGGTTAGGCGCCCCACATCAAGAATTGCTGTTATGAAGATCGCTGAGATACCAAAATGCTGGATAAAGAGACTCAAGATTGTGAATTGAATCTCGAATGACAAATAATGATACACTCAAAGAGTAGAGGAGAAATGAGAGCGTGATATCGTTAATTCCGTTCTCGCCCTTAATATGAAATGTCAAGCGTTCTTGGTCAATTTTGCCATAGAGTCCATGCATTCCGGAATAGTTTGGGTGGGCAAATTCAGACATGATTTCATAGTGTTCTCGAAATGTCTTGTATTTCTTATCTGCTTTGTCGATTGCGTTTAGGATATTTGGAACAAGTATTGGAGATTCTTTATCCAGCCCACCCATTAAACGAACATGAACGGCTTCATGGATTTTGGTGAATTCCCCAAGTTTTATATGGTTCTCAATCTGGTCTTGAAGGTCGAAAATTGTCGCTGCGTTTTCAATAATGGCCCGAGCTAAGACAAATGCAACAGACGGTTTTGAACTTTCCCAAGAGACAGATAAGGCTTCAAATAAATCGACCGCTCTATGGATTGTTAGTTGGATGAAAGATTGAACCATCCAAATGACTTTGGGAGCTATTGGATTGCTTGAAGGAACTACGGCCGAAACACGCTTTGCTTTCAGTTCGGCATAGAGCCTGTTGACGACATCAACAAGCTTCGGATCTGTCTCGGGGAATTTGGTATTATCGTATTTGAGTTCCATCGCAAATGGTATTGTGGTGCCTAATGGACCGGAGCTAAGCTGTCTACGACTCTTCGAGTCATAGACTCGTAGAGCAGCGGCGAACAGCCCCCACACGGTAGTTCGTTGCGCGGACGCTCCGGTCAGATGCTGCTGAGTCCGTCCAACAACGCGCGGCGAAATCGTTGACGGCTGGTTCCGTCAGGTTGAGCCGCTGGTTAGTGTGCAGACACGAGAATTTAGCTGATAATTTCAAGACGGATTTTTTTGCCCAATGCCTTTGCATATTTTTCCAATGTTGAAAGGCGAATATCCTCGGCATGATTCTCAATTCGAGAAATTGCGGATTTTTTTGTACGAAGCTGTTTGGCAACTGCTTCCTGCGTTACCCCAGCCTGTTCACGTGCATGTCTTAGCATTACACTGAACTCAAAAGCTTCATAATCAGCTTCGTAGTTTTTTGCAAAGCGTGCACTTTTGATCTTTCGTTTCGCGATATACTTTTCTAAATCGCTCATTTTATTGCTCTCCTTTGATAATAATCTTTCCTTCTTTGCTCTGCCAAAGCGATTTCTTGTTGTGAAGTCTTTTGAGATTTCTTTGCGAATCCATTGGTAAGAATGACACAATTATCGTTATGCATGAAACCAAGAACCCGAAAGATATTCCTACCAACTTGAACTCGTACCTCCCCAAATGTGCTCTGTCCCAACAAGTTTTTTCAAATATTGTGCAGGAACAATCTGTAGCTGTTCAACGAGCCGCATTACCCAGATTACTTTTCGGGCCTGTTGGTCGGTAAGTGAGTCGAGGACCTCTTCAACTGGTGATTGGCCTGAAGAACTTTCGTAAAAGGTGATTATTCTCACTTAGCTAAGTTAACTTATATGTGAACAAAATGCAAGTCTTTTTTAAGGCTATGGGTTGTGCACCCCAACGAACTGGAGCTACGCTGACGGCGACGAAGTGCCGCAGCGACGGTAGCCACTCCGCGCGTGGTATGTCCAGTTCAATAGTAACTGTTTGTTTCACGCGAGCAAAATCATCGACGGCTACTTCCGTCAGTCTCGAAGGGATCCCTTCGAGACTTGAGCGACTTGTTAGGGTGCCACGATTAAATATTGGTAGCGATAAATGTACCTCTATTTAGAACACCTGGCTCGCCAGAAAAATACCACTGACCCTTGATTGAGTTTCCGTCGAAATCGCCTATGAGATTAGTATTTGCATCGACCATATCTGGATTAAGGTTGACCGTGATTTTGGCGTTTTTGATGGTGCCGACCAACTTGCCGCTCTGGCCGTTATTGAGGCTCCAGTTTCCAGAAAGACTATTGGAATTATCTTGCTTGATGGAAATTGTGCCATTTACAGGGTGGCCGCCGGTCGAATCATACATTGTGAGTTTGCCAACAAACACTCCATTTGAATTTCCAATACTTGGAGTGTTTGGTTCGCTACACGAAATCAAAACGAGAATGCAAAGAATGGTAGAGTGAACAAGGAGAGTATTTTTCATGGTATGCTCCTTTCAAGCATTGTTTGTGGCACCCTAACGGACCGGAGCTAAGCTGTCTACGACTCTTCGAGTGATAGACTCGTTGAGCGGCAACGAAGTGCCGCAGCAACGGAATCCAATCCGCGCGTGGTATGTCCAGTCCGATAGCAACTTTTGGTTTCGCGCGTTTTAAATCATCGACGGCTACTTCCGTCAGTCTCGAAGGGATCCCTTCTGGACTTGAGCGGCTGGTTAGGCGGCAACAAATTTCTGCCGACTTACAATAGTTCGCCGGCCACGGAGTAGATTACTTGCCAAAGAATCCAGATCCCAGTCGTGATGAGAGATTGCTTTGTCGACATGCTGAAAGCCCACTTTAAGGCTAAAATGGTAATAACTAAAGAAACAATCAAAGCAAA